>ERZ827423.312-NODE-312-length-65377-cov-4.937770_pt1 | contig 65377 bp, 57 predicted proteins | sample MGYA00519775_ERZ827423 | MGnify/ENA primary metagenome ERZ827423 (study PRJEB31778, sample SAMEA3449296) | human gut metagenome | biome: human gut; feature: human-associated habitat; material: faeces | place: United Kingdom | collected 2010/2012 ... | reverse complement strand
CCGAGCAGAGCCGGATGCTCCATCAGGAGTTCGCCTTCCATCAGGAAATGATCGAGTCGTTTGCCAGCGCGGTGGATTCTGCCACGCTGGAGGAAAAACGCCGCCTGCTGCGCACCATCGTCAAAAAGGTGGTCTGGGACGGCAAAAATGCCTATGTTTACCTCTTTGCGGAGGATGGAGAGACGGATTTTCCCCCTGTTGAGCAACCTATGTATCCGTTGGGAGAGGATAGCGAATGAAATCCTGATGGTGCTGCGGGCGGGAAAGAAGCGGCGCAATGAAGTATCGCTTCAGGAGCCGGTCGGAACCGACAAGGAGGGGAACGAGATCACGCTGATCGAGATCCTGGGCACGGAGGCAGAGGAGGTGGAGGACGAGGTATCCCGCCGGATGAACGCGCTCCGCGTGCGGCAGCTCGTGACGACGGAACTGACGCCGCGGGAGCGTCTGGTGATCGAGATGCGCTACGGGCTGGACGGGCGTGCGCCTCGCGCCCAGCGGGAGGTTGCGCAGATGATGGGCATTTCGCGCTCCTATGTGTCGCGCATCGAGAAGCATGCAGTGGAAAAACTGGCCGAAGCTTATGCGCGCGAGTGAACGGGAATTGTGATTTCGAGAAGATAGTTGCCCTCTTCGCCATACGGCCCGGCAAGCTCACGATCCATGCCGTCTCCGCAAGGGAAAAAGCCCTGTGAGCGAAGAAAACGGAGTAATTCGGCATAGCGATCGGCCAGCGCGGCGTAAGAGCAGGAACAGACGGTGCGTGTGTAGCTCCCGGCCGGACGAATCCGCAGCAACGGATTTGCCGAATCATCCGTAAGCTCTATGCAGAAGCAGCCACGGCGGAAGCTGCCGTCCAGCAGGCTGGCCAGCGGCACCATTGTTCCCTTGAATAGGTTGTGGAAGCCGCTTTGATCCACAGCGGACATCAGCTCCTGTATTCGCCGCTGTCGCAGCTTTTTGTCGCGGAATTGCTCCGGGGAAAGGTCGATCGCGGCGAAGCGCTTTTCCGGCAGAAAAACAATTTCTGGCGGGGAGGGTTGGATGTGTTCAAGATCCTCTACGCTGGCGGAAAGGCGGCTGCGCAGCGCGGTCAGGCGCGCAATTTCCCGATCCAACGCCGATGCACGGGCTCGGAACAGCGCTTCCAGCGAGGCAGCGTCCCGCGCCGAAAGCGCCGCGGCAATCTCGTCCAAAGAAAGCCCCAAATCGCGCAGCAGGCGGATAAAATGGAAATCTCGCGTTTGTTCGGCGGAATAACAGCGATAACCGTTGCTGTCCACATGGACGGGGCAGAACAGACCGATGCGGTCGTAATAGATCAGCACGCTCTTTTCAACGGACAGCATCCTGGCAAATTCACCGGTGCGGAAAAACATGCGGAATTCTTCCTCAAAAAGGCTTGACTATGAAGCGGCTTCATGGTTTATCCTGATACAGAATAGAAGCGGGCACAAGCCCCGAAAGAAAAAGGGAGGAGAACAGAACATGAAAACTCGGCTCTACCCCATGGTGCAGTTCAAAAAGGATACCTGGGAGATTGACGAATTCGAGTGCGCGAGCGTCTTTGTGCTGGTGGGCAAGGAAAAAGCGATGGTAATTGACGCAGGCATCGGCATTGGCGACCTGATCGGCGCGATCCGCATGACCATTACCGACAAGCCCCTCGTCATTGTGGCGACGCACGGCCACGGCGACCATACCGGCGGCATGGGCAATTTTGACGAATACTACCTGAGCGAAAAGGACTGGTTCTACCCGGTAGAGGAGAGCATAGAGATGCGCCGCGGTTACTCTGCGATGATCGCCAAGCGTCAGGGCGGTTACTATCCCTGGGCGGCCGACCGCGACATCACGCCTTTTGAAAAGCAACCCCGCCGTCTGCCGCTGGAAGCGGGCGTGGAATTCGACCTCGGCGGCCGCATCATCAAGACCATCGCCTGTCCCGGCCACACGCCCGGCCAGATCGCCTTCCTCGACGAGAGCAGCCGCAGCCTGTTCTGCGGAGACGCGCTCAACTGCAACCTCGGCTACGGCGGCATGCCCGGCAAGCCCATCGACTGGGAGCACGTCACCTCGGTGGAGCGCGCGCTGGAAGGTCTGGAAGCCCTTGCCGCCGCGAAGGATTCCTATGACGGCATCTACAACGGCCATCACGACTACCGCCCGCTCGGCGCGCCGCTGGACGAAAGCGTGCTGCCCGATGCGATGACGCTCTGCAAGCAGCTGATCTCCGGCCAGTACAACGTGGTGTTGACCAAGAATCCTCTGGGCGAAGGCCTGCGCGCCTGCGTCAAGAAGGGCCTGACCGAGATTTCCTTCAACCCCGAAACCATCCTGGAATCTCAGATGAAGCGCTGATCTTTGCAAAAATACGTAAAATCTCTTGCCTTGGAGCGCGCTCCGGGGTGCGTACAGAGTCAGTACCTGTTAGAAAGAGCATTTTTGCAAAGCGAGCAAACCGTATGTGGAAAGCGGTGCGGTCTGGCGGCGCTTTCGGAAGAAATAAAAGAGAAAAAAGAAACCACGCACTCTTCGGAAAAGCCGGAAGATGCGTGGTTTTGCGTTGGCGGCGCAAGATGGGAAAGGACCGGATCAATACAACGGCAGGTTTCCGGTCAGCTCGTCGGCGCGCTCGGCAGGGAGCGGCTCCAGCGCAAGGCAGGTGAAGGTCGGCTCGCCGTGGAACTCCGTCATGCCTGCGTCGCAGATCAGCGCGGAGAGTATGCCGCGCTCTTTCGCCTCACGGTCGAGCGCCAGCAGTTCTTCTTCGGAATCCACATAGACGCAGATCTTGGCCTCGCCGCGCGTGAACCACGCCGTCAGCGGCGTTTCGGGAAGATCCTCCGGCAGCGTAATTGCGCCGTTTTCTTCAATATGGATGCAGGAGAGCAGCCCGTCGCGCTGCAACGCCTTGAGAATCGCCGTCACGCAGGCATGACCGGCCTGTGCGGCGATTTTACCCTTGCGCATTTTCAGATCCCGCCGCATCACGATCATCATCTTGGAAGTATACATAAAGGATGACAGCTCCGTTTCGTCAAAATAGGGGGTTATTTTTCCCGAATGATCTGGATCGCCATATAGGGTCTGGCGGGCAGCGGCACACGGAACGCGCCGGTAAACGCGCCGCGGTCTTCTATCGTGCCCTTCCAGGTGTCGATCACGCGCACGCGGTAGCTGTGCTCATCGTCCAGATGAAAATCGCGAAACCCGGGACGCATGAAGCTGAAATACAGCAGGTAATATTCACCCTGATGCGCCGGACTTTCCGGCACGCCGCAGACGCAGTCCCAGCTGAAGGCATAGGGCTTGAGTCCCAGCCCCGGCGTCTGTGCCAGCACGTCGCGCAGGAGCATGAAGCGCTCTGGGCTGTCGCCGTGGAGCTTGCCGCCGTGCGACCACCAAAGCACGCCCTCGTGCCCCAGGAAGGTCTCGCCGTGTCCCGGATACCCGCCACGAACGGCGGATTCCCAGAAACGGCGCACCATCTCTTCGCCCGTCAGATTGCCCCAGCCGTGCTGAATGTCGCCCTCGTAGGCGATTTCGTCCAGCACGACGGGCTTGCCGTAGCGAACGCGGAATTCCTCAACCTGCTCGACGCACTTGTAAACGTCTACGCGCTGGATCGAGCAATGCGTGATCCACGGGCGCGTAAAATCGTACATTGTCAGGCAGTTGTGGATGGAGCGCAGATGGTGATACGGATCGCAGGCGCAGACCACCTCCGCGATGCGCTCCCAGTCGGCCAGCTCCTTGTGCGGGAAGATGTCGTATTCGTTGGCCAGCGACCACCAGATGTTGCGGAAGGCTGCAAAGCGCGCCAGCACATAGCGCAGATAGAACTCGTCCTGTTCCCGCGTCATGCGGGAGAAGCCCCAGCGGTCGTAAGGATGGAACAGGATGAGATCCGCCTCGATCCCCATTTCGCGCAGCGCAAGAATGCACTTTTCCAGATGGCAGAAGTGCTCCGGGTTAAAGCGCGTGAAGTCCCAATGGTTGCCCTCGGTCTTATCCGTGTACTGCTGAAAATTTTCCGGAGTGAGCACGGAGGAGTCCATCGGCGTGCCGGCATAGGGATAGGAGCGCGGCTCGTTTAAGTTGTAATCGTAGTGCTTCGGGAATACGCAGAAGCGGATTTTGTTGAACGCACTGTGCTTTAGCGTTTCCAGCGTCTGCGCGATCAGCTCGTCGCTTTGCAGCGCCCAGACATAGCAGGTCGTGCCGAGGGAAAGATAGGGCGTGCTGTCTTCATAAGCAAAGTGATAGGTCGAGGCCACATGCACCGGGCCGTGATTGCCCTGCATGGCGGGCGTGGCTTCGAAGCGCCCCGTCAGCGGTTCGGCAAGAAAGCTTGCCTCGATGGAAAAGGCGTATTCGCCTGTAAAAGACGGCATGAAGCGCACGGCGTACTGCCCGTCGCCATCGTAAAAACCATCGGCCTGCACGCTCTCCTGCGCGCCGGTAAAGACGCCGCGAATCCACTGCTCCGCAAAGGGATTGCCCTCTTTGGGGCCGCTAACGCGCACTTCAAACACATCCCAGCGCTCGATTTGGTCGGGGAAGCTCCATTTCTGCTGCATAAACCACACTTTCTAGCAAAATGCTGACGTTCATAGTTAATGCGATTATAGCACATTGGGTCTATCCGGGCAAACCAAAAGGCTTCCGTCAATTCGGAAGCCTTTTGCAATCAATTGAGTCATCGATTCGGGCAAAGAAAGCCGTATTCTGCGTTTCCTCTATCGTTCCAGACGGCATTGAGTCCGTAGATCCAGCCGGGCTCGGCGGTCAGCGTATAATGTCCGTTCGTGAGAGCGGTTTCCACCTCTTCGCCTTCATCGATCGCATCGGCGTCCTGCGTGCCCAGCAGATTGGCTGGCCAACGCTTGACGGTGAGCTTGTCGGGATTGCCTACATCACTGAAATGCAGCGTCAGTTCCGTTGCGCCGTCGAGTGCATAGGATTCGATGCCCTTGAACTGAACAACGTGCATTCCGCAGGCGATCGTGCCGCCCCACTGATAGCTCCCTTGCGAAGCCGTAGCCATTATGTCACCCAATTGGGTTGAATACTCGGCCTGAAGCTGCGGCGGCTGGGAGGAATCGGGCTCGACGTAAAGCTCGTCAATCAAATCCTGATAGGCGTTGATGTCCTCCGGTTTGCCGGCGCTGATGACCTCGATGCGCGTCACGCCGAAATACTGGCCGGGATAGGATTCTGCCATGATGCCGTCACCGTAAATGTTCACGATGTTGCCGGCAACAAGTGCATCCCGCGTGATCTTTTCGCCATCCAGCCCGACCATATCTTCCGGCATAGTCACCGTAAATACTGTGCCGACGTCTTGGTCGACGAAAATATAGCCGCTTTCTCCAAGGGGGACGTACATTGCGCGGATGGGCGTATTGTCTTCAGGCTGTGGATCATCATCGGGATCATCCAAAGCGAAGGGATGCGCCGTCAGCTCGTCAATCTGGTCACGGTAGGCTTCAATGTCTTCCGGCTTCCCCTGTTTATCCAGTACCACGCGCGTCACGCCGGCATAATAGCCGGGTTCCGAGGCGGCCATCACACCGTCGCCGTAAATTTTGAGTACGTTGCCTGCCGTCAGGTCAGACGCTGCAACCGGATTGCCGCTCTTGTCCTCGATGCCGTCCAACGAGGGAATGGTGAAGATCGCTCCGGTAGACCGATCGATCAGCACATAATCACCGTCGTCCAATGGAACATAAATTGCGCTGACAGCCTTGCCAGAGCCAGCTCCGCAGCCCGTCAGCAGCGTTGCTGTGAGCAAAAGGGCCAGAAGCGTTCTGCCCAGAGATTTTATTTTTCTCATTTTATCCAACCTCCCGTTGTGTTTGTGCCTATGAGACGGATTTCGGGCGGAAAAAGTTGCAACCTGTGAATAAAACAAGGCAGCCGCAGAGCTTTTTGCTTGCTGCGGCTGCCTTGTCGTCTCTGAATAAGAGATCAGGAATTTGAGCGGACGGTATCCACCGTCGTGGTCTCATAGTAGCGTGCGACCGTATGGGCGCTCATGGAATCGATCACCAAGGGCAGCACCGTGCAGGCGACCATCACAATAGCGATCACCGCCGCAATCTGCATATAATAGCGCTTCATAGAGCATTTCCTCCTTGCCTGTATCCATCGGCGATATTTTGCCACGAAGCCTGCAGACGGAAAAGCGTAAATCTGATAACAATAGGAAAAAATCCTGTGAAGCAGGCAGAGGGATTTCTGTTTGTCAGAAGCGGCGAATTGGTTTATAATACAGAAAAACAGGAGGATAAGCCGGAACATGAATGCTGCCTACGACCTGATCGCCGCCGCGGCGCGGTATTGGTTCATCGCGCTGGCCGCGCTGATTCTCTTTCAGCTGATCTGTGCGCTGCGCCGCGAGGCCCGGATGGAAAAAAAGGTGGCCCGGCAGATCGACCGCGCAGGTGTGCGCCCGGCGGCAGAGCTTTGGCTCCTGGGGGATGAAGAGGGGCGCATCCGCCGCAAAAAGCCGTTTCTCATCGAAGAGGAGACGACGGTGGGGCGTTCGCGAAAATGCGATTTGGCGCTGCGCACGCCCTCGCTTGAGCGGGTGCACGGCATCCTCACCCCTGTGCCGGAGGGGCTGATGCTCACGGCGGTGGGGCGGGCCTATCTGGCAATCAACGGCCGCGAGGCGGCAGAGGGCGCGGTGGCGCGCGACGGGGATGAAATTCAGCTGGGCGGGCTGCACTTTGAGCTGCGCCTGGGGGAGAGCGACGCATACTAAGGGAAAATCAATGAAGCGAAAAGAGATGGATTGGATTCTGCTGGCGATGACGCTGTTTGAAGCGACGGCGTTTTCGATGCTGGCCTTTTATAACGGGTTTGACTTTGTGCCGCTGATCCTGGCGGTGTCGATGCCGCTGCTGCTCATCGCGCAGATTGCGCTGCTTGGGCGGGCTTTTCCGCACATGGACCGGATCATGCTGTCCTGCGCCAATTTCTTATGCGGGCTGGGGATCATCATGCTCTACCGGCTTGACCCGGAAAAGGCGCTCAAGCAGCTGTTGTTTTACGGGCTGGGCGTGATGGCGATGGTGTGCATGACGGTGATGGTGGCCCGGATGCGCCGGTGGCGGTGGCTGCGCCTGCCGGCGATGCTCCTGTCCGTAGGGCTGCTGGCACTGACGCTGGTGATCGGCAAGGAAACCTACGGCGCGAAGAACTGGATTGACTTAAAGTTTTTCTCCTTGCAGCCCTCCGAGTTTGTCAAAATCGCGCTGATTGTGTGCCTGGCGCTGGATTTGAGCCGCAAGCGCACGCTGCGGGAGCTGGCGCCGGTGGGCGTGTTCGCCGCGCTGTGCGTTGGGCTGATTGTGCTGCAAAAGGATTTGGGCGCGGTGCTGATCTGCTTTCTGACGTGCCTGACGGTCTATTATGTCGCCACCAGCAACGCGTTGCTGGCGCTTTCCGGCATCGCGTGCGCGGCGGCGGGGTCGGTGGTGCTCTACCGGCTCTTTCCCCATGTGCAGACGCGCGTGGCGATCTGGAAAAATCCATGGGCTTCCCCGCAGGACGGCGGGTACCAGATCATCCAGTCGCTGATCGCCATTGCTTCCGGCGGCATGACGGGGCTGGGTCTTGGCAAGGGCACGCCCACGGTGGTGCCGGTGGTGGAGAGCGATTTCATCTTTGCTGCGCTGTGCGAGGAGTTCGGCATCGCCGTCGGGCTGTTCGCACTGGCACTGTATGTCATTCTGTTTTGGCGGGGATTGACGCTGGCCATGCGGGCGCGGTCGTCCTTCCATGCGCTGTTGGCTGTGGGCGCGGTGGCTTGCATGAGCCTGCAGACCTTCATGATCGTCGGCGGCGTGATCAAGCTCATCCCGCTCACGGGCGTGACCATGCCCTATATCAGTTACGGCGGCTCGTCCATGCTCTCCTGTATGCTGATGCTGGGGATTCTGCAGGGCGTATCGGTTGCCGTTGGGGAACAGGAGGAGGCCGAGTGGCGGCTGGCGCGGGAGGTGGAAGAGGCGTGAAGCGCATGAAACACAATATCCGCGTGGTGCTGTGCGCAACGCTGGCGCTGTTTGCCGTGTTGGGCGGCTATCTGCTCTACGCGACGTATTCCTACGGCGGGCGCTGGTTCACAACGCCCTATAACACCCGCCTGCGGAATGCGAAAAACAGCGTGATTCCCGGCAATATTACCGATCGAAACGGCACGGTGCTTGTCACAACCGGCGCGGACGGGCAGCGGGAATACCCCGTCGGCGACGAGACGCGCCGGGCGGTTTCCCATGTGATCGGCGATACGCAGGGGGACGTGCCCACCGGCGCGGAAACCTTTCTGGCGGCGGATTTGCTCGGCTTCAATGCGAGCCTGACCGACCGCATCGCGCAGCTTTTTGCGGAAAAACGGCGCGGGTCGGATGTGCAGCTGACCATCGACGCTGCGCTGCAAACCTTTGCCGCGCAGCAGTTCCCGGAGGGAAAATACGGCGCGGTGACTGTCATCAACTACAAAACCGGCGAGGTGTTGTTGCTATATTCCAACCCGGAATACGATGCGGCGCACCCGGAGCAATTCAAGGATACAAACAACGGCGTGCTCATCAACCGCGCGACGCAGGGGCGCTATGCGCCGGGATCGGTGTTCAAGATTGTGACGCTGGCCTGTGCCCTGGAAAACATTCCCGATGTGCAAAACCGCACCTTCACCTGCACGGGCAGCGTAGACGTGACCGACGAGATGAAACTGACCGATAGCGGCGGCGAAGGGCACGGAACCGTGACGCTTCAGGAGGCCTTTGCACAGTCCTGCAACATCGCTTTCGGTCAACTGGCATTGGAACTGGGGCAGGAAAAGCTGCGTGAAACGGCGGAAAAGATGGGTTTCAATGGCAATTTTTTGTTTGAGGACCTGATCGTGTATGAATCGCTGTTCCCCAAGAGCATCGAGGATAAGGGCGAACTGGCCTGGACAGGTGTCGGGCAGGGGAGACTGACCGCCGTGCCGCTGCATCTTTGCATGATTGCCGGCTCGGTTGCCAACGGCGGCCGGATGGCGGAGCCGCAGCTCAAGCTGTCCGTCAAAGACAGCGCGGGCGGCGTGCACAATTCGCTGAATACAAAGAATTACCTGCAAACCATGCAGCCGGAAACGGCGCAGGTGATTCAGAGCTATATGCTGGGTACGGTAATGGACGGCACCGCGTCCCGCGCAGCGGTGGAGGGACACTCCATCGCGGGCAAGACCGGCACGGCGCAGGTCAATTCCTCCGGCGGCAAATACGACCCGCATTCCTGGTTTGTCGGGTACTGCGCGGAGGAGGAGCATCCCTACGCTGTCGCTGTGGTTGTGGAAAACGGCGGCTCCGGCGGCAAGGCTGCGGCGGAACTGGCAGGAAAGGTGCTGCAAAAGGCTATTGAGATCGTGAAATGAAGAAAAAACAATGATTCGTCCTGTTCAAAGGGAAGAATTGGCGCAGTGCGCGGCGCTGATCCGTTCGAGCTTTTTGACCGTAGCGGAAGAATTTGGCTTTACTGCCGAAAATGCGCCGAGATTTACGGCGTTTGCCGTGACCGAGGAAGGTTGTGGCGGCAAATGGCGCAGGAGCACCGCACGATGTACGGCTGCTTCGAGGAAGAAGGTCTCATCGGCTTTTATTCGCTGCACCGCCCGGAAGCGGCGGAAAGTTGCGAGCTGAATAATCTCTGCGTGCGCCCGGACAGCCGCCATAAGGGAATCGGCGCGCTGCTGCTGGAAAGCGCGTTTGAAAACGCTCGAAAAATGGGGTGCACGCAGATGGAGATCGGCATTGTAGAGGAAAACCGTCGCCTGCGCGCCTGGTATGAAGCGCACGGCTTTGTGCACACGGTGACAAAGAAATTCGACTTTTTCCCGTTTATCTGCGGATATATGAGAAAGGAACTCTAAAGTAAAATAAACAGATTGGAGGATGGCAACATGAAGGCAACGGAGATCAAGGCGCTGGCGGATGCGCTGCGCGCCAACATTGCAAAGGTGGTCGTAGGCAAGGAGGATGTGGTGGATAAGGTGCTGGCGGCGTTGCTGGCCGGCGGCCATGTGCTGCTGGAGGATGTGCCCGGCACGGGCAAAACGCTGCTCTCCCGCGCGCTGGCCGCATCCATGGACAGCCGCTTTTCGCGCATTCAGTTTACGCCCGACCTGCTGCCCGCGGACGTGACGGGCATGGCGGTGTTCAGCCCGAAGAGCGAGAACTTTACCTTCAAGCCCGGCCCGATTTTCGCCAACATTGTGCTGGCGGACGAGATCAACCGCGCCACGCCCCGCGCGCAGTCCGCGATGCTGGAATGCATGGAGGAAAAGCAGGTGAGCAGCGACGGCACGACCTATCCGCTGCCCGCGCCGTTTTTCGTCATCGCCACGCAGAACCCGGTCGAAACGCAGGGTACCTTTCCGCTGCCGGAGGCGCAGCTCGACCGCTTCATGGTGCAGCTGAGCATGGGCTACCCCGCCCGTGAGGAGCAGACGGCGATTTTGCAGCGCTTCATGCAGGAAAGCCCGCAGGAGAGCTTGCGGCCGGTGGCAAATGCCGAACAGATCGCGCAGGCGCAGAAGACGGTGCGCAGCGTCCGCGTCGCGCCGGAACTGCTCGATTATATCGGCGCGCTGTGCGAAAAAACTCGCGCGCTGGATGATGCGCTGCTCGGCGCAAGTCCCCGCGCTGCGTTGGCGCTGATGCGCGTCAGTCAGAGTCTGGCGGCAATTCGCGGGCGGGATTACGTCACGCCGGAGGACATCAAAACCATGGCCGAGCCCGTGCTGGCGCATCGACTGATTTTGCGCACGGCTTACGGCAGGCGCGGCCGCGCCGCCGAGGCGGTAGGCGAGGTGCTCGCCTCCGTGCCCGTTCCCACTGAGACCATCGAATAAAGGCGGTGCGCCATGAATGTTTTCTGGGTGCTGCTGGTCGCGGGTGCGCTGACGCTGGGGCAGATGCTGCTCTTCAAGCGCGCAGGGCTTCGGGGTGTGCGGGTAGATCGACATTTTTCCCGCACAAGGCTCTTTGAAGGCGACCGCATCGAAATGATTGAAACCATCGAAAATCGGCGCATCCTGCCGGTGCCGTTTTTGCGCATTGAAACGAGAATGCCCTCCGAGCTGCTCTTTGGCAAGCAGGAAAACCTGGAAATCGGCGGGCAGCGCTACCATCGGTCGGTGTTTTATCTGGGGCCGTGGCAGCGCGTGCGGCGCGTGCATCAGGTGCGCGTGATACACAGGGGGTATTATACCTTCCATTCCTACGCGCTGACGGTGGGTGATCTGCTGGGCATGAACAAAACCACCGTGGAAAAGCAGATGGACCGCTATCTTGTGGTCTATCCGCAGCTGCTCAGCCGGGAAGAGGCGGCGCTGCCCTCATCGCGCTGGCAGGGCGAGGCGCTTGTCCGTCGGTTCATCGGGCCGGATCTGTTTCTCTATAACGGCATCCGCGAGTACCAGCCGGGCGATCCCATCCGCGATATTCACTGGCGCGCCTATGCCCGGACGGGGCAATTGCAGGTCAAACAGCACGATTTCACGGCGTCCAGCCGTCTGCTGGTGCTGCTCAACGTTGTCCCAAATGAAAACCAGTGGGACGGTGCGGACGAGCGCGCCCAGGAGCAGGTCGAGCAGGGCATCCGTCTGGCTGCGTCGCTGATGTGTTATGCGCTGGAGGATGGGCTGGAAGTGGGCTTCGGCACCAACGGCTGCGCCAAGCCTGATCTGGAAGAGACGGTGTATCTCGCACCCGCGTCCGGCCCGCAGCAGGGCGAGCTGGCGCTGGAGGTCTGCGCCCGGCTGGTGGTCAAGCGCGTGCTGCCCTTCCATGTGTACTTGAGCCGTCTGCCCTTGCCGCAGGATTGCGATATCGTCGTGATTACCGGTTATGAAAACGAGCTGATGCACAAGGAGCTGGATGTGCTGCGGGCGCGCGGCAACAGCATCACCGTTCTGCCGCTGGCAAGGGAGGAGGCCGCGTCGTGAAAAGAAAAATTTTCAGGTGCCTGTTGTGTGCTTTTTATCTGACGGCGACGGTATTCCCCGTTGCGGTGCTCCTTGCGGGGCTGGCGGAAGGAAGCGTCCTCCCCGCTATGCTTGCCTTTGCGCTGGCGGCGGTCGGCGGCAGTGTTCTTTCGGTCTTTGTGAAGGAGCGCCGTGCGCTTTGGACGATTGCAGTGATTGCGGCAGTCTGCGCCGGTTCCGTTTTGCTGCTGCCCTACGATGGGTGGAATTACGTCTGCGCCATCGGCTGCGGCGTGATCGTGCCGGTAGGCGTGTGCCGCGACCGGGAGGAAAACGCGCTGATCGACGTGCGGCTGATGATTGCGGGCCTGTTTTGCGCAGGATTGAGCTATTTCATCGCCATGATGAATCTGATTGACTGGGTCAAGCCTGTGATCGGTTACGGAGCCTATGTCTATCTCATGCTGTCGCTGTTGCTGCTCAACCGCGGTGCCGTCCGGCAGGCTGCGGGCGGACAGGCGAGGCGAATGATGCGCGGCAACCAAGGGCTGACGCTGGTGTTTGCTGTGGTGATGACGATTGTGGTGTTCATCGCGCCTTTACAGCACGCGGTGGCAAACGGCCTGCGCTGGTTGATCGCCTCGTTTTTCAACCTCTTTGCGGGCGGCAATGCTTCGGACGGCATAGTCTCCGGCGGAGAACAGGCCGGGCAGATGGATTTATCCGCTCTTGGCGGAGAAGAGCGCGTGATGCCCGAGTGGCTGCAAACCCTGAGCACAATTGTGCTGACGGTTGTGGCGGTTGCCGCGGTGCTGGCGCTGCTCATGCTGATGGTGCGGCAGATCGTCCGCTGGCTCAAAACGCTGTGGAATTGGCTGGCGGAGCTTTGGCAAAAATGGAACGGAAACGGCGGTTCAACAGAGGAATACGCCGATCAGAGCGAACAGATGATGACGGCGCAGTCCATGGGCAAACAGCTGATGGACGAATGGCGCGCGCGGGTGCAAAAACGCCTGCGCCCCGCGCCGCGGTGGAGCGCCTTGACGCCGCGGCAGCGCGTCCGCACCGTTTACGGCCACATCCTGAACCGCGAGGTCAAGATCCGTCCCGGCGCCGTTGCGCAGACCCCGCAGGAGCTGTGCGGCAGCACGCAGCATGACGAAGCCTTTGCTGTGCTTTACGACCGGGCGCGCTATTCGGACGAAACGGTGACGGAGCAGGAGGCGGAGCGCTTCCGTGCCTATCTCAAGCAATCATAAAGGAACAAGCATCATGAACCAGACACTGGAATTCAAGCTCTCCCAGCTGCCCGAAAGTCCGGGCGTTTATCAGATGAAGCACGGTGGGGAGATTATCTACGTCGGCAAGGCGGTCAACCTCAAAAACCGCGTGCGGCAGTATTTTCATGCCTCCAAGGATCATACGCCGAAAGTGCAGGCGATGGTGAGCAATATCGAGGATTTTGACATCATCCTGTGCGATACCGAGCTGGAAGCGCTGATTCTGGAATGCAACCTCATCAAAAAATACCGCCCGTATTACAACATCCTCTTAAAGGACGATAAACAGTATCCCTATATCCGCATTGACTTAAAGCAGGACTACCCGCGCGTGGAGCTGGTGCGCCGCGTGGAAAAGGACGGCGCAAAGTACTTCGGACCCTACATCGGCGCGACCGTGGTGCGCGACGTGCTGGAAGTGCTGCACAATTCCTTCCCGCTGCGCACCTGCAAGCACGAGTTTTCCTTCGGCCACGGCATGGGCGGCAAGCACCGTCCCTGCATCCGATACCAGATGGGGCTGTGCCTTGCGCCCTGTACCGGCAACGTGATGCCGGGACAGTATCGCCAGATGCTGGACGAGATCATCGCCTTTTTGAACGGCAAGCACGAGGACGTGGTGGAAAACCTGCACAGGCGCATGATGGAAGCCTCCAAGAACATGGAATATGAAAAGGCAGCCATGTATCGCGACCGCATCGTGGCCATGGAGCAGGTGCTGCAAAAGCAGAAGGCTCTGGCCGTCAGCGGCGGGGATCAGGATGTGATCGCCATGGCTTCGGATGGAGTGGACGGCGTGGTGGAGGTCATCTTCCTGCGCGGCGGCAAGATATTGGGCAACGATTCCTTCATCTTGCAGCGTGCCGAGGCACAGGACAGCGAAAGCCTTGCCATGTTCCTGCTGCAATACTATGACGCTGCGCCGATGATCCCTAAGGAAATCCTGCTGGGCGAGCCCTGCGAGGATCTGGAGGTGCTGGAGCAGCTGCTCAGTGAGAAAAAAGGCTCCAAGGTACGCATCACTGTGCCGCAGCGCGGAGAAAAGGTGCGCCTGGTCGAGATGGCGCGCAAAAACGCACAGGATCTGGCGCAGAAACGCCGCGAGCAGTTTGTGCGGCAGAAAGCGCGCACCATCGGGGCGTGCAAGGAGCTGGCCGATGCGCTGGGGCTGGATTTTGTGCCGCGCCGCATCGAAGGCTATGATATTTCCAACACGCAGGGCACGCTGTCGGTCGCGTCCATGGTGGTGGCCATCGACGGTCAGCCCGCCAGAAGCCAGTATCGACACTATCGCATTAAGACCGTCATCGGCGCGAACGACTTTGCCTCCATGGCGGAGGTCATTCACCGGCGCTTCACCCGCGGTGAACGCGAACGGCTGGAAGCGGTGAAAAACGGCGTGGTCCCGGATGGGTTTGCCGACCTGCCCGATCTTGTGCTCATCGACGGCGGCCCGGAACAGCTGCGCTTTGCGCAGGAATCCATCCATGAGGTGCCGATGGAGAAATATCCTGCGATGTTCGGCCTGGCCAAGCGGTTGGAAGAAATCTATCTGCCCGACAGGGACGATCCCATCCGTCTGGATGAGCACAGCGAGGCGCTGCGCCTGATTCAGCGCGTGCGTGACGAGGCACATCGCTTCGCCATCACGCACCACCGCGGGCTGCGCACTCGCCGCTCGGTGGCCAGCCGGTTGGAAGAGATTCCCGGCATCGGCGCGACCCGCCGCCGCGCGCTGCTGACGCACTATGCCAATCTGGACGCAATGAAGCAGGCGACGCTGGATGAACTCCGGGATGTTCCGGGTATGAATCAGCCTGCGGCCGAAGCGGTTTACGCCTTTTTCCACGCGGAAGAAGGCGGCTCGCAGCGCGGATAAAAAACAGACTTGTGTAATTTAAGTAAAAACACTATAATGAGTTTGGAATTAATTTCGGAGGATGAACGGATGGCAATCAGGCTCATCGCTTTTGATATGGATGATACGCTGCTGCGCGACGACCGCACCATCGGAGAGCGCACGCTGCGCGCTCTGCGCGCGGCGCATGAGCAGGGCGTCAAGATCATCCCGGCAACCGGACGCGGCAAACATTCGATGTGGAACTTCGTTCAGCAGATGGGCGTTGCGGACGCGGCAATCTGCACCAACGGCGCGCAGGTCTACGACGCTGCGGGCAGGCCCGTTATGGAGCACCCCGTGCCGCTGGAGACCGCGCTGCGCGTGGCGCGCTTTGCGAAGGAGAACGGGTGGTATTTGCAGGGATATTCGGAGAACGATTATTTCTTCGATCATGAAACCGATGAAACACGGCTTTATGCACGTCTGGCCAACCACATGGGTCAGGCGGTGGGCGATCTGGAAAAATATATGACGGAGCCGCCGTTTAAGCTCCTGTTTGTGCAGACCGATCCCGAAAAGATGCAGCGCTTGAAGGACACGGCGATTCCGCTCTTCGGCAAGGAGATGTGCCTGTTTGTCTCCAAACCCTTTTATCTGGAAATCACCGATCCCAAGGCGACCAAGGGCGCGGCGCTGCTGGCGCTGGCCGAAAAATTCGGCGTGATGCCGTCGGAGACCATGAGCTTCGGCGACAGCGGCAACGACATCAGCATGATCGAAGCCGCCGGCGTGGGCGTGGTGATGGACAATGCCCGTGACGAAATCAAGGCGCATGCCGATCTCATCGCGCCGTCCAATCAGGACGAAGGCGTGGCGCAGATCATTGAAAAATACGTCCTGGAAGGGGATAAGGCATGATCTCTCTCAAGGAATTCATCGATACGCTGGAGCTGGAATCCGTCGTCATGGGCGATCGAGATGAACTGGAGCTGGAAACCAGCGACGTCAACCGTCCCGGCCTTCAGCTGAGCGGGTTTTTCGATTATTTCGCCTCCGACCGTTTGCAGGTCGTGGGCAAGGCGGAGATGCAGTATCTCCTGGCACTTGAACCGGAAGTGCGCAAAGAACGCCTCGATCAATATATGTCCTTCAATCCCCCTGTCGTGGTGGTGTGCCGCAATATGCCCTGCCCGCCGGAGATGGTGGAGGCCGCGCAGCACAACAACGTGCCGCTGCTCCGTTCCCGATTGGTCACAACCCGCTTTATGCTTCAGGCCTCGATGTTTATCGGCGCCAAGCTCGCCCCGCGCATCACGCGCCACGGCGTGCTGATGGACGTTTTCGGCATCGGCGTGATGATTACGGGCGAATCCGGTGTGGGCAAGAGCGAAGCGGCGCTGGAACTCGTCAAGCGCGGACACCGCCTGGTTGCGGACGACGTGGTGGAAATCTGCAAGGTTTCCGATGTGCGCCTCGTGGGGGAATCGCCGGAGATGGTGCGCCATTTCATGGAGATCCGCGGCGTGGGCATCATCAACGTCAAGAATATGTACGGCGTCGGTGCAGTCATTAATTCCAAGAGCATCGATATGGTGATCCATCTGGAATTATGGGACAACAACAAGAACTACGACCGGTTGGGGCTGGACGAGGATTTCACCGCCGTGCTCGGCGTGAAGCTTCCCAAGATCACCCTGCCCGTGCGGCCGGGGCGCAATCTGGCCATCGTCATCGAAGTCGCCGCAAGCAACCATCGGCTCAAGAAAATGGGCTATAACGGCGCGCAGGAGCTTCAGGACAGACTGGCGGCTAAAATTCATCAGGAAGACTGACGACGCTTTTCTTTGCTTTTTAAGCATGAAAATAATGAATTATATCATGGGAGGTAACTCAGTATGGTTTATGTAGGCATTGATCTGGGCGGCACCAACATTGCGGTTGGCCTGGTAGACGAAGCGGGCAAGATCCTGCACAAGGATTCCGTTCCCACGCTGCTGGAGCGCGGACCTGAACCCGTCATCAAGGATATGGCGAATCTCTCCCTGAAGGTTGTCAAGGATGCAGGCTACACCGTGGACGACGTCAAGGCCATCGGTGTGGGCGTTCCCGGTCTGGCCGACCCCAAGACCGGCGTGGTTATTTTCTGCACCAACCTGCGCTGGCACATGGTGCCCCTGCGCGAGATCATGCAGAAGATCATCGATAAGCCCATCTTTATCGACAACGATGCGACCGTTGCGGGCCTTGCGGAATCCGTTGCGGGCGTTTCCGCCGGGATTGCAAACTCCGTGTTCCTGACCCTGGGCACCGGCGTCGGCGGCGGCATCGTCATCAACCATAAGATCTATTCCGGCGCCCACGGTGTGGGTTCTGAGCTGGGACACATGACCGTGCAGTGCGAAGGCCGTAAGTGCACCTGCGGCTCTGTCGGCTGCTGGGAGCAGTACTCCTCCGCGACTGCGCTGATCCGTCAGGGACGCGAGGCGGTGGAAGGCCATCCCGAGAGCCTGATCCTCAAGAAGGTGAACGGCGACGCTTCCAAGATCGAGGCGCGCACCATCATCGATGCGGCCCGCGAAGGCGATCCCATTGCCTGCCAGGTCTATGACAAGTACATCTACTACCTTGCCATCGGCATCGTGGCCATCATCAATGCGTTTGACCCCGAGGTCATCGTGCTGGGCGGCGGCGTTTCCAAGGCCGGCGACTTCCTGCTGGAGCCGCTGCGCAAGAAGGTTGCGGAGTACGTCTTCTATAAGGATCTGCCCTATGCGGAGATCAAGATCGCGACCCTGGGCAACGACGCCGGCATCATCGGCGCAGCCATGCTGGGCAAATAAGATCTGAATTCGGTTTTCATCAAGCGGAAGAACGGTGCGCGGAGTCAAAAAATTATTGATTCTGTGAACTTTCTTCCGCTTTTCTTGTGCCCATGGGGGCGTTGGTGCTATAATACATTGAAAACTTATCGCGTGCAGGGAGGAAACATGGGAAAAGTTGAGTTGCTGGCCCCGGTCGGGGATCGGGATGCGCTGATTGCCGCCGTGCAGAACGGCGCAGACGCCGTCTATCTGGGCGGGCGTCTTTTCGGCGCGCGCGCGAACGCTTCCAATTTTGATGGGGACGGCCTTGCCTGGGCTGTGGATTATTGTCACCTGCACGGCGTGAAGCTCTATATGACCATCAATACCCTCGTGCGCGATGATGAAATGCGCGCAGTCTATGATATGGCGGCGGAAGCTGTTGCGGCGGGAATCGATGCGGCCATCGTGCAGGATCTCGGCGTGGCGCAGATGCTGAAGGAATCCTTCCCCGGCTTGCATCTGCACGCCAGCACGCAGATGAGCATCCATTCCGCGTCCGGGGCGCAGTTTGTCAAGGAAATGGGCATGGCCCGCGTGGTGCCCGCAAGAGAATGCACGTTGGAAGAGATTTCCGCAATCGCCGGGACCGGCCTGGAGGTTGAAGTGTTCGTTCACGGCGCGCTGTGCGTAAGCTATTCCGGACAGTGCCTTCTGTCCTCCATGATCGGCGGGCGGAGCGGTAACCGCGGCCGCTGTGCCCAGCCCTGCCGTTTGCCCTATACGCTCAGCGGGGAGAAGCGCTATTTCCTCAGCCCTGCGGATCTTTGCATGCGCAACGATCTGAGGCAGCTCATCGATGCGGGCGCAACTTCCTTAAAGATTGAAGGACGGCTCAAGCGCCCGGAATATGTCGCCGTCGTGACTGCCGCTTACCGCCGGGCGCTCGACCGCGCGCTGGCAGGAAAGCCTGCGGAGGAAAGGGACCGGGAAGAGCTGCTGAGCATCTTCAACCGCGGAGGGTTCACAAGAGGCTATGCCGTCGGCGGCAACGACGCTTCGGTTATGGCGACCGCCCGCCCGAATCACTGGGGCGTAAGGGTCGGCAAGGTGCTCACCGTCCGCAACGGCCGTGCCAAGGTGCAGCTGCAACGGGAGCTGCACAACGGCGACGGGCTGGAAGCGCGCGGCGTATACGGCGACCGCGGCGTTGTGGTGCAGGGGATACAGGGGGATTTGCTCCGCGTGCCGGAGGGTGTTCGCCCCGGCGACGAGCTGTTTCGCACCACCGACGCGCAGCAGCTGGAACGCGCGCGGGAAAGCTATGCCAAGGAACACCGCCGCACACGCGCGGATGCGCACTTTGAAGCGCACATCGGCCGGCCCTGCCGCCTGACGCTGGGTGGCGCGGAAGCGCTGGGAGACGTCGTTCAGCCCGCGCGCGGCAAGCCGCTGGAAGAAAGCGCCGTTCGCGCGCAGATCGCCAAGCTCGGCGATACCGTGCTGGAGCTGGGGAATTTGACCTGCGCCATCGATGAAAACGCCTTCCTGTCCGTTTCGGCGCTCAACGCGCTGCGGCGGGAAGCTGCGCAGCAGTGCGAGAGGATGCTGCTGGAAAAACGCTCACCCGACCGCACGGTGCGTCCATACGAAGCGCCGTCTTTTGCGTCTTATGCCGCGCAAGGCCCGCTGCTGATCCTGCAATCGGACGATGTGCGCGAACTGCTTGCAGCGCAGGGGGAGGCAGACGAGCTCTATTACGCCCCGAGCGACCTGGCGGCCCCGGCGCTGCAAAAGGCGCTGGATCAGCTGCCGCAGAAGGTGCGCGTGGTGCTGCCCAACATACTCTCCGACAAAGAGCTGAGCGAGGCCATGCGGGTCATCGGTCCCCGCAGCATTGTCTGCGGCAACCCCGCACAGCTGCAAAGCGGATGCGTGACGGATGTCGGTCTGAACGTGTTCAACGCGGGCACGGCGAAAAAGCTGCTGGCTTTTGGCGCGATTCGCGTCACGGCTTCGCCGGAGCTGACCTTTGCACAGGCACAGGTGTTGGCGCACCGCGCGCCGGTGGAGCTGGTGATTCACGGCAACGTGCCGCTGATGACGCTGCGGCATTGCCCCATCCGCACTGCGCGCGGTCTGGACGGCAGCACCCATGCGGACTGCAACCTCTGCGGGCACAAGGGCGATCTGCTCATCGACCGCAAGGGAGAGGCGCTGCCGCTGAAGCCATACCGAGCGGTGAGCGGTTGCCGGGTGCAGATATTTGGGCCGCAGACCTATTCGGCGCTGACGCTGGGCAGCCGCCTTGCCCAGAGCGGTTTTGCCGCCCTGCGCGTTATCGGAACCCGGCAGGATCTTGCCCTGGCGCGCCGCGCGTTCAACGGTGAGGATGTGCAGAAAGAATTGGGAAACATCACCTTCGGACACCTTTTCAAGGGTGTAGAGTGAAATAGAGGAAGAGTCGTATGCAGGAAAAATCATTGAGAGTCCTGGAGTTTTACAAGATCCGGGAAATGCTGGTGGAAAAGGCTGCCTCTCAAATGGGCAAGGAGCGATGCGCGTCCCTTGTGCCGGAGAGCGACTTTGCCGCCGTGCAGAGCTTGCAGGCCGAAACCGAAGAGGCCTCGGCGATTGTGGCGCGCACCGGCATACAGCCGATTTCGCCCTTTGACGACATCAGCGCCCCGGTTGGGCGCGCCCGCGTGGGCAGTATTCTGTCGCCCAAGGAACTTTTGCAGTGCGCACGCCTGATGCAGGCCGCGCGCTCCGTGCGGCGGATGCTCGTCAACGAAAAGGAAGAGGAGAGCGAAACGCCGCACATTACGAATCTGGCGCGCGCGCTGCTCCCGATGCGCGATCTGGAAGATGAAATTTTCGGCGCGATCCTTTCGGAAGATGAAATTGCGGACAGCGCCAGCCCTGCGCTGGCTTCGGTGCGCCGCAAAATCCGCTCCGCCAACGAGCGCATCCGCGATCGACTGAACGGCTATCTGCATTCCGAAACGATGGCCAAGTATTTGCAGGACACGCTCATCACCATGCGGCAGGGGCGCTATGTGCTGCCTGTGCGCGCGGAATATCGTTCGCAGGTGCCGGGCATTGTGCATGACCAGTCCTCCAGCGGCGCGACGCTCTTTATCGAGCCGATGGCGATTGTCGAGATCAACAACGATCTGCGCAGCCTGATGGGGGAAGAACAGGCCGAAATCGAAAAGATATTGGCGCAGTTTTCCGACTCCGTATCCGGTCAGGCGGGTGCGCTGCTTGAAAATCAGAGGATTCTGGCGGAACTGGACTTTATCTTTGCCAAGGGCGCGCTGGCGAGGCAGATGCGCGCCGTGCAGCCCAAAATCAACAACAACGGCTTTATCGACATTAAACGCGGGCGGCATCCGCTGATCGATCCGGATAAGGTGGTGCCGAGCGATCTTTGGATCGGCAAGGATTTTACGACGCTTGTTGTGACTGGCCCCAATACCGGCGGCAAAACCGTTACCCTCAAGACCGTCGGCCTGTTCACGCTGATGATGCAGGCGGGGCTTCAGATTCCGGCGCTGCTGGGCACGGAGCTTTCGGTCTTTGACGATGTGTTTGCCGATATCGGCGACGAGCAGTCCATCGAGCAGTCGCTGTCCACCTTCTCGTCCCACATGGTCAACATCGTGCACATCCTGCAAAACGTCACGCCCCGTTCGCTGGCGCTGTTTGACGAGTTGGGCGCAGGCACTGACCCCACCGAGGGCGCGGCGCTGGCCATGTCGATTCTGGATAACCTGCTGGCAATGAAAACCCGCACGTTGGCCACGACGCACTATTCTGAACTCAAGGCCTATGCGCTGACGCATCCCGGCGTGGAAAACGCTTCGGTGGAGTTCAACGTCGAAACCCTTCGCCCGACCTATCGCCTGAGCATCGGCATTCCCGGCAAGTCCAACGCCTTCGAGATTTCCAGAAGACTGGGGCTGCCGGAGAACATCATCGACCACGCCAAGGAGTGGCTCAGCGGCGAGCAGATCCGTTTTGAGGACGTCATCACCACAGCGGAGATGTCCCGTCAGTCTGCCGAGAGAGAGCGTCAGCTGGCAGAGGAAGCGCATAATGAGACCGTACGCCTGCGCGATCAGGCGGAGCAGGAGCGCAAAAAGCTGGAAGAACAGCGCGAACGCATCCTGCGCCAGGCACGGGAGGACGCCCGCCGCGTGCTCCACAGTGCGCAGGCCGAGGCCGAGGGCATCATCCGCGACCTCAAAAAGGCCGAAAGCAGCAAGGGCAAAGAGGTATTGGAAGCGCGACACCGCCTGGACAAGAAACTGGACGACATGGCCGAACCCATGGTCAAGAGCCAGAATGCGACGGAAGGCGCGGCGCTGACCAAGGTCACGCTCGGCCAGACCGTGATGATCCCGTCGCTGGGCTGCACCGGCTCCGTGCTGGCGCTGCCCGATAAAAACGGCGACGTGCAGCTTCAGGTCGGCCTGATGAAGATGAAGCAGCCGCTCTCCGCGCTGCGCAGCGCCGGCAAGACCGACGCGCCCAAGAAGGAAAAGGGCGGCAAGCGCACCGTGAGCATGGCGGCGCGCCAGGTGCCGCTGGAGATCGACGTGCGCGGCCAGCTGCCGGAAGAAGCGATCGACAATGTGGATAAGTATTTGGACGACTGTATGATGGCAGGGCTTTCGGAAGTCTCCATCGTGCACGGCAAAGGAACCGGCGTGCTGCGCAGCGAGATTTCTCAGCATCTGCGCCGCCACCCGCACGTTGCGGAATTCCGCCTCGGCCGCTACGGCGAGGGCGAAACCGGCGTGACCATTGTGACGCTGAAATAGAACCTTACCCCCTTTATGGGATGATAAAGACAGAAAGGAAGTCATTGCCATGGAAAAGACACGCGTTTTGATTGTGGACGACGATCCCAATATCAATCAGCTCATCAAGCTCTATCTGGAAAAGGAAGGCTATGAAACCGAGACGGCGGAGCGGGGCGACGACGCGCTGAACCTCTTTAAGAAGAATCCGCCGCAGATCGTGCTGCTCGACCTGATGCTGCCCGGCATGGACGGCTGGCAGGTCTGCCGCGAGATCCGCAAGATCTCCACCATCCCGATCATCATGCTCACTGCCAAGGATGAAACCTTTGACAAGGTGCTGGGGCTTGAGCTGGGCGCGGACGATTATATGACCAAGCCCTTTGACCCCAAGGAGCTCATCGCGCGCATCAAGGCCGTCATGCGCCGCACGCAGACCGCCGTCGCACCCGAGCGCGAGCTGGCCTTCCCGAATCTCGTCATCAACATGAGCACCTATCTGGTCACCTACAACGGCAAGGACATCGAAATGCCGCCCAAGGAGATTGAGCTGCTCTATTTCCTGGCCGCGCATCCCAATAAGGTCTTTACCCGCGATCAGCTGCTGGAACAGGTTTGGGGCTTTGATTACTTCGGCGATTCGCGCACGGTGGACGTTCACATCAAGCGCATCCGCGAAAAGCTGCCCGGCTCCGAGGAATACGGCTGGCAGATCAAGACGGTTTGGAGCGTCGGATATAAATTTGAGGTGAAATAATGTTTCACAAGCTGCTGCTGCGCATGTCCGTCAACTTCATGACGGTGCTGATGATCGTGCTGCTGGTGCTGGGGGCGCTGGTCTCCCGCTTCATGTGGCTCAATCAGCTCCAAAGCGGGTTGGAGGACATGAAGCAGGAGGCGGAGGAGATTGCCGAAAACTACGAATATCTCTATGATTTTCAGATATCCTCGCGCGTATTTTCCAAGTGCATCAACGACGCGGCGACCGATTCTTCGGTCTGGCTGCTCGATAAAAACGGCCTGCGCCTGAACGTAACCGGGCTGGATGAAACCACGCCCGATCTGACCACGGAGGATGCGCAGAAATACCTGCGCGCCGTGCTCGAAAGCGGAGAGGCGATGGTCTTTCAAAACGGATTTGAGGACTATTTCGGCAAGAGCGCCGTCGTGACGGTCGCTATGCCCCTGATGAGCCGCGACGAAACGGTCGGCGCGGTGTTCATCCATCGCAAGCTTGCCATGTTCAACACCGGCTTTGCGCCGCTGTTCCGCGAGCTTTGGATGGCTTCGATGGTCGCCAGCCTGCTGGGACTCATCCTGACGGCCTATACCGCCATGCGCGTCACGCGCCCCCTGCGGGAGCTGGCCAGCGCCGCCAAGCGCCTGGGTCAGGGCGATATGTCGGTTAAGGTGCGCGTCTATGCGGACGACGAGATCGGCGAGGTGTCCCGAGCGTTCAACAATATGGTGGACGCACTGCAAAACATGGAGGAGCAGCGCAAGGGTTTCGTCGCCAACGTCTCCCATGAGCTGCGCTCGCCCATCACGTCCATCGCGGGCTATGTGCAGGGGATGCTCGACGGCACGATTCCGCCGGAAGAGCAGCATAAGTATATGCAGGTGGTCTACGACGAAACTCAGCGCCTGACCCGCCTGATTCGCGATCTGCTCGACCTTTCCCGCATCGAATCGGGCAATATTCCGATGAACCCGGTGGACTTTGACATCAATGAGATGATTCGCCGCGTGCTGATTAAGTTCGAGGGGCGCATCGACGAAAAGAACATGGAGATCGAGGCGGACTTTGCCGATGATCCCTGTATCGTACATGCCGATATGGACCGCATCGAGCAGGTGGTGTCCAACCTGGTGGACAACGCCATCAAGTTCTGCGGCCAATACGGAAAGCTGACGCTGACCACCAAGACGGAGGGCAAGCTTTGCACGGTGGCGGTGGCGGATGACGGTGCGGGCATCGACGAGAAGGATCTGCCCCATGTGTTCGACCGGTTCTATACCGTGGATAAGGCACATACCTCCGGCAAGGGCACGGGGCTTGGGCTGTCCATCTGCAAGCAGATACTGCTCCAGCACGGACACGATATCACCGTGCAGAGCGAGTCGGGCAAGGGCACGACCTTCACCTTCCGGCTCGACCGGGGAGAAGGGCAGAAAACCCTGAAAGAACCCGCAAAATAACACAGAACCTTCATGAAAATTCATAAGGCGTTCATAGCTTTGCAAACTTGTTGAGTTATACTTATTCCCGTAATCAGGAAGCAAGGAGGCGTCTTGTATGAGCAACTTCAACGACTACAATTACAATAACTACGACAACTATAATAACGGCAATGGCAACCGCAACCGCGGGCGCCGCGGCGGCAGTGCGGTGGTGGTTATCTCCGTGGCACTGGTGATGCTGATGCTCGGCGGATTGATCGGCGCGGTGGTGGCCCAGGGCCTGAACAAGACCCAGAGCCAGGCGGTGCTGGGCGGCGAAGCCGTGACGGCTACGGCAACGCCGGAAGCAACCGCAGCCGCAACCCCGGAGGCCACGCCGGAAGCGACCCCGGAAGCGACGGCTGCGCCCACTTCCACCTCGACCACGGCTCTGGCCGCGTTCTCCAATGAGATTGCGGACGTTGTGGCGGAGGCGCAGGACAGCGTGGTCGGCATCCATAACTACCAGATGGTGTCCGCGCAGCAGGGCGGTTACTATGGCGGCTTCGGCGGCTACTACTTCGGCTTCGGCGGACAGAACGGCAACGGCCAGCAGGCAGAGCAGACCGAGCAGCTGGCGGGTTCCGGCTCCGGCGTCATCTATTCCGCTGACGGCTATGTCATCACCAACTACCACGTCATCGACGGCGCGTCCCGCGTCACCGTTGTGCTCAGCACCGGCGAAGAGGTAGAAGCTACCGTGATCGGCGGCGACTCTGTGCAGGATATTGCGCTGCTGAAGGTGGACCGCACCGGTCTCCCTGCGGCGAAGATGGGCGATTCTTCTCAGGTGCGTACCGGTGAATTCGCCATCGCCATCGGCTCTCCTCTGGGCGATGAGCTGACCGGCACCACGACCTACGGCATCGTTTCCTATGCGAACCGTACTCTTGAAATCGATGGCGCATACGTCAGCATGATTCAGACCGATGCGGCCATCAATGCCGGCAACTCCGGCGGTGCGCTGCTGAACGTCAACGGCGAGGTCATCGGCATCAACTCCCGCAAGACCTCCGGTTCGACCTCTTCCGGCTCCAGCATCGAGGGCATCGGCTTCGCCATCCCGATCAACGAAGTCAAGTCCATCGTGGAAGAGTTGATTACCACCGGTAAGATCAGCCGTCCCGGCCTGGGCATCACCGGCCAGGAGATCAGCGAAAGCATGGCGGCCTATTACAACATGGTTCCCGGCATCTATGTCAACACCGTGACCGAGGGTTCCGCTGCGGATAAGGCGGGCGTCAAGCAGCAGGATATCATCACCGCGCTGGACGGCAAGTCCGTCACCACGCAGAGCGAGCTCCGCGCCGCGCTCTATTCCCACAAGATCGGCGATACCGTGACCCTGACCGTTTACCGCAGCGGCCAGAGCATGGATCTGAGCATCACGCTGGAAGAGCTCAAATCCTGATTAGGATGATTTTATAATGAACAGCGCTCCGTGCATTCCCCGCACGGAGCGCTGTTTTATCTTCTTTTTGTCGCGAATGCTGGATTTTTTAACAAAAATATTCTATTTATTATTTTCCTGCTATGGTATACTGAAACTTATTAAAAGACTGTTCTGATAAATCAACGGAGGAATAATTCATGACGATTGCGGTTTTATTGTGGCCGCACGCGAACGCGCGTTATTTTGAGTCGGTCAAGACGCTGGCTGCATCCGAATTGACCGTGATGCTCCGGGCGCTGGACGAAAATGCGGAAGTACGGCATTGCGAGATGAACGGCTTGCCGCTGCTGACCTTTGACGTGCGGGAGTTTGACGACCGAATGAGGCGGCTGATGTCGTTGCTTTCCTGCGCTTATGCCGTCTTTGAGGTGAAGGGGGAGGCGCTCCTGCCCCTGATGCCCGGCGGCCCGCAGCGCTTTGGCGGAGACCTTTCCGGCATTCTCAAATACAAGGGAAAGACCAACGAAAACTTCACGGGCATGCTGCTGAACCTGGCGGTGTTTTCTTCGGATTTTGCGGGGAAGTTCGATCATCCCATTTCCATACTCGATCCCATGTGCGGCCGCGGTACGACGCTGTTTGAGGCGCTGCGCCGCGATTGGGACGCCAGCGGCGTTGAAATCGACAAGACCGACGTGGGAGAGCTCACCCGCTTCGTCAAAAAGTATGCAGAGTACAATCACTTAAAGCACAAAACCGAAACCGCTTCCATGACGGCGGACGGCAAAAACGCCGGCCAGCGTACGCGCTTTGTCCTCGCGGAAAACGCGAATGCGCTGCGTGAAAATCCGCGCACGCTCACCGTGACGCTGGGCGATACGCTGCTGACAGACCGCTTTTATAAGGGACGCTGCTTCCATGCGCTGGCCTGCGATCTGCCCTACGGCGTGCAGCACGAAAGCCGTGACGGACAGAGCAAGGTGGCGCTGGATAAGATGATGGGCCGCGCGCTGAAGGCGTGGAGCAAGACGCTCTTCCCCGGCGCTGCGGTGGCGCTTTCCTTCAACGCCAACACCCTTCCGCTCGAGCAGGCGCGCCGGATGCTGGCGGACGCCGGGCTGGAACCCCTGACCGGCGGCGTTTACGACGGCTTTGCCCACTGGGTAGAGCAGGCCATCACCCGCGATATCGCCATCGCGCGCTATACGGGCAAGTGATTTCCCTTCGCTTTTGATTCTTCTCTCATCCAATCAAGCACATCTTTTAATCAAATTGGGATGATTTTCCCATTCATTGCATATCCTATTCAAAACACATTTCATTTTCATGCTTTGGCACATCTTCAGGAAGGAGAATCCATCGTGACATTTCAGGAACTGGAAGCCATGAAGCTGCAGGAGCTGCGCACCATGGGCAAGGAGCTGGGCGTTGATTCGCCCACGACCTATCCCAAGCGCGAGCTCGTGCTCAAAATCATGGAGAAAAACGGCATCGTTGTGGATCAGAACGATCTGCCCGCGCCGCCCAAGCGCCGCGGCGGCCGTCCGCGCAAGATCCGCCCGGGCGAGGAGCTGCCCGTGCCGGATATCGTCGAGCCGGAGGCGGACGAAAGCGTGCAGCAGATGGAGCTGCCCGGCGTGCATCCGTTGGAGGCGCAGAGGGCGCCCAAACCCGCGCAGACGCCTTTTCAGCCGCGCTCCGGCATCAAGCCCGCTGTCAGCGAAATCCTCAATGAGGGCGAATGCGGCGAGTGTGAGGGCATTTTGGAGATTCTGCCGGAAAAGGGCTACGGCTTCCTTCGGACGGAAAATTATCTGCCCAATCCCGACGATGTTTACGTCGCCATCAATCAGATTCGCCGCTTCGGCCTTAAAACCGGTGATAAAATTGCCGGTAAAACGCGCCCGATGCGCGAAAAGGATACAAACGGCGCGCTGCTCTACATCACCGCGATCAACGACCGCGACCCGGAAGAGACGCTCAGCCGCCCGGATTTTGTCGACCTGACCCCGGTTTTCCCCGATCAGCGCTACACGATGGAGTGCCCCAGCGCCGCGCAGGATCTCGCGCTGCGCATCATCGATCTGATTGCGCCGGTCGGCAAGGGACAGCGCGCACTGATCGTCGCGCCGCCCAAGGCCGGTAAAACCATACTGCTCAAAAAACTCGCTAATTCCATTTCTGTCAACTATCCCGATGCGGAGCTGATGGTGCTGCTCATCGACGAACGCCCCGAGGAAGTCACCGATATGCAGCGCTCCATCAACGGCGAGGTCATCTATTCCACCTTCGACGAGCTGCCGGAGCACCACACCCGCGTGGCGGAAATGATGTTTGAGCGCGCGCAGCGCCTGGTGGAGCAGGGCAGGGACGTCGTGATCCTGATGGATTCCATCACGCGTCTGGCTCGAGCCTACAACCTCGTCATCCCGCCCACGGGACGCACGCTCTCCGGCGGTTTGGATCCGGGAGCGCTGCACAAGCCCAAGCGCTTCTTCGGCGCGGCTCGAAACATCGAAAAAGGCGGCTCGCTCACCATCATCGCCACCGCTCTGGTCGAAACCGGCAGCCGCATGGACGATATCGTTTACGAAGAATTCAAGGGCACCGGCAACATGGAAATCCATCTCGACCGCAAGCTGTCGGAAAAGCGCATCTTCCCGGCCATCGACCTGAATAAATCGGGCACCCGCCGCGAGGATCTGCTGCTGAGCAAGGAAGAGCTGGAATGCGCCTTCAACATCCGCAAACTGCTCTCATCCGCCAATACCTCCGACGCGACGGATCAGCTGCTTTCGCTGATGTCCAAGACCACGACCAATCAGGATTTCATCAAGCGCATGCGCGACTGGATGAACCTTTATGAGCGTCAGGGCTATACCTTCGGCAGCCAGACCGGCAACCGGTTTGATAAATAGAAAAGAAATCCCTCGGCATCGTTTGATGAACTGCACCCCATTTGTTAGACAGTATGATATACTATCTAACAAGTGGGGTGCAGTTCAGACGAATGCGGAGGGATTTTTGTGCGTTCAGCCCGTTTCAAATCCGCCTTCTTCACGGATCATTTTGCATTTTCTCCTAACGGTTTGTCCAGCAATTCCTGCCAGTTTGGCGCAGAAAGGTCACAGACTTTCCAGACGCCGTTCTGTTTTTCCAACTGCACAGTCGCGACGCCGCGCCCGCCGGAGCGATTGAAATCCTGCGCTTTGCTGACGATGCGAACCTCGATGTTGTAGGCAAAAGCATTGTTGGGCAGCGCGGCCTGTTCTTTTTGATCCAACGGGTTGAAGTTCAGCTCCGTGGTGTAATCCGCGCTGTTTTCCGCGATGACGAGCGCCGGAATGCCGCCGCTTTGCGTGAGCCGGTCGATCAGTTCATCCGTCGCCAGCTTGCGCAGCGCATTGAGTTTGGCCGAAGGATCTGCCGCGTCCTGCTCCGTCGTTGCGTAAAGCTCCTTGACGAATTGCCGCGCGACGCGCTCGTGCCTGGCCAGCGGGAGCAGCAGTGCAGCCAGCACAATCAGCAGAAGAACGCCGATTGTAATGGAAAGCACAATGGTTTTTCTGCGGCGGGGAAGGACAATGTCGCCATAGTTTAGCAGCTTTGCCATAAGGGTACACCTCCTGACCTAATTCAGTTTTGATTTTCATCAATTCCATTATAAGGTACGCAGCGGTGCGGCACAACAGAAAGGTGTTCAAACGCCACATTTTTTATGCTATACTGTCCGGGAGGGAGGATGGAAAGCATGGTTTTATTGCAAATACAACAGCAGCGAGACGCGGTGGCTGCGCTGTTTGAAGGATGGGAAGAGACGCTGATCTGGAGCTGCCTGTCGGGCAGCATGGGAAAGATTTATGCCGACGATGCGGCGCATCCGCGCTGCGCGGCGGCGATCATTGGGGATTTCAGCTTTCTTGCGGGCGATGCGGAAGCGGGGGAGGCGCCGGCGCTGGTTGCGCTGATCGAAGAAATGCAAACGCGGGAAGCCGTCATCAGCGTGCCGCAGAACGAGCGCTGGGCGGAAAGGCTGCAGGCGCAGTACGGCGGCCGCTGCATCCGAACCACGCGCTACGCCACAAAAAAACAAGCCGATGCGTTTGACCGCAGCAGCTTGCTGAAAAAGATCGAAAAAATGCCGAAAGGCTTTGTATTGAAGCCCATGGGAGAGGAAGAATTCACCGCGGCCTTAAAGGAAACGTGGTCGCGCGACTTCTGCTCACAGTATCGCGATGCGGAAGAGTATGCCGCACACGGCGTTGGCGTGGTCGCCCTTCGGGACGGCGAGCTGGTCGCGGGCGCATCGTCCTACACCTGGTATCCCGGCGGCATCGAGATTGAAATCGTGACACGGCAGGATGTCCAAAGATGTGGTTTGGGCAGTGCCTGTGCTTCGCAACTGATTTTGAACTGCCTGGATCGGGGCCTGTATCCCAGCTGGGACGCGGCCAACCAAACCTCGCTGCATCTCGCAGAAAGTTTGGGCTATGCGTTCAGCCACGAATACGCGGCCTATTGGCTCAAAAAGCAGGCTTAAAGCGTGTGCTCGACCATCTCGCACAGGCGGCGCAGACGGCACGCGCCTTCGGGCGAGGATTCAAATTCCTCTACGCCGAGAAAGTAGGCGTGCGCAAGCTTCCGCAGGCGCTCCGCCTTGGCGGCACAATCCGCCGCGCGCTGGGGGAGATGCAGAATCTGCTGCGCGAACAGCGCCGCCGCGATGAGCATGCCCAGCGACGCCAGCGCAAGCTTCAGCGCCGCATCCGGGATGGCGAACGGAAAGAGCGCCACCAGCGGCAGACACAGCGCGGCGATGCATTCGCCCACCGTCAGCCACAACTGCGTGCGGGCGCAGCGGCGCGCCTTTTTCGCCAGCGCATTGATCGCGGGGAACAGCCGGCTGTTTAGGTAAGCCGCCTCGCACGACGGTCGGTCACCGGTCAAATACGCTGCAAATTCGTTTTCTGCTTTCATAAACGATTTTCCTCCGGAATCAAAAAGGTTGCGGCGCGCCGGAAATCCGGCGCGGCTTTGCCGTCATTATACCATACTCCGGCGCCTGATAAAAAGGGCTGCGGAAAGAAAAAAGGGAAAAAACAATGAAGAAGAGGTCTTTGAATTCGGGTTGGCTGTTTCATCTGGATGCATCGCGTCCCTGGATTTCCCGCCAGATCGGGGAGGACGAGACGCGGGTGGATTTGCCGCATGATTTCCGCATTGCGCTCAATCGCGATCCGGCAAGCCCCGGCGATCAGGCGGAGGGGTTCTATCCCGGCGCATTCGGCCAGTACCGCCGTGATTTTGAGCTGACGGAGCGCGAAGCAGCCGGAACGGTGATGCTGAACATCGACGGTGCGTATCGCTTCTGCGAGGTACGCATCAACCGGCAGTTGGTCTGTATGCACCGGGGCGGGTATTCGCCGTTCCTTGTCGATCTGACGGGCAAGGTCAAGCCCGGCGTCAACACCCTGCATCTCACGACCAACTGCGCCATGCTGCCTGCCTCGCGGTGGTATACCGGCGCGGGGCTTTACCGCAGCGTCGAGCTGCTCACCGGGGACGCGCCCTGCATCGCACCGCGCGGCGTTCGCGTGCGGAGAACGGCGGTGCATGGCGATCGGGCAGAGCTGGAAGTGCATACCGAGCTGATCGGCCCGATGACCGCGGTGATACACACGCTTTACGACGCGGAAGGAAGCCGCGTGGCGCAGGGAGGGGACGGCGTGCTGATTATCCGCGGTGCAAAGCTGTGGAGCGATGCGCATCCGTACCTCTATACCCTCAAATCGCAGGTAATGCTGCCCAGCGGCGCCGCAGACGAAGTGGTGACGCGCGTAGGTTTGCGTACCATTGAGGTGGACGCAGCAAGGGGTCTGCGCATCAACGGTGAACCTGTGAAGCTGCGCGGCGGCTGCATCCATCACGACAACGGCCCGCTGGGCGCGGTCAGCGATATCGGCCTGGAACGCCGCAAGCTGACCAAGCTCAAGGCGGCGGGATATAACGCCGTCCGCTGTGCGCACAATCCGCCGTCCACCGCGCTGCTGGACGCCTGTGACGAGCTGGGCGTCTATGTGATCGACGAGGCGTTTGACGCCTGGCGCGAGGGCAAGCGCCCGTTTGACGAGCACATCTTCTTTGAGACCGATTGGCAGGACGAGATCATCAACATGGTGACGCGCGACCGCAATCACCCCAGTGTGATTCTCTGGTCCACGGGCAACGAGATTTACGAGCGCAGCGGTGCGTCCGAAGGCGCGGCATGGGCGCATCGGCTGGCCGTCGCTGTGCGTGCGTTGGATGATAGCCGCCCGGTGATGAATGCGCTGTGCAACTTCTTTGAGGACAGCGATATCGCCGAGCTGGCGCTCAACTCGATGAAATCGGCGGGCAAGGGGAAGGACTATTGGGCGGTTCATTCCGAAAAGTTCGTCTCTGCGCTGGACGTGGTGGGCTATAACTATCTGCTCGACCGCTATGAAAAGGATCATGCGCTGTTCCCGCAGCGCGTCATCTGCGGCACGGAATCCTTCCCGCTGCAAGCGCTGGAAAACTGGCAGGCCGTCAAGCACTTCAGCCATGTCATCGGGGACTTCGTCTGGGTGGCATGGGATTAGATCGGCGAATCCGGGCTGGGACGCAGCGAGTTTGATGCAAAACAAAATCCCGCAGGCACGGCGGGCTATCCCTGGCACATCGCCAACTGCGGTGATTTCGATATCTGCGGCGAAAAGCGTCCGCAGTCGCACTACCGCGATTTTGTCTGGCTGAACCGCACAAAGCCCTATCTGGCGGTGCAGCATCCCGCGCATTTTGAGCAGGAGGAAAAGATTTCCGCCTGGGGCTAGCCGGACCTGATGGAAAGCTGGAACTTTGCGGGCTTCGAGGAAAAGCCTGTCCGCGCGACGGTTTACAGCGCGGGAGACGCGGTGGAGCTTTATTTGAACGGAGAAAAGGCCGCGTCCGGATCGGTCGAGTCGCACCGCACGATGTTGGAGATCCCCTACCGTCCCGGCAGGCTTGAAGCGATCTCGCTGAAAAAGGGGCAGGAAATCGGGCGCTGTGAATTGCGCACGTCCGGCTCCGCGGCACAGTTCCGCATGGAAGCTGAACCGTCCTTTGGCGGAAACTATCGCTTTGTGACGCTCACGGCGGTGGATCAAAACGGTCTGCGCTGCACGGATTTTGAGGAATCCGTTCGAGTCGAGGTCAGTGGCGCGGCGTTTGCTGCGCTGGCCGGCGGCGACCCTTGCGCGGAGAACAATTATGCCCGGCCGGAGGCCAGGATGAACCATGGCCGTCTGTTGCTGGCGCTGCGCGCACCGCAGGGCGGAGAGGTGAAGCTGCGCTGCGTCGGCGGTGGGATGGATACCGAAACGACGCTTCAATTGGAAGCATAGCGTTCTCGGAAGAGCAGCGGGCTTGTGCCGCAACGCGCCCGGAAAACCCGATAGAAGGTCGCCACAGAGTCGAAACCGCTCTCTGCGGCGATTTCTGCGGGTGAAAGGTTGGTGCCGAGCAGCAGAAGCTGCGCCCGCGCCGTGCGCAGAATTTGCAGATAATCGTTCAGCCCGCAGCCGATGCGCTCGGGAAAGCTGCGGCTTAAATGGTATTTGCTCATGCCCACCGCGTCCGCTAATACACCCAGCGAAACAGGATCGGTAAAGTGCGCGGAAAGATAATCCGTGGCGCGTTCCGGCCAATCCAGTTCCTCCCAAGCGGGGCGGGAGACGGTTTCCGTTGCGGAGAGCAGTCTTGCGCAGATCGCCTGCAAATAGCCCCGCAGCGCGCGTTCCTCCCGAACGGCAGGGAGGAGGGGGAGCAGCGCGCGCACGTCCTGCGGCACAATCTCAGCGGGAAATAGGGGAGAGCGCGGCAGCAGCGTGCGCAGATCGGACGCGCAGATGCCGGTCATGCACGGATCAAAGAAGATCAGCAGCACCCTTCCGCCGCCGCACAGCGCACGAGATGCGCCGGGAGAGAGCAGCAGCAGGTCGCCCGGATGGGCCTGATAAGGCTGTCCGTTTTCCAATATTTGCGGCATGCCGTTCAGCGCCAGCAGAAGCATGGCCTTTTCGCTGCGGTGCAGCGGAAACTCAGGGCAGTCCAGCGTTTCCAGGCCGAAGAGCACGGCGCTGCCCTGGCAGAGAATGAACAAAACGATTCCCCTCCCGTCTGTTTTGTTTCCGAAAATGAGCATAGCATGGTCTGCGCCGCCCTGCAAGCAGATTGACAATTTCACGCCCTTTTGCGATAATGAAAGACGATGAAAAACCACCAAACTCTGCTAAAAAGGGAGGCAGTTTGATGAAGATGATTCCGTTTGGCCGCAGCGGACTGAATGTGCCCGCGCTGGCGCTGGGCTGTATGCGCTTGAACCGCCTGGATGCAAAAGAGGCGGAAACCTATGTCAAAACCGCGCTGGATCTGGGCGCAAATTTCTTCGACCACGCCGATATCTACGGCGGCGGGGCCTGCGAAGAGATCTTCGGCAAGGCGATTGCCGGTATTCCGCGCGACAAGCTCATCATCCAGACCAAGTGCGGCATTGTGCCGGGCAAGCGCTATGACTTTTCCGCGGAGCATATCCTGAATTCCGTGGACGAGAGTTTGAAGCGTCTGGGCGTGGATTATGTGGACGCGCTGCTGCTGCACCGTCCCGACGCTCTGATGGATCCCGTGGAGGTGGCAGAGGCCTTCTCCCGACTCAAGGCCAGCGGCAAGGTGCTGAACTTCGGCGTTTCCAACCAGAATTCCATGCAGATGCAGCTGCTGCAAAAATACATGCCGATGCCCATCTGCGCCAACCAGCTCCAGCTTTCCATCACCAACTGCACCATGATCTCCGCCGGCATCAACGTCAACACGGCCTTTGACGCCGCGGTGGATCGCGATGGTTCCGTGCTGGACTACTGCCGCCTGAACGACATCACCATTCAGCCCTGGTCGCCCTTCCAGTACGGCTTTTTCGAGGGCGTGTTCCTCGGCAATGACAAGTTCCCCAAGCTCAATGCCGCCATTGACGGGATTGCCGCGCGCTACAACGTTTCCAACACCACCATCGCCGTGGCCTGGCTGCTGCGCCATCCGGCCAAGTTCCAGCCCATCATCGGCACGATGAACCTCGGCCGCCTCCGGGATTGCGTCCAGGCGACCGAAATCAACCTGACCCGTCAGGAGTGGTACGATATCTATCTCGCTGCGGGCAATCAGCTTCCGTAAAACAGTAAAAAGAAGGGCTGCGTGCAATTTCTTCTGCATGCAGCTCTGTTTTCACTTGCAAGGAAGCACCGCGTCTGGTACGATAATACTGTGTGAAATTATCCGGTACAGGAGGTACTTTTTGTAATGAAGCAGGATCGCATCTTGATTCTGGATCTGGGCAGCGAGGAAAATCCCCGCCTGGCTCGTGAGATCCGTGCGCTGGGCGTTTACAGCGAAATTTATCCCCACGACCTTTCCAAAGAGCAGCTGGAAGCCATGCCGGGCGTCAAGGGCATCATCCTCAACGGCGGCCCCAACCGCGTGGTGGACGGCGTGGAGATCGACGCCAGCAACGCCGTCTATCTGAGCGGCTACCCGATTCTCTGCGTCGATCACAAGGGCGAGCCCGCGTGGCCTGCCGATCAGAGCGAGCGCATGAACGCGCTTAAGGCCTTTGTCTTTGATGCCTGCAAGGCGGAAGCCAACTGGAACATGGAAAATTTCATCGCCGATCAAGTGGAGGCCATCCGCGCCCAGGTCGGAGATAAGAAAGTGCTGCTCGCGCTGAGCGGCGGCGTGGATTCCTCCGTTGTGGCCGCGCTGCTCATCCGCGCCATCGGCAAGCAGCTCACCTGCGTGCACGTCAATCACGGTCTGCTGCGCAAGGGCGAGCCGGAGCAGGTTGTCCGAGTGTTCCGCGATGAGATGGACGCTAACCTGATCTATGTGGACGCGGTGGATCGCTTCCTGGACAAGCTCCAGGGCGTGGCCGATCCGGAGCAGAAGCGCAAGATCATCGGTGCAGAGTTCATCCGCGTGTTCGAGGAAGAAGCCCGCAAGCTCGAGGGCATCGAGTTCCTCGCGCAGGGCACCATCTATCCCGACATCATCGAGTCCGGTACCAAGACCGTCAAGGCGGTCAAGTCTCATCACAACGTCGGCGGTCTGCCGGAGGACCTCAAGTTCCGGCTCGTCGAGCCGCTGAAGATGCTCTTCAAGGACGAAGTCCGCGCCTGCGGTAAGGCGCTCGGCTTGCCGGACAACATGGTCTATCGTCAGCCCTTCCCCGGACCGGGTCTGGGCGTGCGCTGCCTGGGCGCGATCACCCGCGACCGCTTGGAGGCTGTCCGTGAGTCCGACGCCATCCTGCGCGAAGAGTTTGACAAAAACGGCCTGGCCGGCAAGGTTTGGCAGTATTTTACCGTCATCCCCGACGTCAAGAGCGTGGGCGTGCGCGACGGCAAGCGTGCCGACGAGTGGTGCGCCATCATCCGCGCCGTCAACACCGTCGATGCGATGACCGCCACCGTTCAGGACATCCCCTTCGATCTTTTGCAGCACATCACCGCCCGCATCACCACCGAGGTTCCCGGCGTGAACCGCGTCCTTTACGACCTCACGCCCAAGCCCACGGGCACCATCGAGTGGGAATAAAAAACGGAAGCCGGAAATTCTAGTCAAGCCAACGGTTTTTCCGGTTTTGTCTGCCTATTTTGATGATACTTCTTCCAGGTGCCATTACTTTGAAATTCCGAGGGTTTCGGGGTTGCGGATGAGTTCCGGCGGCTTGGATGAAGCGAAGAGCCATATTTTAAGCCCGTACCGATGGATTCTCATCGATACGGGCTTTTGGTCGTTATAGGGGCATGGAAGGGAGGTATGCTATGCGATTGTAGATTTCTTTCATCCAGTTGAGCACAGCATCTGCATCTGCTTGCTCAATTGCATTTGCGAGGCTATGTTCACTCCACCTCATATCAAACAGCCAGAATGCAGAGATGAGAGCGTACAGATAAGGAAAAACCTCTATTTGTCTGTCGGTAAACGGGCGTTCCTGATGATAACCTTTCAGGAATGCCGGCAAGATGACGGCTTCGGGAGCCTTCGCAATTTCTTTCGGATAAACCATGAGTCTTGCCTCAAAGACAGCCTGCATAACGGCGTCGTAGTACAGGACGTTGTCGCCGCAGCGATTGAAGTCAAAAACACCGATTGTGCCATAAGCGTTCCGGTAAAGATTGCAATCACTGATATCTCCCTGAACCGCGTATTGCGGCTCGTTTTCAAAGAATCGTACTTTTTCAAGGAGATGCGAATATCCGAGAACGATCTTATGGTATAAGTCGGCATGAACACTTTTGAGATATTCTTTATGAACAGCAAAGTCCTCAAAGCTGAAAAGATCATTTCTTTTCAATGGATGAAACAGCACATCATTTTGGACATGAAAGTCATTCATTTCCGAAACGTTGTGCATCCTTGCAAGAAGTCTTCCGGTTTGCTCCGCTGTTTTTGTATCGACCTCCTTCAGTTCCCCGCCAACAAAGTCTTCTACCGTGACGATTACTTTGTATCCGCTGATTTGATACCAACGTGCATATTGTCCGTTGGCATGGTAGATTCTCGGCGTTTCGATACCGTTTTCTGCAAGCAGAACTGCAAACTTGCTCTGCGCGGTGACGGTATCCAGAGTGACGTCGGCCTCATTCTTGAACCGAATCACAACTGCACTGCCGGAATTGGTTTCGGCCTTTACAATCAGGCGCACTTCCTTGGAGTCGGGATCATCTTCCTCATAATGATATCTCTGTAGCTCGCTAAAGCCGGCACAATGCTCATAAATGCCATAATCCTGAAAGATGCGCTCAATATCATTTACTGTTATCGTGAACATGAATAATCCCTCCGTATCATTTTTTGTCCTTAATTGAAATGATGGCCGGTATCACGGCGGGCTGAAGAAATCTGAACGACCAAAGAAACCTGCTGTCAAAAATCAGAGCCGCACTTCTTTGCAGTTGGGTAGATCGAGCGCTTCGTGAGAAGCGAGCAGCACGGGTTTGGTCTGGGCGGCGTGCAGGATGCAGCGCAGGGCGATGGAACGGTTTTCCTCATCCAGGCCGGTGAAGGGTTCGTCCAGGATCAGCGCGTCGGAAGGGGCAAGAAGCGCGCGCGCCAAAGCCAGGCGGCGCTTCATGCCGCCGGAATATTCGCAGATCGGCTTGCTGCCCACATCGGCTAAGCCCAGTTCGCCCAACAACGTTTTTGCGGCAGCGGCATTGTAGGCGGAGCCGAGCGCGAAGCGAAGGTTGTCCTCCGCGTCGAGGTGTCCCAGCAGGCGATCCTCTTGAAAGACTGCTGCCCATCGGCAGTTGGTGCCGAAAAGGCCGCCGCTGTCCGGCTGATCCAGGCCGAGCAGGATGCGCAGCAGCGTCGTTTTGCCTGCGCCGGATCGGCCAAGTATCCGCGTGACGCCAACGCCTGCCGTGAAGGAAAGGTTGTGCAGCACGACGTGATCGCCGTAAGTTTTGCAGAGGCTCTGCACCCGGATTTCCGTCATTTCGCACCCGCCTTTTCGGTCAATTTGTCCACGGCCAGCAGGAAAAGCTTCTCAAATAGTGCGGAGATGCACACAATCACCGCCGTCCAGGCGAAGAGATCGGGCGTTTCAAAATAAACCTTGGCGGTGTAAAGCCGTTCGCCGATGGTACCGCTGGATAGGCCGATGACCTCCGCCGCCGTGCCAGACTTCCAGCAAAGCCCCAGCGCCACACTGATGGCGGAGCGAAAATAGGGCAGCACCTGCGGCACATAGATGCTGCGCAGCACGCGCGGGAACGGCACGCGGAACACCTGTGCCATTTCCAGCAGGCTGCGGTCGGTCTGGCGGATGCCCTCCAGGACGTTTAAGTAAACCGGCGGGAAAACCATCAGGGCGGAGATGAAAAAAGCAAGACTGCGGCTGTTCAGCCACACCAGCGCCAGAATGATGAACGAGGCGACCGGCACAGCCTTGACGGCGGCGACCAGAGGGGAGAGCAGCTCTTCTACCCGGCGGAAGCGCGCCGAGAGCGCCGCAAGCCCCAGCGCCAGCACGCAGGAGACGAGAAAGCCGCCCAGTATTCGCGCGGCGGAGATGCCGACGGTCTGCCAGAAGGCGGCTGTCAAGGCCAGCTCGAAGAGCCGGCGCAGCGCATCGATGGGAGAGGCCAGTAGCAGCGCGCCGTGCGGATAAATTGCGCGCAGCGCCAGACTCGCACCCTGCCAGACGAGCAGCCAGAATACAACGGCCCATGTGCGGACCGCAGGCTTTTGTTGCCGCATTGAGTGAAATCCCCTTTCCGGTCAGATCGGCTTCCTGCTTATTATAGAACAAAATGCGGCGGCAGGACAATGCCCGCCGCCGCAGAAAACAGCTTTTTTGCAGGTTTATGCGCCGTAGTAGAAGTTATCCTCCGGCATGGCGCCGCCGACCGTGGCGGGGTTTGCGTCAAAGAGCACCTGAAGGTAGCCGGAGAGCTTTTCCTTCATCTCGCTGCCGGTGATGCAGACGATGTTGCAGTGGGGCAGCGCCTTTTCGGCAACCGCAGCGTCCACAATGCCGTATTCGCCGATCAGCGCCGCAGCGTCCGCGGTGTTCTCGTTGACCCAGTTGACCGACGCGGCGTATTCCTGAAGGAAAGCGTTCACGGCGGCGGGGTTCTGCTCCACAACCTCGCGGCGGGCGACGATCACGCCCGTGAGCATGGCGGAGCCGTTATCCAGCTTGTTCCATTCCTCGGTCAGATCCAGCGCGGTGCGCAGGCCTTCGAGCTTGCTCTGGGCGACGGTGACAAAAGGCTGGGGCAGCAGCGCGATGGTCGCCTGGCCGGAAGCCAGCGCGGTGACGCATTCGCTGTGCTCGTTCTTCCAATCCAGGGTGACATCGTTGTCGGGATCAATGCCGTTCTGGCTCAGCAGGTAGCGCAGCGCGTATTCCGGCGTGGTGCCCTTGCCGGAAGCGACGATGGTCTGTCCCTTCAGGTCCTCAAAGGAGTGAACGGTATCGCCGTTTTCCACGATGTAGAGGATGCCCAGGGTGTTGATGGCCAGCACTTCCACCGCGCCCTCGGTCTTGGCATAGAGGGTAGCGGCCAGGTTCGCGGGCACACAGGCCATGTCCAGCTCGCCCTTGAGCAGGCCGGGGGTCACTTCGTCCGGGGAGCCGGACAGGGAGAAGGTGTAGTGATTCGCAGTCACCTCACCGGAATCCGCATCCTTCATCAGACGAATCAGGCCCATAGCAGTCGGGCCCTTGAGCGCAGCGATGTTGAAGCTGACGGGTTCAGCGGCAGTTTCGCTCTCTTCCGGCGTTTCCTCGGGCGTGGCTTCCGGGGTGGGCTCGGCAGTGGCTTCCGCCGTGACCTCGGGGGAAGCCGTGGATTCGCTGGCGGCGGGCTGCTGGCTGCAAGCGGCCAGCGAGAAGATCATCGCCAGTGCAAGGCAAAGGGAAAGTACTTTTTTGAGGTGTTTCATGTGTCTGCTTCCTTTCTGGTACGCAACCTGAAGCGGTTTTGTGATAAAAATAAAAGCATCCCTTCTGCCGCTTGCACGGAAGGGATGCGAAAAGGCGCTTTCGGACGGGCAAATCTGCCTGTCTTTCGGTTTCTCTTCTTTGGGCTTGGAAAGCACATCCTTGCCGGCAGAACGGTAGAAGATGGGGGCGTTCGCCGGGCAGAACCTCTTTCCGGAGAACGGCTTTTATGGTAGCACGCTTTGGCTGTGCCGTCAAGCGCGGCTGTGATAAATCTTTGGACAGAAGCGCAGCCGCCGCGTGCGAAAAAGAAACTGCCGGTTGGTAGAAAAACGGCGGCGGAATCGGATAGAATGATCTAAAAACACAGAAAGGAGATTGAAAATGAAGTTATCGGAAAAGATCGTGCGGCTTCGGAAAAGCCGCAGCATGACGCAGGAGGAGATGGCGGAGCGCTGCGCCGTCACCCGGCAGTCCATTTCCAAATGGGAGGCGGATATTGCGCTGCCGGAAACGGAAAAGCTGCTGATGCTTTCCGAAATCTTCGGTGTGCCGCTGGATACGCTGCTGCGGGACGAGCGGGCGCTGGACGCGGTGCGGGAAAACCCTCAATGCGGCCCGAATGCAGAAAAAAGCGATGTACGAGGGCATTCTCATCAAAGAAAGCCCGGAGGACGATACCAAGGACAACTGGTTTGCGGATTTCAAGGCGTGGGATAGGAAATTATCGTCTTTCACGGAAGGGTGCTCATTTATCCAATCGGAAACGAAGCGGAGAAGGCGCGCGTCTGCGCGGCTTGCCGGGAGATGGGCGTACCGGATGAGCAGATGCACTGGGAAGAGTGAGAACAAAACTCTCTCTTTTTTGATTGCATTGCGGCGGGCGGGAAAATGCGCTATACTGGCCATGAGGTGAGTAAAAATGAGCCAGACGACGCTCTTTGACGGCAGCGTGCCGCAACCCCTGGCGGCGCGGCTGCGCCCGCAGACACTGGAAGAATATGTGGGGCAGAGTCACCTGCTCGGGCCGGGCAAGGTACTGCGACGGCTGATCGAGAGCGACCAGATTTCGTCGATGATTTTCTGGGGGCCGCCGGGCGTGGGCAAGACGACGCTGGCGCGCATCATCGCCAACCGAACCAAGGCTGCTTTTATTGATTTTTCCGCCGTCACCAGCGGCATCAAGGAAATCCGCGCGGTCATGCAGCAGGCGGACGATAACCGCCGCTACGGGGAAAAGACCATCGTGTTCGTCGATGAAATCCACAGGTTTAATAAGGCGCAGCAGGATGCGTTCCTGCCGTTTGTCGAAAAAGGCAGCATCATCTTGATCGGCGCGACGACGGAGAATCCCTCGTTTGAAATCAACGGGGCGCTGCTGTCGCGCTGCAAGGTATTTGTGCTGCAAGCACTCTCGGCGGACGATCTGGAAGGACTGCTCCGGCGTGCGCTGTCCGACCCGCGCGGTTTTGGCGGACAGCAGATTCGGCTGGAAGATCCAAATCTTCTGCACCTGATTGCGGTGTTTGCCAACGGTGACGCACGCTCGGCGCTGTCCACGCTGGAGATGGTCGTGCTCAACGGCGAAATGGCCGCAGACGGTTCCGTGACCGTGACGCGAGAGACGCTGGAGCAATGTACGTCCAAGAAATCCCTTCTTTATGATAAAAACGGCGAGGAGCATTATAATCTGATCTCTGCGCTGCACAAATCCATGCGCAATTCCGACCCGGACGCGGCAGTCTACTGGCTGGCGCGGATGCTGGAGGCAGGGGAGGATCCGCTCTATGTCGCGCGGCGACTGACCCGCTTTGCCAGCGAGGACGTGGGCCTTGCCGATCCGCACGCGCTGGAAATCGCCGTGGCGGTCTATCAGGCCTGTCATCTGATCGGCATGCCGGAGTGCTCCGTGCATCTGACGCAGGCGGTGGTCTACCTCTCGCTGGCGCCCAAGTCAAATGCGCTCTATGTCGCCTATGAACAGGCGAAGAAGGACGCGCTGCGGCAGCTGGCCGAGCCGGTGCCGCTGGTGATCCGCAATGCGCCGACGAGCCTGATGGCGGAGCTGAACTATGGAAAGGGCTACCAATACGCCCATGATACGCAGGAAAAGCTCACCAATATGCAGTGCCTGCCCGATTCCCTGCTGGGCAGGGAGTACTATGTGCCCACCGAGCAGGGCGTGGAGGGGCGGTTCAAAGCGCGCCTTGCGCAGATCAAGCAGTGGAAACAGGAGCACAAAGCGCCTAAACAGGGGAAATAAGCGGAGGGAAAAACTGATTGCGGATATCCATATGCACAGGCTTCGATAAAAATCCGAAGAAAGCCCGTCTATTCTTTGAAAAACGTATTGACGCGGGGCGAGCGGTCAAGTAGAATGGAGCAGTTGGACGTTCTAACCAACCGCAAAGGGGCATAGGGGAATATGAAAAACAAAAAGAAGTTTCTTTGGGGACAATTTATTCGCTCGGTGGCGGTGATCGCGGTGCCGGTGGCGCTGCAAAACCTGCTGACCACCACGGGTTCGATGGTGGACACCATGATGATCGCGCCGCTGGGCGAAACCACGGTGGGCGCGGTCGGCCTGTGTGCACAGTTTACGTCGCTGATGTTCTCGGGCTATTGGGGCTTTGTGGGCGGCGGCATGCTGTTTTTCGCGCAGTATTGGGGCGCGAAGGACGACGACGGCATCGAGCGCAGCTATGGCCTGACGCTGACGTGCATGATGTGCGTAGCGGCGGTGTTTACGGCGCTTGCACTGCTTGCGCCCGAATGGGTGATGAGTGTCTATACCGATAAGGCGTCGATTCAGGAAGTGGGCGCCCGCTACCTTCGCATGGTTGGCTTTGCCTATCCGCTGCAAATCTTTTCGATGGCGATGAGCGCGCTGCTGCGCTCAACGGAGCGCGTGCGCATTCCGTTTTATGCGGCAATTGCGTCGGTCGGCACCAACATTTTGCTCAACTGGATGCTGATCTACGGAAAATTCGGCCTGCCTGCGATGGGCGTGCAGGGTGCGGCACTGGGCACGGTGTTTGCCGCTGCCGTCAACGCTATTGTAATTCTGCTGCTGGCGCGCAAGCAGGGATATCCGTATCTGTTCCGCATCAGCAAGCATTTTAAGTGGAACCGGGAGATCTTGGCGGAATACTTCCGCAAATGCTTCCCGATTCTGTGCAACGAGATTCTCATCGGCGTGGGCAACATGGTCATCAATATGGTGCTGGGCCGTCAGCCGGAGGAGGCCATCGCGGCCATTGCGGTGTTCCGCACACTGGAAGGTCTGGTCATTGGTTTCTTTGCCGGATTTTCGAACTCGTCGTCTGTGTTGGTCGGCAAGAGCGTGGGCGCAGGCAACTTGGACGAGGCGTACGAGCGAGCGAAACGGCTGGTTCCGCTGTGCGGCAGTTGCATCCTGATCGTGATTGCGCTGCTGCTTGCAGTGCATAAACCCCTGCTGAGCGCTATGAGCCTGTCAGGAGAATCCTATCGTCTGGGGCTGGGGCTGCTGTGCATTTACGCTGTGGTGGGCGTGATTCGTATGTGCAACTGGACGATGAATGACACTTACCGCTCCGCGGGTGATGCGACCACCGGCACAGTGCTGGAGATCGCTTTCATGTACCTGATGGTGCTGCCTTGCGTGACGATCAGCGGGCTTTGGCTGCACGCCCCGTTCCTGGTGATTTTTGCGTGCTGCTTTGTGGATGAACCCGTCCGCTTTACGCTGATGCTGCGGCATCTGTTTTCCGGCAGATGGGTTCGCCCCGTCACCCCCGCCGGCCAGGACGCCTTGCCTGCCTTCCGCGCGGAACACGCCCGCCGCAAAGAATAAAGACAAACGCATAAAAAAAGGAGTACCGCAGTCTGCGGCACTCCTTTTTTGCGGCTTCAGATGGTCGTTTTGTGCAGAAAATGGTCGGGACGTTCATGTTTTCTGAACCATGCCGCAGTGGAAATGGAAAGAAAAACGAAACGGATTTTTGGGAAAAAGAGCGGAAACCGCGGTGAAAAACGCCTCCTGCCTTGAGAAAAGAGCGGAGATGTGTTATAATCAATTGTCGCTGCGGGCGCTTTTTCGTTGAGCGGCGCGGAATACCCAACAGACTAAGGAGATGCGATCATATATGAAACTGGGCGTTGTGGGACTGCCGAATGTCGGCAAAAGCACGCTGTTCAATGCCATTACCAAGGCAGGAGCGCAGGCGGCCAACTATCCTTTTTGCACGATAGAGCCCAATACCGGCGTGGTGCCGGTTCCGGACGAGCGGCTGGATGTGCTGGCCAAGATGTATAATCCCGAAAAGATCACCCCGGCCATCATCGAGTTTGTCGATATCGCCGGTCTGGTGCGCGGCGCGTCCAAGGGCGAGGGATTGGGCAATAAGTTCCTGTCCCACATCCGCGAGGTGGACGCCATTGTGCACGTTGTGCGCTGCTTTGAGGACGAAAACATCACCCACGTGGACGGCACGGTCGATCCTGTCCGTGATATGGAAACCATCAATCTGGAGCTGATCTACGCCGATTTGGAAACCGTGCAAAAGCGCATGGACCGCACCCGCAAGATCGCGCAGTCCGGCGATGCGAAGGCGCGCCAGGAAATGGACGTGCTGGAAAAGATCGCTGAGGCGCTGGACAACGGCCTGCCCGCCCGCTCCGTTCCCTTTGCAGACGAACAGGAGGCCTTTGCCAAGTCGCTTTTCCTGCTCACCCGCAAGCCCGTGCTCTATGCTGCCAACATTGCGGAGGATGAGATTGGCCCCGGTCAGGATGACCTGCCGATGGTCAAAAAGGTGCGCGAGGCTGCGGAGAAGGAGCACGCAGAGGTGCTCGTCATTTCCGCCCGCATCGAGGAAGAGCTGGCGCAGCTGGAGGATGAAGAGCGCGCGGAATACCTCTCCGAGCTGGGTCTGCCCGCGTCGGGTCTGGATCGACTGGTGCAGACGAGCTACCGCTTGCTCGGCCTGATCTCCTATCTCACCGCAGGCCCCAAGGAGGTTCGCGCTTGGACGATTACCCGCGGCATGACCGCGCCGCAGGCTGCCGGCAAGATTCACTCCGACTTTGAGCGCGGCTTCATTCGCGCGGAGGTCGTCTCCTATGAAGATCTGGTGAGCAACGGCTCCATGACTGCCTGCAAGGAAAAAGGCCTTGTCCGCTCCGAGGGTAAGGAGTATATCGTGCAGGACGGCGACGTGATGCTGTTCCGCTTCAACGTGTAAAAACATAAAAACTGAGCGGCGCGGATTTTCCGCGCCGTTTTTGTATAAAGGGAGTGAGGAACATGACCCGAAACGAGGTGCTGGACGATGCGCGAGACACGCTGAGCGTGGAGGCGGATTGTCCGTTTGCGCCGCCTTCGGACGCGCTGGTGCTGCGCTGTCCCACCAACCGCAAATGGTTCGCGATCCTGCTGCGCCGCGCAGAAGGTGAACTGCTCTGCATCCGCACCGGCGCGCTGACCGGTTCATTGCTCTCCCAGCCCGGCTTCGTTCCCGCCTACCACATGAACAAGCAGAGCTGGATCGGCGTGCCGCTGAATGATCCCGCCATGGACGAGCACATCCGTGCCCTGCTGCCGATGGCGCTGGACGCCGTGCGGCCGAAACGAAGAAGGTAAAAGAAAACACAAAAGAAAGCTGTTTCCGTGCAACGGAGACAGCTTTTGCTATATTAGAATATATTTTTGAAGCTATTGATAGAAAAATACAGAAACGGGTTGACTTTTTCGGGTGGGGGTATAATCTTATTAACTTATTGGTAAATGAATGGAGGTACGACAATGAGCGATTACAAATTGCAAACAAAATCCGTAAAGATACCATTCTATAAGCAGAGACCCCGAATATCTATTTTGCTTGATATATTGTCCGTTCTTTTTCTGTGTGGCGGGGGAATTGGAATGCTTACTGGCATTGCCATGGCTGCTTATGACGGGGGCGGGGCGATTGCAGTTGTGTCTATCGTTATCGGAGGATTATCTGCCCTGATTCTTCATATTTGCGCAGATGTTATCTGTGATATAGCGGTATCGAAGAATTGCCTGATTCACATCTATCAGAAGCTGGAAAAGCAGGGCTGAATTTCAGAACAGCAAAGAACCTATCACACCTGTCTTCGGTGCGATAGGTTCTTTGGGCTTTTTATATCTGTTGGAAAAAATGGATTTACAGCTTCAGCACATATACATCTGCATCGGAATCATCCTCTTCGACATGGATGGTCTTTTCAAAGGCGAAGCCGTTTTTGAGCAGCACGCGCTGGGAAGCGGCGTTGGCGGGGTCTGTCAGGGCCGTGACGCGGGTCACGCCGGGAATCTTTCGGGCGCGGTTCACCAACTCAGTGGCGATAGCGGTGGCGTAACCGCGGTTCCAGTAGTCGGGCAGCACCATGTAGTCAATCTCTGCACCGTCCTCGCGCACCCAGAGTGAGCCCAGACCGATGAAGGCGGGATCTTCCCCCGCAAAGACCTTGTAGCAGCCGGATTCGGGGCAGGTGCGGTTGGCTTCGAGCAGCCAGGCAAAGTAGCCCTCGGCTTCCTCCTGGGTAAAGACACGGCCCATGTTGGGGACCATCACATCCTCGTTGAAGGCGAGGCGGGAAAAATACGCAAAATCCTCCTGCAAGGCGATGCGTTCCAGGGCGATCGGTTCGGACATATCTGCACTCCTTATTGCATAGATAAAGCCCTGTGCGGGGCGATAAGCTGCCGCACAGGGCTTGAACTGTTTTTTAATCGTCCGCTTTGGCGCCGATGGTGGCCTTGATGCGGCGCACACCGGCAGAGGAGGACTCTTCCTTCTGAATCTTGAAGGAGACCAGATCGGCGGTGTTGTTCGCGTGGGGGCCGCCGCAGATTTCCTTGGAGGCCGGACCCATGGTGTAGACCTTGACGCGCTCGCCGTACTTGGACTCGAACAGACCGATAGCGCCCTGCGCCTTGGCTTCTTCGACGGTCATCTCTTCCAGCGTGATGGGGTAGGCGGCCTGGATGTTCGCATTGACGATGTCCTCGACCTGCTTCAGCTCTTCCTTGGTCACCTTGCGGCCGAAGGAGAAGTCGAAGCGCAGGCGCTCGGCCGTGATGTTGGAACCCTTCTGCGCGACCTCGTCGCCCAGCACCTTGCGCAGCGCGGCGTGCAGCAGGTGGGTGGCAGTGTGCAGACGCGCGGTCTGCGCGCTGTGATCCGCCAGGCCGCCCTTGAAGCGTTGCTCGGCGCCCGCGTGAGAGGTCTCCTGGTGCTTCTTGAAGTGCTCGTCAAAACCGGCCTTGTCAACGGTCAGGCCGCGCTCGGCCGCCATTTCGGTGGTGATTTCGATCGGATAACCGAAGGTGTCGTACAGATGGAAGGCGGTCAGGCCGTCGATCTGTTTGGAGCCGTTCAGGCGGGAAACCGCCTTGTCAAACTCCTTCTGCCCCTGACGCAGCGTGCGGCCGAAGCGCTCCTCTTCCAGACGGAACTGATCAAGCACGAACTTTTCGTTCTCGGAAAGCTCCGGGTACACGTCGCGGTACTGATTGATGACCACCTGCGCGATGGCCGCCAGAGAGCCGTCCGGCAGGCCGAGCTTCATGCCCATGCGCACGGCGCGGCGGATCAGGCGGCGCAGCACATAACCCTGATCGACGTTGGAAGGAGTCACGCCCTTGCGGTCGCCCATGATCATGGTCGCGGTGCGGGTGTGGTCGGCAACGATGCGGAACGCACGGACGTTTTCGGTATCATTGGGATCGTAGGTCTTGCCGCACAGTTCGCCGATCTTGGCCAGAATGTCGGCAAAGGCGTCGGTCTCATAGACGCTCTTCTTGCCGGTCAGCACGCAGATGGTGCGCTCCAGACCCATGCCGGTGTCGACATTTTTCTGCTTGAGCGGAATGAAGCTGCCGTCGGCCTGCTTGTTGTACTGCATGAACACGTCGTTCCAGATTTCAAGGTAACGGCCGCAGTCGCAGGCGGGGGAGCAATCGGGGCCGCAGGGCTCCTTGTCGGTGATGATGAACATCTCGGTATCGGGGCCGCAGGGGCCGGTGATGCCGGCGGGACCCCACCAGTTGTTTTCCTTGGGCAGATAGAAGATGTGGTCTTCCTTCACGCCGCAGCTGCGCCACAGGTCGTGCGCTTCGGTATCAGCGGGGCAGTCGTCATCGCCCGCAAAAACCGAGAAGGCCAGGCGGTCGGGATCAATGCCCAGATATTTTTCGCTGGTCAGGAATTCCCAGGACCAGGAGATGGCTTCTTTCTTGAAATAGTCGCCCAGCGACCAGTTGCCCAGCATCTCGAAGAAGGTCAGGTGAGAAGCGTCGCCCACTTCGTCGATGTCGCCGGTGCGGATGCACTTCTGCACGTCGGTCAGGCGCGTGCCCTCCGGGTGCTTGGCGCCCAGCAGATAGGGAACCAGCGGGTGCATGCCCGCGGTAGTGAACAGAACGGTGGGGTCGTTCTCCGGAATGACGGAGGCCGAGGCGATGACCGCGTGGCCGTGATCCTGATAGAATTTCAGGAACATCGCGCGCAGCTCGGCAGAAGTGATGTTTTTCATAAAGCACATACTCCTTTTCTGAAATGAATTCAGACAAAAATAAAACCCTCGCCCAAGCAATTTCTTGGGACGAAGGCGAGGCTTCGCGGTACCACCCAAGTTGGCGGAAAAAACCACCGCCCAACTCGATTTCCCCGATATCGCAGGGATTGCGCCCGCATTGGTTTGCAGGAGCTCCGAAGCGGCACGCAGAGCGCTTTCCGCACCCGCTTGCACCAAATATGCGGGCTCTCTTTGGGGGAAAGACACGGTGCGCATGACTTCCTCAACGCATCAGCGATATTATAGGCTCAAGGCAAGCGCAGTGTCAAGCCTGATTTTGCAGCGGGAAACAAAGGTACTTGTTAATTTTGAATGAATTTGCTATCATATAGGAAGAAATTTTACGCTACGGGAGGCAGCTATGGCGCGTCATAAGAAAAAGAATAAGGGTGTGGGCCTGATGTGCCTGCTGACGGTGTGCGCCACGCTCCTGCTGTGCGCGGGCGGATACCTGGCCGTCTCCCTTTTTCAGGGGGATGCCGCGCCGTCTGTGATCCTGATGGAGAAGCAGAACCGTGATGTAGTCAGCCTGCCGCCCATGACGCTCAAGCCTGCGCGCACGCCGGAGCCGACTCCGGAACCGACCCCGGAGCCGGTTCGGACGGAGAAACCAACCCCGGAACCCACGCCCAGCCCCGCGCCGGACGTGGACGTTACCCTGCGCTTTGTGGGGGACATCATGTGCCATGATCGCCAGATCAGAGCGGCAGAGCGCGAGGGCAGCTATGATATGAGCGACTGGTTTTCCACCATTGCGCCATCGATTCAGGGGGCGGATCTAGCTGTGGGCAATCTGGAGACAACCTTTGCCGGGGCGGAGAAGGGCTATGGAGGTTTTCCGCACTTCAACACGCCGGACGAATATGCCGATGCGCTGAAGGAAGCGGGCTTTGACGTGCTGACCACTGCGAACAACCACACCTATGATTTCCGTCTGGGCGGCATTGAGCGCACGCTACGGGTGCTGGACGACCGCGGCATCGCCCACACCGGCGCGTATGCGCGGGAAGAGGATTACGACTGTCAGCTCATTGTGGACGTCAAGGGTGTGAAGGTGGGGATCCTGGCCTATACCGATACCTTTAACCGCAAGCCCAAAGAGGAATGGTGCGTGCGGGAGCTTTCCGAAAAGCAGGTCAAAAAGGATGTGGCGGCCATGCGGGAGCAGGGCGCAGACCTGATCGTGTGCATGGTGCATTGGGGCAGCGAATACGAAGAGCATGTCGGCTCGTCGCAGGAAAAAAGGGCGCGTATTCTCGCTGAAAACGGCGTAGATGCGATCTTTGGCAGCCACCCGCATGTGATCCAAACGGCAGAAATGCTCAGTGTCGAGACTGACGCGGGCATAAAGACCGTTCCCGTCGCCTATTCGATGGGTAACTTCATCTCCAATCAGCAGAACCGCCCTTGTGATATGGGCGTGATCTTTGAAATCACCGCGCATAAATCGGGCGAGACGGGCGAAACCGCCGTGACAGGCGCATCGTTTGTTCCTACGGTGGTCTATAGAGGGCATTCCGGCCATCGGGATACCTATGAGGTGCTGCCCTGCGGCATATATAAAGAAAAGAGCGATCATCCCAAGCGGCACCGCTGCGAAACCGTGTGGGAACATGAAGTGAATCTGATGGGCGCGGGCTTTACCGCGCTGGCGGAATAGCAAATCAAAAAGCATTTGGAAGGGTGGTATGATCAATGAAACCGATGATCTTTGAAAAGGCCACGCCGGAATCCCAGGGCATAGATTCCGAGCTGTTGCTCAAAGCTCTGGAAGCTGCGGAAAACGGCGCGCCGCGCGGCATCGAAATCCATGATTTCCTGCTGCTGCGCCACGGAAAACTGGTCTTTGAAGGGTATTTTGCGCCGTATTCGGCGGAGACGAAGCACACAATCTTTTCCCAGACCAAGAGCTTTATGTCTACGGCAGTCGGCTTGGCGATTTACGCCGACGGGCTGCTGAAGCTGGAGGACGAAGTGATCCGCTTCTTCCCAGAGGTGGATACCGCGGCAATCAGCGAAAGAGCGAAGAAGATGCGCGTATGCGACCTGCTCTCGATGGCCAGCGGCCACGATGAGGACACCACCGACGTGGTGATCGAGCAGGGGCCTCAGGCTTATTTCGAGTTGCCGCTGCCCTATGAGCGCGGTGAGCATTTCCTATATAACACCGGCAACAGCATCCTGCTTGGCATGATCGTGGAGCGTGTGACGGGAAAGAGCATGTATGCCTATCTCAAGGAGCGCGTGTTTGACAAGATCGGCATCACGATTGAGGACGGCGATTGGGATCGCGTGCGCGGCGTGTGCTGCGGCGGCTTCGGCCTGCATGTCAAGGCGATGGATGTGCTGCGGCTGGCCAACCTCTATCTTCTGGGCGGCAAATGGGAGGGCGAGCAAATTCTCCCCGCCGAGTGGGTGGAGCTGGTGTCGAAAAAGAAGATCAGCAACGGCGACCCGAAAACCAGCACTTGCCCCTCGTGGAATTCCGGCTATTCCTATCAATTCTGGATGTGTGATTATGCGGATGCTTACCGCATCGACGGCGCGGGCGGACAGCAGGCGGCCATCGTTCCCTCGGAGGACATGGTGATCCTGTTCAACTCCTCGCTGCACGGCGTGATTTCCGATTATGCGCAGGTGCTGGCGCGCTATTATGTGATGCCCGCGGTGCATGAAAAAGCCTTGCCCGAAAACCCGGCGGCGCTGACTGCGCTGGAAGAAAAAGCATGGCAGATTGAAAACCCCGCGCCCAAGGCGTTTGCCTATCCGCCGGAAGAAGCGCTGGGACGTTTCACCGCAAAGAGAGGACCCCTGCGCGAGGTACTGCTGGAGCAGGGCGAGGGCGAAACCCGCGTGACGTTCTGCATGGATGAGAGCAAACCGGTGGACGGCCGCGCTGGCTTGGATGCGGATTTCTGCCCGGAAGGGGAAGAAATCATGACCTTCCGTATCGGTCTGGACGGCAGGCCGCGTGTGACAGAGGGAGAAAAAAGCTTTGCCGCGAAGGGATATTGGGACGGCGCAAGGCTGCACGCCCGTGCGACGGAGTTCCCCAGCATCGGCTCGATCTGGTTTGATCTGGAAGTCGGCTATGAAACGCTGACGGTGCTGGTCAGGACCGAGTGGGTGTCGAATCGTCTGCCCGCGGAACCCATTCATCTCAAAAGAGGATAAGATATGAAAATCACCTATCTCGACCACAGTGGGTTTGCCGTGGAATGCGGCGATACACTGCTGGTGTTTGACGAATATAATCCCAAGCCCGCACAGGGAAAGAGCGGCCTTGCGGGCGGTGTGGTGACGGAGGCGGACGTTCGGGCGCACGCGCACAGCGCGCTGCTGCTCTCCCATAGCCATTCCGACCATTACTGCAAAGAGGTGCTGGCACTGCCCTTTGAAAGCACGGTGCTCTCGCCCGATTTCCCGAAGCGTCTATCCGGCACGCGCCTTGCGGAAGGGGAGAGCGCGGCGCTGCCCAGCCTTGCGGTGCGGGCGTTCGGCTCGACCGATATGGGCGTGAGCTACCTGGCGGACCTGCCCGGCGCGCGCATCTTCCACGCGGGAGATTACAACCTTTGGCACTGGGAGGACGAAAGCACGGAGGAGGAGATCCGCGAGGCGACGGAGTGGTTCGAGAGAATCCTTGCGACCCTTGCTCCTTTTGCGGGAACAATCGACCTGGCCTTTTTCCCGCTCGACCCGCGCATGGGGAAGAACACCGCCCGCGGCGCGGAACGCTTTCTGGAAGTCATGCGCCCGAAAGTATTCATCCCGATGCACTGCCAGGGCGATGCTGCCCTGCCCGAAGACTTTGCCCGAAAGCACCCGGACTGCGTCCGTGCGATGACGCGCCGCGGCCAGGTGCTGGGAATATAAATCAACACTGGGAGGAAACAGAACATGAAATTCGTCATGAACCACTGCAACGTCAACGTGCGCGACCTGGAAAAGAGCGTCAAGTTCTATCAGGAAGCGTTCGGTCTGGAAATCGTGCGCACGCATGAGCCGGAGGACAAGAGCTTTAAGCTCGTATTCCTGGAAGATGCGAATCATTTCTGGCGCTTGGAGCTGACCTGGCTGCGCGACCATGCCGATACGCCCTACGATCTGGGCGAAAACGAGAGCCACCTCGGCCTTGTGGCGGACGATTACGAAGCGGCGCATGCCCTGCACGAGAAGATGGGCATCATCTGCTTTGAGAACCCCACCATGGGCATCTATTTTGTCGAAGATCCCGACGGCTACTGGGTCGAAGTCACCCCGCCCGATCATCGCTAAGAGAAGCAACGCAAAAGGCGTTCGGAACCATCGGTTCCGAACGCCTTTTGACTTAAAGGGGTTATGAAAAGAGGAGGTAGGAATTAAGCCTTTTTGATGTACTTGGCGTAGACGTAGGCTTCGCCGCCGTTATAGGAAATCTTGGCCCAGTTGCCCTCGAAGCCGAGCACCTTTACGGTCTCACCGCGGCGCAGGATGCCGATGCGGGCCTTTTCGGTGGAAGCGGTAGCGCGGACGTTCAGCACGCGGCAGATCACGGTGTAGCCGTCCTGCACATAGGTCACATCCTCGTCGTAATCCGCGTAATAGTTGGGCTCGATGTAGGCGGAAGCATCGCCGTCCTCATCTGGATCAACAACGTTGTTCTTGGGCAGGCAGTCCGCGGTGTGGACGTGCGCACAGGGAACGCCCTTGACGGCGGGCTTATAGGTGCAGTCATGAGAAGAGGGCGAGAGCCAGTCATGATTTTTGTTGCTGCAAGGCACTTCGTCCTGCGCCTCAACGTAACCGCATTCCGCGTCGTGGTGGCCCTGGAGATGGGGGCAGTTGGGATATTCGGCAAGTGTGCCCTCCACAGCAAAGGCGGGCACGGTCAAAAGCGACGCGGACAGGGCCAGAGCGGCCGTGGAAAGAGCGATGGTCTTCTGAATCTTCATGGAACATAACCTCCTGTGGTTAGTTATGACTAAGTAATAGCATTAGAGAAAGCTAACAGTCAATAACCCGGGGACAGGTTTAACTAAACCTGAAAGGTTTAGAATAAATTAACATAGTTAGCTATAACTAATAACGGCGTTACGGCGAGACGCATGAAAACCCGTTTTGGGGTTTGAGCGTTGTTTTACAAATCCGCTGTTGTGCGGGATGCTTTGCGGTGATATAATATAAAAATCGGCTCGTAAACCCATCAAAGGAGGGAGTACTCATGGAAACAAACGAAAAAACCGCCTCGAATTTTATTGAGGAATTCGTCCAGCAGGATATCGCGGAAGGCAAGGTGATCGGGCAGATTCAAACCAGATTCCCTCCCGAACCCAACGGATATTTGCATATTGGCCATGTCAAGGCTTTGTATGTCGATTTCTCCGTGGCGGAAAAGTTCGGCGGCAAGTGCAATCTGCGCTTTGACGACACCAACCCCGCTAAGGAGGACGTGGAATTCGTCGAGGCCATCCAGGACGACATTCACTGGATGGGCTTTGACTGGGACAAGCTGGTCTACGGCTCCTCCTATTTCGACCAGACTTACGAAATTGCCAAGGAATTCATCAAAAAGGGATTGGCTTACGTCGATGAGCTGACCCCGGAACAGATGAAGGAATACCGCGGCACGCTCACCGCGCCGGGCAAAAACAGCCCCTATCGCGACCGCCCCATCGAGGAATCGCTCGATCTTTTCGAGCGCATGAAGAACGGCGAGTTTGCCGACGGCACGCTCACCCTGCGCGCCAAGATCGATATGTCCTCGCCCAACATCTGCCTGCGCGACCCCACGATCTACCGCGTGCTGCACAAGCATCACCACCAGACCGGGGATAAGTGGTGCATCTACCCGATGTATGACTTTGCACACCCGATTCAGGACTGCATCGAAGGCGTGACGCACTCGCTCTGCTCGCTGGAATATGAAATTCATCGCCCGCTGTATAACTGGGTGCGCGATAACTGCGGCCTGCCCGCCCATCCGCGCCAGATCGAGTTTGCCCGCCTGAACATGACCCACACCAAGCTTTCCAAGCGCTATCTGCGCCGCCTGGTGGAGGAGCATTTCGTCTCCGGCTGGGATGATCCGCGCATGCCCACGCTCGTCGGTATGCGGCGCCGCGGCTACACGCCGGAATCCATTCACGATTTCCTGCGCCGCGCAGGCATCGCCAAGTCCGATTCCGTGGTGGATATCGGCCTGCTGGAGCACTGCATCCGCGAGGATCTGAACGACAAGGCCCCCAGAGCCATGGCCGTGCTCGATCCCATCCGCGTGACGCTGACCAACTGGGAAGAGGGCAATATCGTCTATCTGCCCACCGAAAACCATCCCGCGCATCCCGAAATGGGCAATCGCGAGGTGGCGTTTGGCAAGCACCTGCTCATCGAGCGCGAGGACTTTATGGAGGACGCGCCCAAGAAGTTCTTCCGCCTGGCGCCCGGCCGCGAGGTGCGCTTGAAGGCTGCCTATATCATCCGCTGCGACGAGGTCGTAAAGGATGATGCCGGCAATGTGACCGAGCTGCTCTGCTCGGTGGATCTGACCTCCCTCTCCGGCGGCGAGGGCGCAAACCGCAAGGTCAAGGGGACGCTGCACTGGGTGGAGGAAACCACCGCGCAGCCCATCGAGGTGCGTCTTTACGACTATATGCTCAAGGAGGACGAGCCGGAGGACGAAAACGACGCGGAGACCGAGGGCGAGGAAGAAGCCGAAGCCGCGAAGGAGAAGGACTTCACCGATTCCTTCAACTGGGATTCCGTCAAGGTGCTCGACCACGCCGTGATCGAAGGCGGGCTCAAGGACGCGAAGGTGGGCGACCACTTCCAGTTCATGCGTCAGGGCTACTTTGTCGTGGACAAGGATTCCACGCCGGAGCGCCCCGTCTACAACCGCACCGTCGGCCTCAAGGGCAGCTATAAGCCGGAATAAATCGAAAAACAGCTAAAATGTCAATAGAGTAAGGAGAAGGTCATCATGACGGTCAGAACGCGTTTTGCGCCCAGCCCCACCGGTTATCTGCATCTGGGCGGGCTGCGCACGGCGCTTTATACCTATCTTTTCACCAAGAAGAACAACGGCGTGTTTATCCTGCGCATCGAGGATACCGACCAGGAGCGCCTGGTTGTGGGCGCGACCGAGAAGATCTACAAGAGCCTGAAGCTCGCGGGTCTGAACTGGGACGAAGGCCCCGACGTCGGCGGCCCGGTCGGCCCCTACATCCAGTCCGAGCGCAAGGATATGTACCTGCCCTATGCGCAGCAGCTTGTGCGCGAGGGCAAGGCGTATTACTGCTTCTGCACCAAGGAGGAGCTGGCCGAGCGCCGCGCCGCCGCGGAAGCCGAGGGCAAGACCTGGAAATACGATAAGCACTGCCTGCACCTGTCTCCGGAAGAGATTCAGGCAAAGCTCGACGCGGGCGTGCCCTATGTCATCCGCCAGAACATCCCCGAATCCGGTGAAGCGTCCTTCGACGACGTGCTCTACGGTCATATCTCGGTAGATTGCTCCGAGCTGGACGACAACGTGCTCATCAAGGCCGACGGCCTGCCCACCTATAACTTTGCCAACGTCATCGACGACCACACCATGGGCATCACCCATGTGCTGCGCGGCAACGAGTATCTTTCCTCTACGCCCAAGTACAATTTGCTCTACGATGCGTTCGGCTGGGAAAAGCCGGTTTATATTCACCTGACCCCCGTCATGGCGGATTCCACGCGCAAGCTGAGCAAGCGCCACGGCGACCCCTCTTTTGAGGATCTTCTGGACGAGGGTTATCTCAAGGACGCGGTGGTCAACTATATCTCCCTGGTCGGCTGGAACCCCGGCGACAACCGCGAGTTCTTCACCATGGATGAATTGATCGAGGCGTTTTCGCTGGAAGGCCTTTCCAAATCCCCCGCGATCTTCGATAAGAACAAGTGCCGCTGGATGAACGCCGAGTATATCCGCCGCATGACACCGGAGGAGTTCACCGCCGCCGCCATGCCCTGGTATGAAAAGGCGGGCATCGCGCATATGGACAAGGAGATCCTCCAGCGCAATTTGCAGCCCCGCGTCGAGGTCTTCGGCGAGCTGCCCGCGATGGTCGATTTCCTGACCAGGATGCCGGAGTTCGGCGAGGAGCTTTACTTCTCCAAGAAGATGAAAACCAATGCCGATACCGCCCGCCGCGATCTGCCCATTATCATCGACACGCTGGAAAAGCTGCCGGAATGGACGGAGGAATCCGTGCACACCGCGCTGCTGAACCTGGCCGCCGAGCAGGGCGTCAAGAACGGCGTGATCCTCTGGCCTGCGCGCATTGCGATGGCCGGTAAGCTCGTCACTCCCTGCGGCGCGATTGAAATTGCCGTGCTGCTCGGGCGCGAGGAGACCCTTCGCCGCATGAAGGACTCTCTGGCAAAACTCAACGCATAACACTCAACTAGCAGTGGACTATTCTGAATTCATCAGGAGAGTCCGCTGCTTTATGTTTGAGATGGAAAAAGTGGATTTGTGACGGATCGTTGTCTCTTTCTGTGCACCGTAAAATCACTGCGTTTTGAGAAGAGAACGGTTTTTGCGGCGGTGTAGGACGAAGCGAGGGGGAGTTTCCCTTGCGTGGAGCGAGGTACACAGAATTGAGCCTGCCATGCGGCTTGTATTCTTCCCGGCATTTGCAGCACATATCATCTTCGGGGCATGGAGGCAGCATTTTTTGGTGGTTGGCTGGATCGGCGTGCGGGAGAAACGGCAGGGTTTTGCCGGAATTGATCGCGTTTTGCGGATAATTTGCCATCGTTCGACCCTATCACAGGATAAGCTTTGCCTTCGCGGGTGTCAGCCGGAAGTCCGTGAAGGTGAGTGAAATTTACAAGACCAAATACGTTTGGGCGAATTGCCGATCGAGAGTGAGGAGCCTTTTTGCGGCTGCATAAGCCGGAAACAGTACCATGACAAAAATACTTACAAGCCTTCCATGCCGGATTTGATGGAGGCGATATTTGACATTTGCTATCTAACGTTTGATCTGATTGCGGGAATCCTGTTTTTCGCATTGTCAAAGGGCAACATCCTGTTTATTCTGTATGGAATTCTGACCTTGACCCTGTGCGGCGGAGACGCTTTTCATCTGATTCCCCGTGTTATTCGCGCGTTCCAGGGAAGCAGCGACAGGATTAAAAAGCAGCTCGGCATTGGACTACAGGTTTCTTCCATTACCATGACCGCGTTCTATATCCTGCTGCTGTATATTTGGAAATTCACCTTCTACGAAATGAAAGCGCCTGTTGCGTTGGAGATGGTCATCTGGATCATCGTCATGGGATTGCAGCTGCTGTTCGCTGCGGCTTGATAGACAGAGGGCGAGATATGCGCAGCGAAAGATATTCGATTGTTTTCAGCAGCATGACAGGCAACACGGAGAAGCTTGCCCGCGCAATCCGGGAAGTCCTGCCTGAAGAAAATTGTGATTATTTCGGTGCGGCAGGGGAGGAAGAGCTTCGATCCGAATTGCTTTACATCGGGTTCTGGACGGATAAGGGCAATGCGGATGAAACCGCGCTAAGGTTGCTGCAAAAACTGAAAAACAGAAAGATATTTCTGTTCGGCACGGCGGGATTCGGCGGAAGCGCAGTGTATGATGAGCAGATACTCAACCATGTCAAGCAGTTCGTTGACGGCAGTAACGCCGTTGTTGGATCGTTTATGTGTCAGGGCAAAATGCCGCTATCTGTCAGAGAACGCTATGTGAAGATGAGGGAACAACCGAACCGCATGGCTGATCTTGACTCGCGGATCGAAAATTTCAACCGTGCCCTATCGCACCCGAATGCAGAAGATCTGGAAAACCTCAAGAAAAACGTATTGCAATAAAAAGACGGTCGATCCAACGGATTCTTCTGTAAAAAGTGAAAGATGAAATCGGATGAGCTTGAAGAGAGAATCGCCCCTGGAGACGGAAAACCTCCGGGGGCGATTTCTGCTGATCAGCGGGGGAGAGAAGAACGGATAGTTTGTCATGGAAAAATCCACCCTTTGATCGAACCACATTGATGAATTATATGTCCGGTATAGCATCCGGCCGGGGCGGACGCAATACCCCTGCGGAGGGAATTCGGTAACCGATCGGTGTCCATAAAATATGGGTATGGGAAAGAAAAGAGCCGGGGGAATGCCTCTTTTTCCCGAAAAAAAGGTTGCATGAGGACAAAGAGAGTGTACTGTTTTGACTTTTCAATTCCTTAACATCATGGTATAATGATGCTGTTCTAAGTTGCAAAAAAGACCGGGCGGCCTTGCAGCGCAATAAGGAAAGAGAAAGGAACAAGATCGTATGAAACTGGAACTGTGCAGCCCCGAAAAAGTTGGTGTATCGGCGGAGAGCATCTTGAATTTTATCAAGGCGGCAGAGGCTATCGGCGTGGAGATGCACTCACTGATGCTGCTGCGGCATGGCAAGGTGTTTGCAAAAGCCTGGTGGGATCCTTATAAGCCGGAAGTCCCGCACGCTCTGTTTTCCTTCACCAAGACGCTGACGGCGACCGCCATCGGCTTTGCCGAGCAGGAGGGCGCGCTCAAGCTCACCGATAAGCTCTGCGATATTTTCCCGGATTTTCTGCCGGAAACCCCCAGCGAAAATCTGCTGAAGGCGGATATTTACAGCCTGCTGACCATGAGCTGCGGGCATGAGACAGAAGTCGGCACTGAAAATTGGGAAAAGGAATTCCTTGAGGATGGATCCGAGCATAAGTGGGAGAGGGCCTTTTTTGCCCATGAGTTCAAATATGCTCCCGGCACGATGTTCCAATATAATACGGTGGGCACCAATATGCTCTGCGCGGTGCTCAAACGCAAAACGGGGGAGGACCTGACGGAATATCTGCGTCCGCGCCTCCTTGAACCGCTGGAGATGGAGTTCGTCTGCCGCAAGATGCCCGACGGCGTGGAGATGGGCGGCGCGGGCGGTCTGCTGCGTACGGAAGATATGGCTAAGTTCATCCAGTTTTTCCTTCAACGCGGGGTGTGGGAAGGCAAGCGTCTGCTGAACGAGAGCTGGTTCGACCGCGCGACCGCCAAGCAGATCGAAACCGTCAATCCTGTCTTTACCAACCATGATTCCAATTGGCGGCTGGGTTACGGCTTCCAGATGTGGCGCTGTATTCCGGACGGCCTCTATCGCGCGGACGGCGCATTCGGTCAGTTTGGCGTGGTTGTACCGGATAAGGATGCGGTGATCATTGCGACTTCCGCTTCGACATACCCGGATGATCTGCTTAATTTGATGTGGAAGCATTTGCTGCCCGGCATGAAGGATGGCGAGCTTCCGGCCGATCCTGCCGCACAGCAGAAGTTGGAGCACTGCCTTTCCGAAGCAAAGCTGCCTACTCTTTGGGGTGTGCGCGATCGTGCCTGCGAAAGGGCGTTAGAGGGCGTTCGTTTCGTGCCGAAGGAAATAAAACTGCTGGGATTGACTGCGCTGATCGGCGGTTTCGGCGCGCAGACCGACAGCAGCGGCAGCATCGCGGAGATGACGCTGGCCTTTGACGAAGGCGAGGCGTTGCTGACTGTGCGGCAGCAGGATGGGAAAACAGAAAAGCTGCCCATTGCGCTGGACAATCGTTGGGCTGCCTGCACGCTGCGCGGCAAACCTTACGCTGCAACGGGACGCTGGCGCGGACAGAACCATTTTGAATTCGAGGCGCGCTGCACAGAGGCGGCCTCCGGTACACGCTTCCTTCTGAACTTTGCGCCGGACGAGCTGGAGATGGATGTGGATTACACATTGCCCACTCTCGGATTGCTCAACGCGAATTCCGGAGTTTCTCACGTGGTGTTTGAACGCATCTAATGCGAGAGAAGGGGTTTTGCTCGGTATGAATCAGTACGAACTTTGGTATCGCCGTCCGGCACGCGCATGGGAAGAGGCGCTGCCCATCGGAAACGGCCGCATCGGCGCGATGGTGTTCGGCGGCGCGGAGGAGGAACGCCTCGCGCTGAACGAGGACACCCTCTGGTCGGGCTACCCGAAGGATAAAAACAACCCGGAGGCGAAGGAGCACCTCAAAAGCGTGCGGGATAAGATCGAGGCGGGAGAGATCGCTGCGGCAGAGGAAGAAACCAACCGCTTCCTGCTGGGGCAGTGGACGGAGAGCTATCTGCCGCTGGGCGATCTGCTGCTCGAAATGCAGGGTGCGGGCGAAATCAGCGATTATCGCCGCAGCCTGGACATCCGCACGGGGCTTTCGCGCACGGAGTTTGTGCAGGGCGGCGTCCGCTTTGTGCGCACGGCATTCGTCTCGCACCCGGCGCAGGCGCTCGTGGTGCGCGTGGAGGCGGAGGGCGGAACCTTTTCGCTGCGTGCGTCGCTGGAAAGCCCGCTGCGGCATCGGGTGTATCCCTACGGCGGGGCGCTGCGCCTGGACGGCGACTGCCCCGCTAAGTGCGCGCCCTCCTATGTGGAGGATGCGCAGGCTATCGTCTATGAGGACGAAGAAACCTCGCGCACGGTGCGCTTTGCTTCGGCGCTGACGGCTCAGGCGGAGGGTGGACGGATGCTCGCCGGTCCGGATGGACTGATCGTTGCAGGGGCGCGTGCCGTGACGCTGCTGTATTTTGTCGAGACGAGTTTTTCCGGCTTTGGAGAGATGCCGGCGGCGGACGCGCAGGAGAAGCTGTGCCGCGCGATGGAGGCGGTTAAGGGGCAGGACTACGAAGCACTGCTCCAAGCGCACAGCGATGATGTGACGGCGCTTTTCGACCGCGTGGATGTGGATTTCGGCCATAACGCGGCGCTGGAACAGCTGCCCACGGAGGAGCGCCTGCTCAAGGTGCAGCAGGGCGAGGACGATCCCGGCCTGTGCGCTCTGCTATATCAATACGGCCGCTATTTGATGATTGCTTCTTCGCGCCCCGACACCGCACCAGCCAATTTGCAGGGCATTTGGAACCAACATATGCGCGCGCCGTGGAGCTCGAATTACACCATCAACATCAATACCGAGATGAACTACTGGCCGGTGGAGACGGCGAACCTTTCCGAATGCGCGCAGCCGCTGATTGAGTGGATGCACGCGGTGAGCCGCCGCGGCGCGGAAACCGCGCGGGAGCACTACGGCCTGCGCGGCTGGGTGGCGCACCACAATTCCGACCTCTGGGCGCACACAGCGCCGGTGGGTGACGTGGAGCGCAAGCAGTGGAGCGTCGGCTATGCGCCGTGGGCCTTTGGCTCCGGCTGGCTGTGCGAGCCGCTGTGGGAGCACTATGCCTTTACGGGCGATACGGCGTACCTGAAGGAGGTCTATCCCATTCTGGCCGAGGCCGCGCGGTTCTACCTCGATTTCCTCGTGGAGGACGAAAACGGGCAGCTGGTGACGATGCTCTCCATTTCGCCCGAGAACGGCTACATCAAGGATGAAAAAGAGCACAATCTAGACCGCTCGCCCACGATGGACAGCGCGATCCTGCGAGAGCTGTTTGAAAACCTGCTGGCAGCGCAGCAGGCGTTGGGCGTGAACGACGACCTCACCGCGCCCATCCGTGCTGCGCTGCTCAAGCTGCCCGAGCCCCGCATCGGCGCGGACGGGCGGCTGCTGGAGTGGCACGAAGAGCTGAAAGAGCGCGAAATCCAGCACCGCCATGTTTCACACCTTTACGGGCTGTACCCGGCGGGCAGCATCACGCCCGAGGACACGCCGGAGCTGGCGGAAGCCTGCCGTCAGTCGCTGCTGACGAGGGGATATGCCGGCACGGGCTGGAGCCTGGCGTGGAAGATCTGCCTGTGGGCACGGCTTTATGACGGAGAGAGCTGTTACCGACTCATTCGTCAGCAGCTGACTCCGGTTTCCGGCACGGACACGAATTACAGCGGGGGCGGCGGCAGCTATCCCAACCTGCTCGACGCGCATCCGCCGTTCCAGATCGACGGCAACTTCGGCTATACGGCGGGCGTCAACGAGATGCTGGTGCAGAGCCACCGGGGATGCCCTAAGCTGCTGCCCGCGCTGCCCAAAGCGTGGAAGGACGGTCATGCCTACGGCATCCGCCTGCGCGGCGGCAAGACTGTGAACATGGCGTGGAAGGACGGACAGATCACGTTCTGCGAGATCAAATAAAAGCAGAGAAACCGACAGGAGGCGTTTTCGGATGGAAACCATGCGCTTTACACAGGAAATTCCGGTCTTAGGCGGCCATGACGTTGTGGTCGCGGGCGCGGGTGTTGCGGGGGTCGCGGCGGCGGTGACGGCGCGCCGCGCAGGCCGCAGCGTGCTGCTGCTCGAAAAGAGCCTGACCATGGGTGGTTTGGCGACTTCGGGGCTGATCAATCTGTTTGTGCCGATGTGCAACGGCCGCGGCGTGCAGATCATCAAGGGTCTGTGCGACGAGCTGATGCGTCTTTCGGTGCGCGACGGGTATGACACGCTGCCCAAGGAGTGGGCAAACGGCGATCCCGGCGAAAAGTCGAACGGCACGCGCCTGGTCACGCGCTATTCCTCGAACATCTTTGCCATGACGCTGATGGAGCTGGCCCACAAGGAGGGCGTGGATCTGATGATGGACTGCCTGGCGACCGACCCGGTGATGGAGGGCAGCCGCATCACCGGCGTGGTGGTGCAGACCAAGGCGGGGCGTTCTTTCTGCCCGGCCAAGGTCGTCATCGACGCAACGGGCGACGCGGACCTGATGGCGCGCGCGGGTGTGCCCACGGTCACGGGCCGCAACTTCTTTACCTACATCGGGTATAAAATCGACCTGGACACCTGCCAAAAGGCGGTGCGCACCGGCAACATCCGTGACGCGATGGTGGCGGAATCGGGCGGCGGCATTGACCTTTACGGCCACAACCAGCCAAGCGACGTGCCGCTGTATACCGGCCTTTCCTCGGCGGAGGTCACGGACTATTTGCTGCGCAACCAGAGCATCCTGCTCTCCAAGCTGCGCAAGACCGGCCGCAATACCCGCGACATGGCGCAGCTGCCGGGCGTGCCGCAGTTCCGCACTACCCGCCGCGTGGACGGTGAATACACCCTGCGCGTGGAAGACGCTTACCGCCATTTTGACGATTCCGTGGGCGCAATCTGCGATTTTGACCGCGCGGATTACCTCTACGAGGTGCCGCTGCGCGCGCTTTACAGCAAAGCTTGCCCCAATCTTCTCACGGCGGGGCGCAGCGCCGCAGGCGAGGGATATGCCTGGGACGTGCTGCGCGTCATTCCCCCGGCCATCCAGACCGGTCAGGCGGCAGGCGAGGCGGCTGCGCTGGCAGTCGAGATGAACACCGATCCCGGAAAGGTATCCATTGCGCAGCTTCAGGCGCGACTTGCTCGCGGCGGCGTGATAATCCACTTCGACGACAAGCTGATCCCGGACGGCTGCACTGCGCCCGCGCCCGCAGCGCCCGATCTGGAGCACATCTGAAAAACGTGATTTTCCTGAAAAGTCAGGGGAGGAACGCGGTTCCTCCCTTTTTTCGCGCGTTAAAGCGGTGAATGAGCGCCGAAAAAACAGACTGAAGTATCTTTTGAAAAAAGAAATCTTTTTTTCAAAAGAGGTTGAAAAACAATATCTAGTGGTATATACTGTATGAGCGATCAAGATGTTGTGTCCGAAAACAGCACGTTTAGAAAGCCGCAGGAAAAGCTCACCCGGCGGCGGAAGATAATTGTGCGAAAAAAACGAAGGAGTGGCTCATAGATGAAAGTTATTAAGCGGAACGGTACGGAAGTCGTCTTTGACATCTCAAAAATCTTAATTGCCGTTGGAAAAGCCAATAACAACGTCAAGGAAGAGCATCGCATGACGCCGATGCAGATTCAGCGCATTGCGGAATCCGTGGAGCTCAATTGCATCGAGCTCGGCCGTTCGCCCTCGGTGGAAGAGATTCAGGATATGGTCGAGCACCAGATCATGGCGCACGGCGCGTTTGAGGTCGCCAAGCGCTACATCACCTACCGCTACACCCGCTCGCTCGTGCGCAAGAGCAACACGACGGACGACAAGAT
>ERZ827423.306-NODE-306-length-66011-cov-6.068273_pt1 | contig 66011 bp, 77 predicted proteins | sample MGYA00519775_ERZ827423 | MGnify/ENA primary metagenome ERZ827423 (study PRJEB31778, sample SAMEA3449296) | human gut metagenome | biome: human gut; feature: human-associated habitat; material: faeces | place: United Kingdom | collected 2010/2012 ... | reverse complement strand
CCCCCCGGACCCCCTCCGTCAGGCTGCAAAGCCGGGTTAGAGCTGAAGGAGACCGAAGAGCGCGGCTTCGCTCTCGCAACCGGCATGGCGCAGCACCACGGCGGCGTTGTGGTCGAAACGGCTGTGCTCGATCAGGCGGAAGGCGGCTGCTGCCGCGTCTACATAATCCTCATGGGTCGGGTGCTGCTGCGCATAGCCCACCGTGAGGAAGCGCAGCAGCGCATAGGTTGCCGCCAGCGATTGTGTCTCCTGCGCAAGGTTTTCCTGCACATCGGAAAAGGGGAAGCAGTCGTAGAAGAGGTGGTTGACCAGCATTTGCTCGAACTCGGTTTCCCAGTCGGGGAAGAGATCGGCAAAGCGCTGTGCGGCGGCTGTCCACGCAGGTTCATCGGGCAGCGCCTGTTCGGCTGCGGCGGTATAGGAAGAAAGGCTGACGCTGTTTTCCCCCAGCTCGCGCGACAGCGCACGGGCATAGGATAGGGCGCGGTCAAGCCCCTCCGGCACGGCGGCGGGCGGAGCGTCGCTCAGCAGGAAATAACGGATACGCCGCTCGCCGTCCTCGGGCGGGCAGGAAGAAACTTGCGGCGTCAGCGCGCGCAGCGCGCTGCACAGGCGCATGAGCCGCGCGCTCAGCGGCAGCTCCCGCTTTTGCAGCATCTCCAGGCACATTTGCCGCACGGCATTGTAATAGCCCTGCGGGCGGCGCAGCTCGGGGCCGTGGGGCAGCTCGGCTTCAAAGCGAAGCGGTACGGTGTGGAAGGTCATTTTCTCTTTGTGCGCCATCAGCATCTCGATCACGCGCTCGCAGCTGCCGGAGCAGGAGCATTCCAGCGCGAAGGCCGTCCGCGGCGCGCGCGGATACAGGCGGCAGATCGCGGGCAGAGCTTCTTCTCCGCAGGTGCATTGCAGCGCGCAAAGCCCGTCCGGGGCGCGCATCGGGCAATCGCCCTGCCAGGTGGGGGTGATGAGACGGAAGCGCTCGGGCGAAGGGGTTTCCGGCGCGTGAAAAGCCACATCGATGCGGCGGCGCAGATCCGGCGGACAGTCCATCCCCAGCAGACGGAAATATTCCGCCTGCGTCACCGATATGCCCCAGCCGTCACAGCAGGTGCGGCGGCACGCGCCGCCCTTGCAGAGGAAATCCTCATAATAATCCGGCACGAAAAAATGTCCTTCCATGGCATACGCCCCTTCCGTAAAATTATTTTTCTGTATTATACAATGATTTTTCACTGTTTTTTTATGTTGAACAGGTTATTTTTTTGTTTCGATTTGCCAAGGAAATATGGAATGGGAAAAAGCGATTTTCTGAACAAAAACAGGTCAAATTTCGTTGAAAATGGTGTACAATAGAAGGGTACAGTATTCTTACGGAAAGCGAGGTCTTTTCCATGAAGATGGTTGATATACAGCAGATCAACAGAGAGCTGGTCTGCGACCCCGCGGGTTTTGCGCGGCAGGCCAACGCCGCCTACGACGCGCAGATCGAGGCCGTCGCCCGCGACCTGCGCGCGCACCGTGACGAGCACCCGATCCTGCTGCTCTCCGGCCCGTCCGGCAGCGGCAAGACCACCACCGCTTTAAAGATCGAAAAACTGCTGGAATCCTGGGGATGCGTGGCGCACACGCTGTCGCTGGACAATTATTTCCTGCCCTTTTCCGAGGAGGGGATGGAGCAGGTGCGCCGGGGGCTGATCGACCTGGAATCCCCTGCGCGCGTGGACGCGGAGCTGCTGGGCGCGCAGCTGAGCGACATGGTGGCGGGCAAATCCGTGCCGCTTCCCCGCTATGACTTCCAGACCGCGCAGCGCGTCTACACGGGCGAGACCATGACCCGCCTGCCGGGCGAGATCGTCATTCTCGAAGGCATCCACGCCCTGAATCACGACGTCATCCGCATCCCGGACGAATACGCCGCGCGCGCCTACATCAGCGTGCGCACCCGCGTGCATGGCACGCAGGGCGAGGTGCTGCACCCCTCGCGCATCCGCCTGCTGCGCCGCATGGTGCGTGACCGGCTCTACCGCGGGCGCAGCATCGACGAGACGATGCACCTTTACGCCAGCGTCGAGCGCGGGGAGACGCTTTACATCATGCCCCACAAGCACCGCGCGACCTACGAGATCGATACCTTTTTCCCCTATGAGCTGAACGCCTACCGGCCGATGGTGCTGCGCGACCTGCTGGCGCTGCCGGACGAGGTGCGTCAGCCCATTTCCGACCTGATCGCGCTGCTGCGCGAGGCGGCGCCCATGCACGCCGCGGACATTCCGACCGATTCGATGATCCGGGAATTCATCGGTCAGGGAGAATTTGAGTATTGATCGCCGGAATTTCCTGCTTGCAATCGAGGTAATGGATGTTGAACAAGTTTCGTCTCTTTTATGCGTATGTTTCCGATCTGCTGGCCGATGCGCGCGTGCAGTCCATGGCGCGCATCGAACACCACACCCAGCGCATCAGCTGTCTGGACCACTGCCTGTTTGTCTCCTATGTGAGCTTTGCGCTCTCCCGCTTCTTCGGCGGCAATGAACGCGCCGTCACGCGCGCGGGACTGCTGCACGATCTGTACCTGTGCAACTGGAAGAAGGAGCGCTCGCTCTACCGCCACCTGCTGATCCACCCGGACATGGCGGCGGAAAATGCAAGAGCCTTCGGCATCAGCAAGCTGGAGGAGGGCATCATCCGCAAGCACATGTGGCCGGTGACGATTTCCCGCCTGCCGCGCCGCAGGGAGGAATTGATCGTCAACCTTGCGGACAAGATCTGCGCCGTGAGCGAGGTGACGGGCATTTACTGGCTGATCCGCCTGCCGCGCCGTCTGGCTGCGCTGCGACACCGGCCCGTGCAGGCTTAAAAACAACCCAGGAAAGCAAGAGGGGCGTTTGCTGTCCCTCTTGTTTTTTTGCACCGGCAAACCTTTCGGGGCATAGTCTGCTTTCGGGAGGGTTGCACCATGAATTCGCTGCTTTATGCCGCGCTGGGAACCGGCTTTACGTTTTTAATGACCGCTCTGGGGGCGGGCGTTGTGTTTTGCTTCCGCAGGCCGCCGTCCGGGCGGATGAAGAGAATCTATCTGGGCTTTGCCGCGGGGGTGATGGCCGCCGCGACGATTTGGAGCCTGCTGCTGCCCGCCATCGACCGGGCGGAGGAAATGGGGCTGCCGGGCTGGCTGCCCGCCGCCGGGGGCATTGTATTGGGCGCGGCATTTTTGATGCTGATCGAAGCGGGGATTGCCCGCCTGTCCGCCCGCCGCAGAATGCGCCTGGGCAGCCGCGCGCTGCTGCTGACCGCCATTACGCTGCACAACATTCCGGAGGGCATGGCGGTGGGGCTTTCGTTTGCGCTGGCGGTGCAATCGGGCAGTCCGGCGCTGATGGCGGGGGCGGTATCGCTGGCGCTGGGCATCGGCGTGCAGAACCTGCCGGAAGGCGCGGCGGTGGCGCTGCCGCTGCTGGACGCGGGACTGCCGAAACGGACAGCCTTTGCCGTCGGGGCGCTTTCCGCCCTGGTGGAGCCGGTGTTCGGCGTGCTGGCGGCGCTTGCCGTGACCGTCGCCCAGCCGCTGATGCCCTGGCTGCTCGGCTTTGCCGCCGGGGCGATGCTGCTGGTGACGGTGCGGGAGCTGATCCCGGAGGCCTGCGGCGACGCGGAGCGCGCGGGCACGCTGTCCGTGCTGGCGGGCTTTCTGTTGATGATGATCCTGGACGTTGCACTGGGGTGAAAGATGCGGTACAATGAAACCGACAGAAGGTTGGCTTCCTGAAAAAAACGGGAGCCGGAGAAAGGGTTTTTACCATGACGCACGAACATCATCATGACCATGACCATGACTGCTCCTGCGGCTGCGGCCGCGAGCATACCCATGAGCATCATCACCATGAGCACGGCTGCTCCTGCGGCTGCGGTCACGACCACGACCACGAGCATCCCTACGGCCGGGTGCCGGTGACGGCGGACGCGGAATCCATCGAGATCAGCGGCCGTGAAAAGGCGATTCTGCAAACGATCCTTGCGGTGGGCTGCCTGCCCGTCGCGCGGCTGATCGCTACCAAGTCCGACGAGGAAGAGGTGGTCATCGACTGCCTGTCGCCGGTCTATCTTTACGAAACCTCTGATACGCTGGACGAGGTCAAGGAGATCGGCGCGCTGCTGCGCCGCCTGTCCGACCTTGGGCTGCTGACGCTGGATTACGACCGGCCGATTGCGGACTTTGATTATTCGCTCTACACCGAGAGCGACCTGTTTGCCTATTTCGTCCGCACCATCGACGAGGCGTGCGGCCGCGAGGGCTTCCTGTGCGACACGGCGGAGATAGAGCTGGGCAGCATGGCGGTCACGCCCCTGGGCCACGAAGTCTGCTGCCGCGACTGACGCGCGCGGCGCGGATGCCGAAAACTTGCGATTGCATTCCGCTTGAAAATCTGCTATACTATTTATGCTTGATTTTCAAGCGCATGGAGAGGTATCGAAGTGGTCATAACGGGGCTGACTCGAAATCAGTTTGTCTTAACGGACACATGGGTTCGAATCCCATCCTCTCCGCCATCAGTCCACCGTAATTTCGATAGAATTCCGGTGGACTTTTTCTATGCCGGAAAATCACCTGAAATAAGTCCTTTCGGTTGCTGGGGAGAATAGGCAAACCCCGCTGCGGAGCAATCCTGCGGCGGGGTTTGTGCGCTTTACAGGGATGGGAGCCTTTTGCGTTGCTGTAATCGGCAAACTGCGGACAGCCTTCATGAAGGATAGCGCACCTGTGCAAGAAAGATGTGCGGTATGCTTACAGCGGCCGCCCTGCTCTCCGCTTTGCAACGCTTGCGAAGGGAAAACGAGCATGGTATAATAAACAACAAAAAATGGGTTTGCCGGAGAAAAAACACAAAGAATTTGAGCTTCGTAAGGAGAAGGCCTGTCAGATGATTTATCATCATTTTCGGCTGATCCATTAGGGTTAGATTGGAAAGGGAGGTTTGATGGATGTATCAGCTCTATTATCAATACCCCAACACCTGGTTTGGCGACTGCATGCCCTTTGGAAAGGACGGAAAATTCTATCTCTTTCATCAGCGTGACACCCGCAGGCCCGGTCCCTTTGGCGAGCCCTTCGGCTGGTCGCTGGCCGTCACCTCGGATTTCGTGCATTATGAGGACTACGGAACCGTGCTGCCCGGCGGCGGGGACGATGCGCAGGATCAGTTTATCTTTGCCGGGACCGTTTTTGAGGCGGAAGGCCGCTATCACGCCATGTACACCGGCTACAACAGGGACTACGAAAAGCAGGGCAAAAAGCCGCAGATATTGATGAAGGCCGAAAGCGACGACCTGATCCACTGGCAGAAGAACGGCGAAAAGCTGGTGGAGCCGCAGCCCGGCTACGAGCCGCAGGACTGGCGGGATCCCTTCGTCTTCTGGGATGAAGAGCTGGGGCTGTACCGGATGATTCTGGGCACGCGGAAAAAAAGCGAGCACATCAACCGGGGCTGCAGCGTATGGTTCACCTCGCCCGATTTGAAGAATTGGGAATTTCAAGGGGACTTCTGGGCGCCCAACCTGTACAGTATGCACGAAATGCCCGACCTGTTCCGGATCGGCGACTGGTGGTATCTGCTCATCAGCGAATACAGCGAGAAAAACAAAATCGTCTACCGGCGCAGCAAGAGCCTGAACGGTCCTTGGCTGGCTCCCACAGACGATGCGTTTGACGGTCGCTGCTATTACGCGGGCCGCACCGCTTTTGACGGAAAGAGGCGGGTTCTGTTCGGCTGGGTCAACACCCGGGACACCTGGCAGGACAGCGCGGAGTGGACGTGGGGCGGCACCTTTGTGCCCCATGAGGTTTTCCAGCGGGAGGACGGCTCACTGGGCGTGAAACTTCCCGACAGCATTCGGGAGGCCTTTGAAGCGCCTCGGCTGCTGGCACAGCAGGCCGTGCTGGAAACCGTCGATCAGAATGCCGAGCTTCCGCTGGCGCAGATTCAGCATAAATTTTGCAAATGGGAGGCGAGGGTCAGGTTTTCTGAGGGCACGCGGGCCTTCGGCGTGCGGCTCTGCCAGGATGAGCGGACAGGGGAAGCCTACGACTTCCGCCTGCTGGTGGGAGAAAATCGGCTCAGCTTCGATCGGATCCCCTTCATTCCTTCCGACGTGAACAATAAGGGGCTGGAACGGCCCATCCGTCTGAGTGCCGGCGAAGAATATCGCTTACAGCTCATCGTGGATGACGATATCGCCGTGCTTTACGTAAACGGCGTAGCTCTGAGCGTGCGCATGTACCGGCAGCCGGGAACGGGGATCAGCCTGTATGTGACCGACGGACGGCTGGAGATTCTGGAGTCCTCTATCAGCGACCGGCTGAAAGACTGATTTTCAGGGCAGGGCGCTGCCACAGAAAAGAGGCGCGCAGCCATGCGGACGTGATGACCGGGCAATTGCTCCCTGTTGAAATCCGAACGTCCTCTATCCGTTCCGGGAGAGTCCCATACAGAAGTCAAGGAAGTAGTCTGCCGGACAAGTTCTTTCTAAACGGCGTTGGCCGGGCATGAACCGCTTTTTGCCGTGCCATTTTCCGGCAATGCTCCCCAATTGCGGTGAGAAAAAACAGCCCATTGAAGCAAACGTGTTGATGCGTCCTTGGGGAGAGCTGTGCGGCAAAGGCTCTTTACAGGCGCAAATTAAACCCACCGGCTTGTCCGGTGGGTTTAATTTGTTCTTTCCTTGCTAAAAATCTTGCGGAAGGATACAATGCGCCCTAATATACATGGAAAGCCATGAAGCTGAAGCTTCCCGAAAAATGTGTGTTTGCATTCCTCGGCGGGTACATAGAGGAGTATGCGGCCAAGGTCGGGGTCAAGCAGGTATCGTGTTTTGTCAACGCGACAAAGAATTACCCCGTGTATGTGACCGAATACAAGGGAGAGGAAATCGTCCTCTGTCAGGCTCCGGTCGGCGCTGTCGCTGCGGTGCAGCTGCTGGACTGGCTGATCGGCTACGGAGTTCGTGAAATCATTTCGGCAGGCAGCTGCGGCGCATTGGAACAGCTGGATGAAAGCGTATTTCTTGTACCCCGCAAGGCTTTGCGTGATGAAGGAACATCCTATCACTATGCTCCGCCCTCGCGCTTTATCGAAATCGACGAAAGAGCAAGAAAAGCCACATGGGGAATGATCCTTTACACCGCGGATTGTCTTGCCAATGTTGACCAATACGATGAACGGAATTGGGGCGGCAACGCCTATGAATATGCGCTTGCCCTGTGTTTGGATGCGGTGTTGGCCATTTAAATTCCCATTCATGGAGGCGCAGCCCCCAAAGGTGTCTTCTATGAAAAAGCGTCTGCCCAAGCCGGAGACGACGCCCAAGAACCCGCCGCAATTCGGGTAGAATTGCGGCGGGCTCCGATGGTACAATGAGGGATAAAATCAACCGCCTGTGGTCTGAATGGAACCATCTATCGAGAATCGCTGGAAATCGGTTCTCGATTTTTCTATACTGTAACCGTAGAAAGGAGGAGGCGGATCCATGCAAATTGAAATCAAGATAGACGAAAAATGCAAAGAACCGAAAATCATCGTTGTGACAGACAAAATGACGGACGAGATCAACGCCGTCATCCAAAGACTGGCGGACGAGCAGCCGAAGGTGTTGGCGGGATTCAGGGAAGATACGGTCGAAGTCTTGGAGATGTCCTGCATCTACCGCGTTTTTGCTGCATCGGGCAAGGTGTTTGCGGAAACGGACCGCGGCGAGTATACCCTCCGCCTGCGGCTTTACGAAGCAGAACAGCGGCTTGACAGCCGGTTCTTTGTCCGAATCTCAAACTCGGACATCATCAACCTGAAAAAGGTCAGGAGCTTTGATTTGAGTCTTGCGGGAACGATTTGCATCACGCTTTCAAACGGAACGGTTACCTATGTTTCGAGGCGATCCGTCGCGAAGATCAAACAACTCTTGGGGATATGAGGTGGTAAAAATGAAGAAGAAACTGATTCTGCGCGGCCTGCTTGGCGTCCCTCTCGGCATTGCGATTGGGCATATCATCACCGTGATCGTCTCCCTGTGCATCGGGGACGGCTTGTTCTATCCGGTCCGTCCGGAACTGGTCGGCGCCATGCGCGGCGAATTAAACGCTGTGCTCCTCCAAACGGCGCTCTGCGGGATCATGGGCGCGGGCTTTGCGATGGCTTCTGTTATCTGGGAGATCGATTCATGGAGCCTTGCAAAGCAAAGCGGGATCTATTTTGCAATCGCCTGCGCGGTGATGTTTCCGATCTCTTACGTTGCAAACTGGATGCCCCATTCGATCACAGGAATCCTGTCCTATGCAGGGATCTTTGCAGTCATTTTTGTCCTTGTCTGGCTGATTCAATATTTCGTGTGGAAAAGGAAGGTCAGGAGGATGAATGAGCGCATCCGGGGCAGCGGTGACGGAGAATAAATGCGGCGATCCGCACGTCCGTTTCCCACTTGCCGCAATGCTTCGGAAAATTCCTTGCATTTTTGAAAAAGACGAAATCTTCCCATGCTCTTGACACCTCTGCATTGAAGAAAACGACCGCCCTGCCGCAAGTCAATGCGGCAGGGCGGTCGCTTTGCACGGGAACTTAGCGGTCGATCTGCTCCCAGGCGGCGCGAACCTGCGCGACGAGCGCCGCGACGCCTGCGGCGAGATAGCGCTCGCCCAGCTCGGCGGAGCCGCCCTCGCGCGGATCGTCGTGGACGTTGTAGTCGCCGTATTTGGCGAAGTGCTCGCCCATGAAGCCGCTGCCGTCGGCCATGCCGTATTTCCACATCGGGATGGGCTCGCCCTTGGGCGGGAGCTTGGAAAGGTCTACGCTGTCCGTCAGCGCCATCATCAGCGAAAGCTCGCAGCGGGTGGCGTGTCCGGGATCCTCTCCCTCAAAGCCCAGCCCGCCCCCGGACGGGAAGCCCACGAGGACGTTGCCCACGCCTTCGCCGCGGAATTCGGCGGCGATGCGCTGGCAGACGCCCATCTGATTGATCGCGCCGTGACCGTTGATCAGCACGATGAGCCGATAGCCCTGCTTCACCAGCAGGCGGACGTATTCGCGCACGGCCATGGCGAAGATCTCTTCGCGGAAATAATAAGAAGGAACGGTGTTATCCGGAAAATCCATGCCGACGATGTATTGGTCGGTGTTCTCAAAGCCGAGATTTTGCAGCCCTTGCTCGTCGCGCGGCGTATCCACGCCCATGAAGAGCGGGGGCAGCACCACCCCGCCCACCTCGCGGGCGCAGCGCACGGCGCTTTCATGGGCGGTCAGCGGATCGGTGCCGAACGGGGCGGCGGGACCGTGCCATTCCAGCGGGCCGATGGGCAGGTAGGCGATGGCGCAGCGCTCCTTTTCCGCAACGATTTGATCGGGACGCAGCAATTCAAGACGAACTTCACGCATGGGGAAAATCCTCCTTATCGCTCTCTTTATCCTTATCAGCATAACACTGTTTTAACAGGAACGCAAGCGCGCTTTGGCGGAGAAAGGCATTGAGATTTTGTCGGGAAAAGGCTAGAATGAAAGAAAAAAGATAAGGGTGGTCGTTTCCTTGGAAAGTTATGTTTCTGTCATTGCCGATCAGGTGCTGGTGATGCTGCTGCTGATGGCCGCGGGCTTTTTTAGTTACAAGGTCAAAATCATCTCCAACGAGGGCAGCAAGCAGATCACCAATATTCTGATCCTGCTGGTCAGCCCGGTGGTGATCTTCGTCTCCTATCAGCGGGATTTTGATCCCGAAATGCTCAAAGGGCTGGCGCAGGCCTTCGGCATCGCGCTGCTGGGCTTCGCCATTGCGATGGCGGGAGCCTATCTGCTGCTGCGCGCCAAAGGCAAGGAGGGCAAGGCGGCGCTGGCCGTGGAGCGCTTTTCCGTGATCTATTCCAACTGCGGGTTCATCGGCATCCCGCTGGTGCAGGCGCTGTTCGGCAACGAGGGCGTGTTTTACTTAACGGCGGTGATGACGGCGTTCAACATTCTGGTATGGACGCACGGGCTTTTCCTGTTCACGGGAGGAGAGAAATTCAGCATCAAGGGGCTGCTCAAGGCGCTGTGTTCGCCGTCGATCCTGGCGGTGCCGATCGGGTTGATCTGCTTTCTGCTGCGCCTCCGCGTGCCGGACGTCGTGCTGGACGCGATGAACTACATCGCCGGCATGAACACGCCGCTGGCGATGCTGGTGGCGGGCGTGACGGTGGCGCAGACCAATCTGATCAAAGCTTTTACGCGCCCGCGCACCTATTACGTCAGCTTCCTCAAGCTCATCCTGCTGCCGCTGCTGATCGTGCTGGCCTATTCGGTCTTCAAGCTCCCCGCCATCATTTCGCTCACCATTGCCGTGGCGATGGCTGCGCCGTCGGGCGCGATGTGCACGATGTTCGCGGTGCGCTACGATCGCGATGCGCATTATGCGTCGGAAATCTTCGCGGCGACCACGATCCTGTCGATGGCGACGCTGCCGCTGATCGTGTGGGTGGCAGGTTTTCTCCTGTAAGGAGTCGTGCAGAGAGGATGAATCCTCTCTGCACGAGGGACACAAAACCCGGTACACGGCTATGCCGTGCACCGGGTTTTGTGTATCGGAAGCGATTTTCCTTCGGCAGAGGTTTTCGGAACGGATGAAATGGAAGAGGACGGCAAGTCGTTGCGTCCTGACAAACAGAAAATCGCTCCTCGGCGGGGTACACGCCCCCGCCTGCGGAAGAGAGCAGAAGGGGCGGCGGCCCCTTCCGGCATCCCCGGAGGAAGAGGAACGGCGGCGATAAATCGGAAGCGCCGACGGCATTGACCGCAGACGGGGGACAAATTGTTTCCTCGGCAGGGTACACGCCCTCGCCTGCGGAAGAGAGCGGAAGGGGCGGCCCCTTCCGGCATCCCGGAGGGAAAAACGACAATACGCGAAAGATGGACAATAAAAACGGCTCTGCATCGGATAGGCGCAGAGCCGGTTGATTTTTGTAAAGGATGGAGAGAAATTACAGGGAATTGACGGCATCGACAACCCAGCGGATGTGATCCAGGTCGATGTCGCCCGGCAGGGTGCAGTCCGCGCCGATCATATAGCCGGTATCGGAATCGAAGGAAGCGGCCAGATTGCGGATGAAGGCCTGAATTTCCTGACGGGTGCCCTTGTAGAGCACGCCGCTCTTGCGGTTGTCACAGCCGCCCAGCACGGTCTTGCCGCCGAAGAAGGCGCGGCCCGCGGGCATATCCATCTTCTCGATGAAAGCCGCCCAGTTGATGACCTTGGCCGGGTAATCCTGCCAGTTTTCCAGCCGGTTCGGGATGCCCGCCCAGCCGCAGCAGTGCAGGATGTTGTAGGGGCTGAATTTGTTGGCGTGGGAAAGCACAGCTTTGTCCGAAGGCGTGATGTAGGCGCGGTATTCCTCACCCGTCATGCGGTCCTTTTCGCCGCCCTGTACGCAGTAGTAAACGCCGTCGCAGCCCGCTTCGGTCAGCAGCAGCTCGCACAGCGTGGAGTTATCCTCCGCAATGACGGAAAGCGCCGAAGCGATCGCCTTGGGATCCTGACGGAAATGCTCCATCACCATCTCGTCGCTCGTGCCGAAGCGGATGGAGGAAAAGGGCGCAAAGACGTTGTAGAACACGCACATATTGTCCTTCAGGCCGGCTTTGACCTGCTTGGCGCGCTCCACTTGCTCCCGGATGAAGGGATGATCCTTGCCCAGGGGCTTGAGATGATACCAGTCCGACGCGGTTTTGACCGATTGCGCCAGCGGGTTGGGATAGTCAAAATAGCCGTCGCACATGATCTTGACCATGTCCACATCTACATGATTATAGTAGTCCAGGTGCGCCTGCACACAGGCCTGTCCCAGCTTCTGATCCTCGCGGAAATGAAACCAGAACCCGACCGGCGGGCGGTCAACGGGCAGATGGTTCATGCAAGCCAATACTCGTTCGCGTTTATCCATTTTTCAATTCCCTCCAAGGATATTTGCACACACGGAATCTCTATGGTTCTTCTCAAAATACAGTATACGACAAATTTACCAAAAATTCAAATAGAATTATTCCAGATAAAGAAAATGTGTTTGAAAGGGAGCTTTTTGCTGCTATGACTGGAAAAAGGCAAGGGATTCCTTTATAATAAAAATGGAAAAAAACCGCCCGCAGCCGGACGGGATAAAAAGAGGGAGGAAACCTGTTTGATTAAAATTGCCCAAACCCCTCCGATGGGATGGAACAGCTGGGACTGCTACGGAGCGGCCGTGACCGAAAAGGAAGTGCGCAGCAACGCAGAATACATTGCCAGGCATATGCGCAGCCACGGATGGGAATATGTGGTGGTGGATATCCTCTGGTTTGACCCGGAGGCGGAGGATTCGCAGTACACGCCCTATGGCGACATCTGCATCGACGAATACGGCCGGGTGATCCCGGCGGTGAACCGCTTCCCCTCGGCAGAGGGCGGCAAGGGCTTTGGGCCGCTGGCGGAATACGTCCATTCGCTGGGGCTCAAGTTCGGCATCCACATCATGCGTGGCGTGCCCCGCAAGGCGGTCTATGCCCGGTGCCCCGTCAAGGGCACGGAGCTGACCTGCCGCGACATCGCTCACCGCAACGACAACTGCTCCTGGAACACCGATATGTACGGCGTGGACTGCATGCGTCCCGGCGCTCAGGAATACTATGACTCCATCTTCGAGCTCTATGCGCAGTGGGGCGTGGACTACGTCAAGGTGGACGATATCTCCTTCCCCTACCATGGCGGCGAGATCGAGCTGGTGCACAACGCCATCGAGCACAGCGGCCGCGACATTGTGCTGTCGCTCTCCTGCGGCCCCGCGCCGAGGGAAAAGGCCGAGCATCTGTGCAGATTTGCCAACCTCTGGCGCACCACGGGCGATTTCTGGGACGATTGGAATGATTTGTATCAGGCCTTTGAGATCTGCCATCAGTGGGAGGGCGTGGGCGGCCCCGGTCATTGGCCGGACGCCGATATGCTGCCCTTCGGCCACCTGGCGCTCCGCTCCACCGAGCGCGGCTGGGGCGACCGCTGGACGCACTTTACGCAGGACGAGCAGATCGCGCTGATGACGCTGTGGTGCTTGTTCCGCTCGCCGCTGATGGTGGGAGCGGAGCTGAACGACAACGACGAATTCACGCTGAACCTGCTCACCAATGACGAGGTGCTGGCGCTGCTTTCCGAGAGCCGCAATGCGCGTCAGGTCTACCGCGAGGAGCGCTATAACTATGCGGGCGAGGTCATCGTCTGGCAGGCGGAAAACGAGCAGGGCGAAACCTACTGCGCGGTGTTCAACTGCGGCCCGAAGGCGCGTAAGCTGGCGGTACAGCTGAGCAGCGCGCTGGGGTTGGAAGGCGCTTATACCGGACGCGATCTCTGGGCACACGAGGAAATCCCCGTGGGCCGTGCGCTGGAGGTCGAGGTGCCCAGCCACGGCGCGCGCCTGGTGAAGCTGACGAAGAAATGAAAAATACAAAACAAAAAGAGAAAAAACACGATGGGGGAAAATAAAATGCTTTATGAAATCAAAAACCTTCAGTCCCGTGCCGGAACGGGAGAAAACCAGCGCGGCGAAAAGGGGCGCGGGGGGATGGCGCGCGGTGGCCGCAAGGGCTGCCCGTCCATCAGCCCCCTGCGCGCGGGCAAGACTTATACCATTCTGGACGCGGAAGGCAGCGGCGTGGTGCGCCGCATCTGGTTCACTTTCCCGCCCAACGACCCGATGGCCATGCGCTGCATCATTTTGCGCATCTATTGGGATGGGCAGGAGCAGCCCAGCGTCGAAGTGCCCATAGGGGATTTTTTCGGCCTGCCGCACGGCGTGAACCGCGATTTGCAGTCTGAATACATCCAGGTCAACGCGGGCACGGCGTATAACTGCTGGATCCCGATGCCCTTCCGCAAGCACGCGCGCATCACGGTGGAAAACGACGGGGAGCATGACATTGCACACCTGTTCTATGAGGTGGATTACACGCTGGGCGACGAGATCCCGGAGGATGCGGGCTATTTCCACGCACAGTTCTGCCGGCAGAACCCCTGCCCGATGCACAGCGATTACACGCTGCTGGAGACCACCGGAAAGGGCGTGTATCTGGGCACTGTGCTGGGCGTGCGTTCGCTCTACACCGAGAGCTGGTGGGGCGAGGGCGAGATGAAGTTCTATCTGGATGGAGATACCGACTATCCCACCATCTGCGGCACGGGCACGGAGGACTACATCGGCTTTGCCTGGGGCATGGACGAGCGCTGCACGCCGCAGTCCGGATGCCCTTACTGCGATAATGAAAAGGGCCGCTATTCGATCTACCGTTTCCACGGCAAGGATCCCATCTATTTCCAGCAGGGGCTGAAGCTCACCGTGCAGCAAATCGGCTGTGGCTCGCGCAAAGCGGTGCAGGCGGCCTTCGGTGACCGGGCGGATGTCTACACCGCCTGGGGGGAAACCGACGAGTCGGATCTTTGCTACTACGAGCGGAGCGACGATTACTGCTCCACGGTTTACTGGTACCAGACGCTGCCCACACCGGCCTTCCCCAAGCTCCCCGACAGAGCCGCCCGCATGGCGGATCTGTGATCCAAAGACGCAAAGCAGGTCGTTCCCTTGAAAAAGGGACGACCTGCTTTTTTGCGTTGCGCGGCAAGGAAATACAGGCGCGAGTGGCGGCTGCCCGGTTTGCCGCGCACAGGTTCTTTCTGCGCAGGAAGCCCACCCTTCCGTCCGCTTCGCGGCCAGCTCCCCTCAAGGGGAGCCTTTGAATCCTGCGAAGCCTCCCCTTGAGGGGAGGTGGCAGGACGAAGTCCTGACGGAAGGGTGGGTGCGCTACGTCAGCGCTTGCGCGAGAAGATGGATTTGAGACGCGAGGCGAAGGTGGACGCGGGCTTTTCACGGATGGCGTTGCGGATCGCATCGTCCATGAGCGTTTGCTGGCTGTCCACCGGCTCGCGGCGGTTGACGACGGGCTGGTAAGTGCCGTCGGAGCGCATCAGGCGGGCCTTGGTGTTGTCAGCGCGCTGCACGTCGATCAGGCGATGGATGCGCGCGCGGATGGCCGGATCGACGATGGGACAGCCTACCTCGACGCGGCGGTCCATGTTGCGCGTCATGAAATCCGCAGAGGAGATGTACATCACCTCGTCCGCGCCCTCGCCGAACAGATAGATGCGGCTGTGCTCCAAATATCGCCCGACGATGCTGGTGATTTTGACATTGTCGGTCTCGGTTTCCACGCGGGGCAGCAGGCAGCAGATGCCCCGCACGATCATCTCCACGCGCACGCCTGCGCACGATGCGTCACGCAGCCGGTCGATCAGCTCCAGCTCGGTCACGGAATTGACCTTCAGGAAGATGCGGCCCTTGTCGCCCTTCTCGATCTCGCGGTCGATCAGCTTCAGCAGCCGATCCTTCATTGCGTGCGGCGCAACGAGCAGGTGATGGTATTCCCCCTCCAGATTGCGGATGGCCATGTTCTTAAAGAACTCCGCCGCGTCCTGCCCGATCTCCTTGCGGGAGGTGATATAGGAAAGATCGGTATACTGCTTGGCGGTCTTTTCGTTGTAGTTGCCGGTGCCGATCTGCGTGATGTACTGCACGCCGGAGCGGTCCTTGCGGGTGATCAGGCAGACCTTGGAATGCACCTTGTAGGAATCGAAGCCGTAGAGGATGTTGCAGCCGGCCTCCTCCAAACGCTGCGACCAATCGATGTTGTTCTGCTCGTCAAAGCGGGCGCGCAGCTCGATCAGGGTGGTGACGTCCTTGCCGTTTTCGGCGGCAGCACAGAGATATTCGACCAGCTTGGCGCGGCTGGCCATGCGGTAGATCGAGATTTTGATGGACTGTACCGCCGGGTCGAAGGCCGCTTCGCGGACCATCTGCAAAAAAGGCTCCATGGATTCAAAGGGATAAGACAGCAGAATGTCCCGCTTGAGAACCTGCTTAATGACGCTTTCGCCGGGGATCAGCATGGAGGAGGGCTGCGGCGCAAAGGGCTCATAGAGCAGCGGTGCGCGGCGGCTCTCGGAGAGCTTGTCGGCGAGCGAGAAGGCGTAGCCCATTTTGATGGGAGAAGAAGTGACGTAGCACTGTTTTTCCTCAATATGCAGCTTCTGGCAGAAATACTGGCGGAATTTGCGGCTGATTTCGTTGCCCAATTCCAGCCGCACCGCGGCCAGGCGGCGGCGCTCTTTGAGCAGCTTGCGCATGGTCTGGCGGAAATCCTCGTCCACCTCAAAGGCTTCGTCGTTGGGGGTGATGTCGGCGTTGCGCGTGACGCAGAGCGCTGCCTTTTCCAGCACCTGATAAGGCGCAAAGAGCTTTTCGGTCTGCGACAGCACGATTTGGGATACGCGCACATACCGCGCGCCCTCACCCGGCAGCAGCAGGATGTCCGGCAGCGAAGCGGGCAGCGGAATCACGCCGAAAACGGAGCCGTTTTTGTCCTGAAGCGCTGCGCCGATGTGCATCATCTTGTTGGCCAGATGCGGGAAGGGATGATGCCCGTCCACGATCTGGGGCGAGAGAATCGGCTCGATTTCCGCTTTGAAATACTGCTTGACGAACTTTGCATCCTCTTTGCCCAGCTCTTCGATGGCCAGATCGCAGATGCCTTTTTCACGCAGCAGGCTTTCAAGCTTTAAGTAGGTTTCGTCCTTGAGGCGGGTCAGGCGGCGGGTTTCGTCATAAATTGCGTCCAGCTGCTGCTGGGCGGTCATGCCGGTTTTGCCGTCCGCCGCGTCCTTCTTCATCGCGGCCAGATCGTACAGCGATCCCACGCGGATCATGAAAAATTCGTCCAGATTGCTGGTGAAAATGGAAATGAACTTGAGCCGCTCAAGCAGCGGCACGGTTTCGTCCGCGGCCTCCTGCAGCACCCGTTCGTTGAATCGCAGCCAGCTCAGCTCGCGGTTCTGCGTGTAACTCCTAATCATGCTCTCCCTCCAGATTGGTCATCAAGTAGCCTTCCCGCACGCCGTAGGGGCTGACGCGGAACTCGGTGCAGCCGTAATTCCGCGCCACGGCCTCGAGCAGCGCCGTGCCGGGCAGAAAGGTGTGCAGCCGGTCGGGCGCGCATTTGAGCACCGCGCCTTTGAGAACTTCGCGGTCGGTTTCGAGCATCCGCCGCACGCGCGTGATGCGCTTGCAGGGCACGCCCTCCTGCTCCGCACCGCCCAGCAGCTTATCGCTCACCTTGCGCAGCGCCCGCGCCGTACCGCCCACGCCGCAGAGAATCAGGGGATTGCCCGCCATCTCCGGCGGCAAGGGCAGCGCGGCCAGCCGGGCATTCATCTCCGCCTCGATCTCCGCCAGCTCTTTTTTGCGGGGCAGTATGTCCCTGACGTGCGCGGTGAACATATTCAGCGACCCGATGGGCAGCGACCGCGCCAGCAGCACCTTGTTGTCCTTGAAGAACACCAGCTCCGTGCTGCCGCCGCCCACATCGCACAGCAGCCCGTCCGCCGTGTGAAACAGGCGCGACGCGCCGTAATAATCGCACATCGCCTCTTCCAGCCCGCTGAGCACGCGCACGCGCCAGCCGCAGGTCTTTTGCACCGCAGAGAGCGCTTCGTCCCGGTTTTCGATGTTGCGCAGCGAGGCTGTGGCAAAGGGCAGCACCTTTTTGACGCGGACGCTTTCCAGAATCAGCTTGAAGTGAGAAAGCGTGTCGGTCAGTTTGTCGATGCCCTCCCCGGTGAGCCTTCCGTTTTCCACATAGCCCACCAGCCCCGCGGGTTCCTTGCTGTTGAGCATCTGCCGAAGCTCCCCGTTCACGACTTTATAAAGCACCATGCGGATGGTGTTGGATCCGATATCAATCACCGCGTACATGCGTCAAAAACTCCCTTTCCCTTCCGGATCTTTAATTTTAAGGCTGAAGTGTCGGTTTTTTGTCCGTTTTTCGTTTCTTTTGAGGAAAAACAAGCGCGGGGAAGGCACGGGGGGGATCAGCCCCGTGCCCCTCCCCGCCGAAAGGATGGCCTTATGCCTTTTTGTCGTATTTTGTGCGGCAGCTTTTGCAGGTGATGGTCACCTTGCCCGTGCCGCGCGGCACGCAGGCGATGCGTCCGCAGTGCGGGCAGAGAAAATAGCGGTTCTTTTTGCAGTAGCGCACCGAGAGCCAGAGATACTGGAACCAGTTTTTGACGGGATTCCAGAACTTCATAAAGACGCGATTTTCTGCCGCGCGCTTGGCCGTGTTCCGCGAAAACATGCGGAAGATGGCCAAGATCAGCAGGATCGTGCACAGGATCGACCCGATCCACGTAACCGGTGTAAACGAAAACGCAATCGAAATCACCAGCGACAGCAGGATGATCGCCAGGTTGAGCGGGTCGGCGCCGTAGCGCCCCATCATGAATTTTTGAAACCACTGCATAAAATCAGGTCCCTCTTTTCGTCCGGATAAATGTTGATTTCATTATACGTCAAAATATTGCGCCCATCCTGCCGGGATTCGTAAAAAAATCATGGACAAACTGTTTTTCCCAAGAGGAGAAAATCAGTCGTTATCGACCTCCGGCACAAACAGCGGCAGCGAGAACCAGTTCTGCGCAAAGGCGGGCAGCGCGTATCTCTCCTGCGAGAACGGCCCGAACAGCAGCTCCATCGCCTTGCGGTGCGAAAGGGAAATCCCCTTGCCGGGTTCGGCCTTTTCTACCGAAGGCTTGCCGCCGGAAACCGAGACGCGCAGCGATTCCTTCCCCGCAAAGCCGTCGATATCGAGGAAAAGCTCGCCGTCGCAGAGCGGAACCAGCTGCGATTTCAACTCCAGGCAGGCGCGCGCCACGCGCTCATAGTTCAGCACGCAGTAATTCTCCGTCACGGTCAGCACCATGCCTTCCGATAGGTCGGACAGCGCATCCAGCATGGTGCGGCTGTACGGCGGGATGAAGAAATCCAGCGCCGGTTTGCCCATAAAGGCGAAGCACGCCGCGATCACGCCTCCGGCATGGTCGGGAGAAACACAGTCGATCTCGCTGACGGAACCCGTCGCAAGGAAGTACCCTGCAAAAGCGCCGTCCGGAGAGAGTACCTTGCAGACCTTGCTTTCCCAGTTGTTCAGCGTGTCGTAGAGCTTATCGGCCGGGCGCAGCGGGTGGCTGGGCTGGCGGCGGGTCAGGCCGTCGATGGCGGAAAGGGCATCCGCATCGTCCGGAGAGACGCGCTCCGCCTTGTAGCCGAAGGGTTCGCCCTTATAGCCCCAGGCATGGCGCAGGTTGTGGTCTTCCAGCGTGAATTTGGCGCAGAGCCCCGCAGGCTCAAAGCCGAAATAGGAATAGCGCTGGCGGCGGCCGCCGAGCACGGCGAAATCCAGGCCCTGTTCAACCGCGTCGCGCATGGCCATGTTCATGCAGTCCTTCATGTAGCCCTTGCCGCGGTGGAAAGGGTGCGCCGCCACATTGCCGATGCCGGCGGCGGAAAGCTCATGCCCCGCAACGCTCAACGCAATGGGATAGGAGCCGACGGCGGCACGAAGCTTGCCGTCTTCGGTGACGATGAAGTTGTGATCCTCCGGACGGAAGGCCGGGCGGTAGAGCTTGGGCAGCAGACGGTAAAAGCCGGAGTCGAAGCCGTTCATGCCGAATACGTAATTCAGAAAATCAATTAAATCTTCATGATCACAGTGATCCGTGCCGATTCCTTTATAGATCTGCATCATCTTTTTCCTCCGAAAGATAGTTCCGGTGCTTGAAACACATGGATAGTATACCGCAAAAACCTGTCCGGCGCAATGTACAAGCCCTGCGATTGATGCTATACTGATAGTCGGCAAATAAAAATCTTGCGGGGGAACGACAAAAATGGCTCAGGTACTGCTCAAGGCTTCGGCCTATGTTTTCGTCATCGCGCTGGGATACATCCTCAAGCGCCTGCGCTTTTTCAAGCCCGATGATTATAAGCTGATCCTCAAGATCACGCTCAACATCACGATGCCCGCGGCGGTGATCACAAATTTCGCCGCCTTTGAGTTCGATTTTTCGCTGCTGTTCGCGGTGCTGCTGGCACTGGGCAGCAACGTGCTGCTGTGGGGGCTTGGGTATCTGTTTTCGATGAAAAAGGGACGCGATGTGCGCGTGCTTTACACCATCAATTTTCCCGGCTACAACATCGGCGCGTTCACCATGCCCTTTGTGCAGGGGTTCCTGGGGCCGGTGGGCGTGGTGACGACCTGCTTGTTTGACGCCGGCAACGCCATCATGTGCACCGGCGGCAGCTACGCGCTGACCTCCCGCGCGGCGGGGGCGGAGGGTGCGGAAAAGCCCACCTTCAAGCAGAGCATCAAAAAGCTGTTCACCACACCGTTTTGCACCTATATGCTGATGCTGCTGATGGCGATTGCGGGCCTTGCGATTCCCTCCTGGATTCTGCCCATCACCAACACCATCGGCAGCGCGAACGGCTTTATGGCGATGCTGATGGTGGGCACGATGTTTGAATTCAATCCCGATAAATCCTTCCTCAGGGAGGCCGCGACCATCCTTGCCGTGCGCTATATTGCGGCGGCGCTCTTTGCCTCGCTGTTTTACTTTGTGCTGCCCTTCCCGCTGGAGATCCGCCAGGTGCTGGCGATTGTGGCGTTTGCGCCGGGGTCTGCGATGTCCCCCGCCTTTACCGAAAAGCTCAAGGGAAACGCGGCGCTGGCCTCGTTTGTGGGCAGCGTGTCGATCCTGATTTCTGTGGCGGTGATCACCTGCCTGCTGGCGGCGATGGGGCTGAATTGATTCTTTCGGAAGTTTAGGAGTATGTGATGAAAACCGATCGGCTGCTGGCGGAGACCATCTATCTTTTGCAGCGCGGGCGCGTCACGTCCCGGCAGATGGCGGAGCGCTTTGAGGTGTCGCGCCGGACGATCCTGCGGGACATGGATGCGCTGAGCCTGGCCGGCATCCCCGTCACGTCGCTGGACGGCGCGGGCGGGGGCTATCAGCTGGAGGAGAGCTACCGGCTCGACCACCGCGCGGCGGATCGGCAGGACGTGGAGCTGATCCTGGTGGCGCTGCGGGCGCTTTCCACCGCAATGGACGATTCGCACCTGCAAAGCGCGATCGAAAAGTTTCAGCCGCTGGAAAAGGAAAGCGGCGCCGAGCCGCTCTCGGTCGATCTTTCGGTGCTGAACGAGAGCGCGCGCGTGCAGCGAAACCTGCGGGCGCTGCGCAGGGCCATCCGCGAAAAGAGCGTGGTGCGCATCACCTATGTCAGCGCCGCGGGGCGCGAGGCGATGCACGAGGTGGAGCCGCTGCGGCTCGATTACCGATGGTACGCCTGGTATCTGACCGCGTGGTCGCGCAGGCACGACAAGCCCGTGACCTTCAAGCTCATCCGCATGGACGGCGTGGAGCCGACCGGGGAACGCTGCCCGGAGCGCCCGCTCGTCGAGCTGCCGGAGGACAGCCGCAGCGAGGTGGAGGTGACCTTTCGCTGCAAGCCCGCCGCGCGCGTGCCCGCCATCGAATATCTGCACGCGGAACCGGCGGGAACGCTGGAAAACGGCGATCTGCTCTTTCGGGCAAGCCTGCCGCAGGAGGAATTCTTTTGGCGCGGCGCGCTGCTGGCGCTGGGGACGCAGATCGAGGTGATTTCCCCACCGGAAGTGGTGGAGGAGATGCGGCGGCGCAGCCGGGAACTGAATGAAATGTATCGTGAGAAGGAACGGTGACAAACAGACGTCACCGTTCCTTTGCTATACTGGAAACATCGAAAGGGGGAGCGGACGAGAGGACGCTTTATGACGATTTTCCGGCAATGGACACGGATTTCCCGGTGTGGACGGGGGAACATTTCCGGCTGCGGTATCTGCAAAGCGGGGACGCGGCGGGGCTTTTTGCCTGCTATCACGACAAAGAAGCGGTGCGCTATAATGTAAGTGATTATTCAGGAGGTGAGACAATGCCCAAGACAACAGCCCAAAAGCTAGCACAGGCTAGATTCGAAGGTAAGACTTATGAGCCTGTTAATATTCGGGTGCTGATTGGAGAGCGTGACCAGATCAATGCCGCCGCGCGGGCGCGTGGTGAATCTCTCAACGCATATGTCCGCAGGGCGATAGCTGCCCAGATGGAGCGGGACGGTCTGCCGGAGTCCGAGCGCATCCCGGCAACCATTGAGCAGGCAACAGCACGCCGCAAAGAGCAGGAAGAACAAGCTGCAAAGTTATGAAGCGACACATCATTGGTCGTGCTCCTTGTGGGCGCGTGGATTGAAATGCCAGCCGGAAAGGGCTGTGACATCCTGTCACCTCCTTTCCTGACCGCTTGACCTGTTGCCGCAGGTTGAGCGGTTTTTGTTGTCTGTCGGATATATCCGTCGGAGCCAACCGACAACTGCATGATAGCACTCCGTCGGACATATGTCAACACCTTTTTTGAAATTTTTTTGATTGTTTTATCTGCGTCCGTCGCATATAATGAAGGTGATGAAATGGGGGTGATGAAATGGCAAGAACCGAAGCCCAAAAAAGAGCGTCCCGCAAGTACAACGCTACCCACACCGATGCAATGAGATTCGACGCGCCTAAGGGATTTAAGGAGCGCGTCCGCGCCGCCGCAGAGCGCGCAGGGGTCAGCCCGTCAACCTACATGAGGGACGCCATCATTGCCCGCATGGAGCAAGACGCGCAAGTCCCCAAAGAGTAAACGCCCCTGAAATGCTCTCGCGCCCCCCGAACCCCCTCTGTTATTGCGTGCGCAAGGGGAAACTCGAATGCCGCCGGTGCTTTTCTGCCGCAGGGCGAACGGAACCCCTGCGCGCGGCGCGGCATATGCTGCTCGTGTATTGGATTTCCGGGGGGAATGACGATGATGGAGCCGAATGTGCTGCTGGATTTCGACCATGTGTCGATGTGTTATCATGACGAAAGCGGAGAGACGGAGGTGCTGCGCGATTTTTCGATGCAGGTAAAGCCGGGGGAGTTTGTGGCGCTGCTCGGGCCGTCCGGGTGCGGAAAATCCACGGTGCTGGGGCTGGCGGCGGGGCTGCTCAGGCCGGATGAGGGAACAGTGCGGCTGCGGGGGGAGCCGGTGCTGCGCCCGCCGGAGCGCATGGGGTATATGCTGCAGCGGGATCATCTCTTTCCGTGGCTGACGGTGCGGGAAAACGCACTGGTGGGCATCCGCGTGCGGCAAAGACCCACGGCGGCGCAGCGGGCGCAGGTCGAGCGGCTGCTTCAGGCCTGCGGGCTGACGGGCTTTGCGGACGCACTGCCGGGGCAGCTTTCGGGCGGGATGCGCCAGCGTGCGGCGCTGGTGCGCACGCTGGCGGTGGACCCGGACCTGCTGCTGCTCGACGAGCCCTTCTCGGCGCTGGACGCGCAGACGCGCATTCAGCTTTCCGACGAAGTAAAGCAGCGGCTGGGAGAGGGGCGCGCGACCATTCTCGTCACTCACGACGTGTAATACGATTGATGATACAGAAATAGAGGCCGGAGATTATTCTCCGGCCTCTATGATTTTGCCCAGCGCTTGGGCGTGAATCTGATGAACTCTGCGCCAGCTGTACGACATTTCGACGCACACGGCTTCCCAGCGCAGACCATCAAGATAGCGCAGGCGCATCAGGCGGCGCTCGGTGGGGTCGAGGACGTCGATGGCGCGTTCGACGGCGAGCTGGGCGTCGGTGAGCTGGCGGAGTTTGTCCCGGTAGAGGGTCAGCAGCTCGTCGTGCCGGGCGACCAGCTCGTCCGTCCGGCTGCCCTCCCGCGCACCGCCAGACGGCATGCCGGTGAACTGCTGCACCGGCGGCGCGGTCATGACCGCTTCCAGCCGCTCAATCTGCTCCCGCAGCTGCACCGTCTCACGCCGGATTGCGCGGTACTGCATCAGATCCGATTTGGTCATAAACACCCCTCCTTGACGATAAGCATTTGATTGCTATAATTAGGCTTAGGTCATGCCTGTCTTAGGCATGTGGATTGAAATCATGCGATGTATCAAGGACACAATGCCGTCTACAATATGGATGGCGAACTGTTGGAGGGTGAGATGCCCCGGCGTCAGCAGAAACTGATCGTTGCCTGGGCAGAGCTGCATCGGGATGAGCTGCTGGCCAACTGGGAATTGGCTATGTCGGAGCAGCCGTTGTATCGTATCGATCCCCTGCGCTAAGCGAAAGGAGGAAGCCGGATGAATACCCCTGTTTGGGTCGTCAAAGAAGTGGAACCGCGTACCGATTACACCTTGCTGTTGACCTTTGCAAACGGAGAACGCAAGGTGTTTGACGCGCGCCCACTGTTGAACAAGCCCGTTTATGCGCCGCTCCGTGATGTGAATGTCTTCCTTCGTGCACAGGCCGACGGTTGCTCCGTCAGCTGGAACGAAGATGTGGACATCGCGCCGGAACACCTCTATGCCGCCTCGACACCGGTCTGATTTACCGCACCACTGCCCCGGAGAAGCTCTCTCCGGGGCTTTTTTTGTCATTCTACCGGCTGATACCAGCAGTCCTTGCTGTCGCTCGGCTCCAGGCACTGGAGGGCGTCGAGAGTTTTGCGCAGGCGGCACTTCTTTGCGTCAATGCCCTTGAGCGCGCAGTACTGGCAGGTGCCGTGCCAGGCGGAAGAGGCCAGCGCTTCGAGGTCGACGTCGCGGCAGAGCTTGTACCCGTCGGTCTCGCGGTCGGTCATCCGGCGGACGGTGACGGACAGCTGCATCGAGTGCGCCCGGCGCTGAAAGGTCTTGCGGCCCTCCGGCGAGAGCTGTGCAATGTAATCGTCGAACAGGCTGCGGCACGCCCAGCGGATCAGCCCCAGCCGGGCTTTGGCGCGGGGGATTGCACGATTGCGCCTTTCCATCACGTCCCGGCCGAAGTCGACAAAGGTGGAAAAGCTGTACAGCCCGTAGACGATCTGGCTTTCCAGCTGGGTCAGCGGGCGCTGTAAGTCGTCGCCGAAGCTCCGGCGGCTGTGTTCCTTGATTTCATCCAGGCAGTCCTGATAGGTGGTCATGTCGGTTTATCCTTTCCATATCCGGGCGCAGGGGCAGGAGATGCGCTCTGCACGATTTCCAGACGCAGGGCTTCGAGGGCGGCGGCCTGCCCCTTGTCCTTTTCGGTCAGCGCACGGAGCACGCGCTCGTCGTGCGTTCCCTTCAGTATTAAATGGTAGATCCGGCAGAGGTTTTTCTGGCCGGGGCGGTTCAGGCGCTCGTTGGCCTGCTGGTAGAGTTCCAGCGACCAGGTGAGGCCGAACCAGATGAGGATGTGTCCGCCGTCCTGAAGATTCAGCCCGTGGCCGATGCCGGCCGGATGCGCCAGCGCTGCGGGGATTTCGCCGCGGTTCCAGGCGTCGATGTCGGCGGGCTTGTCCAGCATGCGGCAGGGGATGCGGGTACGGATCCGGTCCGCGTCGTGGCGGTAGTTATAGAGGATCAGCACCGGATCGCCGCCGGAGGCCTCCACCAGTTCTTCCAGTGCGTCCAGCTTGATGCTGTGGAGCTCGTGCACGCCGCCCTCTGAATCGTAGATTGCGCCGTTGGCGAACTGCAGCAGCTTGTTGGTCAGCGCAGCGGCGGAACCGGCCACGATTTCGCCCTGCTCGTCCAGGCATTCCAGCACCTTGTCCCGCTCGAATTTCTTGTATTTCTTCAGAAGATCGGGCGGCGGCGTCAGCTCCACGTTCTCGTAGGTCTGGCCGGGCAGCCGGAGCACGTCCTCCTTGCGGATGCTCATGCACAGGTCGGACAGTCGTTCGTAGGCTTCCGCCTCGGCGCCCTCCTTGGGCTTGTAGCTGTAAACAATAGGTCCGTTCATCTTCTCCGGCGTCAGGTAGTGCGCGCGGAAGGCGCCGAGCGTCTTGCCCAGCCGCGCGCCCTGATCGAGCAGATAGACCTCCGGCCACAGGTCTTCCAGTCCGTTCGGCCGCGGCGTGCCGGTCAGTCCGATGATGCGGCGGATTCGGCCGCGGACGCGCCGCAGCGCCTTCCAGCGCTTGGCCTGGGCAGACTTGAAGCTGCTCAGCTCGTCGATCACGACGATGGGGAAGGGCCAGCCGCCCGGCCAGCCTTGCATAAGATCGACCAACCAGACGACGTTTTCCCGATTGATGACATAGATATCCGCCGGGGTCATCAGGGCGGCATTCCGCTCCGCCAGTGTGCCGATCACCTTGCTCACACGCAGGTGGCGCAGGTGCGCCCACTTGCCGCATTCCTTGCTCCAGGTGTTTTCCGCCACGCGCTTGGGCGCGATGACCAGCGCGGGGCCGTCCTCTAAGAGATCGTGCAGGATGCCGTCCAGCGCGGTCAGCGCGGTGACGGTTTTGCCCGTGCCCATGCCCCAGAGCAGGGCGCAGGCCTTGTGCCGAAGAATCCAGTCAATGCCTGCGGTCTGATGCGGATAGGGCGTAAAGGTCATGGGGTCACCTCCGCATCCAGCAGCAGCCGGAGATGTTCCAGATCGGCTTTGCTGCGGACAATCAGGCAGGAGAAGCCGAGGCCGCACAGCCATTCCTGCCATTTCTTCTGCAATTCGCTGACCCGTCCGCCTTGCGGGCGCTTGAGTTCAACAAAGAGCGCGCGGCCGCCGGGCAGCAGGAGGATGCGGTCCGGCACGCCGCCCCAGCCGGGACAGATCCACTTCAGGCACAGCCCGCCGTGCTGCCGGACGAGGCGCACCAGCGCCCGCTCGACGTCTTTTTCCAGTGTCAGCATGAGGGAATCCTCTCGTAATACCGCTGCCGCCCGTAAACAGGGACAGTCTTGATTCTGCCCTTCGCGCGCCGCCAGCCGGGCAGCTTGTCCATCATGCTGCGGATCTCCGCGCCCGCATAGCGGTCGAAGCGGTCGGGGTTGCCGCTCAGCGCCTCCGCCCAGATTTCCATCACGCAGACGCTGTCCCGGCGAATAGTGCCCGCAGCGGGGCTTTCCAGCCATTGGCGGCGGGCGTACAGATCCATATCGTCCCAGCCCTCCGGCAGCAATCTGTCCAGATAGGCGGCGACGACGCCGGCGCGCGGGTTTTCCTCCTCGTATTCCTCCTGCACGCTGCGGGCGACGGTTTCCAGCTCTGGGGAGAGATACAGCGGTTCGCCCGTCCGGAAGATCTCCACGGCCTCCGCCCAGATCAGCCGGACTACATCGGGCGTCAGCTCCTGCCAGATGCTGTGCTGCGGGGCATCCGGCGTATCCACCACCCAGAAGCGGCGGTTGCCGGTGGTATCCCGCAGGAATTGGGATTCGTTGGTCGTGCCGATGAAGATGCACTGGCGGGGGAACTCCTGCAATCTGCGGCCGTAGGCGGGGCGGAAGCGGTCGGACTGTTTGGAGATGTAGAGCTTGATGGTTTCGGTTTCCGCCTTCCGCATGCCGGCCAGCTCGCCCACCTCCATGATCCACACGCCCATGACCTGTTCGTAGGCCTCCTTGCCCTGCATCGTGGAGAAAGTATCGCTGAACCATTCGCCGCCCAGGCGGGAGATCAGGGCGGATTTGCCCAGACCCTGCCGGCCGCGGATGGTCAGCATATAGTCGAATTTGCAGCCGGGACGGTAGATTCTGGCCACGGCGGCGGCCAGCGTCTTGCGGGTCACGGCGCGGGTATAGACGCTGTCCTCCGCGCCCAGGTAGTCGATCAGCAGCGTCTCCGCGCGCGGCACGCCGTCCCAGACGCAGCCTTCCAGGTATTCCCGCACCGGGTGGAAGCTGTGCCGCATGGCCGCGACGTTGACCGCGTCGAAGATTTTATCCTTGCTGCTGATGCCATAGCATTTTTCCAGGTAATACCGCAGCGCGGCGTCGTCCGCGTCCGTCCATTGGCAGGGCTTGCCGATGCTGCGCCACGGCACGCTGCGCCGAAGCACGATGTTGTGATCCATCTCATTTAGAGCAATGCTGTTTTTAAGCCGCGGGTCGTTTTCCAATAGGACCACCACGTTTTCAATGGACTGCTGCAGCGCGCCCTTTTCGGTGAGCCGCAGCTTGGCCTTCCAGGCGTCCGCGTTTTCCGCCTCTTCCGGCAGCGTGTCTCCGAAATCCGCCTGCGCCGCGCTCAAGCGGTCGTTGGCCAGCTGGATGCGCACGCGGTCGTCTTCCATGGCCATCTGCGCCATGGCCTTGTAGCTAGGGCGGGAGCTGGACTTCGCGTCCGGGTCGCAGCCCGCATCCAGATCACCGAACCTGTGCAGCCGCACCAGATCCCACGCATTGCACAGCTGCATGGAGGCCGGGTCGGTGGCGTGGTGGCTGTAAGCGTATTTATCCGCGTAGATCACCACGCCGGCGGCTGTGCTGCCTGCGGTGTAGGTGTAGCGCCCCGGCTCCGCACAGGGGGCATAGGCCGGAATGAAGGCCTCAATGGCTTCCTGAATCGTATAGGCGCGGCAGAAAGCGCCCACCAGCCCGCCCTTGGCCGTCGGGTCCGCCTGATGCTCCGCCCGGCGCTGCGCGATGTCCGCCACGCGGCTGCTGGTCGGCCAGCCGGACACGTCGCGCCAGTCGGCATAGGTGGCCAGAATCCCGTCGGGATTCAGCAGCGGTGCGTCGAGAAATTCAAACACGAATTCCCCGTCCCGGCTGGTGCTCGGCCAGTACATCATGCGCGCGGGCGTATAGGTGCTGTCGTCGAATTTGTCGATGCCCAGTGCGGCGGCCACCTTGCGGCCGACGGCCGGGTATTCCTCCGGCGTTACGTCCCGGCTCAGCGGCACCACCAGGCGCAGGCGCTGCTTTGCGGGCGTGTGCTTGTGGGTGGAATAGAGCGCGGCTGCGCAGCCGAAAAGCTCCACCCAGTCCGGCCAGATGTCGCCGTCGGCAAAGTCCGCATCCAGGCAGAGGATCGAGCGGGAAGAGACGGCGGTGCGGCTGCCGTTTTTGCAATAGCCGCCCACGAAGCCACCCACGTCCTTGATCTCGCTCTGCCGGTCCCGGCCCATGGCTTTGTATTCCGTCGCGGTCTCCGCCGTGCGCGTCGTTCGGCTCAGCCGATCCAGCAGCTCCGACCAGCGTGTGGGCTTGTTTTTCCAGACCTTAATCTTGCGGCTGCTGCCATAGGCCACCTGCAGCAGACGATCGAACTGTATCTTCACGCAGCCTCCCCCTAGTCCTTTCTGTAAAACCCGGTTTCATACCCGTCGCCGCGGAGCAGCAGACCCGGCGCCCAGTCGATCGGGCGGCCCATGATTTCGGCCATGTCCTGCCAGCGGCTGCCTTCCGGCGCTTCCGCGATGATCTCGTCGTGGACATGGAACACGATGTCGTAGCCTGCCTGTTCCAGCCGCAGCATGGCCACGGCCAGGCAGTCGCGGGCATAGGCCTGCACGATGTTCTCGACCAGCTTGCCGCCCCAGGTCTCCGTCGTCTCCCACTTCCGGGTGGTCTGATTCTGCCCCATGAAGCAGATGCCGCCGCCCTCCGGCCGTGCGCCCCAGTAGGTCAGCACCCGCCCGGAGGGCAGACGGCAGCGCAGGCCGTCGGCGTCCTTGCGGTAGCGCACGCCGCAGGGCAGGGTATAGGTGCGTCCTGGGGTTTCCAGCGCCCGCAGCGCCGCCCGCTCCGCGTCCCGCCAGAAACGCGGGATGGAGGGGGAGGCCGCGCGCCACTGCGCGACGATCTGCCGCATCTCGTCCTCGGTCAGACCCATCTTATCCGCACCGAAAGCCTTCAGCGCGCCCACCCCGCCGCCGTAACCGCAGGCCAATTCCGCGATCTTGCCCTTCTGCCGCAGATGGCCGTTGATGCCGTGCTTGACGACGGGCACCTTGAACATCTGCGAGGCGGAGCTGCAATAGATGTCTCCGCCCTGCGCGAACACGTCCATCCGCCACTGTTCCCCGGCGAGATAGGCGATCACGCGCGCCTCGATGGCGGAATAGTCGCAGACGAGAAAGGTGCAGCCGGGTCTGACCACGAGCGCCGTGCGGATCAACTGAGAAAGCACGTCCGGCACGCTGTCGAACGCCAGCTCCAGCGTCGAAAGATCCTGCTCCGTCACCAACCGGCGCACCGATTCGAGGTCGTCCAGATGGTTCTGCGGCAGGTTCTGCAGCTGCACCAGCCGCCCTGCCCAGCGGCCTGTGCGCCCCGCGCCGTAGTACTGCGTGATGCCGCGCACCCGGTGGTCCTTCCCCGCTGCGGCGAGCATGGCCCGGTATTTCTTGGTGCTGGTCTTGCCCAGCAGCTGCCGCAGCTCCAGCACGCGGCGGGTGGTCGGGTCGCAGGTCTGCCCCAGCAGATCGGTCACGGCCGCCTTGTTCAGGCTCCCACAGTCCAGCCCGGTGCTTTCCAGCCAACTTTTGAGCTGGGCGACGCTGTTGGGGTTTTCCAGCCCCGTCAGCTGCCGCAGCTCCGCCGTATAATGGGCGCGGGAGCGCTCGTCCACGGCGATGGCCGCCTCGACCATGGGCACGTCCACCGGCACGCCGCGCTCGTTGATGCGCGCGTCCAGCGCCCACACGCAGCGCTCGAAAGCCGTCACGGGGTAGCTGTTCAGCCGATAGTAGATCGCCTGCGTGACCTCCACATCGCGGCGGCAGTACTCAATGAACCGCGCCCACTTATCCGGCGCGTGCTCCGGCCGGTTGCGCGTCCGTCCGCCACCCGCAACGGTCGGTGTGCAGGGAGCGCAGAAATAACGGATCAGCGCGGCGCCCTCCTTGATCTTCTGATCCCGGAGCCGGAGAGCGTCCCCGGCGGCGTCCAGACTCATCGGCAGGCCGTTGTAGGCGGCCAGAATCATGGTGTCCTCCCATTCCTCCGGCGGCAGGTACCGGCCGGTGAAGCGGGCCAGCGCGGCGCGCTCGAAGGCGCTGTTGTGCGCGACCTTGACAACATCCGGGTCGAGCAGCCCGGCGACCACGCCCGCCAGCTCCGCGCCCGATTCCGGGATTACCGCCGTCAGGTCGATCACGCGCACAGGCTCTTTGTCCCAGGCATAGGCCAGCAGCAGGATTTCAAAGTCATCGCTCTCGATGTATTTGAAGGAACCCGCTCGGGCGATGTCCGCGCTGCTGTAGGTTTCAATGTCCACCAGGAGGCGGCGCTGCCCGGTCACAGAAGATCCGCTCCGTCCTCGGCGATGTCGGTATAGCCGTCGTCGAAGTCGTCCGCGCTGCCCACCGTGCCGAAGGGTTCGCCGTCGTGCAGCTTCTGGATGCTCAGCAGCCCGGCGGAGATGCCCTTTTTGCCGTTCTTGGAATAGCCGTAGAAGTTGATGCTCGCGCGGCCGTAGCAGCCGGAATAGACCTCCGCGGGGTCGGTCACTTCGTTGCGGAAGGCGTCCACGATGACGGGCTTGGCCTTGCTGCTCACCGTGATGACATAGCAGCCCTTGCATTCGGGGCCGAAGTCGTCGCCGCCCGCGCGCTGGCCGTCGCCGTCGTGCAGCGTGTGCACGGGCTTTGCGGGCAGTGCGTTTGCACCGTTGCGTTTGCAGAAGTTGTCCCGCGCTTCGGCCATGGCCTGCTTGATTTTGGACAGCGTTGCCGTGTCGCTCTTGGGGATCAGCAGCGTGACGGAATACTTGGGGTCTCCGCCGCCCTGCGGCTCGGAGGGCTCGAAGATATGGCAGAAAGAAAACCTGACTTTGCCCGTAACAACCTTGGTAGACATGATTTGCAATCTCCTTTATTTGATGATTTTCGTGTCCTCTGTGAGGTAGTCGCACCATTTCAGAAAGGCGCGGAGGATGGGGTTCTTATTCCCCTGATCCGCCCATCCGGCAAAGTTGATCAAGCCGCCAGGGTAGAAACGGATGGCCTCCTGCTGGGTGAAGTAATGGGAATTCACATATAGATAGCAGCTGATGAGCCTGCCGTTCAGTTTCCGCTGCATGTCAATTTTCCGGCTGAGGTACAGCGAATCCACACTGGTTTCGCCGCTCCGGACGGCCGCCTTGATTTCGCGGTTCAGCAGCAGGACGAGCGCCAGAATGTCGCCCTCGGTAATATCCTCATAGGTGAGCCCTTTTGCCAGGAAATACTCCCGCGCTTCTCGGTCAGTGCAAACAACGGTTTTCCAGCGGCAGCCTTCGACCGGCTTTTCGGTGATCATGCAAAATCCTCCTTCGCTTCGGCCAGCCGGTTGTACGGCGGGCGCTTATCGGCGGCTTCCGCGACGGTCGGCGCGCCGGGCTCCCGTTCGATCAGCTCGGACAGCAGCTCGGCGGCCTTTCTGCGGCCCAGCGCCTTGTCCATGGCCGCGGGGCTGAGCAGCCTGGTTTCGGTAACGTCCTCGGACTTGTAGCCCGCCTCGGTCAGTCTGGACAGCACCCGCAGCTCGTCGATCCATTTGCGGTTGCCCTGCTTGCCCTCGACCACCTTCCAGCCGGGGATTTCCCCGCCGTCCAGCAGCATGGTCAGCGCCTGGGCTTTAATCCGCTTGAGCCAGGCAGTGATCTGCCCTTCCAGCCCCAGGATCTCGGCCACTTCAAACGGCGCCAGCACCGGCACGTCCAGCTTCATGCCGTGGCTTTCTACCTTTTGCAGGCAGACCTGCGCCAGCCTCCGGCACCGGCCTGCATGGGGGCAGAACTTGCAGTGCGGCCCGGCCTCATAGGTGCCTTTGCCCTTGGCGGCCAGAGCAGCGGTCGGCTTGACGGTCGTGTCCGCCCAGGTCAGCAGATCTTCGGCCGTCAGGGTCTCGGCGGTGATGCTGTTCAGGCGCGGCTGGTAGATGTGGGTTTCGATCCTGTCTACATCATAGGCGATGCCGTAGTCGTTCAGCGCGCCCAACGCATACAGACGCATCTGCGGATTGCCCTCCGCTGACACAGCCACGCCCTTGCCATATTTGTAGTCGATGATGGTCAGCGTGTCGCCCTGAATCAGGATGCAGTCACAGGTACCGAAGCCCTGCGGCACCCAGGGGGAGAAGTCCACGCGCTGCTCCAGTAGGACGACGGCGTCACTGCTTGCGGTCAGCTCGGCGATGTAGTCGCGGTAGCCCTCCGCGCACTTGACCATCTCGTCGGTGATCTCGTTGCCGGTCGGCGTTTCCTTGCCGCTTGCGACCGCTTCGGCCACCTCATGCGCCACTGTGCCCTCGCGGGTATAGGGCGTTTCCTCATTGGGATAGGCCGCTGCCGCGAAGGCGGAGGGCGGGCAGGCCAGCCAGCGGGCGGCACTTGATGCGCTCAGCAGCGCGTGGGCGCGGCGGCTGTGGTCGTTCAGTTCCGTCATGCCTGTCCACTCCCTTCCAGCGCGGTCAGCTTGGACATGACCTCGGCGTATTTGTCCTCGGGGATGTTGGACACGCGGTCGGCGTAAGCCGTGATGATCTCGCGCACCTGCGCCTTGAGCCCCGCTGCAGACAGCCGCACGACGAGCTGCGAAAGGTCGGCTTTGGTGCAGGGTTTTGCAACGGGCGCTTCCGGCGCAGGTGCAGATGCGGGCGCGGCCGGAGCAGGGGAGGGGGTTTCTGCCTTGACGGGTACAGCGGCGGGGGCGGCGTCCAATTTGGACAGCAGCTCGATGATGCGGTCGAGCTTGGCTTCAACAACGGGGCTCAGATCCAGCGTAAAAGTTGTCATAGGGCACTTCCTTTCTGTCTGTTGGGGGTGTTTGGTTGATCCACACGCCCCTTGCGGGGCGTGACCGCCCGTAGAATGGGCATCTCGCAGACTGCCGTATTTCAATCCACACGCCCTTTGCAGGGCGAGACTACTTGTTTTCTTGGTTCATCTGTGGTAAATTATCAGTAGGTTATTTTCTCTGGCCGGTCCTTCGGGATCGGCTCTTTTTTATCTTCGGATTCTGCGGCCGTGCCGGGCAGCCACGCGGCGGTAGTCGCTGTGCCGGCGCTCCGCAGCCTCGTCGATGCGCTTCTGCTCCCAGTTTGCCGTCAGGCTGACGGCCAGCCACAGCGCCGCCAGCACGCCGACGATCAGCACAAACGCGCAGATCAGCCGCCCCATGGCCAGATAGAGCTCACTCATTGTCCTTCCTCCTTTCTCTTACGTCCTTGATGCTGCCGGGAACATAGACATTGCCGCGCAGCATCTCAACGGCGATCAGCGCCGGTTCGATCAGGCAGTGCTCCACGTCGCTGCTGCCGTAGATCAGATCCCTCAGGTTTTCGTCGCCGATGGGCAGCACCACGGCGGTTTCGCCGCGCTCGCCGTCCTGACGGGTGTCGTAGGTAACCAGGATCGTGTTCATGCGTCAGTCTCCTTTCCGGGGCTTGTCCCCAGGTGCGGCCGGGCGGCCGCGGTCGGTCATTCGTGCCCGTAGTGTTCCAGATTGTACTGCCGCAGGCGCTCGCAGTTCTCCGGGTTCGACAGAATGCGGGCGATGACGCGGTCCAGATTCCTGCGCCGCTCCGCCATCTCCTCCGGCGAGACGTCGCGGTAGTCGTCGTCATGCACGACGATTCGGCAGCCGATCGTGGGATGTACGTAACTTTTGACAATAGCCATGTGTCAACACCTCCGTTGTGCTATCTGTATTCGGTTGGGGCTTGGTCAGTTGTTGGGTTCGCGCCGCAGACCTTCCAGAAGCAGGCGGAAGGTTTCGCGCCCTTTTGGCGTGGTGAGCGTCTGCGTACCGCCCCAGCCGCTTTTGTCGTTGAAGCACTCCTTGATCACGAAGAGATCGTCGGCGTACTGCGCGTAGGGCGTCAGCTTGCCCTTTTTATCGCGGTAGAGGTATTTGTGCTCGGTGAGGAACCGGACGAACTCGCGCTCCTTCACGCCCAGCTGCTTGGCGCTCTCGCGGATGGAGATGTTCACGCCGCGCTCGATGAGAGAATCGAAATAATCCGCTTTCGGCTGCGCGATCTGCATTTGCACGGTCAGGTCGCTGTTGACGGCCCTGAGCTGCTGCATCTCGCCGGTCAGCCGTGCCAGCCTGTCGTTGGCCATGCGCAGCGCCCGGCTCATGACGGCCTCCGGCGTGTTCCACTGCCTTTCGAGGTCGAGCAGATAGCGGCGCACGGCCTTGCCCTGTTCGCTGCGCTGCAGCATGCAGATCTCCTTCGCCATGTCGATGGTGAGCTGGTGGTCGGTAGCCGGACGGCCACCTTGAGGGTTATGGACAATTTTGTCCGAAACCTCGAAATAGTCTTGATCCTCGGCAAATCCGTACTCGCACATGCGCGGGAACCACTTGTGGTATGGCGTGTCGATCTCCAGTTTCTCGTGAAGCTCCCGCCCGGAGATGGTGGGGCGGTCGGTGTTCTGTTGGATGATGGCAATCGCGGTCATTTGGTGTTCTCCTTTCTGATGATGGGCTGTGGCTCCGTGGCGGTGTAGTCAAGGATGTCGTCGATACCGCAGTGCAGGTATTTGCACAGCTTGTCCAGCGTGTCAAAAGACACGGCCTTGCTTCTGCGGTAATACAGGTTCGTCAGCGTGGTGCGGGAGATGCCGGTGTCGCGTGATACTTGCGAGATTTTCAGCAGCCTTCCGGCAAGAGCAGCAGAAATTTTGTTGTTAATCACACTTGTCATTTTCTCACTTTCTCCTCATTTTTGTACAATACACTGTGCAATTTGATAGCTGCATTGTACTATACACAAAAGCGTTTGTCAATTGCATTTTTGCACAGATTATTGTACATTATGTTCAGGAGGTGTTTTTCTTGATCCGATGCAATCTAGCTGTTCTTCTGGCCCAGCGGGGGATGAGAGTGTCAAAAGTCGCGGCGGACACGGGGATATCCAGAACCACGTTAACCGCTTTGGTCAATAACACAGGCGCAGGGGTGCAATACGACACTTTGGACACGTTGTGCCGGTATCTCGGCGCGACGATTGACCAACTATTGGCGTTCATCCCGCTGTCTGTAACCTTTGATATTCGTCCGTCCTCGTCGTCGATAAGCGACGGGGAAACTTTTGACTTGACGCTAAGCATGGAACGCGCCGGGCGCGCCGAGAAATACGAAATGATAGTAGACGCGATACTGGGGTACCGGGAAATTGTAGACCACCGTGGGGATGTCAGCGATCGGTGGGTTGATAGAGTCGACCTTTTCATCGAATTTAGCCCCGAGGAAGAACGAAAAGAGCAATGTTTGGCTGAATTCCGCTCAATCCCGAGAGAGTTTATCTTTGATATTGAAAGCAAGATCGCAGACGCCGTAGCGGAACGCCTGGATCACGAAGATATCCGTGAACAGCTGGATATCCATGTTACTTCACCGTTTTAGCCGCGCAGCATGACCACCACCATTGAGGTCAGGAATAATCCGATTACTAACAGTTGGATAGCCCAGATGATGCACCATGCCCACAAGGGCGGATGGCCGGACCGCATCCGGGCGCAAAATCGTCTCCATCTGTTCATGCCCGTCTCCTTTCTGCCGTCAGCGTGCGCTGGCGGCTTTTTGATTGGCCCCGCCGGGGGTCGGGGTTTCAATCCACTCACCCCCTCACGAGGGGTGAGACGCCCGTCCGCGTCCTGGGGGTCTGTGTCGAGCTGCGGCATTTCAATCCACACGCCCTACGATGGGCGAGACAGGGGCGTATGCGGATACTCGTCAGCTGCTTTTCGGGGGTTCAAATAGGTCATCGATTTTGCAGCCCAGTACCCTAGCCAGCAAAGGCAGCTTGTCGGCACGGGGTGTGCGATGGCCCGACTCCCATTGCGAGATCGTGTGCTGTTCCACGCCGACAATCTCGCCCAAGGCTACTTGCGTTAATCCAGCGGCCTCACGCGCCTCTTTTAATCTCATTTATCTCACCTCTCATCCATTAAAATCTCTATTTGGGATATTATCACACAATAAACTACTTGTCAATCTCTTTTTGAGATATTTTTATTCACTAGGTTGCACGCAATCCCTAAACGTGATATTCTCGTATAAAATCATAAATGAGGTGGGTATGTGAATCGGATTGCTCAACTGCGTAAAGAAAAAGGCATGAATCAACAACAGCTCGGCAAAGCGCTTGGAGCTGCTCAAAATACAATCAGCAATTGGGAGCTCGGAAAGCGGGATCCTGACTATACAATGTGCATAAGGCTCGCCGATTTCTTTGGCGTGTCCTTGGATTATTTGTTGGGAAACAGCGACTACTCCGGCACACCCACGTCCTCCGGCGTTCAGATCCCCGTGTTGGGCAGCGTGCAGGCCGGGCTGCCGATCAGCGCGGTGCAGGATATTCTGGACTATGAGGAGATCACCCCGGAGCTGGCCGCGACGGGCGAGTTTTTCGCGCTGCGCATCAAGGGCAACTCCATGGAGCCGCGCATGATGGAGGGCGATGTGGTCATCATCCGCCAGCAGGACGATGCAGATACCGGCGATACGGTTGTTGTCCTCGTAAACGGCGATGAGGCTACCGTCAAAAGGCTTAAAAAACGCCCGGAAGGTATCATGCTTGTTCCCAATAATCCTACGTTCGAGCCGCTTTTTTACTCAAATCGGGATATCGCTGAGCTGCCTGTCCGCATCATCGGCAAAGTTGTCGAACTCAGAGGAAAATTCTAAACTCACAAAGCCTGCAGCTAATGCCGCAAGGCTCCAAATCAAAAGCAATCAATAAAGGAGGATATCTTATGGGTACTTCCGATCAATGTGATGAGAAGATTATGCGCATGCAAAAAGAACTCCGGCGCGCAAAAATCATCAAATGGTTTGCGCTTACTTTGATTGTTGCGGATGTGGTATTGCTTGCGGCGGTAGGCAGCCGCTTAGCTGGGTTCGTCTGCTTTCTTTTGGCTGTGCTGGGGCTCGCCGGACTTTTTGCTTTTGTACAGTATCTAAGCGGTTCACGTGTGCTCGCCAGAGAACTTGCTGTTGAGGAATTGCACTGGAACGCCGCAAATCAAAGTGCGACGCCTGCGCAACAAGACCAGAACCCAACAGAGGCTGCGGAAGAAACGTCGGCGTATTCGAATTTGAGCGAAGGGAAAGAGGAATCTTTTTCCAAACCACAGGTGGATTCATTGGCGTCCATAGAAAAAGCTGGAGGTCCGTCCTTAACACGTTTTGACCGCACCGCCTTTGGAGCGGTTCATCCGGATATTGCAGGCTTGCTGTACACTTCGGCAAATGGCGGTCCTGTTTCAGAGCCCAGCTGCATTGTGCTATTTGCACAGATTGCGGAGGATGACACGGGTGCAGAACCTTTGCCATATTATCCTTCGTTTAGCAAAATGACGCCTAAGCAACGAACTCGTTACCTGAAGTTTTTATCTAACCCCTACGACCCGAAGATTGAAATCGGGTACGTTTTTGTTCTTTACTATGGCCTGGAACGCCGTCTCTTGGAACGACAAGAAGTCCCGCGGGTCGTGGAGGTTATTCAAAAATTGTTTTTGGCCCACGATCATGCCGGCTTTCGAGGGTATGCAGCCAATACGCTGATCTATATTTGCAGCAAATGCGGGTTAATGACATCGATTCAGGTTCCCGTGCAGTCTTATGCCGACGCATTGCCGCTTGTCTATTTGCAGGCCAAACTCTTCGGGTATCTTCCCGCAGCTACATTGTTCGCATATTCCGGTGCGTGGGGGTTTGCCAACCAGCGCTACATCAAACTATATTCCGATCTTTTCCGCAGCGAACTGGAAGCTGTTTTGACTTCTCAGTATGATTCTCCGGGTCTTCCAGTGGAGGCGTTCTCCGATGATCTTCTCCCACGGGGGATTTTCCCGGCCTATGCAAATTACTCCTTTCCCGCCAGAGAAGTTGAGCTTCCTAATCTTTTCCGATATCCTCCCGTTGCGTCTCGCTGTGCGCAGGCATTGAGCGCAGCACACGAATCCGTGAAGAAGATTCTGGCAAAACAACGCCACGACGCCAGGCAAGCTGCGAAAGCCCAAGAAAAAACATAGCCTGAGCAGACCACAGATGCGGAGCAAAATAAACAAGTTGATGGAGAGATAGCCAATGCTGAAACATATGCAGATAAATGATTTTCGGGTTTTGAAAAATATTTCGGTTACACTGGGAAAACAGATTACCGTAATCGCCGGGCAGAACGGAACGGGAAAATCCACCATTCTTTCTATTATCGCCCACTCGTCCGAAACAAAAGACATGAACATCTTTGGACGGCCGTACCGTTCACAGTTCAGTGAAATGATCAAGCAATCTCTTAAATCCGATACGAAAAACAACGATTGCGTGGATTTTGAATTGTGTGCACCGGATAATTTTGATGTGGTAACGGAACAATTCCATTTCAGGCGGTATTGGGTTGGCGTAGGCGAAGATGGTATGCCTATTGCCCATAAACGGCCTATATTGAAGATCCTTCCGGTTAGGGCAGTGCGGGGGAAAAAGGATTCGAAGATTGAGGCCCCGGTTATCTATCTCGGACTGAGTCGCTTGTATCCCGTTGGGGAAGCAGGAATAAAAACAAACACTCAGTCTTATCTGGCGTTGACACCGGAGGAGGAGAATGCGATTGTTTCGCAGCATCTCCGGATCATGTCATTGCAGCACATTTATAGAAATAATATTGAACTGGAGCCGATCGAGCTGCGAGGCGTGAGGAAAAAGACCAGCGGGTTGGAAACCTCGTTTGTTGATGCTACGGGAAATTCTGCGGGGCAGGATAACGTGACGCAAATCCTGCTGGCGCTGACCTCCTTCAAACGGCTCAAGAAAAGTTATGAAGAGCAGAAAAAGGCTTGGAACGGCGGCTTTTTGCTGATCGATGAATTTGACGCCACCTTACATGCCAAGTCTCAAATTCTGCTTTTCGAACATTTACTGAACGAGGCAAAAGCGCTCAACATACAAGTTATTCTCACTTCGCATAGTATGTTTTTCCTGGATTATCTGATTCGAAATTACACAAAGCATAATCCATCCGACGAAGCAGCGGCCAATGAGCCTGTTGAACTGCTTTATTTGGACAATAGCAGCGATACCGTGGTGGCGCATAGGAATTGGGATTACAATAACATACGCAACCGCTTGATGGTTGACACCGTCAAGCAGGAATACGATCCTATCCCAGTTTTGACAGAGGATGCGGAAGCGCAATTCCTATTCAAAAAATTGATCCCAAACTGGGAGAAAGTCTTCCGATTCATGCCTCTGACTTCCAGTGAAAATCAGATGAAAGCATTGATTCAAGATCCCTATATAACCGCTAATTGGCTGATCGTCCATGACAGTGATGTCCGCTATACTGCGGAGGAGCTTGAGCAATCCGGAGCATTTAAGGTGTTTAGAAGACCGGATAACCAACCGCTTACAAATCCAACAGTTAATGTGGCGGATCATTCTGATAATATTGTTTTCCTGCCGTCCGAGCAACCGTTACACCCCAAGCCCCAGAAGGGATGCCGCCCTGAACGCCTGCTCATTCAGTGTGTCCGGGACATTGCAGATGGCAAAACGGACTTCTTTTCTTCACATGCTGAGTTTTCACTGCAGCTTCTATTCGAGGACAATATCAGAATGTCCGATGGCGACTATGCAGAGAATAAACGGGAGATTGACAAAAAGTGGTTCAGAGACCTTCAGGCGAAACACCCTCAGCTGTTAGATGCGGTTGTGTCATTTTGGATTCAGACCCATGAAGAAGCATGTAAAGAATTTCGTAGGTACGTTTATGAGAAAGCAATTAAACTAAAGAAAATCAACAGCACGCCGATTCCGAAAAGATACCTGGAAAATCTTCGTGAACCTATGGCCAAGCCGGAATAGAGATGATATAGTGGGAAGCAGGAGGTGCAAGTATGCCAATCACTCAAACACCGCTTCGTTATCCAGGGGGAAAAAGTCAGCTCCGGCCGTATATTACCGCATTACTCGAAAGCAACGGTCTGACCGGAGGGGCCTATGTTGAACCGTATGCAGGCGGGGCTGGCTTGGCAATGGGCCTTCTGCTGGACGGTGCAGTTCAGCGCATAGAGATAAATGATAAAGACCTGCGCATATTCGCGTTTTGGCATTGCATATTTGAAGAAACGGAAGGGCTGATTCGAGAAATTTGGGATACGCCGGTGAGTGTCGCGCAGTGGGAGAAAGAAAGGGCTGTACTGGAACGGCCGGAAGAGTACGATCTGCTCACACTTGCATTTGCTACTTTTTTCGTCAATAGAACATCAAGGTCGGGGATCCTGAAGGGCGGTGTAATTGGCGGAAAGAAGCAGTTGTCTGAATACAAAATTGATTGCCGATATAACAAGGCTTCCTTGATTTCTCTTATAGAACGCATAGCAGCGCATAAGGATCGGATCACGATCAGTAACCTGGACGCGATTGAGTTTCTGCGGGAACGATCGTTTTCACCTAAGACACTTATCTACGCGGATCCGCCCTATTTTGAAAAAGGTAAGGCGCTATACATGGATTACTACTCTGCGCAGGATCATGCCGCATTGTCAGAATTTATTCGCACCCAAGTAAAGGTGCCTTGGATTGTTTCCTATGATAGCGTTCCAGAGATTCTTTCTATGTACAGTTTCGCGCGGCATCGGGATCTGCGGATAAACTATTCCGCTGCGAAGAAACAGACGGCAACGGAAGTCATGTTCTTTTCGGATTCCTTAATCATTCCAGATGAAGTTTCCAGGCAGAGGTGAGTTTTGAGCTATGTACTACCTGATGTATCTGCGCAAGTCGCGGGCGGATCTGGAGGCGGAGGCGCGCGGCGAGGGGGAGACGCTGGCGCGGCACAGGCGGGCGCTGCGGGAGCTGGCGGCGCGCAACGGGCACGAGATCCGCAGGGAGTATGCCGAGATCGTCAGCGGAGAGACCATCGCCTCCCGGCCGCAGATGCAGCACCTGCTGATGGACATTGCGGACCCGGAGTGCGAAGGCGTTTACGTCATGGAGGTGGAGCGCCTGGCGCGCGGGGACACGATGGACCAGGGGCGCGTGGCGCAGGCGTTCCTTTACTCCAACACGAAGATCATCACGCCGGCGAAAACCTATGATCCGCGGAATGAATTCGACCAGGAGTATTTTGAGTTCGGGCTGTTCATGTCCAGGCGGGAATATAAAACCATCAACCGGCGCATACAGGCCGGAAGGATCCAGTCGGTGCAGGAGGGGAAGTTTCCCTCTTCCGTCGCGGCCTACGGCTACCGGAAGGTCAGGGTGCCGGGCGGCAAGGGCTACACGCTGGAGGTCAATCCGGAAGAGGCCGCTGTGGTGCGGCAGATCTTTCAGTGGTACGTTCACGGCATAGACGGAAAGCCCGCAGGCGTCGCCAGGATCGTTCGTCAGCTGGAAAAGCTGTCGATTCCGTCCGGGGAGCGCTCGCCGGGCTGGCGCGCGGCGCGCATCAACCGAATGCTGCACAACGAGGTCTATATCGGGAAGGTTCGCTGGGGGCACGTCAGTGTGCAGCGGACGCTGACCCCGGACGGCGTGCAGGCGAAGCGGGCCGTCAGCCACAACTACCGGCTCTATGAAGGGCTGCACCCAGCGATTGTCGAGGAAGAACTCTTTCAGGCGGCGCAGCGCAAACTGACCGGCACGCGCGTTCCGCTGCGCAACGGCATGGCGCTGGCCAACCCTCTGGCCGGACTGGTCTTCTGCAAGCATTGCGGGCATCAGATGACCGGCCAGACGGCGAGCGGGAAGCGTGCGGCCCAGATCTTCTGCAAAATGCACGGCTGCCCGACGGTGGCCAACGCGCGGGGCCCTGTGGAGGACGCCATATTGGGGGAGCTGCGCGCCTGGTTAGACGACTATCAGGCGCATATCGACCCGTTCCGAAAACTCACACAGGGGGATAACGAAGAGCGCTCCCTGCTGGAAAAGGTGCTTGCTCAACAGGAGGAGCAGAAGAAAAAGCTGCTGAAGCAGAAGTCCTCTCTGCACGATCTGCTGGAGGAAGGCGTCTACGACGTGACCACCTTTCAGGAACGCATTGCGGCTTTACAGATCCGGCTGCGGGAAACCGATGCGGCGATGGAGGCCGCGAAGGCGCAGCTGGGCACGCTCGGCCCGCAGTACAGACCGGCGGAGCAGCTCATGCCGGCTGTGCAGCATGTGCTGGACGTCTATCACACAACCGCCTCTGCGCAGGAGAAGAACGATTTGCTCAAGAGCGTGATTTCCCGTATCATCTACGACAAGACCGTTCGCGGCACAACCTCGCCCAAGTCCAATCCCAATTCATTCCAGTTGGATATTTTTCCAGCCCTTCTGACAGATCTGCGGCCGTGAGCGCCGACGAAAAAAGCCCTCCAACTGCAACAACACCCGGAAAAGCTGTTGCAGTTGGGGGCTTTTGTTGTTGCACCGTTAGATGTCAAATTGAAAACACACGGCGAACTGCGTTCCACATTATGAACCGTTGTTGCAGCTGTTGCAGTTTTTGGACTTGTCGTTGCAGCAAATTATCCCTTGATTCCAGTCTTTTCTAATCTACTGCAACAACTGCAACAACTGCAACAAGGATTTGAAGAAAGGGTGAAATAACAACTTTATAGGAGTGGGGGAATACAGAAAAGTTCTATTTTGGGGGTTTTATAGAAAAAAGCTGTGCAGTTGTTGCAGTTGTTGCACCTGTTGATATAAAACTAATTTTGACCGGGAGACAGGGACGCATGAATATGCGAAGTGTGCGTATAAATACAATGCGGAAAAGATTGCACACAATTGCACACTCCGGTGTGCTATACTGTCAGCGTGAAGAGCTGGACGAGGGCGTCCGGCTCTTTTTATGTGGAATCAACAACCCCGAAAGGAGGCGGCCGGAGCATGGAGAAGCTGACGGCGAAGCAGCAGCGCTTTTGCGACGAATACCTGATCGACTTAAACGCCACGCAGGCCGCGCTTCGGGCGGGCTATTCGGCGAAAACGGCGTACAGAACCGGAGCTGATAACCTCAAAAAACCTCAAATTCAGGCGTTTTTGGGCGCAAGGATGAAGGAAAAGGAATCCGAGCTGATCGCAAGCCAGGACGAGGTGCTCCGGTATCTGACCGGCGTGATGCGCGGCGAGACACAGGCGGAGGTCGTCGTGGTGGAGAACATCGGGGACTACCGGTCCGAAGCGCGCGCGATGCAGAAGGCGCCGGACGAGAAGGAGCGGCTGAAGGCTGCGGAGCTGCTGGGCAAGCGCTACGGGCTGTTCACTGACAAGCTCGACGTGCAGGCGGCCGAGCGGGTCGTGATCGTGGACGATCTGGGGGAGAAGGATGGAGGTTAAGCTGTCGCGGTTGATCGCGCCGTCGTTCTACGCGCTGCACGAGGACCTGCGCCGGCAGGGGCATACGCATTACTGGCTCTCCGGCGGGCGCGGCTCGACGAAGTCCTCGTTTGTCAGCCTGGAGATCGTGCTGGGGCTGATGCGCGACGCAGAGCGCGGCGTGATGAGCAATGCGGTGGTGTTCCGCCGCTACGGCAGCACCTTGCAGGAATCGGTGTACAGCCAGCTCTGCTGGGCGGTGGACGCACTGGGCGTGAGCCGCCTGTGGAAGAAGTCGGTCAGCCCCATGCGCCTTGTCTACCTGCCCACCGGCCAGCGCGTGCTGTTCCGCGGCGTAGACGACGAGAGCAAGGTCAAGTCCATCAAGGTGCCGCGGGGATGGGTCAAATACGTCTGGTACGAAGAGGTCAACGAGTTCGAGGGGCCGGGCAAGATCCGCTCGGTCAACCAGTCCGCCCTGCGCGGCGGCAGCGAATACGCCGCCTTTTACACCTTCAACCCGCCGCAGGCCGCGGCCAACTGGTGCAACCGCGAGGTGCTGAACGAGCGGCCGGACAGGGTCGTGCACCACAGCACCTATCTGACCGTGCCGAAGGATTGGCTGGGCGAACAGTTCCTCATCGAGGCGGAGCACCTGAAGGCCGTGCGGCCGGAAGCCTATGCCCACGAATACCTGGGTGAGGTGACGGGCACGGGCGGCGAGGTGTTCTGCAATTTGCAGCTGCGCAGCATCTCCGATGCGGAGATCGCCGCCTTTGACCACATCCGCTGCGGGCTGGACTGGGGCTACGCCTCCGACCCGCTGCACTTTGCCAAGTGCTGCTACGACAGGACCCGCCGGACGCTGTATTTATTTTGCGAGATCCATCAGGTACGCCTGTCCAATCGGGCGGCAGCAGAGAAAATCCGGCCGCTGGCGGGCAGCTGCGTGATTACCTGCGATTCCGCCGAGCCCAAGAGCATCGCGGAGATGAAGGACTACGGCCTGCGCGTCCGCGGCGCGCGCAAGGGGCCGGACAGCGTGGACTACGGCGTGAAATTTTTGCAGGATCTGGAGCGCATCGTGATCGACCCCGCCCGCTGCCCCGACACGGCGCGGGAATTTGCGGGCTACGAACTGGAGCGCGACCGCGAGGGCAACTTCAAGGCCGGCTTCCCGGACAAGGAGAACCATTCCATTGACGCGGTGCGCTATGCGCTGGAGGACGATATGACCCGCGGCGGCATCCGCATACTGAAATAAGGAGAGAGCGACAGGATGATGAGCGAGACGCAGCGGCTGTGCGGCCTGCTGGAAGCAAAGCGCGGCATGAGCACCGCGGAGATTGTGGGCGAGGAGATCCGCCTGCACCGGAGCAGCCCGCAGCGGCAGATGCAGCTGGAGGGCGAGCGCTATTACTGCAATCGCAGCGCCGTGCAGAACAAGAAAAACGACTACCCCAGCCGGTCGAACACGAAGATCGAGCACAGCGTGCTGCGCAAGCTCGTGGACCAGAAGGTCAACTACCTGCTCAGCAAGCCCTTCACCGTCGCAGCGAAAAGCGCGGCCTATGCCAAGGCCGTGGACGACGTGCTCGATGAAAGCGCTCGCGCAGCCATCCGGACAATGGGCAAGGAGGCGGTCAAGAAGGGTGTCGGCTGGGTGCAGCTTTATCCCGATGAAAAGGGTCGGCTGCGGCTGAAACACCTGCACACCGAGCAGATCATCCCCGAATGGGCGGACGAGGAGCACACGAAGCTCGACTGCGTGATCCGCTACTATCCGCAGATCGTCTATGAGGGGCGGGAGAAGGTCGTGCTGACGCGCGCGGAGCTTTGGAGCGCAAACGGCGTGGAGCGCTTTGTGCAGCGGGAAAACGGCCCCTTTGTGCCGGATGTGGAGCTGGGCGAAAGGGACGCGCACTTGAAGGTGGGCGAAAAGCCGTGGAACTGGGAGGCGCCGCCTTTTTTGTGGGTGAAGTACTGCGAGGAAGAGCTGCCGCTGCTGCACTTCGTCAAGGAGCTGATCGACGACTACAATTGGCAGACCTCCTTGAGCGCCGACGTGCTGCGCGACGTGGCCAATTGCATCTTCGTGCTGCGCAACTACGGCGGGGAGAACCTGGAGCAGTTCCTGAAGGAGCTGCGGCAGAGCCTGGCCATTCAGGTGGAAACCGACGGCGGCGTGGAGACCATTGCCCCGCAGCTGGACATGACAGCGGTGGGCGCGCTACTCGACCGTCACCGGCGCGACCTTTACGACTTGGCGCGCTCGGTGGATACGCAGGATCCCGACCTGGGCAACGCCAGCGGGCAGGCGCTCAAGTTCCGCTATGCCGATCTGGACATGGACTGCAACGACCTGGAAGCCGAGTTCCGCGCGATGTTCGGGCGGATGAAGCCCTTCCTTGACGCCTGGTTCCGCTTCAAGGGGCTGGGCAGCTTTGAAAGCGAGAACTTTACCGTGACATTCAACCGCGACATCATCGTCAACGAAACCGAGGCCATCCAGAACGTGCGCAATTCCGTCGGGCTGATTTCCGAAAAAACGCTGGTGCAGAACCACCCGTGGGTCGAGGATGCGGAGCGCGAGATCGAGCAGCTGCGAAAAGACGAAGAGGCCGCGCCGGAGGGCTACGCCTTCGGGCACGCCCGGCAGGACGAGGGTGAACCCGCATGACCACGGCGGAGTATTGGCGGGATCGTGCGGAAATGGTGATGAGCCGAGGAATGGCTAAAGCCGATGATGTGCTGCGGGATTTGCAGAAGATGTATGCCCAGGCCGCGCGGGACGTGCAGGCGGAGATCGACAAGCTCTACCGGATGTATGCGCAGGAGAGCGGCCTGTCCTACGCCGACGCACAGGCTTATTTGAACCGCGCTGAGCGGACGGAATGGCGCATGACGCTGGCGGAGTATGTGGACCGCATCAACGCCACCGGCGACAAGGCGCTGCTGGCGGAGCTCAACGCACTGGCGGCGCAGTCGCGCGTCCGCCGCTTCCGGCAGGTGCTCACCGCCATTGACGTGGCCGCATCCGAGCTGCGCAGCGGCGGGGAGAAGCTAACCGAAAAGCTGCTGCGCGGCACCTACCGCAGCGCCTACCGGATGGCGGGCGATCTGCTGGCCGGAGGCACGCTGGAGGCGCTGAACCCCGCCTCCGTGGCGCAGGCGCTGGCCTACCCGTGGAGCGGCGCGAGCTTTTCCGACCGCATCTGGAGCAATGCGGAGCAGCTGGCGCAGACCCTTCGGCGCACCGTGACGCAGGGGCTGATTCAGGGGCAGGACGTGCGGCAGATGGCGGCAGGCGTGCAGAAGGCCACCGGCGCGGCGATGCACCGGGCGGAAACCCTGATCCGCACCGAGACCGCGCGCTGCATCGAGGACGGCACGCTGGCGGGCTATAAGGCCGCGGGTGTGGAGCGCTACCAGATCCTCGTCTCGCCCGACAGCCGCACCTGCGACGCCTGCGCCCGGCTGGACGGCGCGGTGTTCCGCGTGGACGAGGCCGTCACCGGCGTCAACTACCCGCCCTTCCACCCCAACTGCCGCGACACCACCGTGCCCTACTTCGGCGACGAAGAGCTGGCGCGCTGGGAGCAGCTCGGCGCGGGGATGGAGGGCGGAACGGATGGGCGAAGCCGAGAAGAAAGCCAGGGTATTGTTCGGGGAAAGTTCAGCGTGGAGGAAATGCCGGGAGGTGTTGATTCTTTGCGTGAATATGCTATACTGGAAAAGATCAGGGAGGATATTCGCACAGGACGCTATCCGAAGACGCTGCAAAAGAACCGGCAGATGCGGCATATTCCGGGAAACGAAGCATATGACCAATATGCCGCACGATATGCTGCAAAGAATGAATACGGGCCAAGTAGGGTTACGATCAGCTTGGAAAGGATTCAGAAACTGATCGAGCGGTATGCGGGCACGGGCGTTCTGAAGATGGACAGGAATGGGCAATGGACCCATACAGAGATCATTATGGGCAATGATGAGGTAATAGGCGTAGCAGTGAATAACCGCACGGGTGCAGAAGCGCCGACGACCGTATTTAAGATCCATTATGCGTCTGATGGCGCGCATCTGGTTCCTGATTACCCAAGCAAGAAAAGGAGGCGAGAAAAGTGATCGATCTGGACCTGACCGAGTTTCTGGGTGAGCGAATTGTATTAAAGACGACAGACGGCCAGACCGTGCGGGGTGATGTGGTCGGCTGCTCGCCTGGCCTGGAATCGCCGTCCGGAGAGGATGAGCTGGAAGTTTCTTTGCGGGCAGGGAGCTGCGTGGGGTTCCCGCGCAGTGAGATTGCAGAAATTTCCCGCCGCGTCTGAAGGAGGAGTGTCGCGCCTCACATGGGGTGCGTGGATTGAAATTGCAGATAAACCCAAGCGTTCCGAACTGAACCGTCGGGGCGCTTTTATTATGCTGTTTTTTAGAGATTGGGAGGGACGTAAAACAATGAACATCCGAAACTATGCAGCCCGCAGGATGTGGGCAGCGGATGCCGGCGGCGGGGCTGCGGGAGGTGCGGCGGAGATGGGCGCGCCGGAGAAGACCTACACGCAGGCGCAGCTCGATCAGGCGGTGCAGGCCGCGGTCGAGAAGGCCGTGGATGCAAAGGTGAAGGAGCTGGACGCGCAGCACCGCAAGGCGCTGGAGGAAAAGGATATGGACTTCGCCCTGCGCGGGGCGCTGACCGACGCGCATGATGCGGCGCTTGTGATGGGGCTGCTCGACCGCAGCAAGCTCAAACTGGAAAACGGGAAAATCAAAGGACTGGACGAACAGCTCGGCGAGCTGCGGAAATCCAAGTCCTTTTTGTTTGCCCCGAAACAGGAGGATAAGCCCGTGCCCCCGCCCATCACCGGCGCGCACCCTGCCGACGCGGGCGGCGCGGGGCAGCCCGGCGCAAAGTACACCCGCGAGCAGATCGCCGCCATGCGTCCGCAGGAGATCAATGCCCACTGGGCGGAAATCTCGCAGGCGCTGGGCGGGAAGTAAGGGCAACCCCGGAAGAAGAATCCGTTTGACAAACCAAAGGAGGAAACAAGATGTCTGTAAGCAACTTTATCCCTGCCGTGTGGTCCGCGCGTCTGCTGGCGCATCTGGACAAGCAGCATGTGCTGACCCAGCTGTGCAACCGCGACTATGAGGGCGAGATTACCCAGTACGGTGACACCGTCAAGATCACCCAGATCGGCGAAGTGACCATCAAGGACTACACCGCCAACACCGACATTGCCGACCCCGAAGAGCTCACCACCGACCAGCAGCTGCTCAAGATCGACCAGCAGAAGTATTTCAACTTCCAGATCGACGACGTGGACGCGGCGCAGGTGCGCGCTCCGCTGGCCGACGCCGCCATGCAGCGCGCCGCCTACGGCCTTTCCGACGCGACCGACAAGTGGCTGGCACAGCGGATGGCGGACGAGGCCTACGAAGGCAATCAGCTGGGCACGGACGATGCGCCCGTGGCTGTCACGGCGGAGACGGCCTATACCTACCTGGTGCGGCTGAAGGTGCTGCTCGATAAGCAGAACGTGCCCACGCAGGGCCGCTGGGTGCTGGTTCCCCCGGAATACCACGGCCTGCTGCTGCAGGATAACCGCTTTGTCGGCACCGGCGGCGCAAAGGCGGAGGACACGCTGGGAAACGGCCTTGTCGGCCGCGCGGCGGGCTTCGAGGTCTATCTGAGCAACAACCTGCCCTGTACGCTGGGCAAATACAAGGTGCTCGCGTCCTATAACGGCGCCACCAGCTATGCCGAGCAGATCCTCTCCACCGAGGCCTACCGCATGGAAAAACGCTTTGCCGACGCGGTCAAGGGCCTGCACGTCTACGGTGCGAAGGTCACCCGCCCCGACAAGATTGCGGTGCTGACCGCCAGCTTTGATTCCGGTCTGCTCGAACCCCTGACGCTGACCTCCGCTGCGGGCTCTGCCACCGGCAAGACCAAGGTGACGGTGTCTCCCGCCGTGCCCACCGGCTATACCGCCAAGTATAAGACCGCTGCGGCCGTTCAGATTCCGCAGTACGATGCGGTGCTGACCACCGGCTGGAGTGCCTTCACCGCAAATGCGGACATCACGGCCGCGACCGGCAACGAGATTGCCGTGGCCTATGTGGACGGCAGCAACAAGGCCAAGGCGGCGGGCAAGACCGCTGTCACCGCCGCGGAGTAAGCCGTGGGCGCGCAGATCGACACCCTGCGCCTGCTGCTGGGGCTGGCGGAGGGCGAGCAGGACGCGGTTTTGCAGCACTGCCTGACCTCTGCCGAAGCGCTCGCGCTGTCCTATTGCCATCTGGACGCGCTGCCGGAGGCGCTGTCCCCTGTGGTGCTGGATATGGCGGTGGATCTCTACCGCATGGGCGGCTATGGACAGGCGGAAGCGCCCCGCGGCGCGGTCTCTGCCGTCACGGAAGGGGAGCAGAGCATCAGCTTTGCGGGCGCAGCTGCCTCGGCGGACGCCTCCGGGCTGCTGAAGAACTACGTCGCCCGGCTCAACGCCTATCGAAAGCTGAGGTGGCCGAAACGTGTTTGAACGCATGGGTAAGCAAATTGCGCAGATGCTGCACAAGGACACCGTGCGCCTGACGCGCGTGCCGCAGATCCCCGACGGCATGGGCGGCTTTGAGCCGGGAAAAACCGAAGATCTGGGGGAGCTGGCCTGCTCCCTTCAGAGCTTTTCGGCGGAGCTGGCGCAGCAGGAGTACGGGCTCAACTGCCCGGCGGAAAAGCGGCTGTACTGCCTGCCGGACGAGCGCGTGCAGCCCGGCATCTACGCGGACGGCTGGCGCATTGCCGCCGTGCCGGTGCGGGGAAAGAGCCATATCGCGGCGGTGCTGGAAGGGGGCTTTGCCGATGGAAACCGAGGTGCGGATCGAAGCGGATCGGCTGGCTGAGGCGCTGCGGGAGCGGCTGGAAGCGGCCAAGGGCGGCGCAGCGGACGCCGTGGATCTGGGCTGCCGCATTGTGGAGCGCGCGGCAAAGACCAACGCACCCAAGGACACCGGCCTGCTCCGCCGCAGCATTACCCACCGCGTCACGCAGCAGGGGGAGGACATCATGGGGCAGGTGGGCACCAACGTCCACTATGCCATTCATGTGGAATACGGCCACCGCACGCGCAAGGGAAAGAACTCGTTAGGCGGCGATATTCGCTATGTGCCGGGCGTTTACTTCCTCACCCGTGCGCTGCGGAACAACGAAAACAAGGTGCGCGGCGCAATATGGGAAGCGCTGCTGAAACAGACAGAATGAAGGACGTCAGAAAAGAAGTCTATCAGGCGCTGGACGGGGCGCTGAGCTGTCCGGTGCACTTTCTCAGCCCGCCTGCCGGCGCGCAGGAGCCCTGCGTGAGCTTTTTCGAGCTGAATAACGCCGACACGCTCTTTGCGGACGATGAGCCGCAGTGCAGCAGCATCACCTACGCCGTCGATCTCTGGTCGGCAAAGGCGGGGGAAATCCCCGCGCTGGCACAGATGGTGGATGCGGCGATGCAGAGCATCGGCTTTGCGCGGATCTCGGCGCAGGACCTGCCGCCGGACGAGGCAGGGCTTTATCACAAGAACATGCAGTACGCCATGCTGGCGTAGAAAGGGAGCATTGTATGGCAAAGAAGTATATCAAGGGCTTTTCCGGCCTGCGCTTCTGGCCGGTGACGGCGAATACGGCGGAAGCCTACACCACCGGCACGGTCTTTGTGGTTGCGGGTGCGCAGAGCGCCACCACCGACCGCAGCACCGAGGACTACACGGTCTATGCCGACGACCAGGTCTGGGATTCCGGCGCTGACTTCCAGAGCGAGAAGCTGGAAATCACCGTGCTGCAGCTGCCGCTCGACCTGATGGCGAAGCTCGACGGCGCAGACTATTCCGAGCAGACCAAGACCTATTCCTGGGGTCCGGACAAGGTCGCGCCGGAGCTTGCCGTGGGTTTCCGCGCGCTCAAGGCGGACGGCACTTACCGCATGATCAAGTACTACTCCGGCAAGGTCAACACGATCAAGACCGACTACACCACCAAGGGCAGCAACAAGGAGGGCAGCGCCTACGTCATCACCCTGACGATGAATACCCGCGTGGGCGACGGCAAGCTGCACATCATTAAGGACACCGAAAGCGCCTCCGATCTCACCTGGCTGGACACCGTGGACCAGCTGCCAACGGAATAAGGAGGAAAGAACATGTCTTTTGCACAGTGGTTCGGCGCGGTGAAGGGAGAGAAGCGCTCAGTCGCTGCGCCCGAGAGCAACCCGAGCCTTCCCGGCGGGCGGCGCGTGCGCGGCTATACGATTTCCCGTCTGCCCTTCGGGGCGTATCTTCAGGCGCTGGAGAAGCTGCAGAGCCTTCCGGGCGACCTGCTCAGGGCCTGCTTCCCCGGCAAAGACGCGGATGAAATCCTGAAGGCGCTGAAGAATCTGGACGAAGGGGCGCTTGTGCAGCTCATCGCGGGCGCAGCCGGTGTGGGCGCGCCCTACCTGCTGGAGCTGATCTCGGACTTTTCCGGAATCCCGCAGGACGAGCTGCGCGACGACCCTGCCATCGGCCTGGACGGCCTGACGGAGATCGTGCAGGCGGTCTGGGAGATCAACGGCCTAAAAAACGTGCTGGCGGCGGCGAAGGCGCTGAAACGGCCCGCGCCGCCGACCCAGACTGGCTCCAAAGCCTGATCGCCGCAGCGCTCAAGGCGGGCATTTCCAAGCGGGAGCTCTTTGAGGACTACTACCCCGACGAGCTTCCCGCCGTTTTTGAAGCCTATGCGGCAATCTCCCGCCCGCAGGAGCGCATCGAGGAAGCCAGTGCCGACGAGCTGTGGTGAGGGGCGGTGTTGCCCGTTTTGCGGGATTATGGTAAAGTGAGAAAAAGCACCAAAATTGTCATGCCTCGCAAGAGGCATGTGGATTGAAATCACGCACCCTATGGGTCAAAAGAAATGCAGGAGGGGGCACACCTGCCGATGTCCACGCTTTTGTCGGGGAGGACGCACGAAAGTGACGTCCTCTCTGGCGTTTTTGGGGAAAGATAAAAAGCACTCCGGGTTGGGGTGCTTTTTTTGTGTTCTACATGCAAAAAGAAAGTGAGGTGAACCCATGGCGGAGACCATTGCCGAAGAGCTGCTGGTGCAGATCCGGCTCAAGACCGAGGCGCTCGAAGAGGGCATGGCCGAGATGCGCAGCATATTGGCCAAGGGCAGCGCAGAGGTCGAAAAGCTCAGCGTCCGGCAGACCGCAACGGCCAAGAAGGCGGCGCGGGAGCAAACCAGGGCGGAACAGGAAGCCCAGACTGCCCGCATTACGGCCATTCGGGCGGCGGAAGCGGAGGCCAAGCGCGCGGCCGAGGAATCGGCACGGGCGGCGGAAGAGGCCGCAGAGCGCGCCAAAGCTGCCCAGGCACGGTTGGCTGCGGCAGCCGCTGCGGCGTTTGCATTGATCGTCAAGGCGGTCAAAGAAGCCGTGGACGCGGCCAACGAATACAACAACGCCATGGTCGGCCTGGAATCGCTGGCAAACGGAGCGGGGCAGGACTTCGGGGCATTAAAAGCCGCGGCGAAAGAGCTGGCGGCGGACGGCCTGATGCCCGTGTCCGACGCAGCGGCGGCGCTGAAAAACCTGCTGGCGCGAGGCTTTGACGCGCAGGAGGCCATTGACCTCATCAAGCGCCTCAAGGACGCCTCCGCCTTCGGCCGGCAAGGGCAGCTCTCCATGGGCGAGGCCGTGCGGTCCGCGACCGAGGGCCTGAAGAACGAAAACTCCGTGCTCGTCGATAACTCCGGCGTGACCAAGAACGTCTCCGTCATGTGGTCGGAATATGCCGCGAAGATCGGCAAGACCGCCGACAAGCTCACCACCGCCGAAAAGCGGCAGGCGGAATACGCCGGCATCATGCAGGAGACCGCCTATCAGGTGGGTGATGCGGCGCGCTATGCCGAAGAGTTCGCGGGCAAGCAGGCGGCGCTGGAGGCTGCCCAGCTGCGCGTCAATCAGGCCTTCGGCGCGGCGGCGCAGGACGCACTGACCCCGCTGGTGGAGGCGGCTGCGCCCCTGCTGGACGCGCTGGCCGAATTCATTGAGCGGAACCCGGAGTTGGTGGCGGGCATCACCGGCACGGCGGCCGTGGGCACGGCGCTGACCGTGGTGTTCATGGGCTGGAAGGTGGCGACGCTCGCCCTTGCCGGCGCGATGGGCACTTTGCAGGCATCCCTCGGTGTCATCGGGGCCATCAGCCTGGTCGTCGGCGCGGTGGCGGGGCTTGCCGTGGCCTGCGAAAACGCAAAAGCTCCGGCGGAAGAGCTGGCGGACGAGCTGGACGGGCTCAAGCGGGAGATGCAGGAGCTGGGGCAGTCCGCTTCCGGCGCCGAAGATGCGCTGAAGGTGCTGGAGGAGGCGTCCTCGACCACGGAGGAGCTGACCGCTGCCAAGCGGACGCTGGCGCAGGTCCTTCCGCAGGTGGTGATCGGCTATGACAACGAGGGCAACGCGATCCTCGCCACCAACGACATCATCCGCCAGCAGATCGGCCTGATGCGGGAAAAGCAGCGGCTGGCGCTGGAGGAGGCGCGCGCGGCGGCCAAGGAAGCGACGGAAACCGCAAAGCTGAAGGAAGAAGCTGCGCAGATCCGTATGGACAACCTGCGGCAGCAATACGAAGAGACAGAAAAATACTATGACGATATGCTGGCCGCCGCGCAGAATTATTCCGACGAGGAACGCGCTCTGCTGGAAGGCTATCGCGAGGATGCCCGGCAGCAGAATAGGCAGCAGCAGGCCGAAGCCGCGCAGGAGATAGCCGACGCGAGATTGCAGACCGGCCTGAAACTGCAGGAGCAATACGCCATCGAAAACCAGCTGCTGGGCGAGCAGGACGCCGCCGTACAGCTGGCTATGCAGGACACCATGGAACTGGCCGCGCAGCAGCAGCTGAGCGCGGAGGAATACCTGGCGCTGCTGCAGGAGACGCTGACCGACGAGCAGCAGATGGCGCAGTACCGCGCACAGGCCGCCCAGGCGGCGCAGGAGGAGGCGGACAGCATCAAGGTGCTGACCGATGAGCAGAGCGCACTGAACGAAGCCCAGTCTGCCGCCAAGACCATGCAGAACGCCCGGCAGCTGCGCGCCTACGTCAACGAGGTCAAGAACGGCACAAAAGGCACCAGGACTTACAAAGCGGCGGTCGAGGGGCTGAAGAAGGAATACGGCGACCTCTTCCCCAGCATCGAGGACAGCATCGATGCCATCGACGGCCTGGTGGGCGCGCAGGAGGAATCCGCGCAGAAGGCGGTCAGTGCGGCGCGGACGGCCATCCAGAACCTGATGGAATCTCAGCGGGCGATCCTCGCCGTGTCGGCCGCCAGCAGTCAGGCCGCAAAGGAAGCCTCGTCCCTGCTGGCCGTACTGGCGGGGCTGGACGCCGCGCTGGCCGGCCTGGGCACGGGCGCGCTGCCCTCGATTTCCGTCGGGGGAGGCGGCGGTGGGGGCGGAGGCGGTTCGTCCAAATCCCGATGGGAAAAGGAACTGGACGAGCTGGAGCACTACGCCAACCTGGGCGAGGATGTGACCCGGCGGCAGATCGACGCGATTCAGCGCATTCTGAAGGAGGAAAAGCTCTCCACCGAAAAGCGCTGGGAGCTGGAAGAACAGCTCTATGAAAAGACCAATGAGCTGCTGGAAAACAAGATCGACCTCTACAAGAGCCTGACTGAGCTGACCGTCGAGGAAGCCTCGCAACAGGCTGCCGCGCTGACCTATATGCTGCAAACCTACAAGCTGACTGCCGAGGAGCGCGCCAGTCTCACCGAGCAGCTCAACGAGACGAAAAAGGCACTCGACGGCGATTATCTGCGGGACTACATCGCGCACCTGAATCGCATCCTCGCGGAGGAAAAGCTCAACGCGGCGCAGAGAAAGAATATCTTAAACGAGATCATGCAGGCGCGCATCTCCCTGATGCAGAAGGAGCGCGAGCAAATGCAGGAGGCCGTTGACGCGCGGATCGAGGCCATCGAGGATGAGCGCGACGCGCAGCTCAAGGCCATCGACGAGGAAATCGCTGCGCTGGATAAGCTCCTGCAGGCCAGAAAGCGCGCTAAGCAGGAAGAGGACGATCAGGACACGCTGCGCCGTTTGCAGGAATCCCTGCGCTACGAGCGCGACGACTACAACCGCCAGCAGCTTGAAAAGCAGATCGAGGAAAAGCAGAAGGAGATCGCAGACCGGAAGTTCGAGGAGGACATTCAGGATCGCAAGGACGCGCTCAAGGCGCAGCAGGACGCCATCCGCGAGAGTGCCGACGCCGAGATCAAAGCTCTTCAGAAGATGAAGGAGCAGCGCATGAACTGGTATGACGAGCAGCTGGAAATGCAGCAGGAGTACAGCGAGGGTTCGCTGGAGATACAGCAGCTGCTGAACGATACCCGAGCGGAAAAGCTCGACGAAAGCAATCGGATTCTGAATCAAAAGACCGACGAGGGCCAGCAGCGCAATGTCGATACCCTGCTGGGCTATCAGGGCGCGATGTCCGGCGCGGGCGATACGCTGGGCAGCTCGCTCGAAACGGCGCTGTCCGGACACTACGACAGCGTGGTCAGCGGCGCCAACGCCATGGCGGACGCGGTGGTATCTGCCGCACAGCGCGCCGCGGCGGAGATTCAGGCACTCCAGGCGATGACGGCGGCGGTCGTCAGCGCAGGGGCTGCGGGCGTGAGCGCCGTCGCCGGGAAGAACAGCATCACCGTCACACAGAACTTCAACACCCCGACCGCCACGCCCTCGACCATCCGCAGCGCCGGCCGCAAGCTGGCGCAAGACCTGCTGAAACGATAAGGAGGAACAGGACCCATGCCGAAAATCACGCTCCGCGCTCCGTCCGGCGAGAGCATCGTGCTCACCACCGACCCGCCGCCCAACGAATGGGTCTATGCCGGGCTGGCGGGGCAGGGGCTTGCGGATGCGGATCTTTACACCGTGCAGGCCGTGATGCAGTCGGGCTCCACGCTGCTGGAAACCCTTTTGCAGGAGCGGACACTGTCGGTGTCGCTCTATGTGCGGGGGGACGACCGGGCGGCGCTCGACCGCAATCTGCTCAAGCTCAACCGCGTCTGCAATCCGCTGGCGGGCGATACGGACATCACCTGCGAAAACGCTGCGGGCACCTACCGCATTGCCGGCAGGCTCTCCGCCGGGCTGGACGCAGGGGCGCGCATCCATCACGCGGGTCGCGGGCATCTGGTGCCGGTGACGCTGACCTTCACCTGCTGCGACCCCTTCTTTTCGGGAATGCAGCAGTACGAGGACAGCCTGCGCTATCTGTCCGGCGGGTTCCGCTTTCCGGTGGGCTACCCCGCGTCCTTCGGCGTGAGCGGGTATGAGCAGACCGTCCTCAACGCCGGCGATACCGCTGCGCCCGTGATTCTGCGCATCCGCGGGGCGTGCAGCCGCATCACGCTGCGTAACCAGACTGCGAACCAGACCCTGACGCTGACGCGGCCGCTCGGCAAATACGAGGTGCTGACCATCGACACCGACCCGCTGAACAAATCCGTCGTGCTGGAGGATCTGTCCGCCGGGGTGAGCCGCAAGGCCTTTGCGCTGATCGACATCACCCGCCCCACGCACGCCTATTGGCAGCTGCAGCCCGGCGCGAACAAGATCAGCTGCGATACCGAGGTGGAAAACGAGCTGGTGCAGGTGAGCATGAAATGGGCGGACCGCTACGCCGGAATCTAGGGAGGACAGCATGAACAGCATCTATGTGTTTGACGCGGAGACGGCGGAATACCTGGGCGAGGTGGACGCCTATACCAGCTGGATCCTGAAGCGGAGTTGGCAGGGCATAGGCGACGCGCAGATCACGATGGACAGTCGCTGCGCCGGAGCGGATCTTTTGCAGGTGGGGCGCATCGTCACGGCGGGCAACGCCTGGCACAAGGCGGTGCTGCTCACCGGGGAGAAGCTGGAAGCCCGGCGCGGCGGGCACACGCGGACGCTGACCGGCATGGAGCTCAAGGGCATTACGAACCGCCGCCTGACCGTGCCGCCCACCGCGCAGGAGGACGAAAACGCGCTGGGGTATGACCGCGTGTCCGGCGCGGGAGAGGCCGTGCTGCGCCATTATGTGTCGCGGCACATGATCAGCCCTTCGTCGGACTACCGGCGCTTTCCACCGCTTCAGATGGAGGAGGCCGCCAGCCCCTTACGCGGAAAGGAAACGCCTTGGCAGACCCGGTATGAAAAGCTGGGCGACGTGCTGACCGATATTGCCGAATGGTGCGATCTGGGATGGAACATCGCCCTGGACTACCCCAACCGCCGCTGGCTCTTTACGGTGGACGCGGGACGCGATTTGACCGTGGGCAACGGCAGCGACAGCTTTGTGGCCTTTGAGGAGGACTTCCATAACCTGACCGAGGCGTCCTATTCCCACGACCGCAGCAGCTACTGCAACGCACTGTATCTGGGTGGCGCGGGCGAGGACGAAAAGCGGCTGGTGCTGGTGCGGTATGTGGACGAAGATCACGCACTGCTGACGGGGCCGCTCTCCGGATTAAGCCGCGCGGAGACCCTGATCGACACGGGCAATCTCTCCCTCCCCGGCGAGGTGGAGTACGAAGGCCTGCACAAATACGTTTCGTCCTTCAAGCCCCTGCGCACGCTCACCGCGCAGATCAGCCCCGCCGGCCCGTGGAAATATGAAGAGGACTGGGATCTGGGCGACAAGGTGACGGTGCAGCTGCGTGACCCCGCCGTGGGATTGGACGTCCGGCTGGATGCGCGCATCCTCGCCGTTGAGGAAACCCGCGAGCGCGGCGGTCTGCGCCTGTCCGTCACCTTCGGCAAGGAAGAGCCCACCATAGGGGATGCGCTGCGCGGGATGCAGCGGGAGCCGGTGAAATAAAAAAGGCCGCCCGCCGGATGACCGGAGAGCGGCTGGCCTTATTGATATTCAAACATGCTTGTGACAGCATCTGAAATATCCATGATGTCAAAGTAATGGGTGGAAGTGAGTTTGGAGAACCGACGGGAAGAAAGATCGAGGTAGCGAACCTGTTCGCAGAGCACATAGCCGGTGACTTCGGAATTCTTCAATTCGATGTGCAGCGGGCCGGGTACGGTGTGCTGAAGAATGGGGCAGGCGATGACCTTTCCGCTCTGATTGAAAAAGTTATTGCTCACGACAAGGACGGGGTGCGGAATCCCGTCTATGCGGAGAAAATCCCCTTGTTCGATCGTCGTCATCACCATACCTCGCTGCCCTTTGGTTCGTCACGGGGGAGCTCTTCCGAAAGATGGAGCTGTCCGCCGAAGGCGGCGGCGCGTTCCTTCAGGGAACGATGGCGAAAACTGGGGCTGAGCACGATCTTGCCGTTGACAATTTCCGCGGTCAGCACATCGTCGGGCTTGATGCCGGCGGAGGCGAGAAATTCGCGGGAAAAGCGAATGCCCTGGCTGTTGCCCCAGGCTTTGAGTTGGACTTGCATGAGCAGCCCTCCTTCTCGATGTTTATACATAGTATAAACGAAACGCGGGAGGATGTCAACGGGAAAATCAGGCAGAGCGCTTCGAGAAATCGGGGCGTTTTTTGCGTGCAAAAATTACGGAGGTGGGAGTATGGCCAAGAGCATTGTGCAGTATTCCGGGTTCTTCGACAGCATCGGCGCGACGCCGAACGATGCGGGCGACATCCGGGAATACCCGGCCGGCGAGTTTGCGATCCATGTGCGGGAGCTGTTTACCGACGGCGTCAAGCGCGACCAGCTGAAGGTTGTGCCGTCGTCCACGCCCTATACCGTCGGCGTGCAGCCGGGGTTTGCGTGCATTCAGGGGCGCTATTACCACATGGCGCTGGAGGGCGTCAGCGACGGCAGCGATCCGGAGTATTACAAGGTGGAGTTTGAACCCGCCGTCACGCTGACGCGCATAGACCGTGTGGTGCTGCGGCTCGATCTGCACGCCACGCTTCTGGGGCGCTGGATCAAGCCCATGATCCTTCAGGGTACGGAGGGCAGCGGCACGCCGCCGGAGCTGACGCGCACCGACGCGGTATGGGAGATTTCACTGGCGCAGATCAAGGTGCACGCGGGCAGCAACACGGTTGCCGAAGCGGACATCACGGACGAGCGCGCGGACACGACGGTCTGCGGCTGGTGCAAGCCCTACGGCGCGCCCACGCCCGGCATGACGCAGGCGACGGACGTGGAGACCGACGGCGGCTACGCCAACGCGCAGGCCTACCTGGACGGCCTGAACAGCGGCAAGGCAGCCAAGTCCACGGTGCTGACCTTTTCACTGCCTGCGTCCGGGTGGACCGGGGAAGGGCCTTACACGCAGACGGTGACGGTTGCGGGCGTGACGGCGGATACCAATGCGGTGATGGACTATGTTCACGGTACGAATTCAGATGCGGAAAAGCCGCTGGCCAAAGCATGGAGCTGCATCACAAAGTTCGAGGCTGGCGCCGGAAAGGTCACAGCGACCTGCCTTGGGAAAAAGCCGGAGAGCGATCTGACCGTCAAGATGATGAACATAGGATAGGAGATGGACTGTGATGCTTGTAAAGATGGGCGGAGGTGCGGGCGGTGGGATTGAGGCTGACGCAGCGCCGAAGATTGCATATAACGGCAAGTGGAGCGGATGGTATGTTGAGTTTTATGGCGGCGTGCCGTACTGGGAGGCATTGCTCACATCCTCTGGCACTCTGCGTGTAACGGGGAACTATACGGCGGATGTGTGCGGTGTCGGTGGAGGAGCGGGTATCAATAACAAGAGACCCGGAAACGGTGCATTTGCTCAGAAACTTGGTATCGACCTTAGCGGTAGCATTGCGGTAACAATCGGTGCAGGCGGGGAATGGTCAGACCATTCGGATGGTGGTGACACTACCCTCGGAGGCGTATTTTCTGCGGCTAAAGGGGTGGTTGGAGTGAAAAATAGCGGCACATACTATCGCTTTGGAGACCCAGACAAGGCAAGCGAGGCCGGTGCCGACGGTATAAGTGGTGGGATTGGCTGGATGGGCTATGGTGGCTGGATGCATTGGAGAGCGTCTCAGTATTCCGGGGAGGGGTACGGCGCTGGCGGAGGGAGCAGTGGGTACGCCTACGGTACGGTATCTGATGGGCATCCAGGTGCGCTGGTTATCCGCATCCCGATCGAATAAGGAGGACGGTATGGCAACATATATCGCAAAAACCGCTGATGGCGAACAGGTCAATCTCATCGAGATCGACGAGGCGCAGATCGAGAGCTGGCAGGCGCTGACCGGCCTGACCTTGGAGCTGCCGCCCGCGCCCGAACCGGAGGAGGCGCCGGATCCCGCGCAGATGGAAGCTGCGCTGAACGAACTGGGGGTGCAGACCCGTGAGTAAAGCGAGAACCGATCTGCTGGAACAGGCCCGAGCGCTGCGCACCGCCATACAGGCCGTTGCGGCTTATGCGCCCGACAACGTGGCCGCCGATCAGCCGCTAGCGCTCTATGATGTGTGGAAAGCGGACACCGAATACAAACAGAACAAGCTGCTCGTCTGTAACGGCAAACTGTACCGCGTCGCACAGAACCTGACCTCGTCGGCGGTCTACCCGCCCGACGCGGAGGGTGTGCTGGCACTGTACCGTCCGGTGGACAAGACCCATGCCGGTACGCAGGAGGATCCCATACCCTACGTCTATGGAATGGATTGCACGAGCGGCAAATATTACAGCTACAACGGAAAGATCTATCTTTGCAAGGCGGATCTCAAACCCTGCGTTTGGAATCCGGACAGCGGTATCTGGCAGTGGGAGGCGGTCTGATGCACATTCGCGTGAAGATCACCCGCGGCGGAAGCAGCCGCATTGAATCGCTCGAAATGGAGGAATACCTGAAGAGCGTCGTGCCGTCCGAAATCAAGGCCGAATCCTGCCCGGCCGAGGCCATGAAGGCGCAGGCCGTCGCCGCCCGCACCTATGGGATGCGCAAGTGCAGTGAGCGCCGCGGCAAGCCCTACGACGTGGACGATACGGCGGGTTGTCAGGCCTACGGCGCCCGTCCCCCGTCCGCGCCATGCCCGCAGCGACGCGGCTGTCGAGGCCACGCGCGGGCAGGTGCTGACCTATAACGGGCGGCTCGTCGACGCGGTCTACACTGACAGCAACGGCGGGCGCTGCGTCTCCGCGCTGGAGCGCTGGGGCAGCGCGGTGCCGTATCTCGTCGATCAGGTCGACCCTTACGACAAGAGCGGCAGGGTGCGCGGCCACGGCGTGGGCATGAGCCAGACCGGCGCGGCGGCAAGGGCAAAGGCGGGGATGTCCTGTGCGGAGATCCTCGCCTTTTATTATCCCGGCTGCAAGGTGAAAAAGCTGTTGGAGGAGGACAAAGTGAATCTGGAGGAACGACTGTCGGAACATTTCACGCTCCGCGATTTCTATGACCCGGAAGCTTACAAAGGCGTCCTGAAGGGCAAGGCCGCGCCGGAGGTCAAACCCTCGGACGTGGATCCGCGCATCCTGAAACTGCTGGAAGGGCTGCTGAAGAAGTATCAGACCAAGTGGCCGGGCGCGTGCATCCGCATTCGCCCCCACGGCGGGCTGCGGCCGGATCCCCTCAATGCGCTGGTCGGCGGAGCGAGCGGCAGCCGGCATCGCAAAGGCAACGCCGCCGATTTCAGCCTGCTGCTGCCGGACGGCGGCAGGCTGGACGCGCCCACGCTGGCCGTCTGGACAGAGAAGTTCATGCAGGAGCTGGGCATTCGCGGCGGCGTGGGGATGTATAAGGCCTATCACGACTACATCCACGTGGACGCCAGGGGCAGCAATATCGCCTGGTACGACAGTTACAGGTCCGCAGGCTGCCCCGGTCAGGGCGGCAGACCGTGCGTCTACAAGCGCGGCACGAAGGGCGCGGGCGTGGTGCTGATCCAACGGGCGCTGGGGATTTCAGCCGACGGCAAATACGGCGCAGCGACCGAAGCTGCGGTGCGCGCCCGGCAAGCCGAACACGGCTGCACGCCCGACGGCGTCTACGGCCGCGAGACCAACAAGGCGATGGGAGGGATTCTCCCATGGTAGACGATCTCATCGATCTGGTGCTGCGCTGGGCAATCCCGGCGCTGTGTGTCGGCGTGACGGGCTGGATGGCGCGGCAGCGGCAGTCCGACAAGGCTCTGCGCCTCGGCGTGCAGGCGCTGCTGCGCGATCGGCTCTATTGGGCGCACGACCACTACATTGCCCGCGGTGAACTGCCCATCTACGCCCGCGAAAACGTCAGCAATATGTACGCGCAGTATCACGCCCTCGGCGGCAACGGCGCCATGACCGAACTCGTTCGCGAGTTGGAATCTCTTCCCACCAGTAAAAAAGCCGCCCCGTGATGGGGCGGCAAGGGGGTCAGGCGTTTTCCTCGGGCGACTTGACGCGGATGATGAGCTGGTGGTTCTTTTCGTCGAGGACTTTTTCCAGCTCAACACGCTCGCCGGTTTCATCGACGAAGCAGAGCAATCGGGCTTCCGAGGTGCTTACGGACAGGGTATATCCGCTGACATAGCCGTTTCCGGCCTTGTTTACGCGCAGCTTCATGGTCATTTCTCCTTCTTTTTTAGGATTTGCCAGCACAAGTGAATCGTGTAAAGGCTCAATCCGATCGAAATCAGACAAAGGACGATCAAAACGATTTTAAGCCAGTCCATAGTGGATAATGGGCAGAAAATATGATAGAATACTCTTGGGTGGGGGCAACCACCCAAGAGCTTGGTTTGCTACTCGATCAGCACCTTAACCAGTGTGATCAGAGCAGTGACCAGATTCATGAGGGCAACGAGAAGCGCGAGCCGGGCGGCTTTCTTCTCTTGCCTTTTTTCTGTTCTGCCCATCGGTTTCACCTCCTTTCCATGCTTCTATTATAGCACTACGTGACGTATATGTCAACAAAAAATCCTTGAATTCAGGGATTTTCTTTTGCTTTGGAGAAGAAAATGATAGGCGAAAAGATTCGTTCCCCCACCACCAAAGCCGCGGCGCAGCGCTTCGCCGTGACCGCGCTGCGGTTCATCGCGATTTACATTGTTCTGTTTTCCATCGCGCAGTATGTCAGCTTCCTGATCACGGGCAGCGAGCAGACACAGCTGATTGAATCGACCTATACGGTCATCGGCCTGGAATGCGGCGGGCTTCTGCTCAAACGCATCGTCGAAAAGGCCTTTGGCCGCCGCAACACAGAGGAGGATTAACGAATGAATTGGATCTCTTGGGCGATTATCGCTATTTTGGCCGCAGCCTCGGGCATCGTGGCCTACTGCTGGCGCAAGGGCTATATCAAGGCCGACAGCGCCGTGCGCATCCTGGCCACCGTTTACAGCGCCGTCGTGGATGCCGAACAGCTCTACCGGGGCGCCGTCAAGGCCGGTCCACAGAAGAAGGCCTACGTCCTTGCCCAGCTCCACAGCCTCGGCATCAAGTACGCGGACAGCGTTCTCGGTCCTCTGATCGATGCCACCGTCGCGCTGCTGAATGCAATGGGGTGGGAAACTACTGGAAGTATTGAATAATGCTTCGCGTGGTAATATTATATACACTGAAAGTATATGATGCTACTTTTAGTATTGCAAATGAATAGGCGGGAGCGTACTTAAAGTAGTATAATATATACTTTGAATACAGATTCAGCAGAACAAACTAATATATATCATCAATCGCATAACGTCAGCGAGGCGATTTCGATGGCGGATCGCGTGGTGGTGCTGACGCGGCGGCCGGCGCGCATCCAGTCGGTGCATGACATCACGCTGGCGGGAACGCCGATGCAGCGGCGAGGGGATCCGGCTTTCCGGGAATACTTTGAGGCCATCTGGAAGGAGCTGGACGTGCATGTGCAATGAATCGGCGGCGCAGGCGGCGTACCGCCGGAGCCGGAAAAGGCGCAAAAGAGCGATTGCGGCGGCGCAGTGGGGCATCCTGATCGTGCTGCTGGCGGCGTGGGAGATCCTGGCGCGCACCGGGGTGCTGGACGCCTTTCTGCTGTCCTGCCCCAGCCGGATGCTGGAGAGCATTGCGGCGCTGGCGAGATCGGGCGAGCTTGCGCTGCACCTTGCGACGACGCTGTGGGAGACAATCATCGGCTTCGTGCTGGGGGCGGTGCTGGGCGTAGGGATCGCGGTGCTGCTCTGGTGGAGTGATACGCTCAATCGAATTTTAGACCCGTATCTGGTGATTCTGGGAGCGCTGCCCAAGATTGCGCTGGGGCCGGTGCTGATCGTGTGGATCGGCGCGGGGATGCCCGCCATCATCGTCATGACGCTGCTGATCTCGGTCATTGTGACGACGGTGACGGCGCTGGGCGGCTTTCTGTCGGTGGAAAGGGAAAAGATCACGCTGCTGCGGTCGTTTGGGGCGAGCAAATGGCAGACCTTTACGATGGTGGTATTTCCCGGCGCGCTGCCCACCACGGTCTCTGCGCTGAAGCTGGGCGTGAGCATGAGCTGGATCGGCGTGATCGTGGGGGAATTCCTCGTCTCGCGCGCGGGGCTGGGGTACCTGATCGTCTACGGCGGGCAGGTGTTCCGAATGGATCTGGTGATGGGCTCGACCGCGGTGCTGTGCGTCTGCGCGGCGCTGATGTACCTGCTGGTGGCGGCGATGGAAAAGCGGCTGAACCGGGCGCGGGCGCACGGGCGTTGAGCATATTCTCGTCATGCGCTTGACAAGCGGCGCTTAACGTTGCTATAATATTTCATGGAAGAATTCCTGGGGTGTTCGTAACGTCCTGATTTTGAACCTACAGACATCAAATGGAGTCCGCGTCGCATGATCCTCATGTCACGCCACCCTTCCTTCGGGGAGACGGTCAGTGGACGGCAGACGGCGTGCGCAGGGCGCCACCCTGCTTTCATAGCAGGTGTCAAAATAGGGCGAGCGGCACTTTGGGATTTTTCTTTTTTTGAAAAACTGCGGGAAAAACTTTTTCGCGGGATGCGAAAAATGTAGGAGTACAATACATCTTGGACAGTCGAAGAAAAAAGAATGAGAGATAGAGTCTCATGTGCTAAAGTTGAGTTACCACACAACAACTTGGCGA
>ERZ827423.298-NODE-298-length-66849-cov-5.963694_pt1 | contig 66849 bp, 52 predicted proteins | sample MGYA00519775_ERZ827423 | MGnify/ENA primary metagenome ERZ827423 (study PRJEB31778, sample SAMEA3449296) | human gut metagenome | biome: human gut; feature: human-associated habitat; material: faeces | place: United Kingdom | collected 2010/2012 ... | reverse complement strand
GGGCTCGAACCCAAGACCCCAACATTAAAAGTGTTGTGCTCTACCAGCTGAGCTAACGGATCTGATTATTCATTACGTTCGTAAAGCGAGTGCAAAGGTATGCTTTTTTCTTGTAATGACCAAATTATTTGCCGTCTTTTTGCCTTTTTTCTTCATTTTGGCTTGGTGCAATACTTTGATTTACGGCGGTTTTATATGTTGACGATTGCGTTTGGGGCGAGATGTCTTTATCTGGAACTGCTGGTTCGTCAATATTTTCTTTTGTTATATAACGCTGGTAGTATGCTATGATGAGTGTCGTTAGCGGTAGGGCGATGATGAGTCCTATGAAACCGAGCAAGGCTCCCCATACAGAGAGCGACAATAAGATTACTGCAGGATTGAGGCCCATTGCCTTGCCCATTATTTTGGGGGTAAGCACCATGTCGGTTATTATTTGTACGATGACGAATACTCCTGTTGCCGATGCGAAAATCACCCAAAAGTTCTGGCCCGTATCGGCGGCCTTGAGTAACGAAAGTATTACCATAGGGATGAATGCCAGACCGTGGACGTAGGGAATGAGGCTGAGTATGCCTATCAGTATGCCGAGTCCGATTGCCATGGGGAATCCTATGATGGTAAAGCCTATACAGAAAAGTATTCCTATGCATAATGCCACGAGGCCTTGTCCACGGATGTAGCTGTTCATCTCGCGTTCGACGTCGTTTATAAGCGCATGCCAAAACGGCCGGTTCTTTTTGGGGAAAATCTTGATGAATCCGGAAGCGAGCCTTTCATAATCAAGGAGTATGAAGAAGAGGTAGAGCAGGGTGATAAGCGACGCCACAATGCTCAGGATGACGTTTGCCGTTTGTCCTATTACTGAAAACACTTTCGGCATGGCTCCCTTTATGGCTTGGACTACATCCTCCTGTTGCATGAATTTCTGGATTTCGTCCTTGTATTCATTCAGCCATTGCTGTATAGCTACGGGAAAGTTGTTTATGTGCGTCTTTTGGTGAAGGTATCGGGATATTACCTCGCTTAGCTTGTCAAACTGTTCAATCATTGGCGGCACAATTAGGTAAAAGATACCACCTATTACGGCAACGATAAAGACAATTGAGATTATGATCGACAGCACCCTTGTGGGTACGTGCATCTTGTATTGCACAAATTTCACGATTGGGTATATCATGTAAGCCAGTAGCCATGCCACGAAAAACGGCAGCAGCACACTGCTGAGGTAATTCATAAGAAGCAGTACTATGACCACTACCACAGCCGTTAACGACCATCTTATGAATTTGTCGAATGTTATCTTTTCTTCAAGCATAATTCAATTAATCCATAATTTAATTTATGTTGCCGGCGCACTTGTTTTTCTTTATCTTATCATTGTTTGTTTCCTGCCTGCAATCGGGCTTCCTCTTCCGTCGCTTTTCGGTAACATTCACGGCATAACGGCTCGTATTCGCTTTGCTCCCCAAGCATTACTCTTTTGCTGTTGGCGACAAGCCGGTGGCTTGCATAAGCAACCGAACCGCACCTTACGCATATTGCATGTACTTTGGTTACCTCGTCGGCAACGGCGCATAGGGCCGGAATCGGACCGAACGGTATGCCTTTATAATCCATATCCAGGCCTGCGACGATAACCCGCACGCCTCTATTGGCCAAGTCATTGCATACATCTACCAGGCCATCGTCGAAAAACTGCGCTTCGTCGATGCCTACAACTTCTATGTCGGAAGACAGCAGCAGTATTGATGACGAGGAGTCCACCGGTGTGCTCGGTATTGAGTGTCGGTCATGGCTCACCACTTCATCATCGGAGTATCGTGTGTCTATGGCCGGTTTGAAGATTTCCACTTTTTGCCTTGCGAATTCGGCACGTTTCAATCTTCTTATAAGCTCTTCCGTCTTGCCGGAAAACATTGAGCCACATATCACTTCTATTCTTCCCGGACGGTGCGTCTCACCTGTAAAATTATTATCCATTTCGGCGCAAAATTACAAAGACGTTTTAAAAATTGCAAAGAAATACGCCGTTTTTTTGTCGTAGATGATTATTTACCTATATTTGTACCGAAATATGGGCTTATTGTATATCGTGCCCACGCCTGTGGGTAATCTTGAAGACATGACGATGAGGGCTGTGCGAGTGCTGAAGGAGGCAGACCTAATCTTGGCTGAGGACACCCGTACGTCGGGCGTCCTGCTAAAGCATTTCAATATCAGCAACAAGCTCATGTCGCACCATAAGTTTAACGAACACGGCACTTCCGCCTCAATCGTAGAGCGTCTCAAGGCAGGAGAGACCATAGCCCTTATTAGCGATGCTGGCACTCCTGGGATAAGCGATCCTGGCTTTTTCCTTGTGCGTGAAGCCGTCAATGCGGGTATAACCGTGCAGTGCCTCCCTGGAGCCACGGCTTTTGTTCCGGCCTTGGTGTCGTCGGGCTTGCCGTGCGACCGCTTTTGTTTTGAAGGATTCCTGCCGCAGAAAAAGGGGAGGGCCACGCTTCTCGAAGCACTGCGTGACGAGCGCCGTACCATGGTGTTTTATGAATCTCCTTACCGGGTATTGAAAACACTCAAGCAGTTTGCTGAATATTTCGGTGAAGACCGCCGTGTAAGCGCTTGTCGCGAAATATCAAAGATACATGAGGAAAGCGTACGTGGAACGCTTGCCGAAGCCATAGCGCATTTTACGGAGACAGCTCCACGCGGAGAATTTGTAATAGTGGTGGAAGGGAAAAGTAAGCTTGAAGACGGGAGAGGGAAAGAAAACGGTAAAACGACGAAAGACCGTGAATGACACAACACCCCGTTTTCCGCTCAGTTGCCCTTTGGACTTTCAATATAAAGAGAAACTAACGTAAAACTATCGTATATGAAGAAAGTATTATTTTTAGCGGCATGTATATTTACGCTTGTCGCATGCAACAACGGTAAGACCTCGTCGTCAGACCTTCCACAAGAGAGCCGTGCCGACTCATTGCAGAAGGTTCTCGAGCAGAAAGACAACGAAATCAATGACATGATGGGGATACTCAACGAGGTGGAGGAAGGATTCCGCCAGATTAACGAGGCCGAGAATCGTGTAAGCGTGGCAAAGGACGGCGAAGGAGCCAACCGCCAGCAGCAAATCCGTGAGAACATGCAGTTCATCCAGCAGCGTATGGCTGAGAACCGCGAGCTTTTGTCAAAATTGCGCCAGCAGGTAAAGAGCGGTTCAATAAAGAGCGAGCAGCTGCAGAAGACAATCGAGGACCTTACGCGCCAGCTTGAGGACAAGGACCATCAGATAAAGGACCTGTATGCCCAGCTCGAGGCAAAAGACATACACATTGAAGAACTTGACCGCACGGTCACCACCCTTAACAAGAACGTAAGCACATTACAGGACGACAACGCCAAGAAGGCCAACACCATCAACGCCCAGGACAAACAGCTTAACACGGCATGGTACGTCTTCGGCACGAAGAAGGAACTGAAGGAACAGAACATACTCGTAAAGGGTAAGGTTCTCCAGTCAAACTTCAACAAGAGCTATTTCACCAAGTGTGACATTCGCACCCTCAAGGCACTTAAGCTCTATAGCAAGTCGGCAAAACTCTTGACCATGCACCCGTCAAGCAGCTACAAACTTGAGCGTGACGCGCAAGACCAGTATATCTTGCACATCACCAATCCGCAGCTCTTCTGGAGCACGAGCAAATACCTTGTCGTACAAGTGAAATAGCGAAAGCCGTGAGCCGCAAGGCTAAGGCGCGTTATTTAGAATAATTGAGCCGCGACACCGTTCAACCGGTTGCCGCGGCTCTTTTCAGTTTTTTATGTCATATAATCTTGTCCGCTATGGTTTCATGCTGATTGCGGCCTGGTCTGTGCCTGTTATGCACACGTAATTGTCATACCATTTTTGCGGATGGCGTTCGTTCGCTTCGTATGCAGTCTCGAAATGTCGGTATAGGTCTTCATATCTTATTCCTTGCCTTATAATTTCTTTTAAGTCGCGTGTGCTCAGCGGTATAATCTTCATCCCTTCAACGTATTTGTCCGGATTGGTCGGGCAGCAATACAGTGAGTTTTTCCTGTTCATGAAGTCACTTATTACGTTTACGTTCAGGTTGGTTGTCACAAACACACAATAGCTGTTAGTGTTTCCTGTCCGTAGCAGATGGTTGCCCAAGTGTCTGGACACGGGTTCCATTTCCATGCGCCTTTGGTTTGTCTTGTCCGTTAACGTAGCCTCCAGCAAGAGGGAATGGCCCGGATATGCGGGCACGGCCGGATATTCCCATACGATGTCGGCCTCGCCGCCCGCCGCGTGTGTTACGGGCAGCAGGTTTGCGTCAAGGGACAGTTTTAGGTAGTCAAGGATTTTCCCTCTCCTTCCGCTCACCTTGTACCATATTATTCCAAGCACATATTCAAATATTGTGGGTACGTCGGCGTTGTCGGTGACTATGCGGTTTATGTTCGCGTCGTTGCGTTTGTCGAAGGCGTCGAGCAATGTCAGTAAAGTGTTGTTCTGGAAGTGCGTGTCAATCATCTTGTTGAAGCGATCGTACCTTATTTTGTCGACTTCGTCGAACGCCTCTTCTATTGTTTGTATGTCGGTTCCGAGTTCACTGCTTACGCCGTCAATGATGTCCTTTTCGTTAAATACAAGTGTTTCGCATATTTCGACCAAGCTCGTTTTCCGTTCCAGCAGGTGGCATTCCCTGTAAGCCTGTTTGTATAATTCGTCTATAGAGGATGCGAATAGGTGCTTCGGTACAATGTCAAGCTTTACTTGTTTGTCGTCGAATATGAAGCAGTTGGTTAATCCCAGGTAGCGCTTGTTGAGGTCTTGGTAGTCTTCCAATGTGGCTTTGGCCTTAAACAAGTGCATTGTGACAAAGAAGAATGCTTTGAAGTCTTTTTCAGTATATGTCGCGCTAACGGGAAGCGGGCGTAAGTTTCCTTCAGGATTATTTTTCACCCTGGCGGCAACGGGCGATTTGAATAGCATTGTCTTCCATTTTATAGATATGGATTGCTGGAACTTTTTGAGACAGTCAAACATCGGTATAATCCTTGACGTGTCCCCTTCCATGTACACGGAGTGCATTTCTTTGTATAGGGTGACGTAACTCCTGTCGTACGCCGCGCTTTTGCGGTTCATGCTGACGGAGAGCAGCATTTCTTCCGAGAACGGCATGTTTGCAAATCGTCTCAGCCCTTCGGCGTAGTTGCTTTTCGACATCATCACTTCAGTTATCACCTGGTTAATCGTCACTTCACGGTTGCGCAGCCTGTGGGTAAGGCTTATGATGTGTTCAGTTGAATGCCAGTCGGTGCATAAAGGCATGAGATAGCAAAACTCGTTATGGCTTAGATAGTCGAGTCTTGACAGCAGGTAAAGTATCACAATGAGCGGCCTTACTGTCTGTCCGTTTATTTTTTGGCTCAGTTTCAGCAGTTGTTCAAGGTACAGCATGCTGTCCATGGATATGCCTATCGGTGTCTTTTCGTTGTACCGCAGGCTGGTCGACAGTTCGAGCAGGTACCTGCCGGCTTCGGTCAGGCGGTGGTTTTCGTTGATCAGTCCCATGTCATACAGTCCGCTGGTCTTCTCCCTCGCGGTCTTGTATTTCCGGCTCCAGGGCTCGCCGCCTTCCATGAATCCGTTGTCTACCAGGTAGTCGTAGTATCTTACCTTGATTTCGTATATGTCATTTTGCCCGGGCGCCATGTATTTCTTTTCCCATCCTTGCGAGGCGTTCTCTGGGTCTTTCCAGAAAGCGTCAAGCAGGGCGAGCTGGCGCTCGGTCTTGTAGTTGAACTCTTTTGTGCGGAATGACGTGGTGCCGAGTTTCCACATGAATGACGTGTACGGTATCTTCTTGTATTCCATATCCGGTGATGCTAAAAGTTGGTAATCAATACTTCCTTGGAGTCGGCAGCCCTGGATTTCTTCCGGTAGTTGCTGTAGTGGTAGTCCATGAACAGCTCATGCGTTCGGTACCGGTTGCGCCCGAGCCAGTCCTGCAGTATCACGTTGCGCTTGCCTTCGTGCTCAAGGACGTTGGACAGGGCAAATCTTAGTCCACGGGCGTTGAGCCTGTCGAGCAGCGCCAGCAGGTCTTGTTCGTCTTTTGCGGTCCATCCGTCTTTCTCGTTGTACGTCGCCGTCGTGATGAGGTATGGCGGGTCGCAGTATACGAGGCTGCGCTCCGTAAGCCGGTCGAAGTTGAAACGGCGGAAGTCCTTGGTGCTGAACTCGCAGTCCTGGGCGCGCAGGGCTTTCATGAACCGTATGAGCTTGCCCTCGATGGCGGTGTTGAAGTCGCGTTTGCCTACCGGCAGGTTGAACGTTCCGTTGTCGTTGAAGCGCATTTGGTTGTTGAATCCGAACACAATCAGCGTGTACAGATATATGTAGTACTGGTTGTCTTTCTTCGGGTAGGAGTTGAACCGCTCGCGCAGCTGCAGGTACTTGTCCCTGTTATACACCGACACGCCAAGGTTGGCGTCGCCGCCGTAATAGGCGAAGTTATGGTCTCGTGTGCGGCTGAGGCCGAACTCGTCGACGAGCGCGTTGACACGTGCCACCATCGTGTCGGCGTTCAGGCGCCTTAGCGTCTTCAACAGGCCTATCAGGGGCTTGGATGTGTCGTTGTATACAGTGTGTCCTGCCTTGACGTTCATGCCTACGTTGCACCCGCCGCAGAACAGGTCGACGAACACGTCAATGCCGTCCGGGAAGTAAGGCAATATCTGGTCCAGTATCCTTGCCTTGCCGCCGATGTAGTTCAGCGGCGACGATATGTAGTTCTTTACCTGTTTACGCTGCATAGGAATAGCCTTTCCTGGTTGTCCTTGTTGAGTTCGCTCTTGCCCGCGTCAAAGCCTCTGTGGCTCATGTTGAACACCCTAACCTCGCCGCGCAGCGACATAATCCTTATTATCTCCTCGTCGGAAATTTTGGCGTTTGAGCGGCATTGCAGCTTCTTGCCGTTGTTGTTGTACGACAGGAGGATGTACCTGCTGCGCAGTTTCATGACAAGTTCCTCGAGCGCTTCGGCAGCCTCGGCGCTCTTGCAGTACCTGCTCTTCATGGTGCTCCTGTCCATCTTGCGCGCTACGCCGAACACTTCGGGCTGGCGCCATTGCGCCACGTTCTCCAGCAGGTGGTACGTGTCGCAATACTGGCGGCTGTTGTACGGCGGGTCGAGATAGGCCACGTCGGTCTCCTCACGGTCGGCTATGGTGTTTGAGTCGGCGCAGTAGATGCGGTTGTCAGGGTTCATCGGCGCGTCGTTCTGCGGCATGCGCAGCTCGAGCGCGCCGTCGTACTTGCCGTCGCGGATGAAGGAGTCGTAGTGTCCGCACGTGTGGCTTATCCTGTCCATGGCGTAGATGAGCGACGTTATGATGGAGGCTCGCTCGCGTCCGTTTATTTCACGGTTGGCGTAGCGTGTCTCCACGTCGTCTCGGATGAATCCTATTTTGCGGCACGTTGCAGTGTTGAAGTAAGTGTCAGAGAAGTTGCGCGACATGTAGTTGTCCTCGTTAGAGGCGTCATAGGCATTATAGTAGTCGAGCAGGCGCGCCAGCCGTTCACGGTCGACAGGCTCGGGCGAGAACCAGCACAGCGCGGCAAGATAGTTGCTGTACATCATGTCGCATACTACAAGGCGCTTGTCGGTAAACGCCGAGGCCACGCTGCCCGTGCCCGAGAACACGTCGAAAAATGAGCGTACGCCTTCGCAGTTGCCGTCAACAACGCTTCTTATCCACCCAAGCAACTTGTATTTGTTGCCCAAATAGCGCCGGTTACTTATATTGAACGTTTCCATCATATAGTCGAGTCATGGGCAGCATACCAAGCCGGGGTTGTCGCTTGCGCCCTAATGTACGGTAAATATTGTTCAAAATTACAAAGAAAAAAACTGTCATGCAAATTTTACGTACGCAAAATCGGGTTTACACGCGGCGAGTCCGTCGGCCGCCGCAGTGACCCGAGACAACGACCAACGGTTGGATACTTGGATATCACGCCTGTAAAACGCCGTCTTCCGTAATATGAAAGACGGCATATCGCCACGTAAAAGGCCGTGAACGGGGAGCTAAAAGACGGCCTTTTGGATTTGAAACGTAAACTTGCCGCTACGCTTGCGGTTAACATACATATTCACTATCCATATGGTTGATTGTAAGTAAACAGGCATATAATACTTACGGTTTTTACCCTCGGTAATACGTTCTCGCGCCGTCCGCCACTCACTCTTTACAAAAATATTTAGGGCAAAAACGTAAAAAGGACGATTAAAATTTGCTTATTTCATAATAAGTATGTACTTTTGCAGTCGCTTATGGAAACGGGATTTAGCGCAGTTGGTTAGCGCACGCGTCTGGGGGGCGTGAGGTCGCTGGTTCGAGTCCAGTAATCCCGACCAAGCAGTAAGGGCCCGGAACTTGGTAAGAGTTCCGGGCCCGTTTTTTATATTGCGGCAAGACAAAAAGCTTGTTTACGGTATATTTTATTTTGCTTTTAAGCTGTTTTGCATTATCTTTGCACTATGGAGACGTTGTGTGTGCCTCGGTTAGCGGGCATGACGGCGATGGATAAAAACCGTAAGTATCATGAAAAAACTGTTAGTCATATTCTTGATTGCGCTTGTTGTCGCTGGCTGTGACGGAAGGAAATCGGCAGAGAAACTGTTCGGGCAGACGGCATCGGGGGTGGTAGTGGTGCTCAACGAGTATTATTATGAATTGAAGTTGCCCGCTGGCGGCTCACTCTATTTTACCGGGCTTGACGAAAACGGTGACATAAGCGGCCTTACAGCTGACGAGGATGAGGCTCGGGCAAACCGCAGCATGCTTACAGGCACTGCTTTTTTTATCGGTAGTGACGGCACAATGATGACTAACCGTCACGTGGCCAGTCCCGGAATTGACGCCGTGACTGCACGCCGCAGCATGATAAAGATATTGAGACTGATGAAGATGTACATCTCTGAGGAAATGACTTCATTGTCGCAACAGTACGCCGTGCTTGAAAGCCAGAAGGCCGACTGTGTTTATACCGACTATTACGGTAATGTATATTCGGACCAGAATAGGTTGGACGAGATTAACGCCAAACAGCAGGATTTAAGCCGAAGGTTTGACGCTCTGGGGCAGTCGGCTGGCGAGATTGATGACAACATAGACCCTGAGGGCATTAAGATTAACACCGTGTGTGAGCTTGGCGTAGCATATAATAACACGTTTGTGACGACAGACAAGGATTTTGTGGAGAAGAATCCTTGCGTTGTAGTGCGCATATCGGACAAGGAGGACGTTGACCTTGCTTTGCTGCAGCTTAAAAACAAGAAGACGCCCGAGGGGGCTCATGTGTTCACTATAAAGGGAGACGGCGATGACGATGGGCTGTTGACGAAACTGTTTGGCGGTTCGGGTAAGAATGCTCCGCTGAAGATAGACCAGCAGTTGTATATGCTCGGGTATAATGCCGGCCTTGTGTTGGCAAATACCCGCCAGGGAATCAAGGTTCAGATGACCAGTGGCAAGGTTACACAGCTGCCTGACGGGCAGCGCCTGCTGTATAGCATTCCTGCCCTGCAGGGGTCGAGCGGCAGTCCGGTAATTGATGAATACGGCGACGTGGTGGCCGTCAACTTTGCCAAACTCGGCACTACGGATAATTTCAATTTCGGCATTCCTGTAGAACGTATACGGGAATTCATAAGGAAATAATCATTGTACATCGTTTGTCGACGTGCCCAAGCGCTGTTGAGATGTTTCTCGGAGGTAGGCGACATAAAAAAGGCACATGCCCTTTGTGGGTATGTGCCTTTTATTCATTCAACGTGGATGTTACCACATCTTGCTTATGAGACCAAGCTTTGTATCGTTGATAAACTCGATGATGTGGCGTATCTCGGGGCCATCAGGCACCTGTTCCTTAACCTGTCTTACGGCGTCGAACACGCTGGTCTGGCCGTGGAATACAAGGCGGTAGGCATTGGCGATGTGGTCCTGAACCTTCTGCGATACTCCGTGGTTGGACAGTATTGAGGCGTTGATACCGCCGTACTTTACGGGATTGTCGCTGGCAATGATGTACGGCGGCACGTCACGGCTGATGCGGCAACCGCCTTGTATCATTGAACCGCGGCCAACACGCGATCCGGCGTTAGCGATGACGTTGGACGAGCAGATTACTGCGTTTTCGAACAGACAGTCGCCGGCTATCTTTGTACCGTAACCGAACACGCAATCATCAGCAATCTTTGTGTCGTGTGATACGTGCACGCCTTCCATAAGGAAGTTGTTATTGCCGATGTATGTCTGGCCGTCGCTGAAAGTTGCACGGTTGATAACGACATTCTCGCGTATGATATTGTTGTCGCAAATCACGAGCAGGGAGTTGTCGCCCTTGTAGTTGAAATCCTGTGGCATAGCTCCGAGTACGGTGTTCTGGAACACCTTGTTGCCACGTCCAAGACGGGTCCCGTTCATTATGCTAACGTAAGGATAGATGACGCAGTCGTCGCCAATCTCAACGTCTCCCTCGATGTAGGCGAAAGGATAAATCGTAACGTTTTTCCCGATTTTCGCCTTCGGGTCTATTTCTGCTTTTGGACTTATCATATTGTTTAATTTTAATCGGTTATAAGGTTGTGGGTTTTACGGTTATACGGTTTGGGTTATTATGTGTTCATAAAGACTTTTATGCTTTCTCCGTACAACACTATGACCGCATAACCGCACAACCCCATACTTTAATCCCTTCCTCCGCCGAGGGCGTAATAGAGGTTCACGACAGCCTGCATCTTGTAGAAGTCGTCCTGTACCTTTGACAGTTCGGCATTGAGCAGTGACTGCTGCGCCGTTATAACCTCGAGATATGTGCTGCTGCCCATATTGAAGAGGTCCTTGGTGTACTGGACATTCTTTGTCAGGCTTTCTACCTGTTTCTCTTCAAGCTTGCTCTTTTCGTCAGACGAGTTGTAGAGCACGAGGGCATTGCTTACTTCAGAACCTGCCGAGAGCACGGCGTTCTGCCAAGTGTTGTAGGCCTGTTCCTGTGTTGCCTTGGCAACCTTGAGCTGCGCAACAAGCTGTCCGTTCTGGAATATCGGCTGGACGAGACTTCCTATTGCGCTAAGCAACCACTTACCTGGATTGACGATACCAGAGCCTGAACTGTTTGTGAACGCTCCGGAGCCGCTAATCGTTATGTTCGGATAGAACTTTGAACGGGCAGCCTGAGTATCGTAGAAGCACTGTGCAAGAGTCATTTCGGCATAGTGAACGTCAGGACGGTTGTTGAGCATTTGTATGCCTACGCCCGTACTGAATTCTGTAGGCAGTGACTGGTCTTCCAATCTACCGCGGGCGATGGTCTGCGCCGGCTGGCCGAGCAGCAATGAAAGAGAGTTCTCCGTCTCGCGTATTTGGCGTTTCAGGTCTGCAGCCTGTGCCAATACTGAATAGTAGTTGGCCTCGGCGCTCTGTACGCTGGTTTCCTTTGCGCTGTTCAACTCTTTCTGTAGCTTCATCATGTCCCATGTATCCTTTGTCAGGACAGTCATGTTGTCCACGATTCCCAGCTGTTTGTCAAGCATAAGTAGCGTGTAGTATGCGTTCGCTATGTTGGCAATCAGGTTCGTTTTAACAACAAGCTGGTAATCCTTTGTAGCCAGAAGGGCCATCTGCGCACTGCGTTTCTGGTTCAAGAGGTTGCCGAACAGGTCAATGCTCCAGCTTGCGTTGATGGGCAAAGAGTAGGTCTTCGTAGCCTTGCTGCCGTCCCATGACGATATCGTTCCCTGCGGAGAGAACGTGAACGAAGGAACGAACGCCAACTTTGCAGCCATGAGCTGTGCCTCTACCATCTTGACATTGAGGGCGGCGTTGAGCAAGTCTGTATTGTGCTCGAGACCTTGTTCGATAAGCACCTGGAGTTGCGGGTCGGTAAATACGCTGCGCCATGGAAGGTTTCCGAAACTTGTAGTGTCGGTAACGGCAAGCGTATCGGTATTTGAAGTTACGTCACGCACAATGCCTGTAACGTTGACATCGGGGCGCTCGTACTTGTTGTAGATTCCGCAGCTGCTCATAAGGGCAGCGGCGGAAATCATTATCAAAATATTATTTCTTTTCATCATTGTTGTCATTTATCTTGTTTTCAACCGGGCGGGTGTACTGCAACAGCTCCGTATCTACAGCCGCGTTGTCATCGTCGAACTCGAGAGGCTTAGCTTTCTCCTGCAGATACTGGAAGATGTAGAAGAGCACCGGAACCACCAGGAGCTGGCAAATCATACCAATGAGCATACCGCCGATTGCGGCAGCGCCGAGAGTCATGTTACCGTTATATCCCACACCTGTAGGCCGGAGCAACGGCATAAGGCCGATAATCATTGCCAATGATGTCATCAGGATAGGTCGCAGACGGGCTTGGGCACCGAGCACTGACGCCCATGAGAGTGCCATACCCGTGCGTCGACGCTCAAGGGCGAACTGCACGATAAGGATGGCGTTCTTGGCCAAAAGTCCGATAAGCATGATCAACGCAATCTGCATGTAGATGTCGTTCTGCTTTCCGAACAGGTCGGTGAAGATGAACGCGCCTGCAATACCGAACGGAATGGAGAGGATTACCGACAGAGGTACCAGATAACTTTCGTACTGCGCACTCAGAATCAGGTACACGAAGGTAAGACAGAGTACGAAGATAATCATCGTAGAGCTGCTTGACTCCTGCTCGGAACGTGTCAAACCTGAGAATTCATAGCCGAAACCTGTCGGTAGGGTTGTGCTTGCAACTTCCTCAACGGCACGGATGGCGTCTCCTGAAGAATAACCTTCAGCCGCGGTGGCGTTGACGTCGATAGACGTGAACAGGTTAAAGCGGGCAATCTCCTGAGGACCGTAGACTTTGGTCATGGTGACGAACTCGTTAATCGGTGCCATGCCGTTGCTTGTCCTTACATATATATTATTCATGCTGTTCAAGTTCTCTCGCATTTTCGGGTCTGCCTGAATCATGACACGGTAGAGCTTACCGAAAGAGTTGAAGTTTGAAGCATAGAGACCGCCGTAGTATCCTTGCATGGCCGTAAGTACAACGCTCGGGTCAATACCGCTCTGCTTGCACTTCTCGACATTTACGTCGATCTGGTACTGCGGGTACTGAGAGTTGTAAGAAGTCATAGCCGTTGCAATCTCGGGACGCTTGTTGAGTTCGGCCAGGAAATTCTGGGTTATCTTGAAGAAGTTGTTGACATCGCCACCGGTACGGTCGAGCATTGAGAACGTCAGACCGTTGGTTGCGGAGAATCCTTGCACCATAGGCGGCTGGAAGGCCAGTATCTGTGCGCCCTTGATGGCTGCCGTCTGTTTGTAAATCATGGCGAGCACCATCTTTGAACCCATGCTGTGAACGTCAAAATACTTCATGAAGCCTTCTTCCTTGTCACGCTCCTCAAACGACTTCAGCTTGATTACGAACGTACCTTGGTTGGTACCTTGTCCTGAGATGAAGTTGTAACCGGTGATACGCAGGCGGTTGGCGATTGCGGGGTTGGTGGCAAGCATTGAGTCAACCTGGTCCATCACAAGGTTTGTCTTCTCAAGAGAGGTTCCCGGAGGGGTTGAAACGGTACAGAACACAGTACCAGTATCTTCGTCAGGTACGAGACCGGTCTTGGTGTTCATTGCAGTAAGCACGAGTGCCGCGATACCTACAATAACGGCGATGAGTGATATTACCGGTTTCTGCACAAGTTTGCGTACGCTCTTCGTGTACTTGTCTTGTACTTTATTATAGGCACCGTTGAATGCTGCGCTGAAGCGGTCGATTATTGACATTTTGCGTGCAGAGCCGTCCTCGTTTTTCGGTTTGAGGAGGATTGCACACAACGCAGGAGACAGCGTCAACGCGTTGACAGCCGAAATAACGATTGAGATAGCCATCGTTATACCGAACTCCTTGTAGAATGTACCAGACGTTCCGCCGATGAACGACACAGGAATGAACACGGCTGACATCACGAGGGTAATGGAGATAATAGCTCCCGAGATTTCGTTCATCGCGTCGATTGAGGCCTGGCGTGCTGACTTATAACCCAAGTCGAGCTTCGCGTGGACGGCCTCGACGACCACTATGGCGTCATCGACGACTATTGCGATTGCCAAGACTAACGCCGAGAGCGTAAGCAGGTTGAGCGAGAAGCCGAACACATAGAGGAAGAAGAACGTACCGACCAACGACACCGGCACCGCGATAAGCGGGATGAGTGTCGAGCGGAAGTCCTGCAAGAAGAGGAACACAACGATGAACACCAGCACGAATGCCTCAAAGAGGGTGTGTACAAGGTTGTCGATTGAAGCGTAAAGGAACTCCGTCACGTCCTGCATGTACTTGATTTCCACGCCAGGAGGCAACAGCTCGCGCTGCTGGTCGATAACGTTCTTGATGTCGTTAACGATTTGTGTAGCGTTAGAACCTGCCGTCTGCGTCACCATCATCATGACGGCGGGCTTGCCGTCAACCTTTGACGTAACGCTGTAATAAAGTCCGCCAAGCTCTACGCGGGCAACGTCCTTCACGCGGATTGTGTTGCCGTTGGCGTCGCTTGATATGACCATGTTCTCGAACTCCGTCGGAGTTTGCAGACGACCACGGTAACGAATGGTGTATTCGTATTGATTGTCGCTTTGTTCGCCGAACTTACCGGGTGCGGCCTCGATATTCTGCTCGGCAAGAACTCCGGAGATGTCAGATGGCATGAGGCCATAGTTCTTCATCTTGATGGGGTCGAGCCAGATACGCATTGAGTACGTCTTTGCACCCATAACCTCACAGTCGCCCACACCGTTGACACGTTTAAGTGCCGGAATGATGTTGATGTCGGCGTAGTTCTGCAAGAATTTCTCGTCGTAGCGTTCCGGGTCGCCGACGATGGACATAAGGAGCACGGTTGACGTCTGGCGCTTCTGCACCGTCACACCGGCCTGTGTAACCTCGGCAGGCAGAAGAGCTGAAGCCTGTGATACACGGTTCTGCACGTTCACCTGACACATGTCGGCGTTCATACCCTGCTTGAAGAACACTGTGATACGGCCCGAGCCTTCGTTCGTTGCGGTGGATGTCATGTAGGTCATGCCTTCCACACCGTTGATTTGCTCTTCAAGCGGCACGATGACCGAGTTCAACACTGTTTGCGCGTTGGCTCCCTGATAGTTCGCGCTCACGCTGACGGTTGGCGGCGCAACGTCAGGATATTGCTCCATTGGCAGCGACACCAATCCGATAAGGCCCAGGATGACCGTCAGGATGGATATCACCGTTGACAGCACCGGGCGCTTTATGAAGTTGTCTAATCTCATTGATTTTATCTTTTAAGTTGACAAGTTAACCAGAGACGAGCAGACAAGGAGATTTGTCTTGAACCCAAGCTTTATGCCGAATGACGTCGGCACATAAACTTGTCTACTTGTTTCTCGTCTGCTTGTTTCTTTTAAAAACTTATTTTGTCAAGTTTTCCTTGAGCTTGTTCAGGTCGTTCTGGCTTGCGCCCATCTGGCTGGTTTTCTTCAGCTTTTCCTGATACTGCGCCTCTGTTATCGGCGTTATCTGCATGCCGTCCTTAAGCGTTGTAACGCCCTTGACAACTATGCGGTCGCCGCTTTTCAGTCCGCTTTCTATTATGTAGCTCTTTCCGTCGTTCTGTGGATTTACCGTCACGTTGGTGTACTTTACCTTATTATCCTGTCCTACGACGTAAACGAAATAACGGTCCTGAACCTGTACCACTGCGTCTTGCGGCACAACCACTACGTTAGTGCTTACGTGCGGCACGATGATATAGCCTGAACCGCCGCTCTTTAGCAGGTGCTCAGGGTTGGGGAAGTCGGCGCGCATCGATACCGAGCCGGTAGACTGGTCGATGACACCGCTTACGGCTGCCACTTTTCCGTCGTGGTTGTATGTCGTCCCGTCGGCCAGTTGGAGCTTAACGGCAGGATACTCGCTTATTGCGGCATGCAGTCCGCCTTTCTCCTTGGTCATGTCGAGAATGTCTTTCTCGGTCATCGAGAAGTACACCTGCATGGTGTTGATGTCTGACACGGTGGTCAGCGCTTCAGCGCTCGACGCGCTTACGAGGGCTCCTACACGGTAGGGCAGGTCGCCTACAACGCCGTTTGACGGGCTGGTTACGTAGCAGAAGTCGAGGTTCTGTTTTGCTGATACGTAGTTAGCCTTGGCCTGTGCGAGCGCTGCCTGCGCGTTCTCATAGTTGTTCTTTGCCGACTGCAGCTCGTATGAACCGATGACGTTGTTCTCAAACAGTTTCTGGTTGTTCTCGTAAGTCAGCTTCGACGTGTTGAGCTGTGCCTCAGCCGAGTTGACGGCAGCCTTGGCCTGGCGGGCTGCTGCCTCGTAAGTTACCTTGTTAATCTCGAAAAGCACCTGGCCCTTCTTTACGGTCTGGCCCTCCTTGACATACATCTTTGTTATGAATCCTGAAACCATAGGACGTATCTCAACGTCTTGCACGCCTCTTATCGTTGCCGGATAAGTGGTCTGCAATTCAGCGTTCTGTGTTTCGATCGTCCTCACGGCGTACTCGTTGTCGCCGCTTCCACCTTGCTGTCCGCCGCATGACGAGAGCATTACGGCCACAGCTGCAAGCATTAAAAACTTGTTCTTTTTCATACCTATTTTACTTCAAATAAATTATGTTCTTTTATTTTTATGGCGGGTTGAATATGTATTTATACGAAAACTATTTTGTCCTTACCGGTTTTCGACGTGCAAAAATACACATTATTATTTTAATACGCCATAGTGCTAAATGATAATTATCGTGATTTAACTTTATTTGAGCAAGACAAGCGGTGATTATCCCTATTTTCAAGGAGGTTCGGGCAAAAATCAATGTCTGGCGGCATAAAAGGCTGATTGGCATGGGTGTCACCTGAATCATCGTTTTATGACGAGCCTTTTATTGATTGCCGGATGTCAAAACGCAGCTTGTTTCTGTTAACAACATATCAAAACGTAAACGTGAAAATGTCCGTCGGAATAACGGAAATAGGCAGTTTGCATGCCCGTTAATACTCTCCCGATGCCTCATAGGCGGTCATGGGAAGTGTTAAAGACGGCCTTTGAGGGTGCCAAAGACCGCCTTTCGTATCCTCAAAGGCCATCTTCCAGCAGGCAGGATACCATATATTTAATGTCTGAAAGTAATATTTTAGTATCCGTAAGTCGTATTTTCATGGGCTCGTTATGTACTGATTATTGCACACATCATGTTCTTTTATGATTAATTCACTGACGTTCAGCGGTTTATCTTTGCACGCCGTATTCTGCGATATTTCGTCCGAAGTCTTTTGTTTTTCAGAATATCGCAATCAGAGCGGCTTGGTGAAAAACAACATGTAAGCAATAGTCGTTTTTACGTTTACGCTTTGTTATGATGCGTTGCGTGGCTTGCCGATATCTTAAATGTTTGTTAAACGTACAGCGTTGGTTTCGTTTTTCAGGGATAAATGCCTAACTTTGTTAGTTGTAAGAACAGAAGCCGGCATGGCGGTGACCTGTTGCTTTGGCGTAACTCTGTGCCTGCCATTACCTTATAAAACTGAAAACATGAAGAAAACAATCATTTCCGCGCTCCTTGCCGTACTCTGCACGGGCGCTTTTGCCGACAATTTCACAATCAAAGGACGCCTTACCGACGTAACGAACGACACGCTGCTGATAGAATACGTGTGCCATATCCCCGAGCGTAAGATAACTGAGGCCAGAGTGCCCGTTGACGGCAGCGGCAGCTTTACATACTCGTGCGATATAGACTGTGCCGTGCAAGCGTCGCTGACGGTACAGTCCAACGGCAACAAGTCGTTCTTCTTCTTCGTGCCAAATGAAAGCGTCGAGGTCAAGGGTGCATCAGACTTTGAGGCCGGATGGTCGCTCAATGGAACGGCGTTCTACCAGAAGCTTGACACCGTAAGGCTCATGGAGCTGCCTTTTTTGACGGAAGAGAAGGCCGCGTCGGACAAATACCGCAACGGCGTTGCACAAGGACAGGACGAAAGCCAGCTGAAAGCCGCAAAAGACTCGACGCAGAGAGACATAAACAGAAGAAAGCGCGAAGCCCTGCGTCCGTACATAATGCAGCACCTTGACGACGAGGTTACGGCCACAATGCTGTTCTCGCTTGACTACAAGGAGATACCGCAGGTCATCAACAGGATGTCGCCCGAGGTGCGCAACGGCCGTTTCAAGGATTATCTTGACAGCATGGAGGACCTTTTCTCGCGTGTGTTGAAGGAGCTTGCTGCGGCTGAGCAGGCAGGACTTGAGCTGAAAGAGGGCAGGCGTGCGCCCGACTTTACCCTGAAAGACATCAACGGCAATGACTTCAATCTTGCTTCATTGTTTGGCAAGGGAAAGTACATCGTTGTGGATTTCTGGGGCTCATGGTGCTCATGGTGCATCAAGGGATTTCCCAAGATGAAAGAATACTACAATAAATACAAGGACAAATTGGAAATTGTCGGCATTGCCTGCTACGACAAGGAGGACAAATGGAAAGCCTCGGTGGCTAAGAACAACGTTCCCTGGCTGCACGTTTTTTCGCCCGACGGCATAACGGAAGAGCGCTACGGCGTAACGGGCTATCCCTATAAAGTACTCATTTCGCCGAAAGGGAAGGTGATAAAATGCTTCAAGGGAGAGACCGACGAGTTTTACGAAACGCTCGACAAGGAGCTTGATTGAGTGTTATTCAAAATAAAAACGGAAGCCACGTGCGTGGCTTCCGTTAATTGTTATTCTTCCTTTACAAGCCCCATTTCCTTGGCCTTTTCCATCAGCAGTTCCATTAGCGGCTCGCGCTCGTTGGGCACGCGGTTGTCGAGCACCGCGTCCTTGAGCGCCTTTTTCAGCTCGCCAACCTCCCGTGAGGGCTTCAGGTTGAACATAGCCATTATCTCAGTACCGTCGATGCAGGGCTGCAACAGGCGCTTGTAGTCCTTCTCCTTGAGGTCGTGCAGCTTGGAGCGGACTATGCGGAAGTTCTCGAGAAACCGCTTCTTGCGCACTTCGTTCTTGCTGGTTATGTCGGCCTCACACAGGGTCATGAGGTCGTCTATGTCGTCGCCGGCGTCGTTCAGGAGGCGTCTTACGGCGCTGTCGGTCACTACGTCGTCGGCGATTACGATTGGGCGCATGTGCAAGTCTACAAGTTTGCTTACGTATTTCATCTTCGCGTCCATCGGCAGTTTTAGCCTGCGGAAGATGTCGGGCACCATTTTCGCGCCCACGAAGTTGTGGTTGTGGAACGTCCATCCCTGCGCGTTGTTCCACCGTTTGGTCTTGGGCTTGCCTATGTCGTGCAACAGTGCCGCCCAGCGCAGCCAGAGGTTGTCCGACTTGCGGCTGACGTTGTCGAGCACTTCGAGCGTGTGGTAGAAGTTGTTTTTGTGCGCGCGCCCGTTGCGGGTCTCAACGATGTCGAGGGCGGTAAGCTCGGGCAGCAGCCGCGGCAGCAGTCCGCAGCGGTACAGGTCGACAAAACCCTTGCTCGGCGCGGCGGTCATCATTATCTTGTTAAGCTCCTCCTGTACGCGCTCCCCGCTGATTATCTTTATGCGGTCGGCGTTGCGTTCGAGCGCGTCGAACGTCTCGTCCTCGATGAAGAAGTTAAGTTGCGTGGCAAAACGTACGCAGCGCAGCATGCGCAGGGGGTCGTCAGAGAACGTCACGTCAGGGTCGAGCGGCGTGCGTATGATACCGTCTTCAAGGTCGGCCAGGCCGTCGAAGGGGTCGACCAGTTCGCCGAAACGGGCCTTGTTGAGGCATACCGCCATGGCGTTTATGGTGAAGTCGCGGCGGTTCTGGTCGTCCTCCAGCGTGCCGTCCTCCACTATCGGCTTGCGCGAGTCGTGGCTGTAGCTCTCCTTCCGGGCGCCTACAAACTCCACTTCCATGTCCTTATACTTCACCTGGGCGGTGCCGAAATTACGGAATACGGACAGCCGTGCCCTCTTGCCGAGCTGCTCTTTAAGCGCCTCGGCAATGCTAATGCCGCTGCCTACAACGACAACGTCGATGTCGTTCGACGGCCGTTCGAGGAACAGGTCGCGCACGTATCCGCCTACGACGTAGCATTCGAGGCCCAACGTGTCGGCCGCGGAAGATATTTTATGGAATATGTCTTTATCAAGAAGTTGCGCCAGTTCGGCGTCAGAAAGTAACCTCATTTCGTTCAAAATTGTAAAGTGGCTGCAAATTTACGTTAATTAATTAAGAATTAAGAATTATGAGTTAAGAAAATTGTATTTGGCTGCCGAAGTACGGGGTCGCGGCAGGTGAAATGCGCGCGTGCGGCATACTGTGTGGCCGCGTGTGGCCTGGCGTTTTGCAAGAGGCGGCCTTTCGCGTTCCGAAAGACCGTCAATCGGGCGCTAAAATGCCGTCTTTCAGCTTGCGAAAGACGGCATTTCGGAAACATGTTGATTACCAATGCTTTATGAAAGGGCCATGAGGCAGCGTGCCGGAGCTTGTTTTTTACAGGAAAAACGGGCCTCGGGTTGCATGTTTCAGGATGTTTTCGTATCTTTGCCCGACAATCGGATTTATTATGAAAGCAAGACTTTTTACAGCGGCCTTGGCCGTGTGCGCCGCCCTGGCGATGACCGGCTGCGGCGGTAATGCCGCCGACAGGCAGGCAGGCGAGCTGCTTGAGCAGGCGCAAACCATGTTTGAACATGGCGAATATAAAGAGGCTTTGTCCACTATCGACTCGTTGCGCAAGAACTGCCCCGAGGCCATCGAGGCCCGCAAGAAGGCGCTCAAGCTGTACCAGGAGGTGGAGCTGAAGCGTGCCGAGCTGACGGTTGAGGGCACAGATACCGTTCTTCAGCGCGTTGAACGTGAGTACCAGGAACTGAAAAAGACCGTTGACGGACTGCGGGCAAAGAGCCTTGCTACGGAGGATCAATTGCGTAAGGTCAACAAGTTGCGCGTGTACCGCGACTCGCTGAAGACTGTGTTCGACGTAGAGTGCGCAAAAATAAAGTATATAAAGAAGAAGATGGAGGAGTGAGTTTTTTGTAGTTAAAGTAGTTAAAAGTAGTTAGAGTAGTTAAAGTCATAACCTGAACGCCTGCGCGCGGTAGGGCAACCGGCTTGATTTAGAACGCAAAAGACAATGCATTTGACTTTAACTACTCTAACTACTTTTAACTACTTTAACTACCTTTTGTCTCTTTAACTTCTTTAACTCCTTAAACTTCTTTAACTCCTTAAATATATTTACCTTTGCACCCGTAATCAGAACATGATGGCAAAAGACACTTCCAAAACAGAGGAACAGTTTAAGGCGGCCATGGCCGAATGCCGTGAGCTGTTCGCGAAGAAGCTGCATGACTACGGCCCTTCGTGGCGCATTCTGCGCCCGTCGTCGCTTACCGACCAGCTGTTTATCAAGGCAAAGCGCATACGCAGCCTCGAACTAAAGAAAGAGTCGCTCGTGGGCGAGGGAATACGGCCTGAGTTCGTAGGACTTATCAACTATGGTATAGTAGGCCTTATCCAGCTTGACAAGGGCTTTGTCGATACGCCCGACATTAGCGTCGACGAGGCTCTGGCCCTTTACGACGCGTTTGCCGGTAAAGCCCTGGCCCTTATGCTGAAGAAGAACCATGACTATGACGAGGCGTGGAGGTCGATGCGCGTAAGCAGTTACACGGACTTTATACTGACCAAAATACAGCGGATAAAGGAGATTGAGGACATTCACGGGGCAACGCTCGTGTCGGAAGGAATAGACGCCAACTATATGGATATTATAAACTATGCCGTTTTCGGGCTTATAAAACTTTCCGGCGAGTAGATGGTATCGAGAAAAATCACTATCGGGATACTTGTCAACCTGTGCAGGTTTGTCGTCGCGTTGACGTTCATTTTTTCGGGATACGTCAAGGCAATCGACCCGCTCGGCACGCTGTATAAGTTGCAGGACTATCTCGAAGTGGTGCACCTCTCGGCCTACGTGTCCGACTATATTACGCTTGCTGTCTCCGTGCTGTTGAGCGGAATTGAGTTCTGTCTCGGCGTGCTGCTCCTTTTCGCCATCCGTCGCAGGCTCGTTACGCGCCTGCTTTTGTTCTTCATGGCGGTAATGACGCCGCTTACGTTGTGGCTCGCCCTTGACAATCCGATTGAGGATTGCGGGTGTTTCGGTGACGCGGTGAAGCTTACCAACTGGGAGACTTTCGGCAAGAACGTGGTGCTATTGGCAGCTACCGTACTGCTGTTCATGCGTCCGCTCGCAATGCCGAGGTTCATAAGCCGCTCAAATCAGTGGATAGTGGTCAACTATACAATGCTGTTTATCCTCGTGTCAAGCAGCATGAGCCTTTATACTTTGCCGCCGTTCGACTTCCGTCCGTACCACATCGGGGCCAATATCCGGAAGGGGATGGAAATCCCCGAGGGGGCTAAGCAGCCACAGTTCGAGACGACGTTCATACTTGAAAAGGACGGACAGCGCAGGGAATTCACGCTCGACGACTATCCGGACTCCACCTGGACGTTCATCGACAGCAAGACCGTGCAGACAGAGGCGGGATATGTCCCTCCTATACATGACTTCTCGATACAGACGACCGACGGCAGCGAGGACATCACCGACAGCGTGCTCAACCATAAAGGTTACTCGTTCGTGTTAGTATCTCCTCATTTCGAGACGGCCAGCGATGCAAATTTCGGCGAGATAGACGCCATTTACGAGTATTCGCTTGACCACGGATATCCCTTCTATGCCTTAACGGCAAGCACGGATGAGGCAATAAACCATTGGCGCGACATAACCGGGGCGGAATATAATGTCTTCCTGACTGACGAGACGACACTCAAGACCGTCATAAGAAGTAATCCCGGCCTGCTGTTGCTCAAGGACGGAACGGTCATAGAGAAATGGAGCCATAACGACCTGCCCGGTCTTGACTATAAGTCGCCACGGCTGGAAGATACGGAATACGGACGCATGCCGGAGCACTCCGTAACGAGCAAGATATCCCAGATATTGCTGTGGTATATCCTTCCGCTCATGCTTCTTACGTTCGCTGACCGTACCTGGAAATTCAGCCAGTGGATAAGAAAAAAAGAACATTCAAACCGTATATATAAACTCTTAAAAAGGAAAAAGAACATGAGAAAGAAAATTGTAGCAGGTAACTGGAAAATGAACATGAACCTGCAGGACGGTATCGCTCTTGCAAAAGAACTAAATGAGACTCTTACAAACGAGAAACCTAATTGCGGCGTTATCATCTGTACGCCGTTCATCCATCTTGCAAGCATTGCTCAGTTCCTCAACCAAGACGTTATCGGACTTGGCGCAGAGAACTGTGCCGACAAGGAAAAAGGCGCATATACGGGAGAGGTTTCTGCCGAAATGGTCAAGAGCACAGGTGCTCAGTATGTAATCCTCGGCCACTCGGAGCGCCGTGGTTACTACGCAGAGACTCCCGAGATACTGAAGGAGAAAGTACTTCTCGCGCTGAAGAATGGCCTGAAGGTAATCTTCTGTATCGGCGAGAGCCTTGAAGAAAGGGAGGCTGGCAAGCAGAACGAGGTCGTTAAGGCCGAGCTTGAAGGCAGCGTTTTCAACCTCACAGAGGAAGAATTCAAGAATATAATAATTGCTTATGAGCCAATTTGGGCTATCGGAACAGGCAAGACCGCAACGGCAGACCAGGCAGAGGAAATACATGCTTACATCCGTAGCATCATCGCTGAGAAATACGGACAGGCTGTTGCTGACGACACCACTATCCTTTACGGTGGCAGCTGCAAGGCAAGCAACGCTCCTGAACTGTTCGCTAAACCTGACATTGATGGTGGCCTTATCGGCGGCGCTTCTTTGAAGGCAGCTGACTTCATGGGTATCATCAACGCTTGGAAATAATAAGCTTATATCTGAAAGAGGGGAACGTGAGACCGTCAACAGGAGTCACGTCCCACTCTTTCTATTATGTTTATACATTAAGGACATTAAACAGATAATCATGAGACAATTCGCCGTAATAATGCTTCTGGCATGTGGTTTTGCCACCGAAGCCGGGGCTCAGTCATTCCTGAACGAATTAAGGGAGCGTAAATCAGGGCAAGGAACCGTGACCGTAACCCAAAGTCAAGACATCGACGAATTAGTCAACAACGCAAAACTCGCCATCCCGCAACAGTCGACGGCTCCCATGTCGCAGGGCGGCGTACGGCCGTCTACACCTACAAAGCCGGAAAAACCGGACGAGGCTGTAAGCAAGACGGCCGATGAAAGTTCCGTAAGCAGCCGTCTGCCCGAGGCAAGGCATGAAGCGGAAGTGACGTCACCGAGCGTTAATACGTCGAAGAAAGTATTGCGAAATGCCCGTAAAATAACTGGATACCGTGTGCAGGCGTTCTCCGGAGGGAACTCGAGGGCTGACCGACAGAAGGCGGAAAGCATAGGCAACGCTATCAAGTCAAGATTTCCAGACCTGCCGATTTATGTACATTTTTATTCTCCGAGATGGATATGCCGTGTGGGAAACTTCCGCACTTACGGTGAGGCAAATGAAGTGTTGCAGGAAATCAAGAACATGGGGTACCGGCAGGCATGTATAGTAAAGGGCAAGATTACAGTCGCGTATTAACTTTCTTACGTTAGTGTGCCCTTTATGATGAACGGCGGATTGTGTGTATTGCCGGATTTGACAATATGCGGCGCCGTGTCAAAACATAGTGGCTTATAGAATAACAAACAAAGAACAAGATGAATCCCGAAACCGAATTCCGCGAAGGTCTTGACGACCTTGCGTCTCATTATAAAAGTATAATCGAACTGTTGGGTGAAGATACTGGCCGTGAAGGCTTACAAAAAACACCGATGCGAGTGGCTAAAGCCATGCAGATACTTACCCGTGGATACGGACAGGACGCCCATAAAGTACTGCTTGATGCGCTGTTTGAGGAGAAATACAGCCAGATGGTAATAGTAAAGGACATTGATTTCTTTTCTCTTTGCGAGCACCACATGCTTCCGTTTTACGGTAAAGTGCATGTGGCTTACATACCCAATGGATATATTACAGGCTTGAGCAAGATTGCAAGAGTGGTTGATATTTTCAGCCATCGGCTACAGGTGCAGGAGCGCATGACCCTGCAAATAAAGGACTGTATACAGGAAACTCTTAAACCGTTGGGAGTCATGGTGGTTGTTGAGGCTAAGCATATGTGCATGCAAATGCGTGGCGTGGAAAAGCAGAATGCCATCACTACGACGAGTGATTTCTCCGGAGCGTTCAACCAGGCGAAGACCCGTGAGGAGTTTATGAACCTGCTGCACAGTGAGGTTAGGCACATATAGAAACAGGCAATCGGTAAATATTAAATATAAAAAAACATTTTTTTCGTCTTTTGATGCAAGTTTTTTGCCGACAGAGGTTTTAGATATATAGAAAATTTAATAAACACATAAAACAATGAAAAGATTTAACAAGTTATTCATTATTCTTTTGTGCTGCGTCGGCGCAATGTCAATAACATCGTGTATAAACAGCGATGACGATGGCGGAATTGACCCCGAAACTTATCGGAAGTACCTTACACAGATGGCAGGACCGTATAATGGTTTCAGCTCAGATTGGAGATACCAGAACAAAATCTATTTTTATAATGATACGATAACGGATAAGAACAATCCGTATAAGACTGATTCTGTCGATAATATAAGCGGAACCGTTAGGACGGACTCTACGTTTACGATTTACAACGTGCCAGGACGAGTGCTTGCGAAGGCCATTCCCGACAGCCATAAAAGTCTGAAGGAGGCTATTGAGGCAGCCCCTGCCCAGACAATAGATGGAAGTTTCCTTCTTTATAATATCAGTTCTATTGTTTCTTTCTTCGCTTATCCCCAGTCAGTTGTCTATGATGAATTGACTTATGACGGAGAGACCCACAAGGACGTGACAATCGCTTTTTGGGGACCAACAGGCGGACAGTACGGATTCATCAACTCACATAAGATTATGCAGTTGAGCCTTGTGCCGGCAGCAATTTATGAGGGAAAGGATAATACCGCAACTAAGCTGGTTGATATTTGCAGCAACAGCAATACGACAGAGATTCAGAATGCGTCGCTGACGGTGCAGATTGCTGATTGACGGTTAAGCGGTAAAAGTCTTATAAGATACTGTATAAGCGCTCCATTGCTAAGTTCAATACTATGCAAGGGAGCGCTTTTCTGTGCATATCTGTGACGATGTGTTATTCTTTTGCGTATTTTTTGTTTCGCGAATATAGGATTCGGCTTGACAATGTCACGTTAAAAAACTTCGTTTTTCTTGCCTTTGCGCTCACATTTTACTATATTTGCACATCATTTTACGCATTTTTTATAATAAAACAATACATCATGAAAAAAACAATCTTACTCTTTTTTGCTTTTCTCATGGCGCTATCCGTGCAGGCACAGAGCGTCGACGGCAGCTGGACGGGTAAGCTCAGCGTGGGCGGAACGCAGCTTACCATCGTGCTTAATATCACAAAAGGCGCCGACGGAAAGTTTGCGTGTACTCTCGACAGCCCTGATCAAGGGGTTAAAGGCATACCCGCTGATATAACCGTTACCGACGAAACAAAGGTGAAAGTAAGCATAGCCAACCTCATGGCGACATACGAAGGCGAGGTGAAAGACGGCGAGATGAAGGGTACTTTCACGCAGGGCGGCATGCCCTTTACGCTCAACTTGAAACCCGGCACGGTGAAACTGAACCGCCCACAGACGCCTGTTGAGCCGTATCCTTACGCTACCAAGGAGGTGAAAATTGAAAACAAGGCAGACAACGTAAGTCTCGGGGCCACGCTGACCTATCCTGTAGGATACGAAAATATGGATAAAAAGGATGTGCCCGTTGTAGTAATGGTGACCGGCAGCGGCCTGCAAAACCGTGACGAAGAGCTGTTCGGGCATAAACCTTTCCTTGTTTTGGCAGATTGTCTGGCACGTAACGGCATAGCTACGTTGCGTTATGACGACCGAGGAATGGACAAGTCTACCGGCAATCCGGCCACGGCTACGGTTGAAAGCAATATGCGCGACGCTCTGGCGGCTGTCGAGGCAGCGCGCGGTATGGGCGAGTTCGGCAAGGTGGGAGTGCTCGGACATAGCGAAGGAGGTCTGATCGCGTTTATGCTCGGGGCGCAAGGCAAGGCCGACTTTATCGTCAGCATGGCAGGCCCGGGCGTCGGAGGAGACAGTATTTTGCTGGCGCAGAACCGTCGCATTTTAACCCAAAGCGGAATGCCAGCTGGCTTGGCGGACGGTTATTGCAAGGCTCTTAAAGGCATTTTGACCGCAATGGCAGGCACGGAAAGCATTTCTGACCCGAACGCTAAGGCGCAGGAGATAGTCAAGCAGACCGGCGTCAATCTGCCGGCACCTGCCGTGGCAAACCTCGCGAAGGTAATTGAAAGTGGCACGCCGTGGCTTAAATCATTCATTTCTTACGACCCTACGAGCGACATAAAGGCGCAGAAATGCCCCGTGATGGCCGTCAACGGCTCGAAGGACATGCAGGTAATTGCCGACGAAAACCTGTCGGCAATACGTGGCCTGCTGCCCGCAAACAAGATGAACGTAGTAAAGGAGTATGACGGACTGAACCATCTTTTCCAGCATTGTACCACCGGAATGGTGACCGAATATAACCAGATAGAGGAGACTATGTCGCCCGAAGTGATGCAGGATATAGCCGGATGGATAAACAAGGTTAAGTAGCAGTAGGACAAGCTGCGGCATACGGTTTTCTGAATCATATTTCACGGTAACGCAGAAGGTGGCCTTTCGGCTTGCGAAAGGCCACCTTTTGCATTCTCAAAGACGGTCTTTCGCGACGCGAAGGGCCGTCTTTTGTGAGTAAACAGATAATGTATTGATTATCAGAAAGTTATAAATGTATCAAAATCTAGGGGTAAACAGCTGTCAGGGTTGTTGTCATAGCGCATCCTCATACTCACGGATTACGAGCTTGCGGGGCAGCGTTATCAGTTTAAGACGCTTGAACCACACGCGCGAGGAGCTGTTGAAGTGGCGCGTGGTATGGCTGCTTATCATGTAATAATTCAACGTGTACTCGTCTACAAGGTCTGCAAACGCGGCCTTGATGCGCGAGCATTTCTCGTTGATAGCATTGTCTATGGGGTTGGTCAGGCGGCTTACGGTATCGTCGATTTTGGCCGTGTCAATCATCGGTGCCACCATCTTGTACAGTTGGCGCAGCTCTTCGCGATGGTCGCCAAGGTCTTTAAACTCGATACCTTCATCATGGTTGAGGAACAATATGTACAGCGCCTTGTGCACGGGAGTGAGCGTTACCTCCTTGTTATAGTCAGCGAGGATGAAGCGGAAGTTTTTTGTTATGACGAGCCGGCTCAGCTTTGCGCGCGCAGCTTCTATGCGCAGCTGCTCCACTACGGGCACGCTTATGGCCTTTAACATAAGGTCATAGCGTCCGGTCTGTTGCAACAGCTTTACCAGTCTGCCCAGTTCTTGTGCCAGTTCTTCCGCCGTACGGTTGCTCTCGTCCATGGTTTCCATGATGCAAAAATACTCCAATATTCATGAAAAACGCTAATGTCGGCGCGTGAATTTTCGTCCGCAAGCCTTGCAGAGGTATTGTTGTAAATGGAAAGTTGGCTATCTTTGCAACATAAAATGTAAATGAACATCCGCAGGCTGCTGTTCATTGAGAAGTTAAAGAATTAAAAGAAGTTAAAGAAGTTATAGCCGATAGCTTTGCTAAATGAAAGGTTGGCAATGGGCAATGAATAGTCAACAGGTCATTTGGCTATAACTTCTAACGAAGCGGAGCGACGTGATAACTTCTATAAATTCTCTAAATTCATGAATTCAAGCCTATCGGGATTTTACACAAAACGTAATGAACATGGAAGCAAGAAGCCACGGCGTGATAGATTTCGGGGCGCCGGTAGACATGACCAAGCATATCATCAAGGTAATAGGTGTTGGCGGTGGAGGCTGCAACGCCGTAAAAAATATGTACCAGGAGGGTATACGCGACGTGACGTTCGCCGTATGCAACACTGACAGCCAGGCGCTTGTCAAGTCGCCCGTTCCCGTCAAGGTGCTCCTCGGCGAGGAAGGACTCGGCGTAGGAGGAGTGCCCGAACAGGGACGCAAGGAGGCCGAGTCGAGCATAGAGGCGCTAAGTTCGCTGCTTTCAGACAATACCAAGATGGTGTTCATCACTGCCGGAATGGGCGGCGGTACGGGCACGGGCGCCGCCCCGGTGGTGGCAAACATTGCCAAGCAAATGGGCATGCTGACTATCGGAGTGGTAACCATTCCGTTCTACTTCGAGAAGGAAAAGAAAATCATCAAGGCGTTGAAGGGCGTCGAGGAAATGCGCAAGAACGTCGACGCTCTGCTCATTGTGAACAACGAACGGTTGTGCGACATATACTCCAACACGCGCATACCCGTGAAGGACGCTTTCAAACGGGCCGACGAAATACTGAGCAACGCCGTCAAGAGCATATCTGAACTGATAACCATCGAGGGCGATATCAACCTTGACTTCCGTGACGTTGAGTCGACAATGAAGAGCGGTGGCGGTGCCATCATGGCCATAGGACGTGCCGGCGGGGAGCACCGTGTGGAGAAAGCCATCATCAACGCCCTTGACTCTCCGTTGCTTTACGGCAGCGATATAAGCCGGGCTAAGCGCATACTGTTCAACATCTACACCAGCGCCGACTGCCCCTTGTTCGTTGACGAGCTGCAGGAGATTGACGCCTTCATGGACGAACTGTCACCGCAAATTGACGTTATATGGGGCGTTTCAGAAGATAATACCTTAGACAGCGACGCCAAGATAGCCATCCTTGCGACAGGTCTTGACGACGACAGCGACGACTTCAGACGCATGGACAACGACTTTGCCGACAACGATATGGATCATTATCGCGCCCTGATAAAAAAACTTTATTCGCCTGCCGACGTCAAGGCTAACACCACCCGGCAAGACCCGGCCGACATTCCGATAACCGTTAGCGGCGGCACCGGCGACAAACCTGCAACCAGCGACACGCCGTTAGGTGAAGAAGATACCGTCACTGAACCTTCTGACGACATCCCGACGGACGACACCGGCACGCAACATAAACCTGTAATGCCCCTTGTTGACCGCTTGAGAAAGATCTGGAACGATATTCTTAAGGAATGAATGTAAAAGGTGAGAAAGTGAGATGGTGAGAAGGTGAGAGCGCAAACAGTGTTCAAAATCATGCGTAATGTTATATTCTCACCTTCTCACCATCTCACTTTCTTACCTTTTTAAGTTTCTTATATACCAAGTACACCGCCGGCGCGAGGAACAAGTCGGCCGCCACCCAGGCCGTAGGGTCGCCGTAACATACGCCGAGGAAACCGAACGTGGGCACCAGCCAAAGGCTCACTCCGCAGCGGGCTATCATCTCCATGACGCCCGACAGCACTGACAGGTTTGAGAATCCGAGCCCTTGGAGGCTGTATCTCAGTATTGTGAGCAGCCCCAACGCGGGGAAGAAATAGCTTGACAGGCGCATGTAAAGGGCAGCGTTGTCGATGATGTTACGCTCGCCAGACTCGACGAAAAGCAGCATCATGTCGTCCGCGAAGGGGTATATTATAATCAATGTAAACACGAAATACACCGCCGTTATCTTCATTGCCGACCATATTCCGAGCTTTATTCTCTCGACTTTTTGCGCCCCGATGTTCTGTCCGCAGTACGTAGCCATGGCCACGCCGATGTTCTCGAATACGCACGTAAACAGGTACTTGACACGCATCGCGGCCGTGAACGACGCCACGTAGACCGTTCCCAGCGCATTGTTTGCGCTCTGCAGCATTATCACTCCGATAGCCGTTATCGAGAATTGCATGCCCATCGGTATGCCGTTCATCAGCAGGCGGCCCACCTTCTTGTCGTCATACGCCCGCTCGTTGCCCGTCGGAATAAGCAGCCGCAGGTGCTTCCTGATGTACAGCCAGCACAGCAGCGAGGCGAACGCCTGTGCCGTCATGGTGGCTATTCCGGCGCCTTCAACGCCCATGCCGAGGCCTATAATAAGGATAAAGTCGAGTACAATGTTGAGCAGCGAGGCCGCTATGAGGAAATAGAATGGCTGTTTTGAGTCTCCCAACGACCGTATAAAACCCGACAGCATATTGTAAGCCATCGTGAAAGGGATGGCCAGAAAACTGAGCAAAAGGAACACGTATGCGTCGTGGAAGATGTCCTCCGGCGTATTGACAATCCTCAAAATACGCTCGCAAAAGATAGCCGTGACCACGGTGATGACCACCGCTATGACCGCCACTATCCGCAATGCGTTGGCCACGTAGGCACGCATCTTTGAGTAATCTTTTGCCCCGAACTCCTGCGCAACTGGTATAGCGAAGCCCGCGCAAGAGCCGTTGCAGAAGCCCATGATGAGGAACATTATCGACGACGACGCTCCCACGGCTGCCAATGCGTCGACACCTATAAAGCGTCCCACTATGGCCGCGTCGATAATAAGGTACATCTGTTGCAGTATGTAGCCGCCGACAAGCGGTACGGCGAACTTTATAATATCCCTCGTAGGCGACCCTACGGTCATATCGTTAATGCTGGGCATATAACAATTGGTCTAAATTAATAATTTAGGGAATTAAGAATTAAGAGTTAAGAATTAAGAAAATATGCCTTGAACGCTTATCAACAAAAGTATTTTTCTTAATTCTTAATTCTTAACTCTTAATTTCTCAGTATGCCGCTGAGCACGGAATACCCATTGCCATAACCCTGTCGCGGATGGCGTTGAGGGTTTCGGGCGAGGCCTTTTTCAGGTCGTGGTCGGGCGTTTCGCGGTCGATGGTGTATATCATGACCTGGCGCGGGGCAATGTATTTTATTGTTTCGAGCCACGGAGCGACATATTCTTCGCCCGTGTTGTCCACGTCCTGGCCGTCTATCGTGCCGCGCATGAACATCGTCTGCACTATGGCGTGGCCGTTGAACGAGCGGATTGTCTCGATTATCTCACGCACGTCGTAAGTGGGGTAGGTGGGTCTGTTCACCTTGTTTATATATTCCTGGCTGACGGTATCCAGCTTCAGGATGTTGTTGTCTACACGTTCCAGGGCCTTATGCACCTCGGGCCGCATTGCCATTGTGGCGTTGCTGAGCACAGACACCTTCGCTTCAGGACAGTAAGTGTTGCGCAGGCGGATTGTGTCGTCTATCACTTCGGCGAACTGCGGGTGGGCAGTCGGCTCGCCGTTACCCGCGAATGTCAGTACGTCGGGCAGTTGTCCGTCAGCCTGCATCTCCTTCAGTTTACGTTCAAGGGCCGCCGCAACTTCCTCGCTTGTAGGCCTTTTCAGGCGTGGACGATGGTCGGCATTGAAGCCGCATTCGCAATATATACAGTCGAAAGTACACACTTTACCGTCTGCCGGCATAAGGTTAATGCCGAGGGAAATGCCCAGTCGGCGGCTGTGTACGGGGCCGAAGATTGGCGACGGATAGATTACGGTGCTCATGATGTTGTCTTTTTATTTGTAAAGGAGTTAACGGGAGTTATCCGGAGTCAGGCGCTTCGCGCCGTAGTTAACGGACAAAAGTCTTGCCGTATGTTGCCATATGACTTTTAATATGCCGTTTCCCTTAATCTCGTTACGCACTGCAAAAGTAATAAAAAAGCCGTTTCCCATAAAATAGTGAACGGCTTTTTTATTGTGCAGATGTTTATAAATATAGTGAATTTACAATGCGTCGAACGGCGACCTCTTCATCACCAGGGGGTAACGTTCCGGATGTTTGAGGCTTTCAATCTCAAGGTCGACGTCAAGGTCGGGCCACTCTATTGCGTCAGGTCCTGACATACGCACGTTTAGCGCACTGCTTATTCTTGCGTCACGAAGCCATGGTACGCGGTTGTATGACACAAAGTAGTCGTTGCCTTGGACGGAAAGCATCATCCCTTGTGAGTTAATCATCAAGACGCTTACCGATGTGTGCTGCGAATTGTTGTTTAAATTCGTTTCCATATTTTTCGACTAATTGGATTATTTTCTTTACTTCTTTTTCTTTAAATCCATGGTTGTAGGCCATGCTAATCTCAGGTTCAAGCCAGAATTTGGCCTCGTTGCCAGCCTTGACTACATGTATGTGTTTTCTCTCTTCCTCGTTGGAATAGATTTTAAATACAAATCCTTCTTCTTCCCTGAACCGTGGACTCATTGACGTTTGGTTTTGTTTGCGAAGATAAGAATAATTAAAGAGAACGGCAAGTGCAGGCCTGTTTTTTATTCATATTTTTTGAATTGTAAGTGTTGGAAGTATCTATGGATTTCTAAAAGACGGCCTTTTGCATTCCAAAAGGCCGTCTTTCGCAGTGCAAAAGACGGCCTTTTATAACGCATTGATTATCAAATTGTTATGGCGATGATTAAATATGAAGTTATGGAAGTTAAAGAATTTAGGTTCTTCCGCAGTTTTGTTGGATGGCCTTTCAGCAACATAAAATTGAGCACATCGAGTTTTTCTTTTAAAAGATTAAAAATCAATAGTTTTGTTATATAATTTGAAGTATGGATAAGCCGGATAGTTTTATAGCCCTAAATTTCAATTTAATCAATATACAGGTACTGATTATCAGGGACTTATGAGCATACAAGATAATACAAATACTTGAATATCAGCATCTTATCTTTATCCAACAGAACTGCGGATGAACCAGAATTTATCACTACGCGGTGCTCCGTTGGAAGTTAGAGCTAAATGCTTTGCCTGTTGACTGCTGCGTGGCTATTGGCTCTAACTTCCTTAACTTCTCTAAATTCTTTAACTTCTTATCATTTCACCGTTACCTTATTGCCTGCCAAAGTGAACTTAGCCACGCCCATGTCGTTGAGCGCACGGAGCACGTCGGACAGCGACGTAGAGCGCGGCAGACTGATGTGTACGCGCGTGTCGGCGGCCTTTCGGTCGGTAAATGCTATGCTGGTGTTATACCATGAGCCGATGTCGTTCATCACGTCTTCCAGTCTTTCGTTGTCGAATATGAACATTCCGTGAGTCCATCCGGCCATGGCCGTAAGGTCGGCTTGTGCCACTTTCACGTCGCGTCGGCCGTTGAGGGTTGCCATCTGGCCGGGCTTCAGCGTTACGGTATGCCGCCCGCTGCCGTCGCCGACGCGCACTTTGCCGCTGTAGAGCGTTACCGAATGGCTGATGTTGGGATATGCCCTGACGTCGAACACGGTGCCGAGTACCTCGGCGCGTACGCCGTCCGCATGTACGATGAACGGCTGGCTCTTGTCGTGATGGACGTCAAAGCGTGCCATGCCGGTAAGCCGCACTTCCCTTGTTGGCTGCCCGTCGAAGCTCTCGGGATATTCTATGCGTGAGCCGGCGCCCAAGAGTACGTGTGTTCCGTCAGGCAAAACAACGGTCAGTGTGGTGGCTGTCGGTGTGCTTACAACCCTCTTTCCTCCGTCAACGGTACGTACAATGCCGTCGGGAAGGTCGGCCGCGATGAAGGTTCCGCTGCCGTATTGCAGTGCCGTCAGCCTGTTCCAAGGCACGAAAAGCACAGCGGCTATTGCCACGGCGGCGGCTGCTACAATGCCGATGGACAGCCGGACAATCTTTCGGCGGCGGTTTGTGCGGTAATGCTTTGCCTCAAACTCAGCCCAAGCCTGTTGCGTCTCGTCGTCCGTAGGCATGTCGCCCAGTGCCTCGCCGAGGGTGTACAGCAGGCTGAGGTCGTCTTTCTCAAGACCGTTTACGTCTTTATATGTCTTATCATTCATTATCAATCCTCCTTTTGTTTTATTCTTTCCCTAAGTATGTTGAGCGCCTTCCGTATATGCTTTTTCACTGTTTCGTGGCTTATGCCGAGGCGTTCGGCGGCCTGGCGGTGCGTGTTGTGCTCGTAGTAACACATCCTTATTATGCTCCGTGTAGGCTCTTCCAGGGTGCTTGCCACGGCTTCAACCTTGCCCAGCAGGCGTTCGTGCTCGCTCCAGTCGGCTTCGCCTAAAGTGCGGACGGCCTCGGCCAGCTGCTCGGTATGGCTGCTTTCCACCTTCAGGTGCTTCAGTCTGTTAAGGCAGGCGTTGCGCACGCACAGGCCGAGCCACGCCCCTTGCTCCTCCGCTTTCAGGCTGTCGAAGCGCCGCCACGCCCGCTCCATCACGTCCGCCACTATGTCGCGGGCCTCGTCGCGGTCGCCCGTAAGCTGCACGGCGAGGCGCACCAGTCGTGCGTAGTGCGACATAAACATCCGTCGGAACTGCTCCCTGTCATTGTCTTTTGTATTCATTTATGTTGTCTTGGCTGATTTCGGGGTGCAAAATTAGCCATTATCCTTGTAACCACGGCATTACAGACGCTGTTTTTCGGCTTGTCCCGCGCCCGTTCCCTTGTATTTGCTCTTCGTAGCGTTGAACGTGTACGTTAGGCTCAGCTTTATCCTGCGGCTGTCGCCTTCGTTGCGGGTGTCATAATAAGTGTGGTCGCCGTACACGGTGAAACGGTAGCGCCCGGTGTTGAAAATGTCGTCGACGTTGAGGCCGATTTTCAGCGATTTGTCCTTGAAGAACGTCTTTGCCACGCGCAGGTCGACCTTTCCCCGTGGCTGGTCGATGGCGTAGCTCATCGTCGCCCGTGTGCTGTAAGTGGCCTTCAGGTTGACGAACCAGCCCTTGGGCAGCACGAAACTGTTGTCAAGACGGAAGTCGAAGCATGCCTGGTTTTTAAGATACGGTATGCCGAGCGACGTTGCGTCGGAGTCGTACCAGTTTACTCCGGCCGACAGGCTGGGCTGGTAGACGCCGAACTTTGGCGTCAGGTTAATGCTTGCCCCGTACTGGTTGGTGTAAGGAATGCTTGCCATTGTCTGCAGCATGACGCCCGGATGAGTCTCGTCGTTGTACGGTTTGAAGTACGATGTGTACATGTTCAGGCAGTAGTCGTACCATATCGTGAAGTTAATCCACCGCCATCCGCCGTCCAAAGTCACCATATGGTGCTTCTGGGGAACGAGCAGCGGGTCGCCGTTCTCGTACAAATACTTGCTCATGTAGCTGACGGCGCTCGACAGCATGTCGTACGACGGACTGAGCTTCATCAGCCTGTAAGACAGCGCGAGGTTCCAGTCGCCGTGGCTGTAGCTTGCCGTTGCCGACGGCAGAAAGTCGTTGTACGTGGGGCTTTGCTCGCTTTTGAATACGCCGGCCTCGTAATATTTGGTGCGCTGATGCTCGTAACGGAGGCCCGCCTGGAGGCTGAAGCGGCCGAGAGTGACGGTATAGTCGGCAAAGGCCGAGTAATATTCCTGGCGCAGATGGTCGTCGGCGTCGGCCGAGAAGCCGCTCTGCACGAAGCGGTCACGGCGGTCGGTGAAGGTCTCTTCGGTGCCGAAGGCCAGCGTACCTTTCCACAACGGCGCCGAGACAACCAGCTTGGCGGCGTACAGGTCGTTGTCAACGTCGTTGTATGACTCGGCGTCCGTAGTGCCGTTATTTGCCGCTGTCTGCCACGAACGGGAGTTGCCGCCAACGTAGTCGGCGTTGAAGTCGATGTCCCAACGCCCGAAGGTAGCCGTGTAATAGGCGTTTACGGAGTGGTTCCAGCCGTCTGCCGACTCGTTGTAGGAGTCCGTCTCGATGTCGTCAAACAGCTCGCCGTCACGGTAAACTGTGGTGTTTCCCCATGAGCGGGCCTTCTCGCGGCCGAGCGTACGGCTAAGTTCGTAGCGCACGCCTAACGACTGATGGTCGTCGGGTTCATAGTTAAAGCCCGCCTCTCCCTTGAAGTTGGCCGCGCGGCGGCTGTTGTTCTGCTTTGTCTCCATGCGCCAGAGCGACGACGTAGTCATTGTGCTCACCCTGCTGATGTCGCTCAGTGAGCCGTTCTCACGGAAGTTTCCTTTAAGGAAAACGTCAAGCCCGCCCGTACGGTAGTTCAGCGCAACGTTCTCGCGTCCGCCCGCCTTGCGGCTCTGCGTCCACTCTCCGTACATCTGTCCGCTGAGTCCCTGGCCGCGCAGGCGTATTGTCTTGAGGCGTATCACGGCGCCGACGTCAGACGAATATCTCGCCCCGGGGTTCATGATAAGCTCCGCCTGCTGTATGTCCGAGGCCTGTATGCGGCTCAGTTCGTCCTTGTCGCGCACCTTGCGTCCGTTCATGTAGACCTCCACGGCGCCACGTCCTATCACGCTGTAGCTGCCGTCCTCGCCGGTGACGAAGGGCAGATGGCCAATCATGTCGTCGGCAGAGCCCATCTGGGCGAGCGCCGTTCCGGCCACGTTGGCCACTATGTTGCCGCCCTTGCGCTCAATCATGGGGCGATTGTTGGTCACGGTCACGCCTTTAAGCTGCCTCGTCTCGTCCTTCAGGGCTATGGTGTTGTCGGCACGGCAGGGCACAATGGCCGTGCCGTAGCCTACGAACGACACCTTCAGGACGCACTCTTGCGAGGGCATGTCGGGCAGGGCGAACGTTCCGTCGTCGGCCGTTACGCAGCCAGTAACGTACTTCCTGCCGGCAGCGGTCAGCATAACCACGTTGGCGAAAGCCAGCGGACGGCCCTGCTCGTCGGTCACACGGCCGCTTACTCCGTGCCCTTTGCTGCTGCCGCTGCTGTATTGTACGACGAAGTAAATGTCCCTCTCGACAAACTTAAACGGCTTTCCCTTCAGCACCAACGCCAGCGCCTCGGCCTGCGTCTTGCCTTGGATATTGGCCGTTACACGGTAACGCTCGGTCTCGGCGTAGGTAAACAGGATGCTCTTTCCGCCCGAACGCTCTATCTTCTTGAGCGCGGACGGCAGAGGCTCGTCGGCAAGGCGCAGCGTAACCAGCCTGTCGCCGCGTGGCAATTCGGCCGCTGCTGCCAGGCAAATCGTGGCCATGCAGACGGCCAACAGTGTCTTGATGTAATTCATGGGTCAGTAAGTTGTTATATGGTCTGTTTTTATTTATACAACAACTTACTGGCTGAAAAGGTTACGGATACGGCTCGTTTTTATGAGATATTAACACTTCTCTTAATCAGGATGGTGTCTCTTTTTTATCCAGGCTGTTGCATATCGTAAAGCAGATGGTGCCCTCTTGCAAGCAAGAAAGTCACATGTTATTACGCACACGACAACCTCTTGTAATCAAGAAAGTCACACCACATTACATGCACAACCGCCTTTCGCAAGCCAAAAGGCCATCAATTAGGCGCTAAAAGGCCGTCTTTTGCAAGCTAAAAGATGGTCTTTTGCAACGCATTGAGTATCAAGGCGTTACACAATAGATATTTTTTAGTCGACAAGTAGACTTCTTTAAGTCGACAAGTCAACAAGAGACGAGCAGACAAGGAGATATATTTTTCTTCTTATATGGATTGCACCCATACATTATTATATATACTTACAATGCAAATCTCCTCGTCTGCTCGTCTCTTGTTGACTCGTCGACTAAACAAATCTCCTTGTCTGCTCGTCCCTTGTCAACTTGTCTACTAAACAAATCTCCTTGTCTGCTCGTCCCTCGTCAACTTGTCTACTAAACAAATCTCCTCGTCTGTTCGTCCCTTGTTGACTCGTCGACTATAAAAAAAGTTAAACCGTTGGCTGTGCAGATTATTTTTTGTTACTTTGCACCAAATTAGGTGTGTTATAGCCACTAAGTAATGAGTAAAAGACGAAACAAAACCCGCGTCCGCCATGGATTGCAGGGTATAACTTTATGTATAAGCACGGCGTTGGTGCTGATTTTATTAGGTATGGTGGTGTTCTCCGTGCTGTCGGCGCGGAACTTGTCAGCGTATGTAAAGGAAAACCTTACCGTAACGATGATGTTGGGCGAAGACATGACGGACCCCGAGGCGCGCCAGTTGTGTAACGAACTGCATAAACGGCCGTATATCAGCCATCTTACGTATATTAGCAAGGAGCAGGCACTGAAGGAACAGACCGAGGCTATGGGCACCGACCCGAGCGAATTTCTAGGTGTCAACCCTTTCGTGGCATCAATAGAGCTGCAACTCAAGGCGCAATACGCCAACACCGACTCGCTGAAATGGATATCAAAAGACCTTAAGAAAGACTCGAAGGTTACCGATATAACCTATCCCCAAGACCTTATGGACAGCGTAAACCGCAACCTTAACAAGATAAACCTTGTATTGCTGGTGCTCGCGGTGTTGCTTACATGCGTGTCGTTCTCGCTTATCAACAATACCGTCAAGCTGGGAATGTACGCCCGCCGCTTCACAATACACACCATGAAGCTCGTCGGGGCGTCGTGGGGCTTCATCCGTAGGCCGTTCCTCGGCAATGCTGTCGGCATAGGCTTGTTGGCCGCGTTGCTGGCCGACGGCGTTCTGGCAGGCGGCGTTTACGCCCTGTACACATACGAGCCGGGCGTGCTTACGGTGGTAACATGGCAGGTGATGGCCATAACGGGAGCGTCGGTTTTCGTCTTCGGGTTGGTAATTACGCTGTTCTGCGCCTTCGTGTCAGTAAACAAGTTCCTGCGCATGAAGGCCGGCGACCTGTACAAAATCTGACAGGCAGATTTTGAATTAACAATTAAAAATTAACAAATAAACGGCGTGGCGGAGCGCATTCAGGCATTGAACAAGACAAATCCCGTTGTCTGCTTGTTTCTTGTCAACTTGTTGGCTAAACAGATTTCCTTGTCTGCTCGTTCCTCGTCACTCGTCAACTAAAATCATAGAAATGGACAGAAAGAACTTTGCTTTTGACCGAAAAAACTTCATCCTGCTTGCCATCGGCATGGTAATCGTCATTATCGGATTTATAATGATGAGCGGTGGAGGTACTGACGACAACTCTTTTAATCCCGAAATCTTCAGTACCATGCGCATAAAGGTGGCTCCGGTGGTATGCTTCATAGGCTTCGTGTCGATGATATACGCCATAATGCGTAAGCCAAAAGACGATGAAGGCAATGGTAACGGAAAATACGACAATATCATAAACGACAACAAAAACGCTTAACTTACAGACTTATGGATTTACTTGAAACGGTCATCATCGCCATCGTCGAGGGCCTGACGGAGTTTCTTCCCGTGTCGTCGACGGGGCACATGATAATCGCTCAGAGCTTGCTCGGCGTAGAGAGCACGCCTTTTGTAAAGGCATTTACGGTTATAATACAGTTTGGCGCCATCCTTTCGGTCATCTGCCTTTACTGGAAACGCTTTTTCTATCCTAACGCCGAGAGCCGTGGTGAGTCGTATTGGCGCTCGATGTTCAACTTCTACGCCCGCCTCGTGGTGGGAGTTCTTCCGGCCGTAGTGCTCGGCCTGGCGTTTAACGACTTTATCGAGTCTAACCTCGGCAACGTCCAGTTGGTGGCATGGATGCTCATTATAGGCGGTATTTTCATGCTCTTTTGCGACAGGATATTCAATAAAGGCAGCGAAGACACCAAGCTGACGTACAAGCGTGCCTTTATTATCGGCCTTGTACAGTGTATCTCTATGATACCGGGCGTGTCACGCTCGATGTCGACAATCGTCGGCGGTATGTCTCAACGGCTCACGAGAAAGGCAGCAGCCGAGTTCTCGTTCTTCCTTGCCGTGCCGACAATGTTGGGCGCAACATGCCTTGAAATGTACAAAATGCTGACACATGGAAGCGGCTCTCTGCTCACGCAGGGCAACAATCTCGAAACCCTTATAATAGGTTCGGTGGTGGCGTTCGTGGTTGCCATACTTGCGATAAAGTTCTTCATCAACTATGTTACGAAGTATGGCTTTGCCGCGTTCGGCTGGTACCGCATTATCGTTGGTATCATCATAATCGCCTGCGGACTGATGGGCGTTGAAATGAAAATGGTTGACTAAAGCGAAATGAACTTTCACGAAGGAGAAATCATACGCCTTAACAAGCCGTACAGGATGTCGAGTTTCGGCGCGTTGGCACGTGTGCGTTACCTCATTTCGCAAAAGCTCGGCGTGAAAAGGATGAAGACCGGCCACGCCGGAACGCTCGACCCGTTGGCCACCGGCGTGCTCCTGCTCTGCACGGGGCGTGCCACCAAGCGCATTGACGAGCTGCAACAGCACACCAAGGAGTACACCGCAACGCTGCAACTTGGCGCCACCACGGCCAGCTACGACATGGAACATCCCGTTGACGCGACGTATCCAACGGAACATATCACCCTCAACCTGATAAAGGAAACGCTCCCGAAGTTCGTCGGTGAGATACAACAGGTGCCGCCGGCGTATTCTGCCTGCAAGGTGAACGGCGACCGCGCGTACGACCTTATGCGTAAAGGCAGGGACGTGGAGCTGAAGCCCAAGACTCTGAGAATTGACGAAATAGAGCTTACATCGTTTGATCCGGCGCTGATGCAGATGTCGATCCGCGTTGTGTGCGGCAAGGGAACATACATCCGTGCGCTTGCCCGCGACATCGGAGAGGCGCTCGGAAGCGGAGCGTATCTTACCGCCCTGTGCCGCACGAGGGTAGGAGACGTCAGGATAGAGGACTGCGTTACGCTTGACGACTTTCCCCAGTGGCTCGACAAACAGACAATAGAAGACATAATAACGGAGGAAAATAATATATGAAACTGTCACAATTTAAGTTTAAACTGCCCGAAGAACTCATTGCCCTTAACCCGCCTTACCATCGTGACGAGTGCCGGTTGATGGTGTTGCACAGAGTGTCGCAGAAGATAGATATGTTTAAAACAGACGAAAAGGGAGAACCTTTGAAGGACGAGGACGGCAAGCCCATGTACCTCGACTTCCGCAATGTGCTCGACCATTTCGACGAGGGTGACACGTTTATCTTTAACGACACGAAGGTCTTTCCGGCGCGTCTATACGGCACAAAGGAGAAGACCGACGCCAAGATTGAGGTGTTTCTGTTGCGTGAGTTGAACGAGGAAATGCGCCTGTGGGACGTCCTCGTCGAGCCGGCGCGCAAGATACGAATAGGCAACAAGCTCTTCTTTGACGACAGCGGAACGATGGTGGCAGAGGTAATCGACAACACTACGAGCCGCGGACGCACGCTGCGCTTCCTCTACGACTGCCCTCATGACGAGTTCAAGCGCGACCTTTATGCCCTTGGAGAGGCGCCGCTGCCGCATTATATTGTTGACCGCCGTCCCGCTACTCCTGAGGATCTCGACGACTTCCAGTGCATATACGCCAAGCACGAAGGGGCCGTTACCGCTCCCGCATCAGGCCTTCACTTCAGCCGTGAGCTGATGAAGCGCATGGAGATAAAGGGCATTAACTTCGCCTTTATCACGCTGCACTGCGCCTTGGGCAACTTCCATGACATCGAGGTTGAGGACCTTACGAAGCACAAGATGGACTCAGAGCAGATGTTTATAGGCGCCGAAGCGTGCAAGACTGTCAACGAGGCGAAGCTGGCCGGTCATCATGTGTGCGCCGTAGGCACAAGTGTAATCAAGGCAACTGAGACCGCCGTGGGCACGGACAAGATGTTGAAGGAGTACGAGGGATGGACAAACAAGTTCATTTTCCCGCCTTATGAGTTCGGCGTTGCCGACTCGATGATTTCCAATTTCTATCATCCGATGTCAACGTTGCTCATGTCTACCGCCGCGTTCGGTGGCTACGATCTCGTTATGGAGGCGTATAATCTCGCCGTGAAGAACGGCTACAAGTTCGGGTGCTACGGCGATGCGATGCTCATAGTGAACGACTGACATACTTATTTACAGACATCAGGAGTATTTCTTTATTTTGAAATCACCCTTGATGTCTGTTTTGTTTTATGTAAACAGGTAATTTTTATATTTATTTCCGTCTGTAAATCATATTGCTTATGAAACCGAAAAATCTGTTGGTATTGTTCCTTCTGACTGTCACTATGCTTGCAATGCCGCTGCCGCTGCCGGCTGACGATAACGGTGACGGCACATTCTCAAATCCTGTTATCTGGGCGGATGTGCCTGACCCTGACGTTATACGGGTAGGCAACTATTTCTATATGGTCAGCACCACCATGCACCTTATGCCCGGAGCGCCGGTCATGCGCTCAAAAGACCTTGTTAACTGGGAGACGGTGAGCTATCTGTTCGACCGCCTTACCGACACGCCTAATTACGACCTTACCGGCGGAACGGCTTACGGGCGCGGGCAGTGGGCCACCTCGCTGCGTTATCATGACGGCACGTTTTACGCTTACTTCTCGCCTAACGACAAGCCTTTTATGGGGTATGTCTATAAGACGAAAGACCCTGAAAAGGGGTGGACTCTTGTGTCAAGGCTGCCTCATTTCCATGACGCTTCACTGCTGTTTGACGATGACGGCCGTGCTTACGTGTTCTACGGGACGGGTCAGCTCAGGGAACTTAACCCGGACCTGAGCGGCGTTAAGCCCGGAGGCGTTGACATGAAGATATTCGAGCGTGATGCGGAAGAGAACGGACTGCTTGAAGGCAGCCGCGCAATAAAGCACGACGGGAAGTATTATCTGCTTATGATCTCGTGGCCGGACGGCGGTAAGCGCCGCCAGGTGTGCTATCGTGCAGACAAGATAACCGGTCCGTATGAGAAGAAAGTTATTCTTGAAGACAACTTTGCCGGTTTTCCGTATGTCGGTCAGGGCTGTATCGTTGACGACGCATCAGGTAACTGGTACGGAGTGATATTCCAAGACAGAGGCGGTGTAGGGCGTGTGCTTACACTGATGCCGTGCCGCTGGATTGACGGTTGGCCGATGCTTGGCGACGCTGAGGACCATGTGCCCGCCGTGATGCGGAAACCTGTACAGGGCTGTCCTGTCATACCGCTTGTGGTCAGTGACGGCTTTGACGGCAACCGGATGAAAATCAACTGGCAGTGGAATCACAATCCTGTTGACAGCGCATGGTCACTGACTGAGCGGCCGGGGTATCTCCGTCTGAAAACATCGAGGGTGACAGACAATATCTTTATCGCGCCGAACACATTGACCCAGCGCATGGAAGGCCCCGGATGTACAGCCACGGTGGCTGTCGACGTGACGGGCATGCGTGACGGTGACGTGGCCGGTTTCGGAGCTTTCAACGGTGACGCAGGCCTGCTTTCGGTTGTCGACGAAGGCGGAAAGAGATACATAAGGCTGACATCGGAGAGTGTCGCCCTGCGTGATTCAGACAAGGCTGTCACGTCAGTCAGGCGCGAGACGCTGTTCAATGCTCCGCTGAAAGCCGGCAAAATATATCTGCGTATTGATGCCGATTTCCGCTTGAACCGTGACGTGGCACAGTTCTATTACAGCCTTGACAACAAGGAATGGCACCGCGTTGGTCCTGACTATAAGATGATATTTGACTACCGGCGCATGTTCATGGGCACAAAATTCTCCATCTACAACTATGCCACGAAGGCAGCCGGAGGGCATGTCGACGTCGATTTCTTCGATTATCGGCATATCCGCCGCTGACTGCCCGGCAGCATGTCATGATGTATATTGTTTTAAAACGTTCAACAGTATGAATGAGATTTATCTCGGGTTAGGCTCAAATCTCGGCGACAGGTGCGGCAACATAAACCGTGCCGTGGCTCTGATAGGCAGGCGTGTGGGCACGGTTACGCGCGTGTCGTCACTGATAGAGACTGAGCCGTGGGGCTTTTCTTCCGACAATACTTTCGTCAACGCCGCCGTGTGTGTGGAGACACTGCTCACGCCGCGGCAGGTTCTTGAGGCCACGCAGACTATAGAGCGCGAGATGGGACGCACGGCGAAATCGACTGACGGACAGTATCACGACCGCGTGATAGACATCGACATCCTTATGTACGACGACATCCACGTAGACGAACCCGACCTGAAAATACCCCATCCGCTGATGAACGAGCGCGACTTCGTTATGCGTCCGCTTAGCGAGATACTTTAATACTTAACGCTGAAAAACACGAATTGGCTTATGGAAAAGATGTCAGAAGAGGATAAGAAGTTTAGTTGGGACGATGTTTCGACCATCGTCTATGGAGTTGTTCTTGCGCTATTTTGTGCATATAGACGGATGGCTGATCCCCCACTGTGGCTTCCCGTCTTAGTTGCTTTGTTTTTTTTGTGTGGATGTATAAAAGATATAGTGCTTTATTTCAAACAGAAAGATAGGAGTAAACGTCGTTTTTGGTTCCTGATTATTTCCGTTTTCGGCTTTTTATGCTGTATCCTTATGCTGTTGAATGCGTTTGGATTATTAGGAGAGTAACCGTAAAACCTTATAAAACACACAGCTATGAACAAATTTTTGGTAAAGTTTTTTTATAACGCCGACATGCTTTTCATGGCGTTGTTTATCATTGCCGCCGTGGTGGTTGACATTCCGTGGCTTACTATAACTACGGCCATTGTCCTCCTTTTGTTCGGCATTGCGGGAGTGGTTTATGCCCTTCTGACGCGCAACGGGCGCCCCGAGAACTACATTTACATCTGCGCTCTCGACGCCATAATCGGCCTTGTTGCCGTTATCTGGGGTATTGTTGGCGGATGGTGGTATTAAACTCCGTGGCTTATGAATAAGGAAAACATACTTGCATGGATGCAAATCATTGCAGGTTTTATTGTGCTTTTTATCGTAGTGGTTACTTTTCAGTGGTTCGGGTCGACGACATACGTCGTACTGTCGGCCCTGTTGCTTGCCATAGGAATAGGCTGCACGGTGCTCTCGCTGGCGTGCCACGACGGGCTTAAGAGCCCGAGGCTTGTCTACTTCCTTGTTGTATTGGTAGGCGGGGCACTGCTTTTGGCGCTGCCGTATGCCTAAGGATAGGGTAGGGATAAGCCAAATGGGCCTGATGGGGCCAATGGGATTGGTGGGAGGATAGGCCAAATAAGCCTGATTTGACAAATGAGGCTGATGGGAGAATTATCCCTACAAGACATTTGTCTTTAACTACTTTAACTCCCTTAACTCCTTTAACTACCAAAACATTAACCTAAGAGGCCCAAGCGATACAATATCGCTTGGGCCTCTTAGGTTAATGTTTTGAATATTCTTCAGCACTTCTGCTTATCGGCGCAGGCCGAGAGCCTTTACTATTGCACGGTAGCGATTGATGTCGCGTTTGTACAGATAGTCGAGCAGGCGGCGACGTTTACCTACCAAGATAGTCAGCGACCTCTGTGTAACGTGGTCCTTGTGGTTCTTCTTGAGGTGCTCCGTCAAGTGGGAAATACGGTATGAGAACAGTGCTATCTGGCTCTCTGCCGAACCGGTATCAGTGTTAGACGTTCCGTACTTTCCGAAGATTTCCTGTTTTTTCTCTGGGTTTAAATACATTTTGTTTGATTGATTAAAGAGTTGTGTAATTACATCCTTCAGACGGATTGCGCCTTAATCACGGGCGTGCCCGTCGTCGAATGCATCGGATTTTCCGAATTGCGGCGCAAAGGTACGGATTTTAATTAAGAATTAAGAATTAAGAATTAAGAAAATATGCTTGGTTGACGATTTTTTAACATTTTTCTTCCCTGCTGTTTTTTGAATGTTTGTGTTATGTCTGACGTTATGCTACGATAAGTCGCTAAACGGTGACATGCTGATTCTGGTTGAGCCGTCTATACGGCGATATTTTGAAAAATAAGCCCCGTGGGCGGAAATATCGCACGTATAAGTGTGCAAACGTAAAGTGCGTTAAGCGAGGTGCTTATGTCGTAAGCGCTGCTGAATGTGCAATATATGGCCGTCGAAAATCGTGCGAAAGGCCGCCTTTTGAGTGTTGAAAGCCGTCCGAACGGGTGGTAATAACGGCCTTTACGCATGCTGAAAGGCGCTCTTCCGTAAGATGAAAGACCGTCTTTTGCATCCTAAAAGGCCGCAAACGGTAACGTAAAAGGCCATGAAGCGTGTCGCCGAAGGCCGTCCTTGGGGCTGCGGTTTTCTATTTCATGTCCCGCTGGCGCATGGATGCCGTGTGACGTTTTGTTACGGCAGCATGCCAATATGCTTACATCCTGCTTTTCCGTAAAAGCTTAGCGTAATTACGCCCTGTGGTACCCCGCAATGTTTAAATTACCCTGCATATCCCTATTTTCTTAATTCTTAATTCTTAATTCTTAATTAAATAATGTACCTTTGCACCCGGTTTATAAGGTATTAGTATGCAGAATATCAGAAACATTGCGATTATCGCCCACGTAGACCACGGCAAGACGACGCTCGTGGACAAGATGATGTTGGCCGGAAACCTGTTCCGTGACGGACAGGACCTGAGCGGCCAGGTGTTGGACAGCAACGACCTTGAGCGTGAGCGAGGGATAACAATCCTGTCGAAGAACGTATCTATCAACTGGAAAGGAACGAAAATCAATATCATAGACACCCCGGGACACTCTGACTTCGGCGGTGAAGTTGAGCGTGTACTCAACATGGCCGACGGCTGCCTGCTGCTGGTTGACGCCTTCGAGGGCCCCATGCCGCAGACCCGCTTCGTGCTCCAAAAGGCGCTCCAGATAGGTCTGAAGCCCATCGTAGTGGTGAACAAGGTGGACAAACCCAACTGCCGCCCCGAGGAAGTGTACGAGATGGTGTTCGACCTGATGTTCTCGCTCAACGCTACGGAAGACCAGCTTGACTTTCCCGTGGTGTACGGCTCGGCAAAGAACGGCTGGATGGGCGAAGACTACAAGGTGCCTACTGACAACATTAACTACCTGCTTGACAAGATAGTAGAGGTGATACCCGCGCCAAAGGCGCTCGAGGGTACGCCGCAAATGCTCATAACCAGTCTCGACTATTCGAGCTATACGGGCCGTATAGCCGTGGGGCGTGTCCACCGCGGAACGCTTACAGAGGGCATGAACGTTACCATCTGCCATCGCGACGGCTCTCAGGAGAAGACCAAAATCAAGGAGCTGCACACCTTTGAGGGCATGGGCCACGTCAAGACCCCGAGCGTATCGAGCGGCGACATCTGCGCTATCATCGGTCTGGAGAAGTTCGAGATTGGCGATACTATCTGCGACTTCGAGAATCCGGAGCCGCTGCCTCCCATCGCCATTGACGAGCCTACGATGAGCATGTTGTTCACTATCAACGACTCGCCGTTCTTCGGCAAGGAGGGAAAATACGTCACCAGCCGCCACATCAACGACCGCCTGCAGAAGGAACTGGAGAAGAACCTCGCCCTGCGCGTGGCTCCCTTCGGCGATTCTACCGACAAGTGGATTGTCAGCGGACGAGGTGTGCTCCACCTGTCGGTGCTCATTGAGACCATGCGCCGTGAGGGATACGAGCTTCAGGTAGGCCAGCCGCAGGTAATTTACAAGGAGATTGACGGCCAGAAATGCGAGCCGATAGAAGAGCTTACGATAAACGTGCCCGAGGAGTTTGCCAGCAAGATGATCGACATGGTTACCCGACGCAAGGGCGAGATGACCTCGATGGAGAGCCAGGCCGACCGCGTTAACATTGAGTTTGACATCCCCTCGCGCGGCATAATAGGCCTTCGCACCAACGTGCTGACGGCAAGTCAGGGCGAGGCTATCATGGCCCACCGCTTCAAGGAGTACCAACCCTACAAGGGAGACATCACCCGCCGTATCAACGGCAGCATGATAGCTATGGAAACGGGCACGGCCTACGCCTACTCGATAGACAAGCTGCAAGACCGCGGCAAGTTCTTCATCGACCCGGGCGACGAGGTTTACGCCGGCGAGGTGGTTGGCGAGCATGTTCATGACAACGACCTCGTGGTGAACGTAACCAAGGCAAAACAGCTGACCAATACCCGTGCCAGCGGCTCTGACGACAAGGCGCGCATCGTGCCGCGCACCGTCCTCTCGCTCGAGGAAGCACTCGAATACATCAAGGAGGACGAGCTTGTTGAGGTTACACCGAAGTCGATGCGCATGCGCAAAATCATCCTCGACCATAACGACCGCAAGCGCGCGAACAAACAGTAAGCCGCAAGGCGGCAATTAAGAATTAAGAGTCTGGAAAATTAAGAATTAAGAGTTAAGAATTAAGAAAATATGCCTTGCCGCAACGAAGGTATCTTTCTTAATTCTTAACTCTTAATTCTTAATTAAAATAAGTGTCAATATGAATAGGTTGTTACTATTGTTTTTAATGTTCCTTGTCATGCCTGTTAATGCGCAGATAAGGATAGTTGACGGCACCGACGGCTGTCCCGTACAGGCAGCAAGCGTGTTTGTTGACGACGGAAAGTGCGTCGGCGTGAGCGGCACCGATGGCACTCTGCCCCTGCCCAAGGGATACAAGGGCACGGTGACGGTTCAGCACATTAACTACACAAGCCATGAGTTCCGCACCGATACGGTGTCAAACAATACAGTTAGGCTCACGCCTTACACCTACGCAATACCCGAAGTGACGGCCAAATACGAGCGTCCCGACTATCTGGTGATAACCGCATACGAGCGCAGTTACATGATTACGGACTCCGTTCCGTCGTCGTTCAGCGACGCCGTGTTCGACTATTACATACCGCTGCGCCATGGACGCATAAGACGCAAGGCCCTATCGACAAGGAACTTGCACAAGATTAGTCAGAAGGAAAACGGTCAGTCGGAATATTACACAAGCCCTACGATGATTAAATTGAAGAAGCGAAGCCTGCTCGACAAGTTCCGTGACAAGGGCTATTGGGACGATTCGATTGCCAACGGGATAATGAAGCGCAGCCGAAACGGCTCTATACAAGCCATAAAGAGCGACACGGTGGCTAAGACGTTGACCGTCTATACCGACAGCGCTTTTGGCGGAAGCGAGGGAAAATCATATAATTTCTTCGGAATGAAGTTTCATTTTTATAGCTATAAAAAGAGCGAAACGTATGACACACGACATGGAACACCCACATTGAGAAACCTTGTCAGCATGTATGAATACCTTGACATGTCCTTGAATTTGCCAGGAAAAAAGTTCAAGGAGGTTAGAGGTCAGACCTTTGAGGAACTTTATGTAACCGGCATCAGGCATTGCACGAAAAAAGAAATGAAGGCTGCCATGAAGGCGGAAGCACAGCTGACGGTAACCATTCCGCAAGGAATCCCGCCATTGAGCGCGCCGCTTGCCGAGGCCGTAAGCCGCATGAACTGAGGCCGTCAAGCGCATTCCGCCATACGCTTGACGGAATGCTGAATACAGCATTGGGAATCGTCATTTTACAAAAGGCGGTCTTTTGCAAACCAAAAGACCGCCTTTTGTGTTGTAATACATGGCCTTTTGCAGGCTAAAAGGCCATGTATTACAGAAGCGTTGGTTTCACGCCATATTGCAGTTGTTTAAACGCAGGCAGGCAGTGGGCGGCCAATCTTATCGGCATTGTAATAAAAATAAATGGCGGTTTTGTTTTGTATTAAGCACGATTTACATTATCTTTGCAGTCAATATAGGGCTTATGCCCTGTTGGTATATTATTTGGAATAGAAGCGCAATGCTCTTCTCGATGGTGAAAACGTAGGAAATTTTCATGCAAAAGAGAGATGAAGGCATGGTGGTTCTCACGGTTTGCGTGGGCCGCTACGGCTATATCTCTCTTTCGGGGTTTCCTACGACCTTCATCATTGACATGGCATTATCGGCTCCACGCTTCATGTTAAAAAGTATATTGCTCCTGTGCGGCCGGGGAGTTGGAATGTGATTGTATGCAATTGGCTGATTTGATGTTGCTTGCCAGACGGTTCGTCATGTCCGTAGGAGCAAGCCCGGCCTATCCGAATGGCCGGCGTTGCTATTCAGGTGTTTATCATGACGGGCGGGCGGTTTACTTTTATGACGACTCCGGTAACGGCAGGATATATGGTGGAAAGTTCTGGTTTTCAAGGATGACGTACGTTCAACCGAAAGGTCGAATCAAGGAGACGGCGTATGGATTGTTCGGCAACGGCAGGAAACAAGGGCGCTGGCTGTTTACTTACAGGACTTTCGGGTTGAGGCGTTCGCTGTATGTCGATTATGCTGACGGCCGTCGCGCCGGTTGTTACGTGTACCGTTCGAGGTGCAGTTCACGTTTACTTGGTTTCAAGAAAGGCACTACTCTGCTGACTGTCGGCGTGTCGGGGCACGACCTTACCGGACAGGTTTATTATTCGTTTGGCGGTGAGTCACTTACCGGAAGGTTTGATTCCGCGGGGCGTCCTGACGGGCGCTGGACGATGAATGCCGTAAAGACGCGTTCACACAAGATATTCCATGAGACATGGGAGCATGGAGTCTGCGTGTCGTCGGATATCTTTGACGTTACTACCGGTGATAAGACGACAGGTAAAGGACGCCTTCCGGATGTTATCCTTAGCGTTGTCTACAGTGAGTGCAAGCCGCTTGAGCATATATTGAGGAAAGGAACAAAATAATTAAGAATTAAGAGTTAAGAATTAAGAAAATATGCCTTGTCGCAACGAAGGTGTCTTTCTTAATTCTTAACTCTTAATTCTTAATTTTCCGACTCTTAATTCTTAATTATTTAGAGCCTTCGTTTCCGCCTCCGCTTTTTACGTCGTCATTGTTTATCGTGCGCTCGGCTTTCTTGACGGAGGCTTTCAGTTCGCCTATGCGGAAGCTTACGCTGACACCGAAACGCTGCTGGTTGAACCTGCTCCAGGAGTTCTGCGTGAAGCCTGTGCTTGCCGTAGTGTTTTCGTATACCATGTATTTCTTGAAGAAGTTGCTGGCAAACGCGGATATGGTCAGCCGTTTATTTAGCAGCTGTTTGTTTATGTTCAGCGAATAGCCTATTGTCGCGTCGCCCTTGCCTTGCAGCGAAATCCATGGCGTCTGGCCATATACGTTGAGGCTTATGCGCCAGTCTTTGGGCAGCGTCTGCTGTGCTCCGCCGTACGCGAACATGCTCCATCCGGTGTTCTTGAGCGCCGCCCCGTCGGACAGGTACTGCCATCCGCCGTACAGGTTGACGTATATGCGGGTTGTGGTGAACGGATTATAGTTGATGTAGCCGCTCAGGTTGGCCGCCCTTGTCTTGCCTATGTTGCGGTATGTGGTGTAGAGCACGCTTTTGCCTGTCGGCTCCTGGAGCCCTGCGATGTCGTTGTCGTTGACGAGCGACGACACGCTTTGAATGCTGTTGTTTGTGAAGCTGTACCGCAGTGATAGGTTGACGCTCAGTTTGTTCGTGAAACTGTTGTAGCCGAGAGAGAACGAATGGCTCTTCTCGCTGACGAGGTTCGGGTTGCCCTGGCTTATGCTTGATGGGTTGGAATCGTCGAGATAGGGGTTAAGGTACCATATTCCAGGGCGGTATATACGCATGTTGTATCCTAAGCGAAGGTTCTGCGTGTCCGTCAGGCGGTAGCCGATTGAGGCCGAAGGAACGAGGTCGTCGAAGTCCTTTCGGAAGTCGTCGCCGCGCCCGAGCAGGTATTTCACGTCCTGTATGGTGTGCTCATAACGCAGTCCGAGCCGTCCGGAGAGCTTCTTCCACTTAAGTCCGTACCCCAAATAGGCGGCCATGATGTCGTTGTTGTGCCTGTAATGCGAGCTGTGTTCCTCGTCAAACTCATATTCTCCGTTGTCCGCCGCGGCGGCGGTATAGCGGTCGTTTTCCGATGAATTGTTGCGGAGAATATACTTGGTGCCTGCCTCTATGGTGTGGAGTTTGCCTATCGGGGTGGTGTAATCAACCTGAAACGTGTGTTCCGTAGTGCGTTGCGAGCCGTCGTTGTGCTGGTTTTCGAGTCGACGGATATAGTCTTGCCAGTCTATGGCGGCGCTCATGTCGTTATAGTCGGTGTACGAGTCGCTGGTTTCCGGGTCGGTACTGATTCGGTAAGAGAATGTCAGCATGCGGTCTTTTACCTTGAAAAGGCGCTGGTAGTCGACGCTTCCTTCTATCGAGAACCATGAGTTCTTGCTGTGCGACGGCATGTTGTAGCTATATAGCTCGTCGCCGTTTGCAGGGCTTGTGCCGATTACCGACGAGGCGCCTCGGCTCTTGTAGTTGTTGCCCCACAGGCCGAAGGAGGCCGTGACGAGGTTCAACGTGTCTATTTCATAGCTTGCCTCGAGGCTACCTGACTGGAAGTTGCTGCTTGATTTGCTGCTCCCGTCCTGCGCGATGTTTGCCGAGCTGGCCGACATTTCGTCGTCCGTTGCGGTAAGGGTGCTGCCCGAATAGCTGCGTGGCTGGTCGTTGTAGTTGTAGTTATAGCGTGCGCTGACGGTAAGCTTGCCGCTCTTTACCGTGCCGAACACGCCTCCGCCTGCGCCACGGTTGCTTGCGTTGGCGCTGAATGTGGCGGTGTATCCCTCGAAGCCTGAGCCTACGGTGATGATGTTGAGAATGCCGCCTACGCCTTCGGCGTCATACTTCGGGCCGGGATTGGTTATCACTTCAATCTTTTTTATAGTATTGGCGGGCATGCTCTTGAGCACCTCCGACGGGTTGTTTGACATCATGTTGTTCGGCCGCCCGTTGACATATACCTTGAAAGACGAGCTGCCGTTCACCTTGATATTGTCCTCTCCGTCTACCGTTACCATAGGAACTTTACGCAGCATTTCGAGTATCGTGTTCGACTTTGAGTCGGGATCGCTCTCAATGTCGTACTCCAGTTTGTCGATGTCGGCCTTCACCAGCGGTTTCTGGGCCACTACCTCTACGCCTGAAAGCTCGTTTCTGTCGTCCTTTATTAGTATCGTTCCGAGGTCAATTGCGCGTCCGTTGCCGTTTGTGTCGATGTCTTTCACTATGTCGGCACGTCCCATCGAACTTATGGTCAGCACGTATTTGCCTTTGGCCGGGGCTGTGATGGTAAATCGTCCGGCCTTGTCCGTAACGGCCATTTTTACCGCTTCAGCCCGTTTGCCTGGTTTTGTCAGGCGTACGGTTGCATAAGGTTCGCCTTCGCTTGTCAGTGAGTCGACAACCGTTCCCTTAATTGTGAAAGAGCTTCCGGCCGTCTGGCTAAGTCCGTATTGCAACGCTGTGACGGCCAGGAGCATTGCCAATATAATCCTTTTCATGTCGTTTTGTTTTGTGTGATGTATTAGAACGTTATATACGGGATACGCTGAAGGTTGTTGATTGTGAACGTGGAATTTAATGATTTAATGTTTCTTAACTTTTGTGCGGGCATAATATACAATGCCGACAGCGTCGGCCACGAACCATCCTATCGGCACGGCCCACCATATTCCGTACACACCGATTCCGGGCATGGCCGCCAGCCAATAGGCCAAGGCTACCCTGAGCCCGAGTGACAGCACGGTGAGCACTACCGACATTGCCGGCATGCGCACGGCGCGATAGTATCCGTACAGAAGGAACAGCAAGCCTATCAGCGCGTAGAACGAGCCTTCAATCCTAAGATATTCGGCCCCCACGGTGATTATTTCGTCCTCGCCGCCGCTGACGAACATCATCATCAGTTCTTCGGCGAAGATGAACACGGCGGCAGATACAACGACGGAGAATGCCGTCGAGACGCCTATTGCCACTTTTACCCCTCGCCGTATGCGGTCGTGCTGGCCAGCTCCGAAGTTTTGGGCGATGAACGTTGAGAAGGCGTTGCCGAACTCCTGTACCGGCATATAGGCGAAAGAGTCAATCTTTACGGCCGCAGCGAATGCCGCCATGACATGCATTCCGAAGCTGTTGACGAGGCCTTGCACCATCAGTATGCCGAAGTTCATTACCGACTGTTGTACGCTCGTAAGCATTGAGAACTGCGTTATTTCGCCCAGGATATAGCGCTTTATGTGTATGTCAGCACGCCTTATTCGCAGCTCGGGGCGAAGCCTGAGGGTGTAGGCCATTATCCCGAGGCCTGATACCGCTTGCGAAATGACCGTGGCCCAGGCCGCGCCGGCCACTCCCCAGTCGAAAGTGAGGATGAAAACAAGGTCGAGCACGATGTTGAGCACTGCCGAGACGGCAAGAAACCATAGTGGAGTAACCGAGTCGCCCAACGCTCTCAGCATTGATGCGTAGAAGTTGTAAAGGAACGTAAAGACGATACCGCAATAGATGATGAGCAGGTACGTGCTCATCAGCGGGTACACGTCGGCCGGCACCTGGAGCAGTCTAAGTATCGGGTCGTTAAGCAGGAAACAGGCGGCGGTAAGCCCAACGGTGGCCAAGCCGATTACAATGAGCGAGGCGCCTATGCTCTTGCGCATGCCGTCATGGTCGCCGGCGCCGAACTTCAGCGATACTACGGTGCCGCTGCCCATGCTCAGTCCGAGTAGTATCGACGTTATGAACACCATCAATGTGTATGCAGACCCTACGGCGGCGAGGGCTTCCGGCCCAACGAAACGTCCCACGATGAGCGTGTCGGCCACGTTGTAGCATTGCTGAAGCATGGCTCCTGCAATCATCGGTAGCGTGAAACGTAGCAGTGTGCCGGTTATTCCGCCTTGAGTAAGGTCGCCTTTTGTGTGCATTGCATGTATTAAAAAACGAATGCAAATATACTCAAAAGAATGCAAACGGAGCATATTCCGCAGTCTGTTTTTACGTAGATGGTTCCTATGTAGTTGCCCGATTGTCGGGCATGGCGTGGATAGCCGTTTTGCGAAAGGCCGTCTTTCAGCTTGCGAAAGGTGCTCTTTTGTCATGTAAAAGGCGGCATTTTAGAAGCCGAAAGACGGCCTTTCGCAAATCAACTTATTTCGCGCCGTCAGTAAGTTATTGGAAAATAATCATTACCTTTGCGCCCTGACAGGTATGAATAGGATAAACAAGCAGATTCTTCACATTGCCCTCCCGTCGATAGTCAGCAACATTACAGTGCCCCTGCTGGGGCTTGTCGACGTCGCCATAGTAGGCCATCTGGGTTCCGCCGCATACATTGCGGCCATTGCCGTAGGTGGTATGACGTTTAATGTTGTCTATTGGATATTCGGTTTCCTTCGTATGGGTACAAGCGGCATGACGTCTCAGGCGCTCGGGCGTCGCGACCTTGGCGAGACCGTTCGCATGCTCGTGCGTTCATTGGGCATAGCTTTTGCCATAGCGTTTGCGCTCGTCGCCCTGCAGACGGTACTGCTAAGGGCGTCGCTTTTTATGATGAAGCCAACGCCTGAGGTGGCCTCGCTCGTGTCCGCCTATTTCTCTATACTTATATGGGGAGCGCCCGCCATGCTCGGGCTGTTCAGCCTTTCAGGGTGGTTTATCGGTATGCAGAACTCCCGCATACCTATGGCGGTCGCCATTGTGCAGAATGTTGTCAACATAGCAGCAAGCACGTTGCTCGTCTTCGGATTCGGCTTGAAGGTCGAGGGTGTGGCTTTCGGTACGCTTACGGCCCAGTATGCGGGTTTCGCCATGGCAATAATCTTGTGCGCGAAGCACTATCGGCGTCTGAAGAATCACTACACTTCGCGCGGACTGTGGTGCCGTAAGGCCATGGCGCATTTCTTCAGTGTCAACCGTGACATATTCCTCCGCACGCTTTGCATGGTATCGGTCATGCTGTTCTTCACCTCGGCCGGCTCGTGGCAGGGTGAGGTCGTGCTGGCCGTAAATACTCTGCTAATGCAGTTCTATATGCTCTTTTCTTATGTCATGGATGGCTTTGCGTATGCCGGCGAGGCGCTTAGCGGGCGTTATTACGGCGCACGTAATGCCGGCGCGTTGCGCCGTACGGTACGCTGGTTGTTCTGTTGGGGCTATGGGCTGGCCGTTGCCTTCACCCTGGTTTACGCCATAGGCGGTGACGCATTCATGTCGTTGCTCACCGACGAGCCGTCAGTCGTCGCTGCGTCGCACACCTATTATTATTGGGCTCTTGCCATTCCGTTGGCCGGTGTGGCCGCTTTCGTGTGGGACGGTGTGTTCATCGGGTGTACCATGACGCGCGGAATGCTCATCTCGATGGCTCTTGCCGCCGCAACGTTCTTCATCCTTTACTATTCGTTGCACGGCACGTATGCCAATCATGGGCTGTGGGCTGCCTTTATAGCTTACATCTTTGTAAGAGGGCTTGTCCAAAGTTTAATTTATAGTAAACGAGCAGACGAGTGACGAGCAGACAAGGACATTTGCATTGTTTGTATATAAAAAGAACAAATTATAACTTCTATAATGCAAATGTCCTTGTCTGCTCGTCACTCGTCTGCTCGTCAACTTATACTTATTCAGGATATTTCATATTCTCTTCTTCCATCCTTTCGAGCACCTCTGTGAGGTATTTTCTTGCCTCAAGTCGTGCCATCGGCAGGTCGTGAAGCAGGTAGTTGCCACAGTCGCGGGGCGCAGCGCCGGGCACGTCGCCGTCAAAGTCGGCGATGAATGCGAACGTACGGCGCATCAGGTCGAGGATGTCTTGCGGTTCAAGGTTGCCCCTCATCAGCAGGTAATTGCCTGTAAGACAGCCCATTGGGCCCCAATATACTATGCGGTCACGCCACTCCGGGTCGTTGCGCAGATACGTTGCGGCCAGATGTTCGATGGTATGCAGCGCCCCTGGGTGCAGTGCCGGCTCGCGGTTTGGTTCCTTCATTCGTATGTCGAAGGTCGTGACGGTATCGCCGCCAACTTCATCCTTGCGTGAGACATATATCCCTCGCAACAGTTTCTCGTGGTTGATTGTAAAGCTGGGAATCTTGTTCATAATTAAGAATTAAGAGTTAAGAATTAAGAAAATATGCCTTTGTAGTTAAGAATTAAGAGTTAAGAATTAAGAAAAATACCATGTTAATATCATTCAATTCATATTTTCTTAATTCTTAACTCTTAATTCTTAACTACAAAGCGGCGATGAGCCGCTTTGTGATATTGAACGACCCTTCGGCCAGTCGGGCCCAGAAGTCGAAGTATTGTGAGGCCTTCGTGTCCTTTAGTGGCATGTCGCTGATTACGCGGAAGCTGATGAAAGGCACTCCGTAGATGTGGCATGTCTGGGCTATCGACGTGCTCTCCATGTCCACCGCTACGGCTTTGGGAAAGCGGGCGAGTATCGCTCGCATCTTATTCTGCGTGTTGACGAACCATTCGCCGCTGACAATCAGTCCCTTGAAGGCTGTTGACTGTCCGCACGCGGCAAGCGCCTTGTCAACCAGGTCAGCAGGAGTATGGAACGCTTCGGGCATGCCCATAATCTGCCCGAAGCGGCAGTCGTCGCCGCAATAAGCGTCATGGTAGCGGTATTCGGTGCCTATTACTACATCGCAAACGTTCATGCGGTCATCTGCGCCGCCGGCAACGCCTGTCGAGATGATCAGGTCCGGACTGTAGTTGTTAATCATCTCTACCGTACCTATGGCAGAGTTTACCTTACCTATACCGCACTTCTGCAAGATTATTTCCTTGCCGTCAATGCTTCCTAATATAAAATCTTTCTTGTTACGCCTCTCTACCGTGGATTCTTCAAGCAGCCCTTTTAATTGTACAAGCTCCTTGTCCATGGCGACGATAATGCCTATTTTCATCTGTGAATATCTTTTATTTCGGCGCAAAGATAGTGCTTTTTAATGAAAAATGAATAATGAAAAATGAAAAATCGGGCTTTGCCTGACATCCTTTTTGTTTGCCATAATGAGCGGTTTCAGTACCGTTTTCGTGACGTATTGTTCTCCGCTTTCCGACGGTTAACGCCTCTGTAACGGTCTTGCGGCACGATATGGTGATGCGTAGGATGGCCTGTTGCCTGTTTTAACATAAATTCTCTCGTTCTGGATAACGCTTTGTTAATCAGTGTTTTATGATTTAAAGAAAATGCGATTGCTATATTTTGATTGCTGAACACGGTCTATTCGCAATATAAAAGGTCGTCAATTGCAATGCTAAAGACGGCCTTTTACACCCTCATTGACGGTCTTTGACATGCCAAAAGACCGTCTTTTGTATTGCGAATAGTGCAATATTAGAATATAAATAGGTTATTCGCATAATATATTCGCTCGTTTATGCCATTCTGTTTCGCTATTTCTTGATTTTTAAATGTCAAGACTTTGGAAAACCGTTAATGTCATTTAGAGCGGTAAATATTGTGTTAGTGTGATAAAATGAAACTTTAGCCTTCGCCTCTCTCGTCTTGTTATATTTATCCGCAGGTATTCGCGTTGATTTGAACGGCAACCATGTTAAACGTCGCTCATTCGTCCGTTGCCGTTTGTCGGGTGCATGATTCCCCATTATTCATTCATCATTTTTCATTTAATTAATGTAGGATTTTTCATTATTCATTCTTAATTCTTCATTTAATCTATTACTTTTGCATCGCTAAACGAAAATAATGTAAAATATATAAAGACAATGGAAACATGGAAAAAATGGTTGCCTGACGTGTTGGCCGTAGTGTTGTTCGCGCTCATTTCGTTCGCTTACTTCTTCCCGGCAGACATCGAGGGCAAGATTCTTTACCGTCACGACTCGGCCGCAAGCAAGGGATTAGGCCGTGAGATGGCTGAATACAAGGCCCAGACGGGCGAGGTAACGCGTTGGATGAACTCGGTGTTCAGTGGTATGCCCACCTATCAGTCGGCGCCTGAATATACCAGCACAAAGGGTGTCCAGGGTGCCCTCAGCGTGTATCACCTATTCTTGCCCGAGAACGTATGGTATGTCTTTGCCTATCTTCTCGGTTTCTATATTTTGCTCAGGGCATTCGATTTCAGGCAGTCACTTGCCGTTCTTGGTTCCATAATATGGGCTTTCTCAACGTATTTCCTCATTATCATTGCCGCCGGACATATCTGGAAGGTCATGGCCTTGGCCTACCTGCCGCCGATGATAGCCGGCGTGGTGCTGTCGTATAGGGGCAAATACCTGTGGGGATTCATAGTTACGGCTATATTTTCGGCTTTCGAGGTTAATGCCAACCATGTGCAGATGACATATTACTTCCTCTTCGTCATTCTGTTCATGATTATCGCTTACCTTGTCGACGCCATACGGAAGAAGGAGCTCGCGCGCTTCGGCAAGGCCACGGCCGTGTGTGCCGCCGGTGCCGTCATCGGCATTTGCCTTAACCTGAGCAACCTTTACCACACGTGGGAGTACAGCAAGGAGACCATGCGCGGCAAGAGCGAGCTGGTGAAGAAGGACGTTGCCAACCAGACGTCGACCGGACTTGACCGTGACTATATCACCCAGTGGAGCTACGGAATAGACGAGACGTGGACGCTGCTCGTGCCGAATACGAAGGGTGGGGCAAGTGTTCCGCTGGTTGAAAGCGAGACTGCCATGAAGCATGCCGACCCTAACTTTGCCCCGATATACCAGCAGCTCGGCCAGTATTGGGGTGAACAGCCCGGCACGCAAGGCCCCGTCTACGTGGGCGCTTTTGTTCTAATGCTGTTCATTCTCGGCCTGTTTATCGTCAAGGGACCCATGAAATGGGCGCTCCTTGCTGCCACGGTGCTCTCCGTATTGTTGGCATGGGGCAAGAATTTCATGCCCTTTACCAACTTCTTCATCGACTATGTGCCTATGTACGCCAAGTTCCGCACGGTGGCGTCAATACTCGTCATAGCCGAGTTTACCATCCCGTTGCTTGCCATGTTGGCGTTGAAGAAAATCGTAGACGAGCCCGAAATCCTTACGAAACGTATCAAGACCGTATATCTCAGCTTCGGCCTTACGGGCGGTATAGCCATACTTTTCGCCTTGTTCCCCACGCTGTTCTTCTCTGACTTCATATCGTCTAACGAGATGAAGGCGCTCATGACGCTGCCGCAGGAGTATGTCAATCCCGTTATCGACAACCTGCGTGATATGCGAGAGGCCGTCTTTACGGCCGACTGCTGGCGTTCGGCGCTGGTCGTTGTGATAGGCACGCTCTGCCTGTTGCTCTTCAAGGCCAGGAAGCTTAAGGCCAATTACATGGTCGGCGCGATAATAGTGCTCTGCCTGATAGACCTCTGGCAGGTCAACAAGCGCTACCTTAATAACGACATGTTCGTGCCGAAGAGCGAGCGTGAGGCCCCGATACAGGAGACGGAGACAGACCGTATAATCCTTCAGGACAAGACAGATCTCGGCAATTACCGTGTGCTCAACCTCGCGTCTAATACCTTTAACGAGAACGAGACGTCATATTTCCACAACAGCATAGGCGGTTACCACGCAGCCAAGTTGCGCCGTTACCAGGACATGATAGACATGTACATTGCGCCGGAGATGGGCAGTCTCATGCAGGCTGTGGCCCAGGCAGGCGGAGATATGTCCAAGGTCAACGGCGACAGCATATTCCCCGTGCTCAACATGCTCAACGCCCGATACTTCATACTGCCGCTGCAAGACGGACAGACAGTGCCCGTGCAGAATCCGTACGTGTACGGTCCTGCCTGGTATGTTGACAATTTGACCTACGTTGACAATGCCAACGCCGAGATAGAGCGTGTCGGCAAGATGGACATACGTCATGAGGCTGTGGCCGACAAGCGGTTTGAGGCACAGCTGAAGACCGCCGTAAAGCAGGACAGCACTTCTGTTGTTAAGCTTACGTCATATATGTCTGACCGACTGACGTATGACGTTAACTCGTCAAAAGGCGGCGTTATAGTATTCTCGGAGGTTTATTATCCCGGGTGGACTGCCACCGTCGACGGACAGCCTGTTGAACTCGGACGTGTAAACTACCTGCTTCGTGCCGTGAATGTAGCGCCCGGCAAGCACAAGATAGAACTGGCGTTCCATCCCAAATCGGTAACTACTACCGAGACTATAGCTTATGTCGCTTATGCGGTACTGCTACTTGCCATTCTCCTTTTGGCATACATTGAATATAGAAAGAAGAGAAAATAGTTAAGAATTAAGAGTTAAGAATTAAGAAAAATACTCCTGTTGATAAGCGTTCAAGGCATTTTTTCTTAATTCTTAACTCTTAATTCTTAATTCAAAAAAACGTTGCACAAAAATGAAAAGACTACTATCCTTACCACCAAACCTTGTAAACTGTTTTCACGAAATTACCGGATATTCACGCGATGAATGGTTTTGCACCAGCGATCCGGTGGGTTGTAAGCTCGGCTCGGGCGGCGGTTCTACATGGCTGTTAGAGGCCTGTTACCGTGAGCATGGCGACGGAATGACGTTCGACGAGTGGCTCGCCGCAGACCGCAGGCTGCTGCTTCATGCCGGCGGACAGAGCCGCCGACTGCCTGCCTACGCGCCGTCGGGCAAGGTGCTGACGCCCATTCCCGTGTTCAGATGGGAGCGCGGGCAGCGCCTTTCACAAGATTTGCTGTCGTTGCAGGTGCCTCTTTACGAGCAGATAATGAGCCAGGCGCCAGCCAACATGCACACGATGATTGTTAGCGGAGACGTCTACATACGTGCCACTCAGCCCCTGCAGCCCATCCCTGAGGCCGATGTCGTGTGCTACGGACTGTGGCTTGGTCCCGAGATTGCAAAGGACCACGGGGTGTTCGTGTCAAAGAGCGACACTCCTTCGGTGCTTGAGTGCATGATGCAGAAGCCGTCCGTAAAGACGTTGGGCGAGCTGCTGAAAGACCACTTCTACCTTACCGACATCGGAGTGTGGCTGCTTAGCGACCGCGCCGTGCGCCTGCTGATGGCCCGTTCACGCCAGGGCGACGGCCTGAAGAACTATGATTTGTATTCGGAATTCGGCTGTTCGCTCGGTACGGAGCCGTCAATCGTCGACGAAGAGCTCAACTCACTGAGCGTGGCGGTGCTTCCGCTGCCCGGCGGAGAGTTCTACCACTTCGGCACGAGCCATGAGATACTGTCGTCAACGCTGGCCATACAGAATCTCGTTAACGACCAGCGCGAGATTATGCACCACTCGCTGAAGCCGCATCCGGCCATGTTCGTGCAGAACGCAGTTACCCGAACTGCCATCACCGAGGCAAACCAGAACCTCTGGATAGAGAACAGTTACGTGGGCGAGGGATGGACTTTGGCGCACGAGAATATAATAACCGGCGTGCCGGAGAACGACTGGCACGTGGAGTTGAAGCCCGGATGGTGTGTCGATATAGTGCCCGTAGGCGAGACGGAGTATGTCGTTCGCCCTTACGGATACGGCGACAAGTTCCGCGGGAGCTTGCTTGACGTGGCGACGGAGTTCATCGGACGGCCGTTCACGGAGTGGGCTGCCGAGCGCGGAATAAGCATTGACGATATAGAGGGAAACGCCGATTTGCAGTCGGCACGCATATTCCCCGTGTGCCGTAACGTGGCCGAAGCGGGGCTGGCATTGCGCTGGATGCTCGGCGAACCGGGCCTTGACGAGGGTCGTAAGGTATGGAACGAATGCACGAGGAAGCTCAGCGCCGACGACATTTCGGCTGAGGCCAACCTGCAAAGGTTGGTCGCTCAGCGCTGCGCGTACCGCTCCCAGAACTGGGCAGCGTTGGCCAAAAACTACGAGCACAGCGTGTTTTATCAGACAGACCTTGACGACGCGGCCCGTGAGTTTGCGCAGTTTGGCATACAAGAGCCTGCCCCGATAGCCGACACGGCGCCTCTGCTGACCCGCATACACGACTCGATGTTCCGCTCGGAGCTGGCCCGCCTGCGTGGAGAGGAGTGCCAAACGGCTGAAGACAAGGCGTTTACCCTGCTGCGCAACGGGCTTACCGTGCAGGCGCTGGCCGAGAAACAGCAGCCCCGCATGTCAGTTTACGGCGACCAGATAGTGTGGGCGCGCAGTCCGGTACGTATCGACATAGCCGGCGGATGGACCGACACGCCGCCTTACTGCCTGATGGAAGGCGGCAGCGTGGTCAACCTTGCCATCGAGCTTAACGGCCAGCCGCCATTGCAGACGTACGTGCGCCCGTGCCGCGAGCCGCGCATCGTGCTGCGCAGCATTGACCTCGGCGCCGTTGAGGAGGTATATACTTACGAGCAACTGGCCGACATGCGCCACGTGGGCAGCCCCTTCTCGATACCCAAGGCGGCGCTGGCGCTGGCCGGATTCTTGCCCGAATACAGCCTTGAGACGTATCCTACGCTTGAGAGCCGCCTGCGCGCGTTCGGCTGCGGACTGGAGATTACGCTGCTGTCGGCTATCCCCGCGGGCAGCGGACTTGGCACGAGCAGCATGCTGGCGTCAACCGTCTTGGGCGCGCTGAACGACTTTTGCGGACTGGCATGGGACAAGAATGAGATTGGGCGGCGCACGCTCGTGCTTGAACAGCTGCTCACCACGGGCGGCGGATGGCAAGACCAGTTCGGCGGAATACTGCAGGGCGTCAAGCTGTTGCAGACCGCGCGCGGCTTTGACCAGAGTCCCACGGTGCGCTGGTTGCCGTCAGACCTGTTCACACGGGCCGAGTACAAGCCCTGCCACCTGTTATATTATACGGGCATAACGCGCACGGCGAAGAGCATATTGGCCGAGATTGTGCGCCGGATGTTCCTCAACCAGAGCGACGAACTGCGCCTCTTGCGCGAGATGAAGCGACATTCGCTCGACATGTACGAGGCTATACAGCGCGCTGACTTTATCCAGATGGGCCGACTGGTGCGCAAGACGTGGTCGCAAAACCGTGCTCTCGACAGCGGTTCTGACCCCTCTGACGTGCGCCGCATGACCGACCTTATCGACGACCTGGCCATCGGCTACAAGCTGGCGGGTGCCGGCGGTGGCGGCTATCTGTACATCGTGGCGAAGGGCCCCGACGCCGCAGCGCGCATAAAACAGGTGTTCAACGACAACAGGCCGAACGCCAACGCTCGCTTTGTAGACATGTCGCTAAGCGATAAAGGCCTGCAGGTGAGCCGCAGCTAAGCGCCTGTCTGAAGGCATAAACATACCGGCCGGTAACCGGCTGATAATCAGATTCCATCGGTAGTTAAAGGAGTTAAAGTAGTTAACGTTCGCTTTGCTCACTAAGTAGTTAAAGACAAAAGCCTTGTAGGGTTATGTTTGGTTAACTGTAATATGGGTGTTTGCGGATATTCATTTAATCATATACTTTATAAAAGGCCGTCTTTCGTGTCGCGAAAGACGGCCTTTTAGCGTGTAAAAGATGGCCTTTTGGTTTGTAAAAGACGGCCTTTGAGATTACATCCGCAAATCTGTTGGATGAATATTAACTTTTACATTAAAGACGAACACTAATTGAATGCATCCTCCGTAGGGGTATAATTTATTATGCCCGCACGTTTCGTAAGAAACGTTTTTGGCTGATTAACACATGTCTGAACGCTCTTTCAGCGCGTGTGGACATAATGAATTATGTCCCTACAATGGCGCATTTGAATGTCTATTAGCTGACAAGAGAAACCGTGCAGTGATTGCGCTAAACGTCAATACGTCGAATTGAGAAATGCGGGGATGGTCTTTTGGAATGTGCGGGGCGGAAGAATGGCGGGGCGGAAGTAACTTAATGGCCGACGTGTAACCGTTTTACGGCGAAAAAGAGTATATTTGCAGCCTGTTAAGGACTATATAATATAATAAGGTATGGAGTTCAGGACGAGAGTGAGTGTTGACCGCCCGGAGTTTGAGATAGGGCCGTGTGAGGAGATGTTGTTCGTTGGTTCGTGTTTCGCGGACAACATCGGGCGGCGCTTCAAGGAAGAGAAGTTCCGCGCTACGGTCAATCCCTTCGGCGTGATGTATAACCCCGCGAGTATCCTGCACACCGTAGAGCGCACTGAAGCGGCGCCCCGAGTGGCGCTGTTTACGCTCGGCACGAACCATGTGTACATACTGAACGAGACGGGCGAGATTGTTGACAACTGCGCCAAAAGGCCGCAGCGGCTGTTCACCGAGCGTGAGCTGACGATTGACGAATGCGCCGGTTATCTTGGCAGGGCGGTCGACGTGCTCGTAGGGCGGCGCCAGGACGTGAGGGTGATAGTGACCGTCAGTCCGATACGCTACGCCAAATACGGCTTCCACGGCAGCCAGCTGTCTAAGGCTGTGCTGCTTCTTGCGGCTGACAAACTTGTGCGTGAGCGGCCTGGGCGGGTGTCTTATTTTTCCGCATACGAGATAGTAAACGACGAGCTGCGCGACTACCGCTTCTATGCGGCCGACCTGGTGCATCCGGCCGACGTGGCGGTGGACTACGTGTGGGAGCGCTTCTGCGACGTCTGTCTGACGGACGAGGCTCGGCGGGTGATGGGCGAATGTGACGCCATCCGTAAGGCCTTAGCGCACAAACCTTTCCGTCCGGACTCGGAAGACTATAAGAATTTTTTAGAACAAATATTGTTAAAAATAGACCGACTTAACGAAAAATACCCGTACTTAGACTTCGAAAAAGAGAGAACAACATGTCGTATTCGATTGAAAAAATAGCAGAACTGATCGGAGCCCGGCGCATCGGCGAGGCTCCGGCTACCATCGACTGGCTGTTGACGGACAGCCGTTCGTTGAATTTTCCTGAGGAAACTTTGTTTTTCGCCCTCCCTGCCAAGCGCAACACGGGAGCCAACTATATACCTGAACTCATCGAGCGGGGCGTACGCTGCTTTGTGGTGAGCGAGGAAGAGTACCAGAAAAATGAAGAATTAAGAATGAAGAATGAAGAATTGGCTGTAAAGGATGAAAATTCTTCATTCGGAAGCAAGGCTTCCATTCTTCATTCTTCATTGAATTTTCTGCTTGTTCCTTCGCCCCTGAAGGCCCTGCAGAAGTTGGCCGAGCAGCACAGGGCGCAGTTCAGCATCCCTGTAGTGGGCATTACGGGCAGCAACGGCAAGACGGTGGTGAAGGAGTGGCTCCACCAGCTGTTGGGCGACGACCGGCGCATCGTCCGCTCGCCGCGCAGCTACAACTCGCAGATCGGCGTGCCCCTGTCCGTGTGGCAGATGAGCGAGGACGACGAGCTGGCCATCTTTGAGGCAGGCATTTCCCAGCCGGGCGAAATGCGG
>ERZ827423.297-NODE-297-length-66977-cov-6.869804_pt1 | contig 66977 bp, 44 predicted proteins | sample MGYA00519775_ERZ827423 | MGnify/ENA primary metagenome ERZ827423 (study PRJEB31778, sample SAMEA3449296) | human gut metagenome | biome: human gut; feature: human-associated habitat; material: faeces | place: United Kingdom | collected 2010/2012 ... | reverse complement strand
CGCAGAAGCAAATGAAAACGAAGTTTTCAAATTTGATTATGCCGAGCCGCATCCTATTTTATTTTAAAGATAATGCAAATCGGGAGCGGAACAATCAAACTTGTTTGAATTTGTTCTTCCGGGATGCAATCTTATGGAAGATAGTGAAAGGTGAGTGCAGAAGCAAATGATGCCAGCCCCGTGGGGGCTGTTGGTGCGTAACCCACGGTCTTGGCCGTGGGTAAATGCCATGTAAAGGCATCGGCCTCGTGGAGGTCGCACTTGAACCAAAATTGCATTAGAGCGTAAAAGGTAGTTTTTGCCATATGTGGACAACTCTTTGGGCTTCTTGCCTGTTTCTGTGAGCATACAATCTGCCCAAAGTCTAATGCGATTTGGGTTGAAACAACTGTGCTACAAGTACGGCAGGCATGCGGCTATGACGCTTTCATTGTTTTGCCGTGATGTGTGGCCCTCGGCGCGCTGTGCCACTCTCCTCCCTTTCGTAGGCTTTGCAAACAGATAGAGACAACATCTGCCGCAGTTATCTTCGAGGTGGGAGATGCATTTGAAGAATTTTCTGAAATGTCTGTGGGTAATCGGCTATAATATGTTCTATTAGTTTGATTTGTGTTAAAAATGTGCTAAAAAACATATTTTTGCAGCACAATTTGTCAGTTTGATTGTTATATTTGCAGTGAAGAAAAGATTGGAATACTTTTTGTTTGTATACATAACATAGATTAGATTTCTGTTAGGTTTTTAGTTAGGTTTTAGGTTTTTAAAAAGATTGTGTTATGAAAAGGTTTGTTGTTAAATTTGCCAAGTGGTATTTTACCACGACGGCCGAAGCCTACAAATAGGCTTTTGTTTTGGGAATTTGAGACATTTTGTGTGATAATTGGAAGAGAGGCGTTGCTCCGCACGGACGGCGTCTCTCTTTCTTTTTCCGTGGAGCGTAAGGAAAATTTGCTAACTTTACGGTGGAATGCTTTACAGGAAAATCATACATATCGATATGGACGCTTTCTACGCGTCGGTGGAACAGCGCGACAATCCGGAGCTGCGCGGCAAGCCGGTGGCCGTGGGCCATGCCGACGAGCGCGGTGTGGTGGCCGCCGCGAGCTATGAGGCGCGCCGCTACGGCGTGCATTCCGCCATGTCGTCGGTGAAGGCTATGCGCCTGTGTCCTGACCTGATTTTCATAGAGGGCAGGATGAAAGTCTATAAAGAGGTTTCGAGGCAGATTCATTCCATTTTCCACGACTATACCGACGTGATAGAGCCGCTGTCGCTCGACGAGGCTTTTCTCGACGTTACGGAGAACAAACGCCATATCGAGCTTGCCGTCGACATCGCCGTCGAGATAAAGCGGCGCATACGCGAGGAACTCGGGTTGGTGGCCTCGGCGGGTGTGTCGTTCAACAAATTTCTCGCAAAGATAGCGTCCGACTACCGTAAGCCCGACGGGCTTTGCACGATTCATCCATCGCAGGCAATGGATTTCATAGCCAAGTTGCCGGTCGAGTCGTTTTGGGGAGTAGGCAGGGTTACGGCCATGAAGATGCACGCCATGGGGATATACAACGGCCTGCAATTGCGCTCCTATTCGAAAGAAGGGCTTGTCGCGAAGTTCGGGAAGATAGGGGCGGTGTACTACGACTTTGCCCGCGGAATCGACAATCGTCCGGTGGTCGTCGAGCGCGACCGCAAGTCGGTAGGGTGCGAGCATACGTTGGAGCGCGACATCAGCCGGCGTTCGTTGGTGGCTGTCAATCTCTATCAGGTGGTAATCGACCTTGTGGGCCGATTGGCGCGGTCGGGATTCCGAGGCAACACTTTGACGTTGAAGATAAAATTCTATGATTTTTCGCAGATAAGCCGCAGCCGTACCGTCAGCCACGCCTTGCTGACCAAGAAGCAGATTCTTCCGCTTGCCAAGGAATTGCTCTCGGCCGTCGATTACGAGACGCGCCCCATCAGGCTAATCGGCCTGTCGGTGTCGAATCCCTTCTCGCAGGACGGCAAGAAGCAGGTTGCCGTGCAGCTCTCCCTCGATTTCCCGGAATAGCGGCTATTGCGGCTGTCGCCGCAGGTTAAAGGTTATGGGACGATAGGTTATAAATAAGGTTATGAGGCTATGGAAGACAGCAAATGTGTCCCATAACCTCATAACCAATAACCCTTAACCTGCGGCGAAGCCACAATGGCCCTTAACCTGCGGTCATAGTCCGCAAATCGCTTATTTCTTCACTATCGGCTGGCGTATCGTCGAGTCGCCGGTCGTCACTACAACTATGTAGTATCCTGCCGGGCAGCCGGAAAGGTCGATGCTGTCGGTGCCTGTAGCCGATTTCGCCAACCGTCCGTCCGAGCCGAACACTTGTATCGCCGTTACTTGCTCAGGTGCGTCAACTTTCAATATGTCGGCGACAGGGTTCGGGTACAGCTTTATGTCGTCGTTGCTTATTCCGTTCACTCCGGCCTGATCGGTGACGGTGAAAGTGAACGACAGGTCTTCCTGCATGGTCATCTCGAACGGCAGACCTGTAAAGTCCACATTGTCGATGCTTACGGTGTAGCTTTTCCCGATTTCGAAAGAGGCTTTGCTAATCGTGAATGTTGTGCTTACTTCCGTGTCGCCGTCTCCGTATGCCGAGAAGTTCGCCGTCTTTTTCATTTTCTTTTTTCCTGATTCAGTTTCCGTAATCAGGAATTCGATGCTTCCGGTGGCAGTCTCTCCTGACGTGTTGTGCAGAGTGGCGGTTACGGTGATGTTTCCGCCTTGTTGTGCGGTCGTTGACGAGCCGTCCATAGCTGTCATTGAAATGTCGTTGACAGGCTCGCCTACGGTGATGTCGTCGCCGCTGACGGTGATGTACACTCTGTCGGCATCCGCTATGCGTATCCAGTCGAAGAAGTAGCCTGCACGGCTCTCTTTCGACACGGGGTAGATCATATATTCGCCGTCGGCAAGGCTCTCAAGCTCGCTTCCTATGGTGAGCTCGCCGCCTAGAACGTCGTAATACTGCCCTCCTGTCGAGCCTAAGCCCCTGATTTCCGCATTGACGGTATACGACGGTTCTGCCATTCGTTTGCCTTCTTTGTTGAATATGGCAGCCGCGATGCTTCCTGAAAAATTCCGGTAATTGTAATTGGATACTCCATTGACTTCGATTGTCATTTTATCGCCTTTTTTCAGGGATGTGCTGTTTGTGCGCACATTATCGTAGTATACCATTACAAGCTGGTATTGTCCGTAATAGCCGTCACCTTCGGTGTCGGGTTGCATAGTGATGACCGACTGCCCCTCTACGAAGCCGCCACCCCCGCCGCCTATGCCGAGCGAGTCAGGATTCATCAGGTTGATGTCGAACCATCCGTCGGACAGTCCTCCCCATCCCCAGTTCACGTGGAGCATTCCGTTTGAGTCGTAGCCGTCGACTACAAATGAGTGTCCGCCGGCGCTTCCGCTGCCGTTGAATATCAGCGGATGTCCCGCTCCCAATTCTTCTTCAATTTTGTTGATGAATTGCAGGTCGGTCATGGAGTCGCGGAGATATGCGTCCGACTTGTATCCGAAGAATGTTGCAACGCCGTAAGGTATGTCGGTGTCTATGGCGCCGCTGCCGTTAGGATAATAGTTCATTTGCACGGCGGCACCGCAGTCGAGCATTAGTTGTGCCACTGCTGCCGCTTCCGTCTCTGTATAGTCGTTTATTATGTTGTAATCCTTATCGTAATAACGGTTGTATTCATTGAGCATATTGTCCCAATCGTATGTCGATTGTGAGAAATCTCTGTGGCGAGTTTGACCGGTGTATCTGTCGGTGTAGGAAGTGCTGCCACGCCCCTGCTCCGGATAATTATAGTATTTCATCACTTGGGCCATTGCGGTTGCCACGCATCCGGTCGGACACAAATAATTCTGTACGGTCGGGCACAGCCGGTTGAACGGCTCGTCCTGATTCCAGCGAGTCTCTACGAGTGCGTCGACTATCGGAGTGCCTACTTCCGAAGCACGCTTTATGGGCTTGGCCTCACCGCTCTGCACTTTCTCCACATAGTCGGCATACGCCCCGAACCAGCTTTTCAGGTTCTGCGGCATGTTCTCCGTGGAGAACGAGCCTTCGCGCGAGTAACCGATAAGCTCCGTCAGGCTGTCGTCGCCGGAAATCACCACGAATCCCTGATTGTCGCCGAAGTTGAACACGTAGTAGGGTGCGGTGTCGGCTGCCGCGTTGTCCGCGCTTTTTGCGCGTGCCATTTTGCGTGCGGTTGTCGTTTCGGGCATATATTTGCTTGCTATTGCCGCCGCTTGCTGCTCGCTGATTTGTCCGGCGTTGGCTGTCATTGCCGCCGTTGCCGATAGGAGAAATGCAAAATATTTTTTCATTTTTGATGATTTGTTGTAGATTTGATAAATGCAGCGCAAAATTACAACAATTCCGATAATATCGGCGTGTTTTCGTGAAAAATATGCATTTTTATAGGTCAGACAGCCATTTTTTACCACGTTTGGTATATGACCATATGACAAAAATGACTCCGACGATTCCGGCAATTAAAAATATGGCGTCTAAAGTGCTCATAATTCTATTGTTTTAAAATTCTGCTTGCGAGAAATGCAAAAATATATGTGACAAATGATCCCAATGCAACTGTTATCCAGTTAATGTTACTCTTATCGTCTCCGAATAATGGCGTTATGCCGCCGATTACAAGTCCTGCAAATATGACTTTTGACAAGTCATAGAAGTAGCCTGCCAGCTTTTCTCGTCTGGCTTGGTTGCGTTCTTGAGTTGTCGTATGCTCTTTTTGCCGATTGACTTTATCAATATTGTATCTTTGGTTTTACAAAAGTAGGAAAAATACGCTGGTTTTACAATATAATTGCTGTGAAAAGTACATTCATACTTTGCGGATGATGTTCTCCGGCACGTACCACACATAGCCCTCCGCCGCAGGGAATCCGCAGGCTTCGATGAGCCGCATGTAGTTCGCCACTTGCCGCAGGTAGCGTTTGTCTTCCTTTTCCCCGAATTTGTAGTCTATCACGATGGTGCGTCCGTCGGGAGTGGCCACTATCCGGTCGGGACGGTAGGTGTTGCCTTTGCCGTCGGCCACGGCGCGCTCGCTGATTATGCGGTTGCCTTCGGCGAACCATTCCGCCGCTTCCGGATTCTCGAGTCCGCGGCGGATTATTTCGCCGTACTCTTCGGCTTCCAGCGGGGTGATTATGCCTTTTGTCAGGAATTGGCGTATCGCCTTGTCTGCATCCTTGCCATGCCGTATCCGGCACATTATCCGGTGCATCACTGTCCCTTTGTATTTCGGCGAGTCGTGGCTTTCGGCAACCGTGTCGGGCACGTCGAATTTCCATATTTCCGGCCTTGCCGTGATGTGGTAGCCGGGCATTTCTTTTTTTGTCGTTCCGCCGTCTTCCTTATGCCGTTTGAAAGGCGGCTGCGGTTCGCCGATTTCGAGGATTCCGCCGTCGAAATAGTCTGCCGGCGCGAGCAGTTGCTCCGCAATTACGTCGCCCGGCAGATTGTATGCCTCGCCGATGGCGCGTTGTCCCGATGCGGCTATTTCCATAATGTATCCTCCGATTTCCCCTTGTTTTTTCGGGTCTTCCGGGATGTAGGCTATCAGTTCTTCCCCGGCGCGGGTGAATGCCACGTAGGTCTTGTTCAGTGAGTCGAGTATGTTTGCGTGGCTCATTTCGGCGAAAACGTCGCGGAATATTGTGTCCGCTGTCTTTTTCGACCGCACGACAGGCATTATCGGCGGGATGCAGTCTTCCGGAACGCCTTCGAGCCTTATCCTTTCCGACTCCACCCATTCCATCTGCGAGCTTTTTTCAAGGTCCCAGTTGCAGAAAGGGATGATTACGCACGGAAACTCCAGTCCTTTCGACTTGTGTATTGTCATCACGTTCACGGCCTGTATGTTGTCGGGCGACGATATTGTGGTGTTCTTGCCCGTGCTCTCCCAATACTTGAGGAATTGGTGCAGGTCGGAGCCATAGCGTTCCTCGAAGTCGGTGACGAGGTCTTGCAGGGCTTGTATGAACGGGGTCTGGCTGTCGGCCATTTCTTTTGTCAGGTGTGTCTCTACGATGCGGTCGATTATCGCGTTCAGGCTTGTCGCGGCATTGTTGCCAAGCAGCGTGCCGCGGTCTATTCTGTCGTCGCTTCCTACGGCTTCCGTAAGTGCTTCCGTGACATTCTTGCCGTTGCTGAGGTTGCTTTCGAACTGCTTTATTATCACGGCGAGGCTCTTCTTCCGCCCGTTCTCTCCGCCGTCCTGCCTGTAGTTGCTTTGGCTGTCTAAGGTGGCAAGTATTGCCATTATGGTTTTCACTGCCGGCGATTTGCGGATTATTAGCGATTCCTCCGATACGACGTTGATGCGCTCTCCGTCAGGCCGTCCTCTTCCGTCGTCGAGGATGCGGGCTATGACTGATTGCCCTTCGGCTCTTTTGTTCACGAGTATGGCTATGTCGCGTTGCTGGTAGCCTCTCGAAAGGGCGTCGCGTATGTCGGCAATCATGCGGTCGAGCACCATGGCGGTGTAGCCGTTGTCCTCGCCGCTTTCCACCCATTCTATGCGCACATGCCCGGGGTTTCCCGCGTTGCGGGGTGCTACCTGCTGCACCACGTTGCTGTAGATGTCGTCCATGCCGAGCTTTTTGGCGAGCAGGGAGAACAGCGTGTTGTTCCATCTCACTATGTTGCTTGCGCTGCGCCAGTTGGTGTTTTCCTTCAGCGATGTCCCGATGTCGGTTATCTGTCGGCCGAAAGTGCGGTAGATGTCGTCTTTCAGTATCGTGGGGTCGGAGTTGCGGAAGCGGTAGATGCTTTGTTTCACGTCGCCTATTATGAGGTTGTCGTTGCCTTCCGCCAGACTGTTGGCTACCAATGGCTCGAGGTTTTCCCATTGCATTTTCGAGGTGTCTTGGAACTCGTCGATTAGGAAATTTTTCAGACGGATTCCTACACGCTCGTAGATGAACGGCGCGTCGTCCTTGTTGATGATTTTTTTCAGCATCTCGTTCGTGTCGGAAAGCATTATCAGGTTGTTTTCCTTCGTGAAGTCGAGGATGTTCGCGCTGATGTCGCCGAGGAGACCGAGAAAATAAAGGTTCGACAGTATCATTTTTGCCGACGACATTTCGTCCGACGCTTCGCGTATCTGCTTGATGCTGCGGTTGATGCCGTCGATTACGTCCGCACTTGCCGTGGCCAGCGGTTTCTTTTTGAACCATTTGTCCGGTTGGCTTTCGGCCTTGCATATTTGTTCTATGGCTTTTGCGTCGGGCTCGCCTTGGAATTTCTCGTTGAATCCGTACTTGAAATCTTCAGTGCCGTACGTTGCCGTGACCGAGCGGAACAGCGCGCACGCGTCGCTGATTTTGCCGCGGCTTTTGCGCAGCGATTCCTGCAGCGACTCTTTGAAGCGTGTGATTTTGCCGTTGTCTTTCAGATATTCGGCCAGTTTGTCGATATTGCGCTTGACGGCTTCTTTCGAAAGGTCGCGCGCGAAAGAATAAATGTCGGAGCCCGAGGTCTGTCCTGTCGGCATGCGGAATATGTCCCACGATTTCCCCTCGTCGATACGCGCTTTCATGAAGTCGATGAGCCATTGTCTCAGCATCCGGCTTTCCGGCGATGATCCTGATTCGTGCAATTGCTGTTTCAGGTTGCTGATTCCCACGGCTATCGCATAGTCGTCGTTCAGTTCCACATTGTAGTTGCCCGACAGTTCCACTTCGTAGGCAAAAGTGCGCAGTATCAGTTGGAAGAAAGCGTCGATTGTGCTTATGTTGAAGTTGCCGTAGTCGTGGAGCAGTTGCTTGAGTGCGGTCTGCGACGCTTTCTGAAGCGCTTTTTCGTCCACCGCGAATGTCTTGCAGAGGTCGGCGGCATAGGGGCTTTCCGGTGTGTGGAAGCTCAGCGTGTCGAGCTCGTCGATTATGCGCTTCTTCATCTCCTCGGTGGCCTTGTTGGTGAACGTGATGGCGAGTATCTGCCCGTGTTTCTCTTTCAGATGCCTGTCCAAAGAGTAGGTCCCGTCCTCGTTCTTTTTGCCGAGGAGGAATTTCAGGTATTCCTTCACCAAGTTGAAGGTCTTTCCTGAGCCTGCCGATGCCTTGTATACCGTTATCATGCCGTCAGATTATCCGTGCGTTGTAGCCTTCTTTTTCAAGCAGTTCTTTCACTTTCTGCCGCATGTCGCCCTGTATGAGTATCTCTCCGCCGCGTGCCGAGCCGCCTACGCCGCATTTCGTCTTCAGCCGGCGGGCAAGCTCTTTCAGGTCGTCGTCGCTGCCGGCGAATCCGGTTATTATCGTGGCTTCCTTGCCTTTGCGGTTCTTCTTGTCGAGCATTATTTTCAGGCGTTGTTCCGACGGAGGCAAAGTGGTCTCCTTTTCTTCTTTGCTTTCCTGCTCCTGCATGAATTGCGGATTTGTGGAGTATACTATGTTGAGTTGTGATTTCCAGTCGTTTTGTTTCATGATTTTTACATTTCGCTTGGTTTATGTTTTTCAAAATTATGTAATTTTGGCGACGTTTGCAATAACGCCGTGTTTTTTGCGTTAAAAGCATATATGAAAATGACTCGTTTCTATATATTGGCTGTGATTGCCGCCTTTTCGGCGTTCTTCGCTTCGGCGCAGGACAACGACAAGGTGCTCAACCGTCCGTATGCCGATATGAAGCGTCTGCATTACGGCTTTTCCGTGGGATTCCAGAACCAGAACCTGTGGCTTACCCATAACGGATACGTCACCGACAACGGCGAGGCGTGGTTCGCCGATGTCACTGGCCTGCAGCCGGGATTCTGCGTGAATATCCTCGGCGATTTGCGCCTTGCCGAGCATTTCAACCTGAGAGTGTCGCCGGGAATGTACTTCGGGAGCAAGACAGTCACTTTCCGCGACGCCGCCAGCGGGGCGATAGAAAAGCAGAACATCAAGAACAGCAGCGTTGTCGTGCCGGTAGATTTGAAAATGTCGGCCAAGCGCTATCATAATATGCGGCCATACGTCACTGCCGGGATGATGGCTTCTTTCGATGTATCGAAAAAGAAGGAGGGGGAATTGTTGCAATTGAGCAGTACCGACCTTTATGTCACTGTCGGTTTCGGACTCGATGTGTATGTGCCGTTCTTTAAGTTCATTCCGGAAGTCAAGTTCTGTTTCGGGTTGCGCAACCTTTTGCAGAAGGACCGCCCGGACTTGGCCGAAGACCCTGAAAAATTGAAGTTTACGCAGTCGCTCGACAAGGCTACTTCAAATATGGTTGTATTTACATTTTATTTCGAATGAGAAGGCTGCGGACGGAAATATTGGCGAGGATGATTGCGGTGGTTGCCGCGGTGGCTTTGGCTGCTCCGCGGGCCGACGCTCAGGTAGACACGCAATTGTCGCAATATTGGGCGTTGCCTTCTTATTACAATCCCGCGGCTACCGGGACCATCGACTACATACACATAATGGGCGGCACGAAATTGCAGTGGGTGGGCATACCTAACGCCCCGGTGGCGTTTCTTGCCGCAGCCGACATGCCTGTGAAGATTCTGAAAAAGCGTATCGGCGTGGGGCTTGTCCTGCAACAGGAAAGTCTCGGGTTGTTCTCCAACCTTAATGTCGGGGCGCAAATCTCCTATAAGATTAATCTGTTTAAAGGTGTGCTGAGCATCGGCGCGCAGTTCGGCATGTTCGACCAGCAGTTCAAGGGCACGGAGGTGTTTATCCCGACAGACGACGACTATCACGAGGAAAACGACGACGCCATCCCGATGGAGGACCTTCACGGGACGGCTTTCGATATGAATTTCGGGGTGCATTACACCCATAAATGGTTCTGGGCAGGCATCTCCGCCACGCACGTGATGGAGCCTACCGTGTCGCTCAATACGGAGGAGGGCACTTCGGAGACGCTCTACGAGTCGCAGGCGGGCAGGATGTTTTATTTTATGGGGGGTAGCAATATTCCGGTAAAAAATACGTTATTTGAAATACAGCCGTCGTTCATGGTGCGTACCGATTTCAATATGGTGCAGCCGGAGGTGACGGCAAGAGTACGTTATAAAAAGTTCCTTTCCGGTGGCGTGGCATACCGTTACAACGATGCCGTCTCCATTCAGGTGGGGGCTGAGTACAAGAACTTTTTCGTGGGCTACAGCTACGACTATCCTTTGACTGCTATCAACAAGGCGAGCAGCGGAAGCCACGAGGTGCTTGTGGGGTATAATGTGAAACTGAACATGTCAGGAAAGAACAAGAATAAACATAAGAGTATTCGTATAATGTAAGATATGAGAAGAATTGTAAGTTATATTGTGCTGGGGCTTGTCGCTTCGTCTTGCGCTTTCTCGTCGAAATCGTCGATGGGTGGCGATGGCGGAGAGGTGACCGGTATTTATGGTACGGCTATGGGAGAACCTGCTCCATACGGTATGGTGCTTGTCGACCGTGGTTCTATGAAGACCGGGCCTGCCGAGAACGACAGCGTATGGGGAATAAAAGCGGAGCAGAACGGAATGTCGGTAGAGTCCTTCTGGATGGACGAGACGGAAATAACCAACGCGAAATACAAGCAGTTTGTGTTCTGGGTGCGCGATTCCATTATCCGTGAGCGGCTTGCCGACCCGGCATACGGAGGCGACGAGGAGTACAAGATTGAGGAGGACGACGAGGGAAACCCGATAACTCCTTACCTCAACTGGAAAAAACCGATTCCGTGGCGCAATCCGACAGAGGATGAGCAGCGTGCCATCGCCAGTGTCTACCGCCGCAATCCGATTACGGGAACTATGGAGCTCGACCCCACGCAGATGAACTACCGCTACGAGGTGTTCAACCTGACGGAGGCCGCAAAGCGCAAGAACCGTCTTGACCCGGCGAGGAGAAACTACAACACCGACGTGCCGCTCTCCGAGGAATTGCCGATGATTTCCAAGGACACGGCGTATTACAACGACAACGGCGAGATTATCCGTGAGACGGTGACGCGCCAATTGTCGGGCGACTACGATTTCCTCAACACTTATATAGTGAATGTGTATCCCGACACTACGGCGTGGATTAACGATTTCGAGAACGCTTACAACGAGCCGTATACGCGAATGTATTTCTCGCATCCGGGATATAGCGACTATCCGGTGGTAGGCGTTAGCTGGGAGCAGGCCACGGCTTTCGCCAAGTGGCGTACCGACTTCCTGAAACGCTCGCTCGGGCGGCAGGGGGTGTATATCGAGCCTTACCGTCTGCCTACCGATGCCGAATGGGAATATGCCGCGCGTGCCGGAAACGAGGCCAACAAATATCCGTGGGAGGGCGACTTCCCGATTTCCGACGACGGCTGTTTCTATGCCAACCTGAAGCCCGGCGACGGAAACTATATCAAGGACGGCAATCTGATTACGTCGCGTGTGGGCACCTACGACCCGAATGACTTCGGAATTTATGATATGGCCGGTAATGTCAGCGAATGGACATCGACGGCCTACACCGAGAGCATCGACCGTCTGACGAGCGACATCAATCCGGAGTACCGCTACAACGCGGCTAAGGAGGACCCTTACCGCATGAAGCGCAAGGTGGTGCGCGGCGGCTCGTGGAAGGACATCGCTCACAATGTCCGTGCCGATTTGCGCCAGTGGGAATACCAGAACGAGCAGCGTTCGTATATCGGGTTCCGTTGCGTGCGCACTCAGGTAGGGTTCGCTAAAGGGAAGAAGTAAATGTGTATGACAATATAAAATTGCTGTATTATGGGCAAATACAAAAGATATAAGAATAGGATTGCAGTGTTCCTTTCGGGCGAGAAGGGACAGCGTTTCTTCAATTTCGCCTACAGTATAGGTGCCGCTGTCGTGATTTGGGGCGCGCTTTTCAAGATTCTCCACCTTCCGGGTGGCAACGCTCTGCTCTCAATAGGTATGGGTACTGAGGTGCTTATGTTCGTGCTTACGGCTTTCGACCGTCCGCCGAAAGAATACCATTGGGAGGAAGTATTTCCGGTGCTTGCCTCTAAAAACCCTGACGACCGTCCGGAATTCAAGGGCGGCGGAGGCTCTGTCGTAATCGGTGGCAACGCCGTGGCTGGTGCTGACGGCGGTGCGGCCGTCAGCGGTGGCGGCTCTGTCGTTGTTGGCGGCTCCGCGGGAGGCGGTGTGGTTTATGCCGGGGAAGGCGGCGTGCCGGATGTGGAGAACCTGTCGACCGTTACCGAAAAGTATACGGAACAGCTTTCGGCTATTTCCGAGCAGATGGAGAAACTTAAGGAGACCACCGAGGCGCTTAACAACGTTTCCAACGTCTTGCTTGAAAGCTACCGTGCCATAACCGACAATTCCGACAATATCACGGAAAGTTCCGCCGGATATGTGGAGCAGATGACGAGCCTCAACCGTAACATAGCGGGGCTTAACACCATATACGAGATACAGCTAAAGAGCATATCGTCGCAGCTCGACAACATCGACAAGGTGAACAAGGGACTGAAGGACATAAGTTCAATGTACGAGCGTTCGGCCGCCGAGAGCAACCGCTATTGCGAGGAGACGCAGAGGATGGCGCAGTATATGCAGCAGCTCAATTCCGTGTATGCGAAGATGATTACAGCCATGACCATCAATATGTACAATCCGGCGATGGGAGCGGCTGCCGTGCAGCAGCCTGCCGCGCCGGTGCGGCAACAGGAGCCGGAACAGCCGGAGCAGGGCGGCGCGAAACCTGAAGAAGAATAGAAACTGTGGTTTTAGATATATAGGAGATACTGTAACAGAATGGCAGCTAGTAATAATATAGGTCGTATGTCCCCCCGTCAGAAGATGATAAACTTGATGTATATCGTCCTGACGGCTATGCTTGCGCTCAATGTGTCGAGCGACGTGCTCAACGGCTTCAACCTCGTGGAGGACGGGCTTGTGCGCACCAACCGCACGGTGAGCGACCGCAACACGGCCCTCTACCAGCAACTGGAGGATTTCGCCAAGCAGAATCCGCAGAAAGGCAAGGTGTGGTACGACAGGGCTACCGATGTGCGCATACGCACTATGAAGCTGTATGCGTATATCGACTCTTTGAAGCTCGCGATAGTGAAGGATGCCGACGGCGACGATGCCGACATGGATAACATACAGGGGCAGGACAATCTGGAATCCGCGGCCAAGATTATGCTTACTTTCGGCAACGGAAAGAAATTGCAAGCCGGAATGGCTGATTATAAGAATTATATATGCGCGCTGGTGAACGATACCACGAAGCGCAATTCCATCTTCAAGGCTCTTTCCACCGACCCTATCGTGCAGAAAGGCACGCTGGTCAAGACCCCTTGGGAAATCGGGATGTTCGAGAATATGCCTGTGGTGGCAGCTGTCACTCTCTTGGCGAAGATTCAGAACGACGTGCTGTTTGCCGAGGGTGAGGCTTTGTCGACACTGCTCAATAATGTGGATGCCGGCGATGTGCGTGTCAACCAGCTCGACGCTTTTGTCATTCCTAACTCCCGATTGGTGATGAGGGGTGGGAAATATTCGGCCAACATAGTGCTTGCAGCCGTCGATACCACACAACGGCCTTCGATAGTCATCAACGGCCGCCAGTTGCCGGAGGATTCCAGAGTCTATGAGGTGACGGCCGGAAGCACCGGCACGTTCGACTATACCGGCTATCTTGAAGTGACACACGGCGACGGCACAACCTCGCGCCACGAGTTCCATTCCGACTATACCGTGATTGAGCCGATGGCGACCGTCTCGGCTACTATGATGAATGTGCTTTATGCCGGAATCGACAACCCGATAAGCATCTCCGTGCCCGGTGTGGCGCAGAATGCCATAAGCGCCACTATGACCAACGGCTCGCTTACGCGCAACGGTGATATTTGGAATGCCCATCCCACACAGGTAGGGGCGGAATGCGTGATTTCGGTAAACGCTACCATCGACGGACGGCCGCAGACAGTGTCGGCCACTTCGTTCCGCGTGCGCAAATTGCCTGACCCGACACCTTACATCGCATATAAGGACAGCAAGGGCAACGAGATGCGCTATAAAGGCTCGCGGCCTTTTGCCAAGTCGCTGCTGCTCAGCGTGCCGGGCATAGAGGCTGCCATCGACGACGATTTGCTTAACGTGCAGTACCGTGTCGTCTCGTTCGAGACCGTGGTGTTCGACTCTATGGGAAATGCCATCCCGGAGACTTCCGACGGCTCTAAGTTCTCCGAGCGCCAGAAGAACAGCTTCCGCCGTCTGTCACGCGGGAAGCGGTTCTATATCTCGCGTGTCAAGGCTATCGGCCCCGACGGCATAACGCGCGACCTTGCGCCGATGGAAGTGATTGTTAATTAATTGTTTGGAAATTTTATGCCACGATATATGAGAAGTTTTAGAAACATATTTGCGGTTTGCCTTCTGATAGGGGCTGTCATGCCTTCCTATTCGCAGGTGGTGCGCAAGAGAGACAGAAAGGAAAAGGACGATTCCGCAACTCCGGGTGTCACTTTCCGTATGAAGGAATTCTACGACATTCGTCCGGAATCCGATGCCAACAAGATGTGGGAAAAAGTGGTTTACCGGCAGATTGACCTCACCAAGCCGCAGAATATGGCGCTTTATTATCCGGAAGAGCCTACGGAGAATCAGGAGAGCCTCTTCCGCCTGATTATGAAGCTCGTCACTGACGGGCAGGTGCCGGTCTACGAATACCTCGACGGGCGCGAGCTGTTTACTGAGCAGTATAAGGTCAACGTTAAGGATATGCTCGACCGTTTCCACATCCTCTACACCGAGGGCAAGGGAAGCACGGAGAAGAATCCCAAATTCGTCATCGAGGAAAGCGACGTGCCTTCAAACGAGGTGCTTACTTACTATGCAATCGAAAATTGGGAGTTCAACACCAACGAGAACCGCTTGCGCAACAACGTCGTGGCCATTTGCCCGGTGCTTCACCGTTCCGACGATTTCGGCGGCGAGCCGATTCGCTATCCGATGTTCTGGGTGAAAATGAGCGATTTGCGCCCATACCTTACGCAACAGAACATTTTCATAGACGACGATAATAATCTTGCCCGCTACAACTATGACGATTTCTTCCAGATGGGGATGTACGACGGCGAGATTTACAAGACGCGCAACCTGCGCAATATGTCGTTGATGCAGATGTTCCCCGACCCCGACGAGTTGAAGCATGCGCAGGATAGCATAGAGAACCGTCTCGCCTCCTTCGACAAGAATCTGTGGGTGCCTACCCGCGAGGAGATGGAAGAGCGTGCCGCCGCGGCCGAAGAGGCGCGCTTGCGTGCCGAAGGCAAGACGGACGACATTGTCGTGAAAGAGCGTGACGGCGGCGATGAGGAAGCCGTGGAGGAGGAAGAGCAGGAGGCTAAGGAGCCTAAGAACAAGCGTTCGGTCCGTAAGAGTTCCGACTCTAAGAAAGATAAGGAAAAATCAAGCAAGAAGAAAAAGACCAAGGCCAAGAACAGCAGTGTCGGTAAAAAATCGTCCAGCGGAGCGGTACGTTCCGTGCGGCGTACCCGCCGCTGACAAGCTTCGGCCATACCTTTATGTTTGAGGGCGCACCTTTTGGATGCGCCCTCAAACATATAAAAAATAAAAAGATTACTTATCTCCCGACAAATAACCTTTCTACCTTAAAATCTAATACCATGAAAAAACTTGATGCAAATATAGCGCAAATATGTTTTATAACACATTTTCTGCACAAAAAAATCTCATATTTTGCAATATTTAACATTTGCCCGATACAAGAGACAAGAGATAAAAGTCCAGCCTTGTCGAGGCTGCGCTCTGTGACGATTGCGCTATGCGCTGCCTCGGTAGGGCTGTATGACAACACGTTTTCTTAACGTGAGTTCGATATAAGAAATTACGCGAGTTCGGGATAAGAATTGAGAGGAAACATATTGTAATGGATTTTTAAACATTGAAGGTGCATCGCTCATTACGACACACCTTCTTTTAAGAGCGGTAAACGAGGCTCGAACTCGCGACCCTCAGCTTGGGAAGCTGATGCTCTACCAACTGAGCTATTACCGCATTGCTATGGAAACGGCGCAAAATTAGCTATTTTCTTCATCCCTGCCAAATCCGCGCCGTTTTTTTGCATATTTTTCACCAAATCCCGTTTACAGGTCGAGCTGGCCGGTGACGCGGTAGTATTCCGACTCGTAAATCTTGAACTGGCTTTGCGCCTCTATATAGTTGCTGCGTGCCTGTTGCCATTGCGACTGCGCGTCCAGCAGGTCTGTCAAGGTACACATTTGCACGTCGTATTTCCGGCGCATCACCCTCAGGTTCTCGTCGGCCTGCCGCATACCCAATTCGGCTGTGGAAATCATATTGTGGCTGTCGGTCACGTTCTGTATGGCTTGGCGAACTTCGATTTTCATAAGCCGTGAATTTTCTTCCATCTCAAGCCGGGCGTTGTCAACGTCGATGCGTGCCTGTTTCACTTTCTTGCGTCCCTCTCCCCAGTGGAATATCGGTATGCTCACTGTTGCCAATGCTGTGGTATAGCCGTCGTTCATCGTGTTGGTGAACGGCGCCATCACTCCGTTGCCCGCGTCGAACACGCCTTTCATCTTGATGTTTCCGAGATACAGGTATCCTGCCGACAGTCCTACCGTGGGCAAAATGTCGGCGCGTGCCATTTTCACCTGTTCTTCGCGCGCTTCAATCTGTTTTTGCAGCAATATTAATTCCGGCCGTTGCGATATGTCGTCGGTCAGGGATTCGGGCATAGCGACGCTGATTTCGGAGTCGGCCGGCGATATGCCGGTGCCGAAATCCAGGCCGGTGACGCTGCAAAGGGCGAGGCGGCACAGTTCGGCCCCGTTCTTGGCTTTTTGCAGTTGGTAGGTTATCTCGCTGCGTTTCGTCTCGATGCGCAAGAGGTCGTTGGACGTGGCCATTTCCGCGCTGACCGATTTCTCGGTCTGGGCGAAAAGCGTATCCATCTGCTGCGCGTACGATTCGAGCAGCTCCACTTTTTTCAACACGGCCACATACGACCAGTAGGCGTTGTCGGCGTAGGCAATCACCTGCATACGTTCTTTCCGCTCTGATTCCTTGGCGCTCTCCATCCCGATTTTTCCTAATCGGTTGGCGGCACGTATCCTGCCCCCGGCATACAGTGGCTGCGTGAGGCTCACGCCCGCAAGATATGTGCCTTTCATCGACAGCTTTGTGCCCATCATGTCGGCATCCTCGACCATATACATGGCGGCTGCCGTAGCCGAGAAATCCGGCAGGTAGGCGGTAAAGGCTATTTCCTTGTCCAATTCCGCCCGGCGTGTGTTGTTCGAAGCCTTGCGCAGGCTTTCGTTATTGGCCACGGCGAGCGTGCGGCAGCTGTCGGCGGTCAGCACGATGTTCTCGCCGGAGACCGGCACGGCCAATGCCGTGGCGGCTATTATGGCATATAGTTTTGTCCTCATGTCGTTTTTTATTCTGCTTTTTCCGGTTTATGAATCTTGAACAATGCTGTATAGAACAGCGGCAACAGTATCAGCGTGATGATTGTGCCCACCGTCAGGCCGCCCATGATGGTTATGGCCATCGAGCTGTACATCGGGTCGCCCACGAGCGGTATCATTCCCACAATGGTGGTGAGCGATGCCATCGTCACGGGGCGCACGCGCGACACGGTGGCCTCTATGACGGCCGTGTACGGATGCTTGCCTTCCTCGTTGACGAGACGGTTGATTTCATCGACAAGCACTATCGCGTTTTTCACCATCATGCCTATCAGTCCCATCATGCCGATGATTGCCATGAATGTGAACGGCTCGCGGAAAGCCAGCAGCGACGGGGTTATGCCGCAGAACACGAACGGGAAGCATATCAGTATCAGTATCACTTTCTTCCAGTTGTTGAACAGCAGCAACAGTATTCCGAGAATAAGGAATATCGTGATTGGCAGATATTTCAGCAGGTTGCCGATTGCGTCGCCTTGCAGTTCCTGCTCGCCGACCCAGCGCATGGAGTAGCCGTCGGGCAGGGGAATCGCCTCGATTTCGCCCTTTATCTCTGCCAGCACCTTTGCCGGAGTGGCATCGTATTGTCCGTAGTCGGGGTCGCATTCAGCCTCGATTGTTCTCTGTCCGTTCACCCGCCACACCACGGATTCTTCCCATTCCGGGCGGATGGCGCTTGTCACCGCGCTCAACGGCGTGCTGCGGAATATCTTGTCCTGCATCTCCTCCGCGCTCATCCCTCCGGTGAGCAGCGCGTTCACGTCGTTCTCGTCGAGGTGCATGTTGAGCATGCTCCATGCCGGTATGTCGCCGATTCCCTCAATGCGGCTGCCGTCGGCGTTGCGCACTTTCAGGTTGATGGTTACCATACGGTCTTGGTCGTTGATTACTCCCACAGGCAAACCATCGGTGGCTGCCAGCAGGGCATTCCCGGCATCGCCGCGCTCTATTCCGGCGCGCAGGGCGTCGCGTTGCACGTATTCGGCCACAAAGGATTTCCCTTTCGGCTTCCAGTTGTTTTCAACGGAATATTTATCGACATATTTGCACCGGCGCATCACGTCTTCGGCCTGTGCGCTCAATTGACGCAGCACTTCAGGGTCGGGGCCGGAGAATTGCGCTTCCACGGTGTGCGAAGTTGCAATCGAGAAGTTGTATTTGCGCGTCCTGATATATGCGTTAGGATATGCCTCCCGCAATTGCTTGCGCACTAAGGGTATCTGCTCCACTACGGTCTCGTAGTCCTTGCAATCGACGATAAGCTCGCCGTAGCAGTCGCCGCCGGAGGTCATAGGGCGGACAAGGCAATAGCGTGCCGGCGCGCTTCCCATGCTCACTGCCACGCGCTCTACCGCCGGATTCTTTTTCAGCAGCGCGCTCATTTCGAGCAGGTTGTCGCGCACCTTGTCTGGATCGGTCTGTGCAGGCATATAGCATTCCACCACGAATTGCTTGTAGTCGAAGTCGGGGAAGAACAAGTTCTTCACCTTTGTCATTCCGAATATGCATACTGCCAATACGCATACCGCTACGGTGATTGTCAGCTTCTTATGCCCGATTAGCACGGAAATGGCACGGCGTACGAAGCGGTGGACTGGCGAGTTCATCACTTCGCCGCTTCCTTTCGTCTCTTTCTCTTTTTCTGTCTTGGGAAGCCATGCCTTTGCGCATACAGGCACTTGTGTCAGAGCCAGTACCCAGCTTGCCAGCAGGCTGACGCACAGCACAAGGAAAAGGTCGTGGGCATATTCTCCCGCGGAATCGGGCGAAAGATATACGGCCATGAACGTGGAGGCGGCTATCACAGTGGCGCCAAGCAGCGGCATGGCGGTGTTCTTGCCTATGCGGTAGAGGTAGGTGCTTTGCGGCAGTCCGCGCTTGCGGTCAATCAGGATTCCGTCCATAATCACTATGGCGTTGTCGACGAGCATACCCATCGCTACGATGAAAGCCCCGAGCGATATGCGCTGCAGCGTGGTGCCCCATACCAAAAGGATAGGGAACGACACGGCGATTGTAAGTATAAGTCCGAAGCCTATTATCACGCCACTGCGCAGCCCCATGGTGAAAATCAGCACGAGAATCACGATTGCGACCGATTCCACAAGGTTGACCATAAACGAATCGACGGCCTCCGTCACCTTGTCGGGCTGGAAGAATATCTTTTCGGTCTCCAATCCGGCGGGCACGTCTTTCATCGCTTCGGCAAGACGCGCGTCCACAGCCTTCCCGACATCCGGCACGATGGCGTCGGCTTCCATCGCGATGCAGATGGCGAGAGCCGGTTTGCCGTCAACGAAGAATCCGTTGCGTTGGGGCTCGGAGAACCCTCGTTCGATCTCTGCGATGTCGCCGAGGCGTATCTGTTTCCCTGTCGGGGTGCTTATAAGGAGGTTGCGTATGTCGTCTTCGTTCTCCATTGCGCCGCTGATGCGCACCGGGATGCGTTCGTCGCCGCTATGGAACGCTCCGGCGTTCACTTTCTTGCCGGCGTTTTGCAGTGATGTCATTACCTGTGTCGGTACCACTCCGTTGCGCGAAAGCTTGTCTCTCGAAAGCACAATGTTGATAACTTCGTCGCGGTTTCCTGCGATGTTTACACGTTTCACCCCTTCCACCGAAAGCAGCTCACGCCGGATGTATTTGGCGTATTTGTACATTTCCGGATAGCTGTAGCCGTCGGATGTGAGGGCGTAGAATATTCCGTAAACGTCCATCATGTCGTCCATGACGATAGGGTCGTAGCATCCTTGCGGCAGACGTTGCCGCACATCGTTGACTTTGCGCCGCAGCAGGTCGAAATGCTGCTCAAGGTCTTCGAGGAGCACTGTCATCTTGAATTCCACGGTGAGCATTGCCATTCCGTCGCGGCATTCGGTGGTGATTTTCTTCACGTCGGGCAGGGCGCGAAGCTCGTCTTCCATAAGCATTGCCACTTCAAGTTCCACGTCATGGGCGCTTGCTCCCGGATAAGGCACTACCACCATGGCCTGTTTCACTGCCACTGCCGGGTCTTCCAGCTTGGGCATATAGAAATACGACAGCACACCGGCCACCAGTATTCCCGCTACCAACGACCAGAAAAGGGTGGGGCGGTCAACGAAAAATTTTGTCAGGCGCATCAGATCAACCCTCCTATGTTGGTTTTGGCAGGTTTGCCTATTATCTTTACTTTCTCTTTCTCGGCAATGGAGTTGACTCCGGCGCTTACTACATTGTCGCTTTCTTTCAGCCCTCCTTCCACTATGGCCTTGCCTCCTTCGCCGATGCCTATGATTTCAACTTGCCGTGCTATGGCGGTGGAATCGCCGCCGACGGTCCACACGTACGATTTCCCGCCTTTTTCATATATGCAGTTCATCGGCAGTATGAATCCGGTGCTGTCTGAAGTCGCATTGTTGAAGTTGATGTTGACGGCGACGTTCAGTCCTGACGTGAATTCTTTCGGCATATTGCCGCTGAATGCGAGGCGCATGCGGTAGAGCTGGCTGCCGTCGGCCGACGGTACTATGCCTGCAATTTTCATCGCCGTTTGGATGCCGCCGGAGAACGCCGACGAGCAGGTGACCGACTTTATGTCGTTGCGGCCCATATATACGGATGCCGGGACATCGACCTCTACTTCCATACCGCCCGAAGCGAGCAATGTGGCGACAGGCGTGCCGGCATCGACCATTTCCGATTTCTCGAAGTTCACTTGCTTGATGTAGCCGCTTGCCGGTGCGCGGAGCACGGTATAGCTCAATTTGTTCTCGTTCGATTGCAGTTGCACTTTCAGAGCTTTCAGTCCGGAGACGGCTTTGTCGTAGTCGTTGCCGGAGATGCTTTTGCTTTCATAGAGGGTCTTGAGCCTTTCCACCTCGCGCTTGGTCTGCTCGTATTGCACTTTAGCCCCTTCCACCCCCAACTTGTAGTCGGAATCGTCGAGACGCGCTATGATTTGTCCGGAACGGACGTAATCCCCCTCGTCAACATATACGGCCTCGATTTGCCCGGGGGTCTTGAATCCGAGGCTGATTTCCTGAGCATCGCGCACCACTCCGGTGAACGTGCGTTCATACACGTTGCCTATGGCTATCGGGTGGGTCACTTCTACGGTGCGCTGGTAGTCTGCCGTGCTTTCCTTGCTTCCGCAGCCGGTAATGGCTGTGGCGAGCATGAGGAATGCAATTGTCTTGCGGTTTCTCATATTTTGTGCATTTTAATTTCTGATGCAAATTTCATCCTTTTTAATTTGTCAGTACCGCCCTATCAGGTGAATAAGATGTTCTAAAAGGTGGATTAAACGGTAATATGACTTGTTTTTGATTGGTATAAATGGCTTTTATGGTATATTTGTGGCAAAAAGTGACACTATGCAGCAAAAACAGCTATTAAATACTTTCAATTTCCGGATGTTGCCGGTGGAAGACAATGCCATTGTCTATGACGGCGGATTGTTTTTGGCCGATACGTTTTCCGTGCCGGTTGGTAACGCGTTCGATTATTTGCAGTTCAAGTATCCGTTCAAGATAGATTTCGCGATAACCATATTTTGTGAGAGCGGGACTATGAAAGTGCGGATGAACCTTGCGGAGTACGAAGTGTGCGCGGGCAGTTGTTTCATCTCTGCGCCCGGCTCAATCTGTGAATTCTTGGATGTTAGCGCAGACTGCCGTATGTTCATCATCGCTATGGCCGATTCGTTTTTTCCAGCCGACCGTATCACGGAGCACACTTCCTATTTGCTGAAGGTGATAAATGATCATCCGTTGCTTTCCGTCGGCGACGAAGTGTTCAAGGAGTTGAAGGAACTGTATTTTGCCTTGTACGGAAAAATATCCGATTCCGACTTCTTGCTTAAAAAGGAGATAGCCGGCGACTACATAAGCATTATGTTCTGCATAGTCTATCAGGAGATGCAAAAGGCTTTGCCTGAATCGCAATCGGTAGCCGACAAGAGATTGTCTCAGGTTTTTGAGCGGTTCATCAGTCTTGTGCAGGAGAATTGCACCGCGCAGCGCGAGATTTCGTTCTATGCCGACCGCCTTTGCCTTACTCCTAAATATATGTCGCAACTTGTCCTGAAGACGAGCGGGCGTTACGCAAGCCATTGGATACGCGATTTTGTGATTCTTGAGGCAAAGGCTCTGCTGAAGTCTGGTAAATATACGGTGCAGCAGGTTGCCGACAAATTGAATTTCTCGAACGCTTCGTTTTTCGGCAAATATTTCAAGGCCGCTACCGGTATGACTCCGCGCAAGTATCAATACGGCAAGTGAAAACCGGCCAAATCGCCAAGTGAAAACCGGCCAAATCGCCAAACGAAAACCGGCCAAATCGCCAAGTAAAAACCGGCCAAATCGCCAAACAAAAACCGGCCAAATCGCCAAATTTAAAATGAAATTGTTTGTAATTCAATGGATTGGTGAAAATTATTGGTGTCCGCTAAAAATGTGGGCATTCGGTTTATGGTGTGTAATGCGCTGCCGCCGATGAAGCCAGCCCCGTGGGGGCTATTGATGCGTAACCCGCCGCCTTGGCGGTGGGTAGGTGGCTGACAAAGAAATCGGCCTCGTGGAGGTCGCGCTTGAAGCGACTGTGCTATGGGTGCGACCTCCACGAGCCCATGTTGAGGCAGGACTGTCTCACCCCAAGCCGCGCTCCGCTTGCATAGGGCAATTCTGGAGTCTCGAGGCTCTCTTGTTCCAAAGACAAGCCCTCTTTTACTGGGGTATGTTAAGTGCTTGTGTATAAATGTCATACAATTAAATCCTGAGTTTTTAGCGGACACCAATAGGTGGAAATAAAGCTCGGAGGTGAGACTCTTATAGAGGAGGGGGCTAAGAGCTTGTTGCGGCTGAGTGAAAAAATCGACACTTCGAGGATGAAGGCTCCGGCCTTTAAGATGGTTCTTGTCGGAATTGGAAAATATGCTTACCGGCGGGCGGATGGGGTGCTTGTCGTCCCTGTCGCTTGCCTGAAAGATTAGCGTGATGTCCGGGTGTTTCGCCAAATTACCGAACAAATCCGTGCCAAATTACCGAACGAATCCGTGCCAAATTACCGAATTTAAACAAAACTTATTATCTTTCAGTAAGTTGGCTTGGTAAGCGCTTGGTGTAAAATTATTGGTGCCCATTAAAAATGTGGGATGTGATTTATAGTTCACTAAACTCTCAACCCTCAACTTATAGAGGGTCGTATTTGCAGTCTGTGAGGTCGCCCGCAAAATAGCGGTCGTACGACGCCATGTCTATCAGGCCGTGTCCCGACAGGTTGAACAGGATGACAGTCTGCCGTCCCTCCTCCTTGGCACGGTTGGCTTCACGGATGGCAGCCGCTATGGCATGCGACGATTCCGGCGCCGGGATTATCCCTTCTGTCCGGGCAAACAGCGTGGCCGCCGCGAATGTCTCAAGCTGTGGAATGTCGACAGCGTCAATCAGTCCGTCCTTTTTCAATCGGCTCACTATCGAGCCCGCCCCATGGTAGCGCAATCCTCCGGCGTGGATGTTGGCCGGCATGAAGTCGTGTCCAAGCGTTAGCATCGGTATCAATGGTGTATATCCTGCCTCGTCGCCGAAGTCGTAGCGGAACTCTCCCCTTGTCAGCTTGGGGCATGATTCCGGCTCGGCCGCCACGAAGCGGGTGCTGTGTTTGCCCGACAGGTTATGGCGCAGGAATGGGAAAGAGATGCCGGAAAAATTGCTTCCGCCGCCGAAACAGCCTATCACCACATCGGGATATTCGCCGGCCATCTCCATCTGCTTCTCTGCTTCGAGGCCTATCACGGTCTGGTGCAGTGCCACGTGGTTGAGCACGGAGCCGAGGGTGTATTTGCAGTTCGGGGTCGACATCGCCAGTTCCACGGCTTCTGAGATTGCCGTGCCGAGCGAGCCTTGGCAATTGGGATTGTCGGTTATTATCTTGCGTCCGGCTTTGGTCGACATGCTCGGCGAGGCTATCACTTCCGCGCCGTAGGTCTGCATGATTGAGCGCCGGTAAGGCTTCTGGTTGTACGACACCTTCACCATATACACGGCCAGTTCCAGCCCGAAATGCCGTGCGGCGAGCGACAACGCCGCTCCCCACTGGCCGGCTCCGGTCTCTGTGGTTATGTTGGTCACTCCCTGCTTTTTGCAATAGTATGCCTGCGGGATGGCGGAATTGAGCTTGTGTGAGCCTACCGGGCTGACACTCTCGTTCTTGAAATAGATGTGTGCCGGTGTGTCGAGCGCTTTTTCCAGTCCGGCGGCGCGGACGAGCGGCGTTGGACGCCATATCTTGTACATTTCGCGCACTTCTTCCGGAATTTCAATCCAGCGGTCGGCGGTGTTCATCTCCTGCTTTGCGAGTTCCTCGGCAAACAGCGGGTACAGGTCCTCAGCCTTGAGCTCGCGTTTTGTCGCCGGGTCGAGCAGCGGCTGCGGTTTCACCGGCATGTCGGGCAGTATGTTGTACCAAGCTTCCGGTATTTCTTTCTCTTGCAGCAAGAACTTTTTAGTGTCAGTCTTCATAATTGGATGTATAAATATTAATATCTATTGCAAATATAAGTATAAATATTCCGACATTCCAAATAAATCTGGAAAAATATTCATTTATATCGATGTCTTGGCTTTTTAGATTATTGTAAAAGCAGCATTCCGATTGTCCCATAATTGGTGGGATTGCTGTTATGAAATTTTATGCCGCCATATTTTAAGTGGCAAAAGTATTGCGATTTTCTTTGTGTCGGAAACGGCTTATAGAATAAAATAAAGTATATTTGCATATCGTAATTATTGCAAGATGAAACTGAATGAATATCGGCTTGATTCGCAAGAAGAACCTTCAGATGAGTTGTTGGATGAATTGATGGCTCATGTGGCAGAGGATGCGCGAAAAAGTTTCCATAATGCGGAATTGGAAAAAGATAAACGATTAAAGGATGTTGAGCGGAAAATTAAATCGTTTGAATCTAATAAACGTTCATACTTATGATTGTTAAAAGGCCTGTCTTGTGTGTCGTTGCCGGACCAAATGGCTCCGGCAAAACATCCACGACTATACAATTGTTGCATTACGAATGGGGAAAGGACTGTGTTTATATCAATCCTGATGATATTGCTCAAGAAAGATTTGGTGGATGGAATTCTGCCGAAGCGGTGCTGAAGGCGGCGCAATATGCAACAGAATTAAGGTATAAATGTTTGGCTGATAAATGTAATTTTGTGTTTGAAACGGTATTCTCTTCTGTTGAAAAACTTGACTTTATAAAACGAGCTAAGAACTCAGGATTTTTTATACGTTTTTTTTATATCTGCACGTCAGATCCGATAATCAATGTTAACCGCATAGCGCAACGCTATCTTAATGGAGGTCATGAAGTTCCTATATCAAAAATAATATCCCGCTATTATAAATCATTGGAAAATGCGCACGAGGCAGTGCGGATTGTCGACCGTGCTTATATTTATGACAATTCAGTGGACAATCAAGTGCCTAAATTGTTGTTTAGAACTGTTGATGGAGCTTTGCAAAAACGTTATACGGACAGAATTCCCGAGTGGGCGGGATTGCTGTTATGAAATTTTATGCCGCCATATTTTAAGTGGCAAAAGTGCGGCGAAATGTGGTGTTTTTGTGCGATTGTGTAGCTTAAAACGGAAATTTTCTTTACTTTTGCACGGAAAACGACAACTAAACATTACATTTGAATGAAAGCTACTGAAGTTATCGACGATTTGCGCCGCAGGTTTCCGCACGAGCCGGAATACTTGCAGGCTGTGGAAGAAGTGGTTACCTCGATTGAGGAAGTCTACAATCAGCATCCCGAGTTTGAACGCTACAATCTGATAGAGCGTCTGTGCATCCCCGACCGCATATTCTCGTTCCGTGTGTCGTGGGTCGACGATAAGGGGCGCGTGCAGAACAATATGGGCTACCGTGTGCAGCACAACAATGCCATCGGCCCTTATAAAGGCGGTATCCGTTTCCATTCCTCGGTCAACCAGTCGATTCTGAAATTCCTCGCTTTCGAGCAGACTTTCAAGAATTCGCTTACCACGCTGCCGATGGGCGGCGGCAAAGGAGGGTCGGATTTCAATCCTAAGGGAAAGTCGGATATGGAGATTATGCACTTCTGTCAGGCTTTTGTCTCGGAATTGTGGAGGCACATAGGCCCGGACACCGACGTGCCGGCTGGCGACATCGGCGTAGGCGGTCGCGAAGTGGGCTATATGTATGGCGCCTATAAAAAGATGGCGCGCGAGAACACCGGTACATTCACCGGAAAGGGCATGGAGTTCGGCGGCTCGTTGATACGCCCGGAGGCCACCGGTTACGGTAATGTGTATTTCCTGCTCAATATGCTTGCCACACGCGGCATCGGCATCGAAGGCAAGACCGTAGCTATTTCCGGTTCGGGCAATGTGGCGACATACACGGCCGACAAGTTGTTGCAGCTCGGCGCGAAAGTGGTAACGATGAGCGATTCCGACGGCACTATCTATGTGCCTGAAGGGCTTACGCGGGAGCAGCTGGATTTCATATTCGAGTTGAAGAACCTTTACAGGGGCAGGATACGTGAGTTCGCCGAAAAATACGGTTGCCAATACTTCGAAGGCGGCCGTCCGTGGGGCGTGAAGTGCGACATTGCCATGCCGTCGGCCACTCAGAACGAGCTCGACGGCGACGATGCCCGCGCGCTGCTGGCCAACGGTTGCTTTGCCGTGTCGGAAGGGGCGAACATGCCGTCAACTCCGGAGGCAGTCCACGAATTTGTCAAGGCTAAGATTCTCTATGCTCCGGGAAAGGCCGCAAATGCCGGAGGGGTGTCTGTTTCCGGGTTGGAAATGGCGCAGAATTCGCAGAAACTCACGTGGACAGCCGAGGAAGTGGATGCGAAACTGAAAGATATTATGGCCGGAATCCACAGCCAGTGTTGCCGTTACGGCACTGAACCCGACGGCTACGTGAACTACGTGAAAGGCGCCAATATCGCCGGCTTTATGAAAGTGGCGAAAGCGATGATGGCGCAAGGCGTATTATAGCGGCCTGATCTCGAGTGTCTAACCCAAAATCGGTCAATTAGGCCTCGCAAAGGCATTTGAAAGTTGTGAAGTTGACACTCCCGTCCAGTGTCTCCCTCTGTTTGCGTAGCAAATAGGAGTGTGGCATAGCGTGCCGAGGGGTATTTCGGGTGGAGTGTTTAGCGTTTCTAATGACCTATTTGGGTTAAAGTTGGGATAAAAGAGCGGGCGTGCCGCATTTCCGGTACGCCCGCATCTTATTATAGGAAGCCGTCTTATTTGACGAATTTCACGGTCTTTGCGGCATTGTCTGCCGTTACTTTTGCGATGTACACGCCGTTGCCCAGACCGCCGAGCTGAATTTCCGCATTGCCGGAGTTGGGCGACGTGGAAATCACTTTCGAGCCTGAAGCGTTGTATATTTCTACATTGGCAATGTTGCCGTCGGCCGATATTTTCAGCGTTTGTCCTGCCCTTATGACGCTTATGCTTTCGCAGCCGTTCTGCTGTATGCCGCCCAGCGGCAGTTCAATGTCGCTGATGGAGGCGGTGCGTACGGCCGACGCGTCGAATTTGTTGAACTCAAGCTCGTCGAACAGTATCACGCCCTCCCAAGACTGCTGCGGCACGTCGGGGGTGTTGTCAGTGTTCTGGTGGGTGAGGAAGAAGCTGTCCAAACGCCAGTCCCCTGTCAATTCATCCTCGCCGGTGAACGCAAGGTATGGGTCGTTGGCCAAGTCCCATGCCACGTGTTTCCATCCGCGGAAATCGAGTACGGTCTCCGGGTCGCGGTACTTGATTCCTCCTGATGCTCCGTTGGCGCGTATGCGTACCGACACTTTGTTGTTCGAGCCGTCGCCGTACACCCAGAACGAGAGTATTCCGTCTATGTTGTCGTGGACGGTAGATGCGCCCGAGCTATAATATTCGCGTATCATCCATGCGCCGCCCGTGTCCATCGGGTCGAACGAGTAGTTTAGCTGTAGGCTTCCGCTGCTCTCCTTGCTTGCTGTTATGCCGCTTGTCTCGATGGAGTTGGCTTCCTGCGTGAGCCCTGCGCTCGAGCCGGAGCCGTCGGGAGCCCAGAACCCTGATACATCGTCGAGCGCGAGCACTGTCTCCTGCTCCTCTATTCCACGGTATTCCGACAGGAAGCGGAAATTGTACTCGTCGGAAAGGTTGCCCGACAGGTCGGCCAGTCCCTCCTTCACTGTCACCAAGAAGCATTTGTCCAACGGAAGATCTTCGTTGAAATAGTAGTGCAGTACTGACCTTTCGCCTATTACCGTGTGGGTGAGCGTTCCGGCGTATGTGTTGCCTTCCTTGTCCTTTACCGTCACAAAGTCGGCGTATGTATCTTCGTTCCAGTTCAGAGGTTCGCTGTACTCGATGCGTACCACCGGGCGCAGGTTATACTCAACTTCGCTGTCGGCTGCCGGGTCGGTGGAGACTACGGTTGCCGGGGTCAGGTCGGGTTCTGCCATGGTGATTTCCAGCACATAGTCGTCGCCCCCGGTCCCGTCGCCGTTACCGTCGAGCAATTGCCCGGTCTGCGAGTTCTTTGCCGTCGAGCCGTCGATGCGGATGGTGTATTTCGTGTTGGGCACAAGCTCGGAGATGTCGATGTTCAAAGTGTAGTCGTTGTCCCACGACAGTCCCACTTTCCCGTCATTGTCGATGGAGAATCCCTCCTCGACCGAAGCGCGGTCCATATTGCGCGAGAAAGTCAGCACGATGGGGTAGACGGGACTTACGGAGGTGAAATCGTCGATGGAGATGCTTTCCACTTTCGCCGGGGCGTTGGAGGTCATCGCAACGTCGAGCCACGTCACATTGTCGTTGGCCGTACCGTCGGGGGCTGACTTTATTGTCACGGTCTTCGTCACTGGGTCATAGCCATCGGCTGCGAACGTCACCTCCACTTCCTTGCCTGCATCGATTCCCTCGAAGAGGTAGAAACCGTTATGGATGAGGTCGGGGTTGTTGGTGTATTTGTTGAACACCGATTCCCAAGTGTCGGTGGTGTAGGTCTTGCCGTCGGCGGTGACAGTCACTCCGTTGATGGGCACGTTGTTCTCCGAATTGGTGATTATGCCGGCGAGGAATGTCTGCACTGGGCATTCAAGCCCGCGGTACCCTAATATCGAGCGGAAAGCCGCGAACCCCTCGAGGCGCTTGTAGTCGTCGTTGATGTTGAGCTGCTGTTGCGAGGCTATGGTGTGGTAGCCTCCCTCGCTCAGCAGCGACGCCATGTTGGAGCGGCGGTTCACCGAAAGATACGGGTACTGGTTGGCGTGCGTGGCCGGACTCGGGTCGTAGTAGCATCGGTCGGCATAGTTGCCGCGTGTGGTGATGCGCATCACGCCCGTGAGGTTCGGGTTGAGAATTTCGCCGAAAGCCTTGCCGCCGTTAGGCGTTTTCTCTATGATTTCGCCGTCTTTTTTCCAGCCGCCGTACATTGTAAGCGTCGTGTTGGTCGAGGCCGCCGCGTCGGAATGGATTGAATAGAAGAAATCCGCGCCCCATGCGTTGGCCATGTCGCTCCGTTCTTCGAGGTCGACTACGGTGTTGTCGTCCTCACGGCACAGCATGATGCATTCCTCCGGCATGTCGGTGTATGTAGTGAGGTATTCTTTGATGGAGAGTGCCACCCTTACTGTCTTTTCTGCTTCCGAGTAGCCCCAAAGCCCTTGGTTCTCGCGCGCGGAGTGTCCCGGGTCGAGGAACAGTTTGAAATCGCCCCAGCCTTCAATCTCGGCTGCGGTTGCTGTCGCGCAAGGCAGTGCCGTTGCGCATAAGGCAGCGGCTATCAAGCCTTTGCCTATGGTATGATATGCTTTCTTCATAGTCGTAATCAGTATTTTAGGTCAATGACATAGATGGATGCGTCCTGTGCGTTCTCGAACGCCACTCTTTTGCCGTCGGGCGATACTGCCGGGGTCAGCGGGATGCAGTCGGTGTTGCCGGTCAGTAGCACTTCGTTGCCGTTCTCCGTGTCGATGGCATAAAGGTCGGATGCCGTGAAGCGGCTGCCGTCGTCGCTGACGCGCGACACCACTACGGTGCGGTTGTCGGGAAGCCATGCCGGGTGCGAGCCGTCGCAGAGGCTTTGCACGTCAGAGCCGTCGGCATTGCAGGTGAACACTCCTTTGCCGGGCAGTTGGAATGCCACTTTCTTGCCGTCGGGCGACAGTGCCGGATTTAGCACCATTTTTGCGCCATAAGGACGCAGCGAGGCGATTTGCTTTGCCGCGCCGACAGGGTCGTTCATCATTGTGGAATAGGCGTCGGGCGTGGCGTTAGTCTTGGCGGATGTCCTCACGTCTGCCGCCTTGAACCCTTCACGATCTGTGAAGATTACACGCTCCGCGTCTTTCCATGTGGGCGTGCCTTTCATCCCGCGGGTCTTGGCCACCACTGTGCGGCTGCTGCCGTTTTCAATGTCCCACACTTTCAGCTCGTGCAGCACGCGGCGGTTTTCCGTCACGTTGGTCCTGCCGAGAATCGACTTGCTGTCGCCGCTCCACGCCATCTTGTAGCCCGCGCCAGCCTCGCCGGTCACCTTTTTCAGGCCGGAACCGTCGGCATTGGCCACAAAGATGCCTGTGTAATTGTCTGCGGTGACGGCTATCTTGCTGCCGTCAGGCGACCATACCGGGGACATCAGTCCCGCGCTCGACTTGATGAGCAACTGCGGCTCGCCGGCTCCTTTTGGCTGGGCGAGCGCGACGCCTCCCGCTATGCATAGCGAAAAGGCGACGAGTAGACATTTTTTCATAGAGTAGGTTTTTATTAGGTTTGTAAATCTGTTTTTCAAAATTAGCCAACCAAATTAAAAAATATTGTATAAAAAAAACAATTTATTTTAATCGGCGTCCGGCATCTGATAGTTGACCGCATGCAAGCGGAGCGCAGCTTGGGGTCACGCCGCACCCTCCACCCTACGGCCGCATAGCGGTCGCACACCATAACACTCACTCAACCCTATACCTCAGTTTGTCCTGTCCATGATTTTATGCATTGGTGTCCGCTAAAAATATTGGTTTATGTGGTGCAATGCGCTGCCGCCGATGAAGCAGTCCCGTGGGGGCTGTTGCTGCGTAACCCGCGGCCTTGGCCGTGGGTAGGTGGCAGACAAAGGCATCGGCCTCGTGGAGGTCGCGCTTGAAGCAACTATGCTATGGGTGCGGCTATGTGGCTGAATCAGGCAGTGCGCTGGATATGCGGCTAAAGCCGCTGGCACTGGCCGCACTGCGGTGTGGTTGGCGTGATGCGCGGATTGTCTGTGGCGGTGTGTATGTCAGCCGCATAGCGGCTTTCCCCTATACCATTATCACGTTACGTTGCATATCCGCGTTAAGCAAAGTTAAAATAGGCGTTTCCTGTTGCTGATTCAGATTTTGTATATACTTTTGCAGTGTACTAATCAACTAATACACTAAAACGAAAATAATAACAGAAACAATATAATTAAGGAGGAAATGCTTTTATGGAAAAAATCGTTGAAATCGACGGAATCACTTTCAGTTACGGCCGCAAGCGTGCTGAGGTGTTCAAGGATTTTTCGCTCGCTTTCGGCAAAGGCACGATTTGCGGGCTGCTCGGGCGCAACGGCTCGGGAAAGTCGACTTTGCTCTATCTGATGTGCGGACTTCTCCGCGCACGCTCGGGCAGCATCCGCTACAAGGGCGTTGACGTGGCTTTACGTCGTCCGGATACGCTTTCCGACACGTATATAGTGCCTGAAGAATTCACTTTGCCCGACGTAAAGCTGTCGCAATTCGTGAAACTCAACGCCCCGTTCTATCCAAATTTCAGCAACGAGACGCTGCGCCGTTGCCTCGACGATTTCGGGATGCCGGCCGACATACATCTCGGCGAACTGTCGATGGGGCAGAAAAAGAAGGCGTATATGTGCTTCGCCTTGGCCACCAACACCTCGCTGCTGCTTATGGACGAGCCTACAAACGGTTTCGACATTCCATCGAAAAGCCAGATGCGCAAGGTGATAGCTTCGGGAATGACCGACGAGCGCACGATTGTGATTTCCACCCATCAGGTGCGCGACGTGGAGAATCTGCTCGACCATATCGTGATGATTGACGATAGCCGCTTGCTTTTGGACGCTTCCTACGCCGGGATAACCGCCGGACTGCTGTTCGAGGAACGCCCGCTGAGCGACACTACCGGCGATGCTCTCTATGTGCAGCCGTCGCTCCACGGCAACAGCGTGATTGTCCCGAACCGCACCGGCGAAGAGAGCGCGGTCAACTTGGAAGTGCTTTTCAACGCCGTGCTTGCCGACGGCGATAAAATCCGCGCGGCGATAACCGCTTCATCAAACCAATAATAATGATTAAAACAGACATGAAGATGACAAAATATGATTTCAGCCTGTCGCGGCTGTGCTTGGTGGCTAAACGCGACATTATGGAGAATTGGAAAAAGAACCTCTATAACTGTCTGACTCTTTACGCCATACTCGCGTCGGCATTGGTGTTCACCATGCTCCGTCTGCACGGCGTGTATGAAAAGATACCCAACGGTTTTTGGGTGTGCATGGCGCTTGTGGTGTTCGGCGGATGGGCGGTTGTGCTTTCCAACGTTATGGAGCCTATGTCCGCCAAGGCTAAGCGCATAGCGTTCCTGATGGTTCCGGCCACGAGCCTTGAGAAATACCTGTGGCGGCTGATTTATGTCACCGTCGGGTTCGCGGTTTCTTTTGCGGTGGCTCTTTTGGCCACCGACGTGACCTACCTGCTGCTAAATTCCATATTCGGCGAGGAAGAGTACCGCTCGCTGGCGGGATTCGCAATTGGAGTTTATTTGAATTGGAACAGTCTTGCGCTCGACGACAGTTGGTTGCTTACGTCATGGGCATATGTGTTCACCGCATGGGGGTATTCCCTTTTCGTCGTTGGCGGGACTGTCTGGCGCAGACGCGCTTTCGTGAAGACGGTCGGTTGCATATTGCTCGCGTTCCTGCTGCTCACGGCGATGCAATGGGTGCCGCTCAGCGCGGAGCACTCGTTCTACGAATGGGTGCATACCGTTATGGCCGACGAGGGCAAGGCTACCGTAGCCGTCTCGCTGCTCACCATCGTATTCTTCCTTTTCACGGTGCTGAACCTTTGGTTGGGCTACCGGCTGTTCCGTCGCTCGCAGATTGTAGGATTCAAACGCTCGAAATTATGAATTTCAAGGAAAGCCGTCCGATATATCTTCAGATAGCCGACCGCATAATGGACGAGATACAGCGCGGAGTGTATCCCGAAGGAGGGCGCATCCCTTCGGTGCGCGAATATGCCGCCATTGTCGAGGTTAACGCCAACACCGCAATGCGTTCCTACGACTATCTGCAAAACAAGGGAATCATCTATAACAAGCGGGGCATAGGCTATTTCGTGGCCGAAGGCGCGGCGCGGGAGGTGCTTGAGCTGCGCCGTGCGGAATTTCTCAACGAGGAGCTTCCCGAAATGCTCGGTAAAATCCGCGCGCTCGGCATCCCTTTCGCAGAAATAGAGAAAAAGTGGAGGGATGAGTGTTAAGTGTTGAGGGTTGAGTGTTGAGTGATTTCAGAGAAGCCTAACCTTCAATTTCTTTCTCTCAACCCTCAACTCTCAACCCTCAATATTAACCTTTAACCTTTTTTCACCCCCCCCCATTTTGATTTGGAATAATTGGCATACATTTGTGCCGGAATTTAAAAGAAGATGAAAACGAAATTTCTTATAGCCGCTGCCGTTGCGGTGGCTGCATATATGTCGGCTGCGGCCGACACTCTCAAAGGCAAAGTCTCCGATGGCAATGGCAATCCGGTGGAATACGCAACCGTTGTGGCTCTCGCCGACAGTGTCCAGCGCGGCGGTACCGTTACCGACAGCCTTGGACGTTACTCTATAGAACTTCCGAAAGGAACGTATGAAATCAAGCTTACTTCCGTGGGCTACGAGCCGGCCGACACGGTCGTTACCGTCAACGGCACTACGGTCGTCAACCCGGTAATGCGGATGTCGGGCGTGGTGATGCAGGAAGTGGAGGTGACGGCTTCAGCCATTCGCCGCGAGCCCGACCGCTTCGTGATGATGGTGGAGGACATGCCCGCTGCCATTGGTAAGGACGGCACGGAGATATTGCGCGACGCGCCGGGCGTGTGGATTGACGACGACAAGATTTCCATCAACGGACGGAGCAATCCGAAAATCTACGTCAACGACCGCGAGCTGAAGATGGACAACGACCAGCTTCAGGCATTCCTTAAGTCGCTCAAGGCTGAGGACGTGAGCAAAATCGAGGTTATACCGCTGAGCGGAGCGGAATATTCCGCCGACTCGGCATCGGGAATTATAAAAATCACGATGAAGCGTAACCGTGCCGACGGCGTGATGGGCAATGTGGCTGTGAGAGCCGGAGCCGGAAAGAATATGGTGAATGTGGCGCCTTCGGCGGCGTTGAATGTGAAGAAAGGCAAATGGTCGTTCAATCTCAACGGGCAATGGGACTATCATCCGAAAATGATACGCGATATGGAAGAGGACAACGATTATGCCAACGGCACGCATTATGTCACTAACACGGAAATCAACGCCGACAAGTTCCATTTCGGCAACGTGATGGCCGGCCTGTTCTTCGACCCCGACAAGCGCAACTCGTTCGGATTGGAATTCAGCTTCTCGAATTTCAAGAACCCAAGCCGCACATCTACCGATGCCGTTTTCGACCGTATAGGCTTCTCGGAAAGCATAGCCGGACGCTACATCACCCATGCCACCAACCGCAACTACGATGTGACGTTCAACTATGTGAACCGTCTTGACACTCTCGGCTCCACGATGAAGGTGATTGCCAACTATTCGCGCGCCGACAACCGGCAGCGGATGGACAATTCGCAGGTTACGGCGGTCAACGCCGTCTCCACCGACTCCATATCGCGCAGCCGCGAGCATTCGATTTTCGATGTCGTGAATTTGAGTTATGATTTCGACAAGAAATTCAACCAGAAATGGAATCTGTCGGCCGGAGCGAAATACACTATGAACCGTATGGACAACGACGCTTTCTTCGAATACGAGAAAAATGCCGCGTGGCGGCCGGAGACGTCGCGCAACTACGATTACCGCTACACGGAGAACATCTACGCCCTCTACGCCAAGGCCACCGGCAAGTTCGGCAAGCTGTCGGCAGTCGTGGGGCTGCGCGGAGAGTACACCGACGCGGGCAGCCGCGGCGACATTGTAAGTCAGAATTATTTCGACCTGTTCCCCAACGGCTACCTTACATATTCAATCGACGATGCCGGAGCCAACACCTTGACATTGGGCTATTCGCGCTACATCAGCCGCCCCTCGTTCTGGGCGTTGAACCCTATGCGCTCGCAGACGAGCGACTATTTCTACCAGTCCGGTAATCCGGAGTTGCAGCCGGCATACCAGAACAATTTCTCGCTCACGGCGGTCTATAAATACCGCTACTCGATGTCGCTGTGGGTGGACATGAACGTCGACCCGATGATGCAGAGCTCTGTCCCCGACCCGCAGAATCCCGACAACATAATCGTGTCGATGGTCAACGCCGACAAGGTCTACAACTATGGGGCGGCCATAAATCTGCCGTTCCAGTTCACCAAATGGTGGACTTTGAGCGTCAACCCGATTTACATCCGCACAGGGCAGCGCATGCAGGCCGGAGGCGATTTGGAATACTCCAACATGTTCTTCATGCCGGTCAACAGCGGCTTCCAGCTCCCGAAGAATTTCTACTTCAACGTTTCCTACTTCTATCAGGGCAAGGTACGGCAGGGCAACATGCGGCTTGGGGCGTTGGGATTCCTTAACGCAAGCCTTAAAAAGACATTCGCCAACAACCGCTGGACAGCGTCGGTCAGTGCCAACAACATCCTTTCTTCCAGTATGGATTTGACATTTGTTTCCGACCAGTACACTTCTGTCACGAAAGTCGATAACCCCATATCGTTCAACGTGTCGCTGACCTACAATTTCAACGTCGGCGAGATGTTCCGCGCAAAGAGCATCGAGAAGAACGCCGATGCCTCCCGCATGCAGAAAGAATCGAAATGATGCGGTGCGGCTGTTGCCGCAGGTTATTGCCGCATTGCGGCAGGGTACAGTCTATGGGTTATGAGGTTATAACCAATAACCCTTAACCTGTCAGCGTAGCTGACATAGCCCGATAAGGGCTGCGTTCAGCTAACACGGCTTCATCCGCAAAAAGCCGCGGAGCGGCGCCACTCCAAAGAACCCCAAGTAAGCGTAGCGCAGCTTGGGGCAACGTCGCCCCTGCCCCCAACGGCCGCATAGCGGTCGCACTCCCATAACCCATAACCCCATAACCTCTAACCTGCGGCTTCAGCCGCAACGACCTGCCGCCACGGCGGCTTTAATCTTCTCGTCCCGCTGGCGGCGGAACGAGTTGAACGATTCGAGTATGTCGCTGATGGCGATGGTGGCGTTGCGCACTTGGCTCTCGTAGAGTTGCAGTCCGGTCGACGCGCTTACCCCTTGCCCCTGCAGCACGCCCGACACTCCGGAAATCTGCTCGAACAGCTTCATTTGCAGGTTGAGCATCTCGTATGCCCCGATATTGGTGGCGTTTGCCGATACCTGTTGCGGACGGTCGGACGAGTTGGCGCGCGGATGGTAGGGGATTACAGCGTCGGGTTGTGCCCACGCTTGGCGCAATTCGTCCCACGTGAAGCCTTCCGGCAGCAGATTGTCGGGGAAAAGCAGCACCCCTTTCGCGCTCGTGTCCATTATGTGGTCGACGAGCGTAATCAGCCGGTTTACGTATTTCTGCTGGTCAATCACGTCCTCCACGAGAGAGTGAACCTCGCCGTCGATGAGGGGGTAGAGCTTGAAGGCGAACGGATGTGTGCCGCCGGGATACGGCGAGTCGTACTGGCTGACTATGTTGCCCTGTGGCGAGATCCAGCGGCATCGCCATGTCCGTAGCAGTGTCCAGCGTTTCTCCACATCGCCGCCTATGCCGTTCTCCCGGCCGCGGCGCACCATGAACCAGCGTCCTGCCGTGCGGTCGTGGCATTCGTAGTATTCCCGGCTTTCGAGCGACCAGATTTCCGCTATCCGCAATTTCTCGGTGTCGTCGCAGCCATAGAACCCCGAATGCCCGAAACTTTCCGCCGTGCCGTATTCCCGGCATATCTCTACGGCCTTCTGCCTGTCGTTGCGGGCGAACCGGCCGATTAATTCTTCCGGTGTCATGTCGTGGAGCTGGCCTATCATATGGCAGTCGCGGCCGAGCGGGTCCGACATTTCGCTGTAGAACATCTTCGCCGGATTGACATTGCTCAGGCTCCCGTCGCTGCCTATCCTTTGGAAGCAGCAGCCGGAGATGAGGAATTCCTCCAAAGCCCGGCAGTCGAGCTCGTTGCGCGCATAGTCGCCGTCTTCTCCGGCGATGCTCTCGCGGAAACGTCCTATCACGCTTTTCACCAACTGGCGTATCAGGTTGTTGGTGAGCGGCTCCTTTCCCTTGTTCTTCAGCGCGCTGTATTCGGATAAGGCTTTGCCGGAACTTTCGGTCACGATGTCGCACCATTGGTTGCCGTAGGTATAGTTCTTGTTGCGCTCGCGTTTCTCCCTTAGCGGTGCCGTGCGCCGCCATGCGCGTTCCGCCGCGGCGAGGTATGCCGAGCCGTCGCGGCTTTTTTCGTTGTGTGTTTCCATACTGTGTTTTTACGGCAAAGTTATCAGGCGGCGTATGTGTTTCGGGAGAAAAAAGGTATGCCGTTTGAAATTTATCAATGATTAACATAAAAATGCGTGGTTTTTTACATAAAAAAACAGATGTAAAATTTTTATTTTTGATTGTTTGGCTTATCTTTGCACTTGATAAACCGTATCATATTGCCAATGTTGCGTCTTTTCGGATGCCTGTGGCCGTGTGTGAGGTTGGCACTTTTTTTGCATAGAAGATTGTAGAAATTTTTACATACTATCAAATACTAATTATTATGAACAAGAAATTAGGTATCTATTTGTTGGCTGGTGCGGCCGTTACGGTTGCATTGACCGGTTGTAACAAGAAGATGGGCCCGTTCGCTTCAGAGTATTTTACAACCAATCCTACTCCGCTTGTAGTAGTCGGTGACCAAGTTCCTGCTACTATCACGGCTAATGTCCCGCAGAAGTTCTTCAAGAAGAACGCTGAGGTTACAGTTACTCCGTACCTCGTTTATGGTACTGACTCTACGGCTGTCGCTTCTCAGGCTTACACTTTCCAAGGCGAGAAGGTCGAGGGCAACAATCCGGTTATCAACTACAAGGAAGGCGGTACAGTTTCAATCCCGGCTTCTTTCGCTTACACTCCGGAAATGATGAAGAGCGACCTTTATCTTGGCTTCGACGTGGTTCAAGGCAAGAAATCTTATGTCCTTCCGCGCGTTAAGGTAGGCGAGGGCGTGCTTGCTACCGCTACTTTGGCCGATGCCTCTACCGTTGACCCTGCAACTGCTGCCGACAAGTATCAGCGCATCATCAACGACAAGGTTGACGCCGACATCATGTTCCTTATCAACAAGGCTAACATCCGTTCTTCTGAATTGAAGCGCGACGGTGGCGTTAAGGACTTGAACGAGACAGTGAAGAATGCGAGCGCAGACTCCACCAAGCAAATCGAGAGCCTCCACATCGCTTCTTTCGCTTCTCCTGACGGTGGTGTGAAACTCAACACCAAGCTTTCCGAGAACCGTGAGAAATCCACATTGGAATATGTGGAGAAGAACTTGAAGGACGAGGAAATCTCCAACTACGGCGACCTTACTTCGGAGTTCACTCCGCAAGATTGGGAAGGCTTCCAGAAACTCGTTTCTCAAAGCAACATCCAAGACAAGGACCTTATCTTGAGCGTTCTTTCTATGTACAAGGATCCGGAACAGCGCGAAAAGGAAATCCGCAACCTGTCTTCCGTATTCGACCAGCTTGCTGAAGAAATCCTCCCGCAATTGCGTTATTCTCGCATCACTGCTTCCATCAACACTATCGGACGCAGCGACGAGCAAATCAAGGCTCAGTACAAGGAAGACCCGTCGAAACTTTCTGTTGATGAGCTCCTTTATTGCGCTACTTTGACTGACAACAACAGCGAGAAGCTCGATATTTATCAGACTGCAGCTAAGCAGTATCCTAACGACTACCGTTGCTTCAACAACCTCGGTAAGGCTCAATTCGTGGCCGGCGACTACGACGCTGCAAAGGCTAATTTCGAAAAGGCCGCTCAGCTTGCTCCGTCAAGCAACGAGGCTAAGATGAACCTTGGTCTGGTTAAGATGCTCAACAAGGACTATGCTGGCGCACGCGAAAGCTTCGGCAGCGCAGCTGGTGTTGAAGGCTTGAACGACGCTATGGGCGTTTACTACATCAAGCAAGGCGACTATCAGACTGCTGTTAAGGCATTCGGTGACTCTAAGACCAATAACGCAGCTCTTGCACAGATTCTCGTCAACGACTACAGCGCGGCTAACGCTACTCTTGACGCTGTCAAGAATCCTAACGGCATGACTTACTACATGAAGGCCATCGTGGCTGCACGCACAAGCAACGAGCAGGGCGTTTACGCTAACCTCCGCAAGGCTGTTCAGCTCGATTCTTCATTGAAGGCTAAGGCTGCTGTCGACAAAGAATTCGCTAATTACAACGTAGCAAACTTGTAAAATCAGGCTATTAATTTCAAACTTAATAGAGGGAGCTATCTTAGGCGGAGTCGCTAATTTGCGACTCCGCCTTTTTTGTGTAAAAAATCCACACCCCAGTGTAATTTCTCCACGCCGCGCGGCTTATGTCGCGACCGCCCCTGGCTTCAAGTGCAGCCCCTGACCTTTAATCCATAACTTGGCCCGTAAGGCTAACTATCAGTGGTGTCCTCCCCTGTTTGCGCAGCAAATAGGGTGAGGTGCCACGAAGTGGCGGAGGGGTAAACCCAATCACTGCGGAGCAGTGAAGTCGGCATGGAGTTGAAGCCACGGAGTGGCGATACTTCATAGAACCCCACGCAAGCGTAGCGCGGCTTGGGGTATAGGCTGCCGCCCCTCTCCATCGGCCGCATAGCGGTCGCACTCTTTCATTTGTTTCTTTATCTGGCTTCCGCTATATTTGTAAAAATATAAGGTACTTATGGAGAAGGTAGTGTATAAATCGAAAGTCGACGCATGGCTGGTGATAGTGGTCGTGGCCGCTGTCGCGGTTGTCTTGTTGCCATTGTTCTCCGGTTTCTCGTGGGGCTATCTGCTGGCGGCGTCGGGAGTGCTTGTGTGCCTTGTGCCTGTCTTTGCCCTGTTGTTCAGTATCCGTTATATCGTTGAAGGCGACAAGCTGACAGTCAGTTGCGGCATTCTTGGCAGCACTGCATACGACATTATGTCGGTGCGTTCCATACGTCCCACCCGCACTTGGCTTTCATCGCCGGCCGCGTCGCTCGACCGCATTGAGCGGCGCTTCTCCGTCCGCCGTGTGCAGCCGCTCATAATCTCCCCGGAGTACAAGACCGGGTTCATTGCCCGTCTCAAATCAATTAATCCCGCCATCGAAATCCTCCCAGCCCGCTGACCCCGCAATACATGCCTGTTGAAATGATTTTGTTCCGTGAAAGCTGTATGAGGTTGAAGCCACGGAGTGGCGATACTTCATAGAACCCCACGCAAGCGGAGCGCAGCTTGGGGTATTGGCAGCCACCTCTTTATCGGCCGCATAGCGGTCGCGCTCGAAGCAGTTGGCATCAGCCATGGAAGGGCTGCGTGTAGATTGCCCGCGGCTTCAGCCGTGGGATGGGGATTACCGTTACGCTTCCCGCACCTCAAAGCGACCTTGCCAACTACTTGTTGGAAGACCCATGCATCTTTGACTTGGCAGAAGCCAAAGAGCGTGCGGACGAAAAGGACATTAGAAGAACAACGTCAGCCCCGTGGGGGCTGTTGATGCGTAACCCGCCACCTTGGCGGTGGGCAGTGGGCATATAGCGGTATCGGCTTCGTAGATGCCGCGCTTGGAATGTCGGTGTTACTATTACGGTTCTACGAGGTTGTGACGGTTGGCGGGTATCTGCCTGAAATGCTTAGAAATGCAGTTCATTATAGGCAAAAATGAATGGCATTTTTTGTAACTTTGTAAAGTTTATAATGAATATCTTCGCATATGAAGAAGTGGCAGAAAACAGTCGGTATTATTGCATGTGCTCTGATTGCCATATATGAGTTATTGATATGGGTAAATGCCTATGTAGATATAAAATACATAGTAGAGTCCAATGGAAATAACTTTTTAGCAGAGCGTATGTATATGCGTATTGGCTCATTGTCCTTTGGAATGTGGCTGAACTTTGCATTGGCAATATTCCTGTTCATATGCCTTTGGCATAAAGAAGGCAAGCAATGAAATTCATATACCTTATATTTTTCGGCATATTGTATGTGTTCAATTTTGTTATGGACTTCTCTCATTATATAGGAGCCGCCGTGCGTTATATTTTCTTCAGGGTGATAAGGCGCAAACGCTCGTACCATGAATTATTTATCCGTTTGCACCTGATTCGTTGATTTATTGCCGTCAATACTATGAGGGCGGGCAATTGGCGGCAGAAGGCTGGATGCTCGAAGATTGGAACAGGGAATCGGATTATAGCGATAATATCGGGACATGGAGATACTACACGCGCGATGGTATAATGATAGAAAAATGGTGGCCGTTTCGGACTAATCCCTGAAATTTACCCCAAATTAGACATTTCATTGATTGTCATAAGTAATAGATTGTCCTCCCCTGTTCACGGAGCGCAGCGCAGTTAATAGGGGAGGTGGGTCGAAGTGAACAGCACCCTATTTGCTCCGCAAGCTGCGCAAACAGAGGGAGACACGCGAGTGACTTCATATTTAATATATGCGTCCCTTGTTTTCAAACAATATAGTATAACCTAATGACCGATTCGGATTTAAAGAATACAAAAACACCCGGCTTTACGTCAAAGTAAAATCGGGTGTTTGTTTCGCAAAACCTTTAATATTTATTGCGGTGCGGACGGGACTCGAACCCGCGACCCCATGCGTGACAGGCATGTATTCTAACCAGCTGAACTACCGCACCATTGATAGCCGCTATTTTTCGTTAGCGAGTGCAAAGTTACGATTAGTTTTTCATCCGTGCAACATTTCCGCTGAAAAATCCTGAAAAAACTTTTTCGGCCCGCTAAAAAATGGGAGGCATCCGGTTCGTTGCGTAAAATAATATGTTATTTAATGGCAGCGTCGCGGAGTGGTGGCCTATGAGGCTGTGGGGTGTGGATGTCAGCCGCATGGCGGCTGCGTATAGCTAACCTACGGCTTCAGCCGTAGGACAGAAGTTGCAACGGCTCCGGCTTCGTAGATGCCGCGCATCGTGGCATAGCTGAAGTGGCATAGCCATATGGCGGGTGAGTGTGGCGCAGCATTCTTGTGCGGCGTGTTGTCTTTTTGTGCAAGATGAGCTATCTTTGTATGCGTTAAATATGGCATTTATGAAAAAGTTGTTCTGTCTGGCAGTTGTTGCCTTGATGCTTTTGCAGGCATCGGCGGCATGGGCCTGTAAGGTCGACACGCTGGCTGTCTACAGCGTGGCTATGGATAAGGAAATAGGAGTGTCGGTTGTCACGCCCGACAGCGTCCCCGGCGGCGTGCGTTTGCCTGTCGTTTACCTCTTGCACGGTTACGGCGACGATAATCTGCGCGGCTATCTCGGCCTTACCGACGTGCGGCGCTACGCCGATTGCCTCGGATTGATAATCGTGATGCCCGACGGCGATACGAGCTGGTATTTCGACAGCCCGGTCGACCCTTCTTACCGTTACGAGACTTTTGTAGCCAAGGAGCTTGTCGATTTTGTCGACAGCCGCTATCCTACCGTTCCCGACCGTCGCCACCGTGCCATCACCGGACTGAGCATGGGCGGCCATGGCGCGCTCTATCTCGCCATACGCCATCAGGACACCTTCGGGGCGGCCGGCTCGATGAGCGGAGGCGTTGATTTCCGACCTTTCCCCGACAACTGGGATATAAAGAAAAGGCTTGGCGAGAAAAGCGAATATCCTGAAAATTGGGACAGGAACACCGTCATGGCTCAGTTGCCGCTGCTGAAACCCGGAGCGTTGAGCATAGTGTTCGACTGCGGGACGGAAGACTTTTTCTACGAGGTGAACTGCAACCTCCATGACGAGATGGCGAGGCTCAAGATTCCGCACGAGTTCACCACGCGCCCCGGAGCGCACAATTGGGACTACTGGCGGCGTTCGCTCCGCGACCATCTGCTGTTCTTCAGCGACTTCTTCAAGGAAACCGGCACCCATGACAAATAAAAACAGCAATATGCACAGACCGAAGATACTGATAATTTATACCGGCGGGACTATCGGGATGATTGAGGACCCGCTGACGCATTCTTTGCAGCCGTTCGATTTCACCCATCTTATCGACAATGTGCCGAAGATTAAGAAGCTTGATTACGATATAAGCAACATCCAGTTCCATCCGCCAATCGACTCGGCGAACATGGACACCGGCCGTTGGGTGGAGATAGCGAGGAGCATTGAGGAGAACTATGCCAATTACGACGGTTTCGTGGTGTTGCACGGGACGGACACGATGGCATATACGGCTTCCGCCCTCAGCTTCATGCTTGAGAACTTGCACAAGCCGGTGATTATCACCGGCTCGCAATTGCCGGTAGGCGAGGTGCGTACCGACGGCGAGGAGAATCTGATAACGGCATTGCAGATTGCCGCCGCCGTAGGCAAGGACGGCAACCCGATGGTGCAGGAGGTGGCTATCCTTTTCGAGGACTATCTGTGGCGCGGCAACCGCAGCACCAAGATGAGCGCCGACCATTTCAACGCTTTCAAAAGCAACAATTATCCTTACCTCGCAAAAATAGGTCTCGACATCCAGTTCCACGAGGAGGCTTTGTGGCGGGTGGCGGCGCGGAGGCCGCTGAAGGTGCAGTACGAGATGGACCGTAACGTGGTAGTCATCCATCTTTTCCCGGGGATTACGGAGCCGACGTTGCGGCATCTGCTGGATACGCCTGATGTGAAGGGGATTGTATTGAAGACGTATGGGGCGGGAAATGCCCCGACAGACAAATGGTTCGTCGATCTGATACGCTCCACGGTGGAGCGGGGCGTAGTCGTGGTGAATGTCACCCAATGCGTCAACGGCGGTGTGGATTCCGAGCGGTATATGACCGGCAACACGCTGGCCGCCGCCGGAGTCGTGAGCGGCCACGACATCACGTCGGAAGCCGCTATTACGAAGCTGATGTATCTTTTCGGTATGGGGCTGCGCGCGGAGCAGGTGAAGAAGTATCTCGACTGCTCGCTCTGCGGCGAGGTCACGATTCAATGAAAGCAGCCATATCTTGTGGTTGTCATACAGCCTTAAAGTTTGCGCGTAGTTAACCGCATGCAAGCGGAGTTTTGCGGAGAGCGGCTTGAGGGTGGTGCATTGTCATAACATCGGCCTTATGAAGGCCGCGTGCAGTTAACCCACGGCCTTGGCCGTGGGAAATGTGGATAGGTAAAATCGGCATTATAGATGCCGCGCATCGCGCAAACGTCACAGTGCGCAGCCTCTATGAGGCTGAACATGCTTGCCCGCCACTCCGACGGCTGAAGCCGCCGGTTTTCTTGACAGAGCCTCTTTGAGGCTTTTATAAATTTGGCTCTCAAAGATTGTGTTTTGGCACGGTCTGGTTTATGGCATAGCCGTTTCGACTTGGCTCTGTCTTTGCCGTGCCATGCGGCTGGTGTCGCCGCCGTATGCGACGGTTTGATAATCAGTCTGTTTTCTCCATCGGGATGACGGATGTATTAAAGATTTTAAAATGCGGAAAAATTTCATTAATAGCATTGCCATATAAAAAATATATAGTAATTTTGTGGCGGTTTTTAGGTTAGTAGAATACTATTTGGAATTAACATATTTCATTATAAATCAATCAACAAAATGAGCAAACTTGATTTAACTAAGTACGGTATCACTGGAACCGTTGAGATTTTGCACAATCCGTCATACGATGTGTTGTTTGCAGAAGAGACAAAATCTTCTCTCGAAGGTTATGAAAAAGGTCAGGTTACAGAGCTTGGCGCTGTCAACGTGATGACCGGAGTTTACACGGGACGTTCTCCTAAGGACAAATTCTTTGTAATGAACGAAGCCAGCAAGGATACTGTTTGGTGGACTTCTGACGAGTATAAGAACGACAACAAGCCTTGCTCTGAAGAGGCTTGGGCTGATTTGAAGGCAAAGGCGGTTAAGCAATTGTCCAACAAGCGTCTGTTCGTTGTCGATACATTCTGCGGCGCAAACCCGGCTACACGCCTGAAAGTGCGTTTCATCATGGAAGTGGCTTGGCAGGCTCACTTCGTTACAAATATGTTCATCCGTCCTACTGCCGAGGAGCTTGAAAACTACGGCGAGCCTGACTTCGTTTCTTTCAACGCTGCCAAGGCTAAGGTTGAAAACTACAAGGAACTCGGCTTGAACTCCGAGACTGCCACTGTGTTCAACTTGAAGACCAACGAGCAGGTCATCCTCAACACTTGGTACGGCGGTGAGATGAAGAAAGGTATCTTCTCTATCATGAACTACCTCAACCCGCTCCGCGGAATCGCTTCCATGCACTGCTCTGCAAACACAAATATGGAAGGTACCGACACTGCCATCTTCTTCGGTTTGTCAGGTACGGGCAAGACTACTTTGTCTACCGACCCGAAACGTCTGCTTATCGGCGACGACGAGCACGGATGGGACGACGAGGGCGTGTTCAACTACGAAGGCGGATGCTACGCTAAGGTCATCAACCTCGACAAGGAAAGCGAGCCGGATATCTACAACGCTATCAAGCGCGACGCTCTTCTTGAGAACGTGACTGTCGACGCTAACGGCAAGATTGACTTCGCTGACAAGAGCGTTACGGAGAACACCCGCGTTTCTTATCCTATCTACCATATCAAGAACATCGTTAAGCCGGTTTCCAAAGGCCCGCACGCTCATCAGGTCATCTTCCTTTCGGCTGATGCCTTCGGTGTGCTTCCTCCGGTTTCTATCCTCAACGCTGAGCAGACCAAGTACTACTTCCTCTCTGGCTTTACTGCTAAGTTGGCAGGTACAGAGCGCGGCATCACAGAGCCGACTCCTACTTTCTCGGCTTGCTTCGGCGCGGCTTTCTTGAGCTTGCACCCGACAAAATATGCAGAAGAATTGGTTAAGAGAATGGAAAAGGTCGGCGCGAAGGCTTACTTGGTAAACACTGGCTGGAACGGTACTGGCAAGCGTATCTCCATCAAGGATACACGCGGTATCATCGACGCTATCCTCGACGGCTCTATCGACAAGGCTCCGACAAAGACCATCCCGTATTTCGATTTCGTCGTTCCGACAGAATTGCCGGGTGTTGATTCTAAGATTCTCGACCCGCGCGACACTTATGCCGATGCTGCTCAGTGGGACGAAAAGGCTAAGGACCTTGCAGGACGCTTCATCAAGAACTTCGCTAAGTTCGAAGGCAACGCTGCCGGAAAGGCATTGGTTGCTGCAGGACCGAAGCTCTAATCGTAAGAAGACTAACTTTTACGAATATATATCCTTAAAAAGCGACGGCGGTGGGACACGACCCATCGCCGTTTCTTTTTGCCATGCCGGTCCGGATCGTAGGGATGTCCCGTTTTGAAAAAATGGGTCAGAATTGTATTTTTGCAGTAAAAATTCAGACAATGACAGACTTGCAATCGCGCACAATCGATACGTTGCGCTTCCCGTTGATGCTGGGGGTGGTGTTCATCCATTCGGCTTTTATGAGTTATTTCTATCCCGACGGACGCACGGTGTTCGATTTGGAAAACATGCCTGTTTATTCATTGGCGGCATATATTTTCTCTGATAATCTGGGGCAGATTGCGGTGCCGTTGTTCTTTTTTATGTCTGGATATTTGTTCTTTTATGGCAATGGCGGCGGGTTCGGATGGCGCGGTTACCTCGTCAAATTGAAGAAGCGGTGCCGCACGTTGCTTGTACCTTATGTTGTTTGGAATGTGGTCTATGCGTTGTGCTTTCTTGCCGCGCAGGAATTTTTCCCGGAGGCCATGTCGGGACGCATAAAACCGCTTTCCGAATCGGGGGTGCTTGACATTCTCAACTTGTTTTGGGGCGTGGGCAATGGCGACAGCCCCATAGCCGGGCAGTTCTGGTTCATAAAATATTTGATGCTGATGGTGGTGGCGGCGCCGTTGTTCTATCTGCTGATTGCCAGATGTCCGCGGGCGGTTGTCTTTGCAGTCGCCGTGGCGGGTGTTGCCGATAACCTCTTCGACGTGTCAGGACTGTGGTATACCCCGGTATTGTTTTTCGGGTGGGGCGCCTACTATTCAATCAATGGAAAGGAATTTGTGTTCTCCTTCAGGAGAATAGGCAATGTAGCTTTGCTCCTTTATCCGGCTGTCTTGGCTCTCAATATATTGCTGTTCCATTTGTCGGGCGAGAATCCGCGCCTGTCCATGAATGTCGGAGTCTATGTAGGGCTGGTGGCTGCGGTGAGGGCGGTGTCGCTGCTGGTCGGGAGGCGGAACTTCCGGGTAAGGGCTTTTTTCCCGCGTAGCAGTTTCTTTTTGTTTGCCTGCCATGGGATAATGTGTGCCACGCTGTGTAAGATTGCGGTAAAGGTAGTCCCGGCGGATTGCGATTTGATGGCGGTGGCGGTCTATTTCTCCATAGTTTTTGGCGTTACGGCCGTATGTCTTGCCGCTTATTATGTCATGGACAAGTACTTGCCGGGGCTTACGGCCGTCATTACCGGCGGCAGGTGATTTGGACACAGCTCTGTCATTCGGCCGCATGTCTGCCCTTGCTTACGAAGCGCAGTTAATAAGGCAGCTCCGCGCGGAGCCGTTTCGGCAACGATGCCACTATCAGTTCATACGATTTGCGTACAAGCTCCTTGATTTTTGCGTCCGGTACATCCGAATTGAAAAACACGCTTATCCAGTGGCGTTTGTTCATATGGTAGCCCGGACGGATGCCGTCGTATTCCCCTGCAAGCTCTCCGGACTCCGTGGGGTCGCATTTCAGGTTGCAGAACTCGAAAGCGTCGATGTCCACGAAGCAGAACCATTTCCCTGCCACGCTGAAAATCAATATGCTGCGGGCGCTTGCCATTCTCGTGAACGGCATCTTTTCCTCCGTTCCCGGAAGCGACAGGCAATATTCCCTGAAATCCTCGATATTCATTCCTGCAACGGTTTCTTCTCCCGCAAATTTACGCATATTCTTTAAAAATACCTTTCCCCGATTGTGATTTACCCTAAACCGGTCATTAGAATTAAAAATGACTACCTTAGGCCATTCAAGTGTCCTCCCCTGTTCACGGAGCGCAGCGCAGTTAATAGGGGAGGTGGGTCGAAGACCCGGAGGGGTTGCCACATTCACCGCCCTGCGGTGAAAACAACCATTGGTGGCTGACAAAGAAATCGGCCTCGTAGAGGTCGCGCATTGTGGCATTGCATTGTGCGCTGTCTTATAGCGGCCGCTCAAGTGTTGTCGTCACCGACCCCGAAGGCAACCGTATCGAAATAACGTCCTACTTCTAACCCATAACCAATAACCTGCGGCTTTAGCCGCACTAATCTGCCGCCAACAGTGGCAATAACCTTGCGGCACAGCCGCAAAAAACGCCGCAAAGCGGCGACACTTCAGAGAACATGCAAGCGTAGCGCAGCTTGGGGCGATGCCGTCCGCCAACTTCCACGGCCGCATAGCGGTCGCACTTGATAACCTCTAACCAATAACCTGCCGCACAGCGGCAATAACCCTTAACCTGCGGCGACAGCCGCAAAAAACGCAATATCCGCAATTCACAAAATCCGTGCCGCCGTCCAAAAAGCCATACGGTAGAGGAAAGGAATGTTCTTATAGCCCATAATGTTCCGGTTCGTTTCCGGGAAAGTGGCCTTCCAGCGCTTCACATCACGTGTCCCCCTGCGCATCAGCTTGATTTTTGCGGTGAATTTCAGATAGTTTAAAAACTTGTCGTAGCGGTTGCCCGATTTGCCGTGAAACCAGTCTGCAAGTGCGTCCGCCATAAGCAGGTGGTCGGCAAGCACCCGCTCCATCCGTGATGTGGTGATTGATTCTCCCGCTACACGGCGGTAGCGGTAGTATGCCTTGTCGATGATGCTTATTTTGTCCGTGACGGCGAGAATCCTCGCCATCATTCCCAAGTCTTCCCAGCAGTCGATGCCCGGGAAAAAGTGCAGTCCGTTGCCGCTAATCAGGGCGCGGCGCACAATCTTGTTGCACATCGAGAAATGCAGCGTGTCGAGCGGCGCTTCGTTGAGCGGCGGGAACGTTGGCGATTTAAAACGCTTTATTGAGCATCCCGACGCGCTTTCGACGATGAATCCGCAGCACACGATGTCGGCTTCTGTCCGCTCTGCTTCGGCGAGCATCTCGGCGTACATCGGCGGCTCCACACGGTCGTCAGCGTCGCAGAACACCACGAATTCCCCCCGCGCCTCCTGCAATCCCCGCTCCCGTGAGTATGCCGTGCCGCGGTTGCCGTCGTTGCTCAATATCCTTATCTGCGCTTCGCGTTCAGGAAACCCGCTCAATGCACGTTTCAGCTCCGCGGCGGAATCGTCCGTCGAGCCGTCGTCGATGAACACGAACTCGATTCCCTCCCGCAGAGTCTGCCGCATAAGCGACACCGCACATCGGCCGATGTGCCTCTCCGCATTGAAAAATGGAACCACCACCGATATTTTCACCCCGTCACTCATCTTCCCGCAAAATTACGATTTTCCCTCCTCCCCGCAAAAAATAAGTATTACTCTGTATGTTTAAATAGCGTCAGTTCGATATGAAAATTGAAGATCTGCTGTGACAACACATCATCGGGGGGTGTCAAAACCAAAATAGCCACCTTGAAAAGTTGCAAATTGTAAGCGCGCTCTTGTACATAGTCCTATGAAAAAAGGGAAAAGATTTTCTGGATAGAAGAGCCTCGTGGAGGCTCCGGAATTGTAACCCCATGCAAGCGGAGCCGTGGCGGAGCGCGGCTTGGGGTGAGACAGCCCTAATCTCAACACGGCCTCGTGGAGGTCGCGCTTATAGTACAAGTTTCAGCCCGCTTCCCGGAAAAGTTTTCAAATCAATCTTTTGCATAGGACCGGCTACGTCCCGCCATAATCAAATCTGAAAACTCCGTTTTCATTTGCCTCTGCCCTCGACTTAATAAGATAGGATGCGGCTCGGAAAAACAAATTCAAGCGAGCTTGATTGTTTTTCACTCGCCTTTCAGTATCTTTGTGACTATAATTACAGAGGAAGCAAAGTGACGGAAAAGATAGTAGAGACCCCGCTGATGAAGCAGTATTTCGAGATGAAGAAGAAGCATCCCGACGCCATTCTGCTCTACCGTGTGGGCGACTTTTATGAGACATATACCACGGATGCAATCGTTGCCTCGGAGATTCTCGGCATAACTCTTACGAGACGCGCCAACGGTTCCGCAAAGACAATCGAGATGGCGGGATTCCCGCACCACGCCTTGGACACCTACCTTCCTAAGTTGGTGCGTGCCGGAAAGCGTGTGGCCATCTGCGAGCAGTTGGAGGACCCCAAGCTGACGAAGAAGCTCGTGAAGCGCGGAATTACCGAACTGGTGACTCCGGGCGTGGCCATCAACGGCAATATGCTCGACTATCGCGAGAACAATTTCCTCGGGGCGGTGCATTTCGGCCGCCATTCGTGCGGCGTGGCTTTCTTGGACATCAGCACCGGCGAGTTCATGACGGCCGAAGGCACGGTCGACTATGTGGACAAGCTGCTGGCCAATTTCGCGCCTAAGGAGGTGCTTGTCGAACGCTCGTGCCGTAAACGCTTCGACCAGTCGTTCACGGCGAAATACCTCACCTACGAGATGGACGAGTGGATGTTTACCGAGGAGGCCGCCAACGACCGCCTGCTCAAGCAGTTCGAGACAAAAAGCCTGAAAGGGTTCGGCATCCACAAGATGCACAACGCCATAGTGGCTTCCGGCGCCATCCTTTACTATCTCGACATCACGCAACATACGCAAATCCGCCACATAACCTCCATTTCGCGCATCGAGGAGGAACGCTACGTGCGCCTCGACCGTTTCACCATCCGCAATCTTGAGCTTATCGAGCCGATGAGCGAGGATGGCAAGAGCCTTCTCGACGTCATCAATCGCACCGTAAGCCCTATGGGGGCGCGTCTGTTGCGACGCTGGATACTTTTCCCGCTGAAGGATGTGAAGCAAATCAACGACCGTCTCGACGTGGTGGAGCATTTCTTCAAGGACCGCGAAGGGCGCGAACTGCTGCAACGGCAGATGGAGACCATAGGCGACATAGAGCGCCTCGTGTCGAAAGTGGCGGTAGGACGGATCTCGCCGCGGGAGACCGTGCAACTGAAAAATGCCCTGCGGGCCATTGCCCCGATAAAGGACTATTGCGAATCGGCGGCCAACCCGGTGCTGCGCTCGATGGGCGAGCAGCTCAACACCTGCGCCACTATCGGCGACCGCATAGAGCGCGAGCTAAATCCCGACGCTCCTAATATGGCCAACCGCGGCAACGTCATCCGCGAGGGCGTGAGCGACGAGCTCGACAACCTGCGGGAGATTGCCTACTCCGGAAAGGACTACCTTATGCACATACAGCAGCGCGAGAGCGAGGCAACCGGCATATCGAGCCTGAAAATAGCCTACAACAACGTGTTCGGCTACTACATCGAGGTGCGCAACACGCATAAGGACAAGGTGCCGCCGGAATGGATACGCAAGCAGACACTCGTCAACGCCGAGCGCTACGTCACTCAGGAACTCAAGGAATACGAGGAGAAGATACTCGGCGCGCAGGACAAGATTCTGACGATAGAGACACAGCTTTTCAACGCGCTGGTGGCCGACATCGCCACGTATATACCGGCCATACAGCTCAACGCCTCGCTCATTGCGCGGCTCGATTGCCTGCTGTCGTTTACCCGCGCCTCCATCGACAACCGCTACAACCGTCCGGAAATCGACGATTCCCTCGACATCGCCATCACCGAAGGCCGCCATCCGGTCATCGAGAAGCAGCTGCCGGCAGGAGAGCAGTACATAAGCAACTCTTTGCAGTTGGGCAACGACTCGCAGCAGATTATGATAATCACTGGCCCGAACATGGCCGGTAAGTCGGCCTTGCTGAGGCAGACGGCTTTAATCGTCCTGCTGGCGCAAATCGGCTGCTTCGTGCCGGCCGATGCCGCCAAGATAGGCATAATCGACAAGATTTTCACCCGTGTGGGGGCTTCCGACAACATATCGCTCGGCGAATCCACCTTTATGGTGGAGATGAACGAGGCGGCGTCGATACTCAACAACCTCAGCGAGCGCAGCCTCGTGCTCTTCGACGAGCTGGGGCGCGGTACGAGCACCTACGACGGCATTTCCATTGCTTGGGCGATAGTGGAATACATTCACGAGAATCCGCGTTTCCGCGCCAAGACCCTTTTTGCCACCCATTACCACGAGCTCAACGAGATGGCCAAGACATTCAAGCGCATTGCCAACTACAATGTGGCCGTAAAGGAAATCAACGGCAAGGTGGTGTTCATCCGCAAGCTCGAAAAAGGCGGCAGCGAGCACAGCTTCGGCATCCATGTGGCAAAGCTCGCCGGAATGCCTCCGGCGATAATAAGCCGTGCCAACGAAGTGCTCCGCCAACTTGAGGCGGCCAACTCGCGCGATGCCGTCAGCAAGAGCCTTGCCGACTTCGGCGGGCGTCCGGAGAAAGGCGTGCAACTGTCGTTCTTCCAGTTGGACGACCCGGTGCTGAGCCAAGTGCGCGACGAGATTCTCAACACCGACATCGACAACCTCACGCCGATGCAGGCCCTCAACAAGCTCAACGACATCAAGGCCATCATCACCGGCAAGAAATCCTGAACCAAAGGCTCACTGAACAGCCCCGAATGGGCTGCGTACAGGCACCCCACGGCTAAAGCTGCGGGATGCCTGTACGCAGCCTATTCGGGGCTGTTAACTCCAAACAAATGGTTATGTCTTATCCCCTGACTTATATTGTTCAAAGTAAAGGTGTCATATATAAAGGCAGGTATACAATATCGTTCTCCACTTTTACATCCTTGTCGTGAAGCACGTAGGGTGTGGACAACTGGGAGCTATACTTAACGATGCACTTTCTCAATGAATTCAGCGTGTAGCGTTGCCCGGACTTCACTTTTTTTCTTCTCATAATTCACGTATTCATTCTTATTGCATTGTGAATATTGCACCTATTCAAGATTATTGAGTTTGTAAAAAATACACTTTTTCTTGGATTTCAAAAGAATGTCAAGATGTTTTTATTGCACTCGTTCCTTCTGATTTGCCGTTTTAGCCGTGGAGTGCGCCGGGTTTATCGGCGCTTCTTCGGCGTGCCTGAACGTCTCTTCGACGCGGGATTTCCCGTGTCTTTCTTGCGCCTTTTCGATTCCGCCTTCTTGGATTCTTTCTTTGGCTTCGCTACGTTGCCGTTCTTGTCCACCGTCACCGCCGGGACATTGCCGTCGCCGTCCACGAGCGCGAAGTCGAGCTGCTTGCGGTTGAGGTCGGCGCGGGCAACCTGCACCGTCAGCTTGTCGCCGAGACGGTAGATATGGCGGTAGCGGCGGCCTATCAGGCAATAATTTTTCTCGTCGAACTCGTAATAGTCGTCCACAAGGTCGCGGATTGGCACCATTCCCTCGCACTTGTTCTCGTCAAGCTCCACATAAAGCCCCCATTCCGTAACGCCGGAAACAGAGCCTTCGTACACCTTTCCGAGACGGTCGGCCATGAACTCCACCTGCTTGTATTTGATTGAGGCGCGCTCGGCGTTGGCGGCAAGCTGTTCCATGTCAGAGGAGTGCTTGCATTCCTCTTCGAGCTTGCTTTGGTTGACTGCGCGCCCGCCGTTGAGATAGCGGTCGAGCAGGCGGTGTACCATCATGTCGGGATAGCGGCGTATCGGGGAGGTGAAATGCGTGTAATAGTCGAAGGCAAGACCGTAGTGGCCAATGTTTACGGTCGAATAGACGGCCTTGGCCATGGAGCGTATCGCAAGGATGGAGAGCAGGTTTTCCTCGGCGTGCCCTTTCACCTTGTCAAGCATCTTGTTGAGCGAGCTGTTCACCTCGCTGGCTTTGCCTTTGGTGCGGATTTTGTAGCCGAAACGTGAGGCTATCTCGGCGAAATTGCTCATCTTGTCGGGGTCGGGATTGTCGTGTATGCGGTAGACGAACGGTTTGGCCTTCTTCTTGCTGTTGCCGGTTTTGCCTATGTCGGTGGCCACCTGCTTGTTGGCAAGAAGCATGAACTCCTCTATCAGCTTGTTGGCGTCTTTCGACTCCTTGAAATACACGCTTATGGGATGGCCGGTCTCGTCGATTTCGAAGCGCACTTCCAAGCGGTCGAAGTTCACCGCTCCGTTGTCGAAACGGCGTTTGCGCAATGCCTTCGCCATCTTGTCGAGCGTCAGCAGCTCCTCCGCGAAATCGCCTTCGCCTGTCTCGATTATCTGCTGTGCCTCCTCGTAGGTGAAGCGGCGGTCGCTCTCTATTACCGTGCGCACTATGCGGTGGTTGAAGATATGCGCCTGTCCGTTCATCTCGAAAATGCACGAGAAGGCGAGCTTTTCCTCGTTCGGGCGCAGCGAGCAGATGTCGTTGCACAGCCGCTCCGGCAGCATCGGCACCGTACGGTCGACAAGATATACCGACGTGGCGCGGCTTTCGGCCTCTTTGTCGATTATCGTGCCGGGATGCACGTAATGGGTCACGTCGGCGATATGCACGCCCACCTCCCAGTTGCCGTTGTCGAGACGTCGGATTGACAGCGCGTCGTCGAAGTCCTTCGCGTCGCGCGGGTCGATGGTGAATGTCGTCACCTTGCGGAAATCCTCGCGTTTGGCAATCTCTTCCGGTGTGATGCCGGCGTTTATGCGGTTGGCCGCGTCCTCCACCTTCTTCGGATATTTATATGGCAGGCTGAATTCGGCAAGTATGGCGTTCATTTCGGAATTGTTCTCCCCGGTGCGCCCGAAAATGTCCACGACCTCGCCTATCGGGTTCTTGTCGTCGTCGTTCCACTGCACGATTTTCACTATGGCCTTGTCGCCGGTCTGCCCGCCTTTCAGCTTGTCCTTCGGGATGAATATGTCGCAGGCGAGGAATTTGCTGTCCGTACAAAGGAATGCGAAGTTCTTGTTCACTTTCAGCGTGCCTATGAATTTCTGGTCTTTCTTCTCTACTATCTCCACCACTTTGGCCTCGGGCTCCGAGCCGCGTCTCTGCGCGCACAGCAGCACCTTCACGCGGTCGCCGTTGAGGGCGTGCATCGAATTGCGTTCGGCAACGAAGATTGGCACATCGGAATTCTCGATAATCACGCTGTTCTTGCCGTTGCTGCGGCGCACGAAAGTGCCTTCGGTCGACGATGTGATTTCCGCCGACTGGTACTTCCCCGGAACCAATTCCAGAAGGAATCCGCTCTCCGTCAGCTCGTCGAGGATGTCGGCCACCATATACTGGTTCGACCGGCCGTTTATGCCGAGGGCCACGGCTACCTGCTTATAGTTGTATGAGCCTTTCGTGTGTTCGTTGAAATAGGCGGTTATCTGTTCCTTGAAATTGTTTTTCTTTGCTGTCTGTGACTTGTTTGATGTTGCCATAATCTTCATTTTTTATCCGGTGGAATCCGCTCTTCGCCGATGCCATTACAAATATACGTACATATTTTCTAATCAAAGCCACTATCCTGTATTTATTTTCATCCCCTCGTCCGTTTTTGTCGCGTCATAGGGGAAATAATGTGCTCAGCAACCACCCACACTCCGGCCGCATAGCGGTCGCACCCCATAACCCTATAACCTCTAACCATTAACCATTAACCTATACCCCCTAACCTTGCAGCGCAACTGCAAATACCCTCCATCCTGCATCTCGGCACAACAACAATTTCAAACAAGTTTGATTGTTTTGCGCTCGATTTGCATTATCTTTACCGTAGATTTTTGCAACCGGATAAAACCATTTTTATATGAAATCTCTGACGACCATCTGCGCGGCTCTGTTATTGCCGTCGCTCGCTGTAGCGGCCGAGAAGCCCTACGACTATGTGTTCTTCGACAACAGCCGGATGCCCGGCAATTATTTCTATTCGCGGACGGAATACCGGTCGCCTTCGTATCTGAAAAACTCCTCGTCGCGGCTGCCGGTCAGCGTGGAATGCTTTTCTCCCGGCAACTCGCTGGAACTGACCTACATATCGGCCGAGGGCGGCTCGTGGACGGCGGAAATACAATATGCGCCTGTCCGCGGAAACGATTTCTTCCGCAAGGCGGAGGTGCTGTCGATGAACGTGCTTGTCGACGGTCGCGCCACCGCCGCGTTGCCTGAAGTGGCGTTGCGCTATGCAGCGTTGCCCCCGGAGGGTTACGATTTTACGGTGGAGCGCGAGCCGCTGAAGGCCGACACCGTGTTTTCCGGATATGTGAGGCTTTCCGACTACATCCGCTCCGCCGGTGGTTGGCAGCACGTTGAAATCCCTTTCTCGGCGTTGGGGCTTGAAAGCTTCGGCGACAGCCGCATAAAAAGCATCGTGTCGGTTGCCCTGCGTCAGTCGGAGGCCGACGGAAAGCAGCACACCGTCTGCATCGACGATGTGGAACTGCTTCCCGCCGAATTGCCCTCATGCGGATTGGCGGCCCCTTTCATCAGGGAAGCCAAAGGCTACGAGCGGCATATAGACATTTGCTGGGATGCCCCGGAGAAAGACGGCCTGAAATATTATAAGATATACCGCTCGACCGACGGCCGCGACTTCGAGCCCATAGGCATAAGCCGTCCGTGGATGCGCCGCTATACCGACTTCATCGGGACGGTAGGGCAGCGGGCGTGGTACCGTGTCTCGGAAGTGGGCTACGACCTGAAAGAATCGCCGCTTTCGGAGGCGGTGGAGGCGGCGACGCGCCCGATGACCGACGGCGAGCTGCTCGATATGGTGCAGGAAGCGCAGTTCCGCTACTATTGGGACGGTGCGGAGCCTGCCAGCGGACTTGCACGCGAGAACATACCGGGGCGCGGCGACATGATTGCCGCCGGTGCTTCGGGATTCGGGATAATGGCCACTATCGTGGGCATCGACCGTGGATTCGTCACCCGCGCGGAGGGCGTGGAGCGTTTCCTGAAAATCACGTCGTTTCTTGAGCGTGCTGACCGCTTCCACGGGGCATACGCCCATTTCATGGACGGCCCGACTGGAAAGGTCGAGACGTTCTTCGGCGGTAAGGACAACGGTGCCGACTTAGTGGAGACTTCCTTCCTGTTCCAAGGGCTGCTCGCCGCACGCCAGTATTTCGACGGCGACAGTCAGGAAGAGGCTCTGATACGCTCGCGCATCGACCGCCTCTGGAAAGAAGTCGAATGGAGCTGGTTCAAGCAGCGCGACGACAGTCCGTACCTCTATTGGCACTGGTCGCCCGACCAGCATTGGGTAATCAACCATCCGCTCATAGGATGGAACGAGACGATGATAACCTACATGCTGGCCATAATGTCGCCCACTCACGGCGTAGCCCCCGGAATGTACTACTCAGGATGGGCGAGCCAAGAAAAGATGGCGCACGACTACCGTGCAGGATGGGGGATGACCGAGGACGGCTCGGCTTACAAGAACGGCAACACTTACTACGGCATAAAATTGGATGTAGGCGTGTCCAACGGCGGGCCGCTGTTCTTCACCCATTATTCGTTCCTCGGGCTCGACCCGCATAAGGTTACAGACCGTTATACCAACTATTTCGTCAACAACCGCAACATCGCGCTCATCAACCACCGCTATTGCATGCAGAACCAAGGAGGATATGCGGGCTACGGATATGACTGCTGGGGATTGACCGCAAGCGACGACGCTTGGACATACCACGCCCGCGAGCCGCAGCCCTACCACGACAACGGCACGATGGCCCCGACAGGCGCGCTTGCCTCCTTCCCTTACACGCCCTCCGAATCGATGGCGGCGTTGAAGAACTACTACCGCAACTACGGCAGCTTCCTTTGGGGAGAATACGGTTTCCGCGACGCTTTCAACCTCTCTACCAACTGGGTGTCGCCGCTCTATATGGGATTGAACCAAGGACCGGTCGTTGTGATGATAGAGAACTACCGCACAGGCCTGATATGGGACTTGTTTATGAGCCATCCCGACGTGAAGCGGGGTTTGGAAGCCCTCGACGCCATCCGCTGACCGAGTATGCGCTTCGCGATGACGGCTTGCCGCCTCCGGCTATGGATAAGAGCCGAAATAAAACATGTTGTAATACAGCCTTGTAAAGACTGCGGATAGGTAATCCAACGGCCGCATAGCGGTCGTACTTAACCAATACCACATAACCTGCCGCAAACAGCGGCAATATATAGTGTCTGCCCCTGTTTGCGGAGATTCGGCGGAGCAAATAGGGGAAGTACGGCGAAGCCGGGAAGGGGTTGTTTTGCTGAGGGTTAAGTATTTAGCGTGCAGTGATAAATCTCTCTCAATACTCTACTCACAACATAACCTGTAAGCGGAGCGCAGCTTGGGGTCACGCCGCCCCACTATCCAATGGCCGCATAGCGGCCCAACCCCCTAACCCATAACCAGTAACCGCTAACCTGCAGCACAGCTGCAATAACCTGCGGCTTCAGCCGCGCCAACCTTGCGGCACAGCCGCAAAAAAAGCGGCCGGCATCTAATCTGTGCCGGCCGCTTCGCTGTGCGCATGAAGGGACTCGAACCCCCACGGCTTACGCCACCAGATCCTAAGTCTGGCGCGGCTACCAATTACGCCACATGCGCAAAACTGCTGCAAAGGTACACCTATTTTCCGTATCCTCAAAATCCAATCGCATTTTTTATTCGTATCCGCTAAAAACCCTTCATAAAACCCTTATGTCGGCTTGCCTCCGGTTAAAGGCAACAAGCCCTAACCCCCGGCCAGTGACCCATAACCCCTAACCTCATAACCTGTAGCGAAGCTACAATAACCTTGCGGCTTTAGCCGCAACAAAGCCGCGGAGCGGCGACACTCCAGAGAACCCCAAGTAAGCGGAGCGCAGCTTGGGGTCACGCCGCCCCCACACCTGACGGCCGCATAGCGGTCGCACCCCATAACCCCTAACCTCATAACCTGCAGCGAAGCGGCAATAACCTTGCGGCTTCAGCCGCAATAAAAAACCGCCGCGCCGACAGGCAATTCCTGTAGCGGCGTGGCGGTTTTTATCTTAGTTGCCGGTTGCGGTGTCAGATTTCTTTCTTTGCCCGCATGCTGTCCCAGATGAGGTAAGCAATAAGCAGTACGTACATCACGATTCCCAGAGTCTGTAATGTCCCGGCCGACATGCTGTGCGAATAGCTGAATCCGCCGAAACGCATACCTGCGCTCACCACGCCCATCAGCGCGCCGCCGGCGATGAATCCCGAGGCGAGCAATGTGCCGCGCTCGCGGCGTGCGTCGTTGAGTGCCTTGTCCTTGGAGCGGTTGCTTACGAACCAGCTTATCAGTCCGCCCACGAGCAGCGGGGCGTTGAGTTCCATCGGGATGAACATGCCTAACGAGAAAGCAAGTGCCGGTACTCCGAGCCAGTTGAGCAGCACGGCGAGCACCGCGCCCACACCGTAGAGCATCCACGGAGTGTTACCGCCCATCATAAGCGGCTCGATTACGGCCGCCATGGCGTTGGCCTGAGGAGCTACGAGCGCATTAGGCCCGCTGAAGCCGTAGACCTTCGCCAATATCATTATCACGCCGCCGACGGTAGCAGCCGACACGAGCGTGCCCACCAGCTTCCATGTCTGCTGTTTCTTCGGCGTGCTGCCCAGCCAGTAGCCTATTTTCATATCCGTCACCATGCCGCCGGCCATCGACAACGCCGTGCATACGACACCGCCGATAATCATCGAGGCAACGATGCCCGAAGCCCCCTTCATGCCTACGGCCACGAACACGGCCGATGCGATGATGAGCGTCATCAGCGTCATTCCCGAAACGGGGTTCGTGCCTACGATGGCGATTGCGTTGGCTGCCACCGTCGTGAAAAGGAACGCTATCACGGTGACTACGACGAATGCCACCACCGTCTGCAACAGGTTGTGTATCACTCCGAAGTAGAAGAACACGAATGTGACCACAAGTGCGGCTATCAGGGCGAACGTGAGGATTTTCATCGACATGTCGCGCTGGGTGCGTACCACCTGCTGCACGCTGCCGCCTTTGCCTTTGAACTCGCGTCCGGCAAGGCCTACCGCGCTGCGGATGATGCCCCACGACTTGATTATGCCGATGATTCCCGACATCGCTATGCCGCCGATTCCTATGTAGCGCGCCTGTTCGGAGAATATCTCCTCGGGCGAGAGGAAATTAGGAGTCAGCGTGCCCATCAGCGGTACTATCACATACCAGATGAACGCGCTTCCGGCAAAGATTATGAAGCTATATTTCAGTCCTACGATGTAGCCCAAGCCGAGCACGGCCGCGCCGGTATTGATTTTGAACACCATTTTTGCCTGATTGGCTATCTCCGCTCCCCAAGCCGTGGCCTTAGTGGTCAACGTCTCGCTCCACCAGCCGAACGTGGAGAGCAGGAAGTCGTAGATACCGCCTACCAGACCGGCCACTATCAGCGGCTTGGCCTGATTGCCGGCCTTTTCGCCGGAAATAAGCACCTGCGTGGTGGCCGTGGCCTCCGGGAACGGGAACTTGCCGTGCATGTCGGAGCAGAAATATTTGCGGAACGGTATGAAGAACAGGATGCCGAGCACGCCGCCGAGCAGCGAGCTGAGGAATATCTCCAAGAAGCTTACCGTTATGGCCTCGCCGTAGGTGGCTTGGAGTATGTAGAGAGCGGGCAGCGTGAATATCGCGCCGGCAACCACCACGCCCGACGACGCGCCGATCGACTGGATTATAACGTTCTGTCCCAGAGCGTTCTTCTTGCGCAACGCCCCCGACAGGCCTACGGCGATGATGGCGATAGGTATCGCCGCCTCGAACACCTGACCCACTTTCAGTCCCAAATAAGCGGCGGCCGCGCTGAAAATCACCGCCATCAGCAGTCCCACCGACACCGAGTAGGGCGTAACTTCCGGATACTCCTGCCCGGGACGCATCACCGGCGTGTAGCTCTCGCCCGGCTTCAGTTCGCGGAACGCGTTTTCAGGGATGCTTGTCCCCTCATGTTTCTTTTCTTCTTGCATTTATTTTAGTATAAAGGATTAATATTCCGAATCCGTAACGCTTGCGAAATTACAAAAAATCACACAATTCCGCCCCCTCCCGACTGTTTTTTTGTTTATATCTGTGGAATAATCACAAAAATAATATCAATTACGATAGTTTTATGTCTATCGGTATGGGTCGTCAGCCGTAGCGGGGGAAGTTGAGGTCGGGGGGCTCGTCGCGGGTGAGGGTGTCGGAGATGTAGAGGCCGATGCAGCGGGTCATAAGTATGTCGTCGTGGCAGCCTTCCTTTGCTCCGTAGCCGCCGTTGGGCTTGCGCTCGTAGGTGGAATGCTCGTTGACGGCCTCGGTGTCGCGCTCCACGTAGCGGCTGTCGCGGACGGTGGCTATGTGGTGGTTGACAACCAGCGGCTTGGTGGCGCGGTTGGTGTGGAATCCCACTTGCGGCGAGCGCATGCCGGTCAGGCGGTCGACCACCTGACGGCAGTAGATGTTGGGATAGTAGTCGGCTATCTCGTCGAGGATGTAGGCGGCGTTTCCGCTGCCATAGGCTTCGGTTTCCAGTGTGTTGCTCTCGATGACGAGCAGCGCCTTGTGGTAGTACATGGCTATCTGCGCGGCTTTCCACGCCAGCAGGTCGTGGTCGGTGTGTCCGCGCCATTGCGCCACCACTTCCGGCGTGTCGCCGCGGCATCCGCGGTCGATTACGGCAATCACCGACCAGTCGCTGCCGTCGCTGCGGCCTCCCACGTCGACGACCGTCACATAGCGGTTTTCCCTGACCGGCGGCTTCACGCGGTCGCGCCACACTTTCAGCAGTCCTCCTTGCGAAGGCACGAACCTCACGCCGCGGAGCGACTGCCGCCCCGTGACGGCATCGCCGGCCACATCGCCCTCCATGGCGGGCTGCTCGCAACCGGCACGCAGGCGTTCCACGGCCTCGCGGTCGAACACCATGCTGTCGGTGCTGGTGAACGCTTCCACGTCGGTGGTGGGATATTCGGCTTTCATGGCCTTGTGGGAGGCGTATTCCCGGCGTTTGGCGCGGTACCACGCTATCTGTTCCAGAGTCAGCCCCTTTGTCCACAGCCCGAGCTCGTAGTCGTCGAGCTTGTCGATTAGCTCCCGGTAGTCGTCCACCGACATGGAGTAGATGCCGTATTCGTACCACGGCACGAATACCGGCACTTTGTCGCTCTCCCCGGCCACGGCGCGCAGCCACTCGGTATGGAAGAAGTTGCCCACGCCGTTGGCTGTCGATTCCATTACCACGAGCGTTAGCTCGGCGAGAGCCACCGAGCCCGATACGGAGCGGATGATGTCGTTGGGGTCGTGTCCCGGTGTCTCGCGCCAGAAAGCCACTTCCGAAAGGTGTGCCATGGCTATGTCCGAGCCGCGGGAGGCCTCCTGATTCTCGGCGGAGCATACGGCTATGGTGTTCTGCCGTCCGTCTATGCGGCTGATGTTGCGGCTTCCCTCGAAAGGGCGCAGCCGCAGTTCCGCTTCGCCGGGCAGGTATTCTTGAGGGTAGCGTGCCAGCAGCTTGGCCATCATCGCCTTGATGGTTGCCGCCGCGTCGCGTATGTGGGCGCACACGAGGCTGTGCCAGTTGTCGCGCAGCATGATTTGTATCCACGCCATGTATGCCTGCACGAGGGTGGACACGCCGCATTGCCGGGCTTTGAGTATGATTGCCCGTATCGGCCGGCGGGCGGAGCGCATCGCCTCAAGCTCGCGCAGGATGAGGCGTTGCGGGCGGTTGAGGGTGAGCGGTATGTCGCGCCAGCCGGTCTTGTCCTTCACCATCACGCACTTGGCGCACCAGAACTCGAAGTCGTGGCGCATGCGCAGCATCTCGAAATCGTGGAGAGTCATCGAGGCGCTGTATTCCGGGTCGCGGAGCATCGTGGCAGGCACCATGGCGCGGCCGCCGCCCGGCAGAGCCGTCCCGCGGCGTTCCCCGCAGCATCCCGCGCCCGACAGCGGGTCGTAGCGTTCTGCCGCTGCCCATGCGAGACGGCGGCGGTTTTCCTCAATCATAGCAGTGTAGTCCATGGTATTGTCGTTTGCCGCAAAATTACCTTCTCCGGAGCTCCCGGCTGTCCGCAAAAGGGAATTATTGCCGCTTTCAGCGGCAGGTTAGAGGTTATAGGTTACTGGTTATGGGGATGTCGGAGTTGTGGCACAGCCGTTTCAAGCGCGGCATCTACGAAGCCGATGACTTTGTCAGTTGTCTGCCCACGGCCAAGGCCGTGGGTTACGCATCAACAGCCCCCACGGGGCTGAACCGGCGGCATATTGCATCACATATCCACAAAAGAGAATCTGTTGCGGCTGAAGCTGCTGTGCAGCTTTGCTGCAGGTTATGGGTTAGAGGTTATGGGGTGCGACCGCTATGCGGCCGTCGGATGGTAGGGTGGTGTGACCCCAAGCTGCGCTCCGCTTACTTGGGGTTCTCTGGAGTGTCGCCGCTTCGCGGCTTTTGCTATGCTGTGGTTCGGAAAACAATTTCAAGCGCAGCTTGATTGTTTTTCACTCGGCTTGCACTATCTTTGCAGAGGATTTCCTTTAATTGGATATGAGAAATGACAAATTTAAGTGTTAATATCAATAAGGTGGCTACCATCAGAAACGCGCGTGGCGGCAATGTGCCGAATGTGGCGCACGTGGCATTGGACTGCGAGCGTTTCGGAGCGGACGGCATCACGGTGCATCCGCGTCCTGACGAACGCCACATCCGGCAGTCGGACGTGTATGAGCTGCGTCCGCTGCTGCGTACGGAGTTCAACATCGAAGGCTATCCTTCCGAACCGTTCATGGACTTGGTGCTTAAAGTGAAACCTGCTCAGGTCACTCTTGTGCCTGACGCTCCCGATGTGCTTACTTCGAGCTGCGGATGGGACGTGACGGACAATCTGGAGTTCCTGACACAGATAGTGGAACGCCTGAAGGAGAAGGGGATACGCACGAGCATATTCATCGACACCGACGAGCGGAATATCCTTGCGGCGGCGCGTACGGGAGCCGACCGGGTGGAGTTCTACACGGAGCCTTACGCCACGATGTACCCGAAGAACCCGGAGGCGGCAGTAGCCCCCTATGTGGCGGCCTCTACGATGGCGCACAATGCCGGTCTGGGCGTAAACGCCGGCCACGACCTTAGCCTTGAGAATCTGGCTTATTTCCACGAGAAGATGCCTTATCTCAACGAGGTTTCGATAGGGCATGCCCTGATTTCCGACGCTTTGTATTTCGGCCTTGAGGAAACGATTAAACGGTATAAGGCTTGTCTTAAATAGAAAGTTTTATTCATTACTTAGGTGGAGCGATGACCGTCCGGCGGCAATATGCCGGGCGGTTTTTTTGTTGCGGCTGTGCCGCAGGGTAGGGGGTTGTCGGAGTTGTGGCACAGCCGTTTCAAGCGCGGCATCTACGAAGCCGATGACTTTGTCAGTTGTCTGCCCACGGCCAAGGCCGTGGGTTACGCATCAACAGCCCCCACGGGGCTGAACCGGCGGCATATTGCATCACATATCCACAAAAGAGAATCTGTTGCGGCTGAAGCTGCTGTGCAGCTTTGCTGCAGGTTATGGGTTAGAGGTTATGGGGTGCGACCGCTATGCGGCCGTCGGATGGTAGGGTGGTGTGACCCCAAGCTGCGCTCCGCTTACTTGGGGTTCTCTGGAGTGTCGCCGCTTCGCGGCTTTTTGCGGCTGTGCCGCTGGGGTGTGTCGTCCCCGCAAGCTGCGCTCCGCTTGCATGCGGTTATGGCTGTGCCGATAGGTTATTGCGGCGGCAGATTGGTGATTATGCTGTTTGCATAATTCGATTTGAATAATTATCTTTGCTGCAAACGAATGTCTATGGCAAAAAACATAAACCCTTTCATAGTGGCAGGTAAGATTTCTCCTGAATATTTTTGTGACCGTGTCAGTGAATCGGAGAAATTAATCAAGTCGGTTACCAATGGCAATAATTTGGTAATCATCTCCCCGCGTCGTATGGGGAAAACCGGATTGATACAATTCTGCTATTCCAAACCGGAAATAAGCAGGAACTATTATACTTTTTTCATAGATATATTGCACACGTCGAGTCTGCGTGAACTGACATACCTGCTCGGAAAGGAAATCTACGAGACATTGCTGCCTCTGAGCCGTAAAATGGCCAAGCTGTTTGTTCAGACAATCAAATCAATCAGCGGGAAGTTCGGCTTTGACCCTATTACCAATCTTCCTGCTTTCAACATAGAACTTGGCGATATCGACAGGCCGGAATACACTTTGACTGAAATTTTCAAATATCTTGATCAGGCCGACCGTCCGTGCATCGTTGCTATCGACGAGTTCCAGCAGATAGCCAAGTATCCGGAAAAAAACATCGAGGCGTTGCTCCGCACTTATATGCAGAGGACAAGCAACGGAAATTTCATATTTGCCGGAAGCGAACGCCATCTGATACAGGAAATGTTCACATCATCGGCACGGCCGTTCTATCACAGTGCCGACATCTTGGAGCTTGGGCCAATATCCCCCGATAAATACATACCGTTTGCCGCAAGCCATTTCGAGCGGCGCAACCGCCATATAGATGAAGCGGACATTGCAAGTGTATATAACTTGTTTAAAGGGCACACTTATTATATTCAAAAAACGTTCAATGAATCGTTTGCCGATACCCCGGAGGGCGAGGCTTGTACCACAGAGACAATAAGGAATGCGATAAACGAAATAATAATGTCGAACGACACGATTTTCAGGGAAATATTGTCGAACGTACCGGAAAAGCAAAAAGAGTTGCTCTATGCCATAGCAAAGGACGGGGAGGCGGAACGGATAACCTCCGCGGAGTTCATAAAACGCCATCGCCTCGCTTCTGCCAGTTCCGTGCAATCAGCTGCAAAGAAATTGCTTGATAAAGATCTGATAACAGAAATCAACAAGGTGTTTTCTGTGACAGACCGGCTTTTTGCCATGTGGATTAATAAATTGTATGGAAACTCCTGTGTGTTTTGAAATGCGGCTTTTTGCGGCTGTGCCGATAGGTTATTGCAGCTTCGCTGCAGGTTAAGGGTTACTGGTTATGGGTCAGGGGGGTTGCAGCTTACGCCGCAGGTCAGGTGTTGTGGGGTGTCCTCCTCTGTTTGCGTAGCCTGCGGAGCAAATAGGGGAGGTGGGTCGAA
>ERZ827423.296-NODE-296-length-67179-cov-5.770604_pt1 | contig 67179 bp, 57 predicted proteins | sample MGYA00519775_ERZ827423 | MGnify/ENA primary metagenome ERZ827423 (study PRJEB31778, sample SAMEA3449296) | human gut metagenome | biome: human gut; feature: human-associated habitat; material: faeces | place: United Kingdom | collected 2010/2012 ... | reverse complement strand
CGAAGCAATCCGTAGGTATCAAAGTCGGGGGCTTTTGACCCCGACATCATTATAATTGAATTAGGTATGATCCAAGGAAACAAAAGCAGCAACAAAAACGAAAAGAAAGGGTAGGTAACAACATGAAATTCAGTAACGGATGCTGGTTACAGAAGGAAGGCTGCAGCTGTTTTGCACCTGCAGAAGCATACTTCACCAAGATCGAAGAAAAGAAAGTCACCATCTGCGCACCGACCGCGCACATCGTGACAAGAGGAGATACCTTGGGCGGTATCAACCTGACACTGGAGATTACCTCTCCGGCACCGGAAATTTTAAGAGTGCGTACTTATCATTATAAGGGAGAAGTGGTGAATACTCCTTTCTTTGAACTGGAGCTTAAGGAAGAGCTTCCGCTGGATGTAACAGACAGCGAAGAAGAGATCAGCATTAAGAGCGGCGAGCTGACCTTAGTCATTACGAAGAAAAACTGGTCCATGACCTATTACCGCAATGGCGAAATGATTACCAGAAGTGCAGGACGTGACCTTGCACTTATGAAGACTGATTTCAAGGGCTTTGCCTACAACGATACCGACGCAGAGGAAACCTATATGCGCCAGATGCTTTCCTTATCGGTTGGCGAACTGGTTTATGGTACCGGCGAGCGTTTCACTCCTTTTGTAAAGAATGGACAGAGCATTGACATCTGGAACGCTGATGGTGGTACCAGCACCGAGCAGTCCTACAAGAACATTCCGTTCTTTATTACCAATAAGGGATATGGTGTCCTTGTTAATCATCCGGAGAAGGTTTCCATCGAAGTTGCAACCGAAATGGTAACCAGAACCGAATTTTCCGTACCGGGTGGCTATCTGGATTACTTCCTCATTAACGGACCGACCATGAAGGAGGTACTGACACGTTATACCGACCTTACCGGTAAGCCATCTCTTCCGGCACCGTGGACCTTCGGACTGTGGCTCTCCACTTCCTTTACCACGAACTATGATGAAGCAACTGTTATGAGCTTCATTGATGGAATGTTAGACCGTGGAATTCCGCTTAGAACCTTCCATTTCGACTGCTTCTGGATGAAGGAATTCCATTGGAGTGATTTCGTATGGGATAACCGTGTATTCCCGGATCCGGCAGGACTCCTTAAGAGAATTAAGGCAAAGGGACTGAACATCTGCGTCTGGATCAACAGCTACATCGGACAGGAATCCGTACTTTTCAATGAAGGTATGGAAAAGGGCTACTTTATTAAGAGAACGAACGGTCAGGTATGGCAGTGGGATATGTGGCAGCCGGGCATGGCAATCGTAGACTTTACGAATCCGGAAGCTTATCAGTGGTTCCAGAGCAAGTTGGAGGTTCTGCTTGATATGGGCGTTGACTGCTTCAAGACCGACTTCGGTGAGAGAATTCCTTCCGAAGGTGTGGTTTACCATGATGGCTCCGATCCGAAGAAAATGCACAACTACTACACTTATCTTTATAACAAGTGTGTTTACGAATTATTAGAGCGTAAGAGAGGCAAAGGACAGGCTGTTCTCTTTGCACGTTCCGCAACTGTTGGCGGTCAGAAGTTTCCGGTACACTGGGGCGGTGACTGCTGGTCCGATTATGAATCCATGGAAGAAAGCCTTCGCGGCGGTCTGTCCCTGTTAATGAGCGGATTCGGATTCTGGGCACATGACATCGGTGGATTTGAGAATACCTCTACCGCAGATGTTTATAAGCGCTGGGTAGCATTCGGACTCCTTTCTTCCCATTCCAGACTGCACGGTAGTTCCTCTTATAGAGTACCGTGGGTTTATGATGATGAAGCAGTAGATGTGGTTCGTTTCTTCACCAGATTAAAGGCGCGCTTAATGCCTTACCTTTACAAGACCGCAATTGAAACCTCCGTTACCGGTGTTCCGACCATGAGAAGCATGGTTCTGGAATATACCGAGGATAAAACCTGTCATTATGTGGATAAGCAGTATATGCTGGGTGATAACCTTCTGGTTGCTCCGATCTTCAACGACCAGAGCATGGCTGAGTACTATCTGCCGAAGGGAACCTGGACCGACTTCTTTACCGGAGAAGAAAAGGAAGGCTGTGGATGGATTACCGAAAAGCACGGCTACTTAAGCATTCCTCTTATGGTGAAGGAGAACTCTATCGTAGCAATAGGTGCACATGATGACAAGCCGGATTACGATTATGGCGATGGCGCAGAATTACGGCTTTATGCATTAAAGGATGGCAAGAATGCAGAAGCAGTTGTTTATGGCATGGATCAGAAGGAAGAGATTGCCATGACTGCAAAGAGAGAAGGAAATCAGATCCATATTACCGTCAAGAGCGACAGGAATTACGCTGTCCGCCTTGTAAATGTGGCAGCTGCTTCCGTATCTGCAGGTGATGTGAAGACCGAAGGCAAGGATACTGTAATCAGCCTTTCCGGAAGTGCAGAGGTTACCGTTACGCTGTAAGCCGGTGCAGAACAGGTTGTGAAGGTCGTGAAATAATGCAGATGCATCCATATGAATAACAATATAATCAGTATCACCTCCGGGAGAAAGGGATTCCTTTTCTTCCGGAGGTGTTTTTTAAATGTTATCACGGCTGACAAGATGATAACTTGCAGTATCTTCAACAGTATTAGTGCGGTATTTAAGCGGGGTACACCCCATAATATCCCGGAAAGTCCTGGTGTAATGACTTGCACTTGAAAATCCGACAGCATAAGCAATATCGGTAATGCTGTCACGAGTGTAGGTCAGAAGATCGAGACTTTTTTGAATGCGGTAATGGATCAGGTATTCCCCGGGGGTCTTGGAGGTATAGGTACGAAAGAGTTTGGTGCAAAGAGTTTTTCCTACACTTCCTACATCAGCAATTTCTTCAAGAGAAACTTTTTCATGGTAATGCTCCTGAATATAAAGAAGCATGGATTTGAAGGTACCGATCCGGGCAGCGGAAACAGGGGAGGGAAGTACTGCCTTTTCCAAATGTGCATAGAGGATCTTAAACATCCGGATAAAAGATTCCAGAATTTCCAGTTCAATGTTTTTAATATCGGGAGACTCAAACATACGTACAAGCTCATCAATAATCTGTTTTGTCCAGTCCCCGGATGATAATAAAAGGTAGTCAAAGGAATTGGGTGAAATTACGGGAAACAGATAGGTCTGCTGGATATATCGGGTGGAACACAGCAGGCATGGATGAACAATGGCACAGTAAAAAGCACAGCTTTTTCCGGGAAGGGACCGGTTGGAGTGAATTCGTTTGGAATTAACCAGAATGCCTTCGCCGGCGTGGATGATGATATTTTGGCCATTTACGTGATATTCCAGTTCTCCTTCCACGACATAGAGGTATTCCAGATCTTCATGCCAGTGATCGGGAACAAAATAGTGTTGATTAGCTGAAAAGTAGGCACTTGATGAAAAACATTCAAACTGCGGGTTATTATATTCAATAATCTGGGAGTGATCATTTCGTTTTGTAAAGAAATCGTTTTCTTTTATCATAATATCTCTCCAATACGATATATTTTGACATAAATATATGGTTTTTATGTAGAAAAAAAGGTTCTATACAAGATATTATTATATTATATGCTGTGATAAACAACAAGGAGTATGTTTGTAAATGTGGGAACGACACAGTTGTAAGGGAAGAGAGGAATGGCAATGAGAACGAGGATGAAGGAACGTTTTGGAAGCTGGAGCTTTTATAAGGAGGCACTGGCAATTGGAATACCCGTGATGCTGCAGGCATTGATTCAGAGTCTGGTATCACTGATAGACAGCTTTATGGTAGCTGGCCTTGGTGATGTGAAGATGTCCGGAGTGAATATTTCCGGGCAGATCTGCTTTATTTTTATGGTAATGCAGAATATGATCTGTGCATCCGGAGGAATTTTTCTGACACAGTATTTTGGAGCAAAGCAAAGAGAAGGAATGCGGCAGAGCGTTGCATTTAAGGTGGTTGCGTCGCTTTCAACCTGTATATTTTACTTTCTTGCAACATTTGTCTTTACCAGACCTGTCTTAAGTCTTATGGTGATTGGCAATTCACAGGCAGAGCTGATCCTGGAGGAAGGACAGAAATATATGTATCTGATGGGATTTATAGGAATCCAGATGATGATTTCCTCCATTCTGTCTTCTTCCTATCGGGAGATTGGACGAGTAAGGGTAATACTGGTCATCACTTTGATTGCTGCCGGATCCAATGCGTTCTTGAACTGGGTATTGATCTATGGACATCTGGGAATGCCGAGACTGGAGGTAGAGGGTGCAGCATATGCAACCATCATTGCAAAGACAGTGGAAATGCTGCTCTTAATTGGTTATACCATCAAGGAACGCCCGGAATTTATCAGCTTCTCCGTCTTTAAAAGAATTGACTGGGCATTGTTTGGACGGATTTTGAAGAAAGGGTCACTCCTGATTATCTCCCAGATGATGTGGGTTCTGTCAGAAAGCTTTACGGCTGCAATTTATAATGGAAGGGGAAATGCAGCAGTCGTATCCGGTATGGCAGCAAGCTTTTCCATTGCCAATCTGTTCTTCATTTCCTTTGATGGGATTACGACTGCAACAGGAGTCCTGATTGGTAAATCATTGGGAATGAATGAACTGGATGATGCCCGGAAAGAAAAGACGTGGATGCTTTCCGCAGCAATCATATTTGGATGTATAATGTGTCTTGTCGGAGTGGTGACCGTTCTGCTTGTACCGGTTGTTTTCGGAAATTTAAGCATTGATGCACAGAATATCTGCCGGGCAATGCTTCTGCTGATGGCACTTTTCATGCCATTGTGGACCTTTGTGAATACACAGCTTGCAGTATGCCGGGCAGGAGGAGATACGAAGGTCGGTTTTCTTGTAGACGGCGGAACGACGGCTGTCATGATTCCAATGCTTCTCATTCTGGCATTCTTTACCAATGCCAGTCCGGTTATGATGTACTTTGGAGTGAAAGCACTGGATGTCGGCAAGATTATCGTTGCCACACATGAGATGAAGAAGGAACGCTGGGTCGTAAATCTGTCGAACGCATAAAATGCCATGGAAATTAACAAGGATACGGAATTAACGCCCGGACATTTCTGTCCGGGCGTTGCATTTTATTTTTCTTTATTTGTAACTATTCTGAATAGTTGCCTTTATTTTCAAGTAAGACCTTCCGGGCCGCTAAAACCAGGAACATATAATCAGAGGAACCACCGCCGAGGACATATTCGCCCTGCTGCCAGAGGTACGGAAACTCAAGCAGTTCCGGGAAGTCAGGACGGATCAGGGCCGTACCGGAGATCACGCCGCCCGGAATATAGGAATAGTCGGCACGGTTCATTCCATAGGCAACGGTAGCGGAGCGTGCCCCGACGCCGGATGCAAAGGAAGAGGTATTCGAGCCGGGATGGCAGCCTAATATGAAATTCAGTGCACACAGGATCAGATCCGGTTCAAAGATGTCCGGAAAGGCTTCATGCAGGAAATAATATTCGACTCCCATCCGCTGAATCCCCCATCCGGCGCCCCAGATGAACGGGCGGTAGGGGATTCCGTAAGGCGTTTCTTTACTTTCTTCATCAATAGAAGCCTTCAGGCTGACCAGTGCCTTACGGATTTTTTCTGTGAAAACCGGATCACTTAGCTTATGAACCACGCGGCAGATGATCCAGCCGAGCGTCTTGATATTTTCTACAATAAAATCACACCGGTTAAGCAGATAGGTCTTATAGGAATCGTCTCCTGTCGTTAAGAAAAGCTCGACAGCAGCATGGATTCTCGCAAGCTCCGTCTTGCTATTTCCATCGGTGGCAGCAGGGAAGGAGGTGCAGTTTTCGATTACCGGATGATCTCCGACAGTACTTTCATAAAGTTCGATGGAATCCTGTAAGGCTTCTCTGCTTAAATCATCGTTAAATCCCTTTAATGCACGGGATGCACCGGCAAGCTGTGAAGCCGTCATAAGCTGTCTGGGAGAATTGTCTTCGGTAAATACCCACCGGTCATCCTCATCACCTGCGATATTTTTGGTCATGGCAGAAGGATCACCCAGAAGGACATACTGGCGCAGATCATTGCTGATGATGCCGCGATACAAACGTCCCAGAGCGCGGTAGCCGGAAACGACACTTAACACGCCATGTTCAATCTGTTGTAAAATATCATTCTTGCCATCCGGCTGATGGATTTCGGTAATTTTATGCTCCTGATCGATGGTGGTTGCATCGTAATCCACGTGGAATGCTTCAAAGGCAAGAGCGAGATTGTAAGCTTCTCCAGCCTGGGATTCCACACGCAGATCGAAGTCACCGGCATCGTGCCAGCCGCCCACATTGAGTCCGGGAACCCTGTCACCGGGCTGGTATTTTGTCAGTGTAGAAGGTCCCTGTACATAGCCGTCAAAATGGTTGTAATTCACAGGTGCCATGCGTGCGTCGTCATCGTGGCACAGATCATGCCATACCCGGTACTTTTCACTCACACGCATGTGACACATCTGGATCGGAAGGAAATATTCCAGTACCGGCTGCCATACACCACGGTCATAAATGTCGCTGGCAATACGGAAAATCGCAGAAGTGCTGCTGCCGTAAACAACCTCGTATAAGCCCTCTGCCTGAATGGCGGAGAAGTCGTATTTCAGATAGTGGTAGCGTAAAAAGTCTCCCCATTCCTTCGGAGTGCCTCGCTGAATCTCAACAGGTCCGTTTTCTGTGATCTGATAAAGGATCGCATCCCCGCGACGGGAATCTCTTTGATCCAGTTCAATCACAGCGGCCTTTGAAGCAGCCGGATGATAGCCCACCTGGGAAACCTGTACGACGGGAGCGTACATCCAGTCCTCTACAATGCTGGGTGTGATGATCCAGTGGATGGCATCTTTGGTTTTGCCGGCAGGAACCTCACTGCTTAAGACAAACCACCCGTTGTTGTGGTTCATGCGGCCATCATACAGTTTCAGATCCGCACCGATACTCTCAACGGTAAAGCGCTGGCAGGGATCATCCGGACGGGAGGTGAAACGTCTGCCAACCGCATAAGGTTCTGCGATCAGGGTATCCGCGGTTGCCGGATTATAAGCGGACCGGTTATGTGTAAGCTTCTCAAGCGGCATACGCATGGTGGTATCCGGCTCCTTGTAAGGGTGTAAATGGTTACCGGCAGTCTGCAGGGTCGGACCGTTTGGCTGTGTTGGGAAAATCCCCTGCTTCTTATCCATGATCCAGGGTTTTCCGAACAGAATATGAGGAACCAGTTCCAGATTGAAGCATAATTTTCCCAGGAATTCTTCCGGAACAGGGCGGTCCAGATCTACGGATACGACAATGTGACCGCCTTCCCCATGAACCCTTACCTCATAGGTAAATTCAAAATCCGGATAAAGAAGGGGATTAAAGCCGGTCAGATGCTGATCCTTATCGGGATAGCATAATTTCGTGGTGATGGTATTACTTTTTTCATCAAGTGTCCGGTCAAGCTGCTTCGGAACGGCCTGCCACTGCCCGGGAGTCGGTTCAAAACGGAGATCTCCGTTCGTTGCAATTCGTTTTCCGTGCATAATCATGCTGACACCCGCCTGATGTCCGACCGGATAGATGTCCATGAATGCCATGACATCCACACCGTTATTTTTAAAATAGCCTGTCTGGCTGTCTAATTGAAAGCCTGTATGTTTTTCCATAATTGCGCCTTTCCCTACAGATATGAGTCTTATAATACTGTAGAATAAATACCGGAATAACCGGCAGCTTCTTTCTATAGACACAATATACAGGAAAGGGGCTCTTATTTATAGAATGTTTCTATTTCAATATTGGATAATTATCGTTGGGCTGCTGAAGAATAAATAATTGCTCCAGATCCTGCTTTGCCTGTTCCAGGTAGTCGCACTGATCATAATCCTGCCATTGGGGATAGGGAGCGTGATGGTCCAGGGTTTTACTAAGCTCAGCGATCGAATAAGCAGACATAAAGGTTCCTCCTCTTCTAAAAAGATAAAGATGAAAAAACTGTTGACTTCAAGTATACTTGAAGTGTTATGTTGATGTTAATAGAAAATGTAAAACAGAAGATAACAGAGAAAAAGAACTGTGTGGATCAGAAACACAGAAAAACAAAAAACAGGTAAAGAATAACAGGAGGTAAAGAAATGTATATTGCAAGTGATACAAGATATGAAAAGATGAAGTACAACCGCTGCGGAAAGAGCGGTCTGATGCTCCCGGCGGTGTCGTTGGGGTTGTGGCACAACTTTGGGGATACCGGTGTTTATGCGAAGATGGAGGAAATGTGCTTCACAGCGTTTGACCATGGAATCACCCATTTTGATCTGGCAAATAATTACGGACCAAAGGCAGGGAGTGCGGAGAGTAATTTTGGAAAGATCTTAAAAGAGCATTTTATGCCGTATCGTGATGAGATGATTATTTCTACAAAGGCCGGCTATGATATGTGGTCGGGACCTTACGGTGACTGGGGAAGCCGTAAATACCTGATCGCCAGTATCGACCAGTCCTTAAAGCGGCTCGGACTTGACTATGTGGACATTTTTTATCATCACAGGATGGATCCGAATACCCCGCTTGAAGAAACAATGGGAGCACTTTCACAGATTGTAGCAAGCGGCAAGGCTTTGTATGTCGGCTTATCCAACTATGACGGTCCGACTCTCGAAAAGGCATCTGCTATTCTGGATGAACTGCATGTTCCGTTTGTAATTAACCAGAACTGTTATAATATTTTTGACCGGACGATTGAGCAGAATGGTCTGAAGGTAATGTCAGAGAAGCTTGGAAAGGGTATCATCTGTTTTTCACCACTTGCACAGGGAATGCTGTCTGACCGTTATCTGAACGGTATTCCGGAGGACAGTCGTGTGAGGACAGACGGAAGATTTCTGCAGGAATCCAGACTCAGCGAAGAGGTGCTGGGTAAGATCCGGGCGTTGAATGAAATTGCGGAAGGAAGAGGACAGACTCTTGCGGAAATGGCACTTGCCTGGCTTTTAAAGGAAGAAGTGATTACTTCTGTGCTTGCAGGCGCATCAAAGCCATCCCAGATCCTTTATAACATTAAGGCAGTCGAAAACACCAGCTTTACGCAGGATGAAATCGAGACAATTGACCGGATCAGCAGGTAGGGGCTGATATCAAGGCAGCAGCATTAATCAGGAGGACAAATTAATGGACAATTTTTCATTTTATGCACCAACTTATTTTGCATTTGGAAAGGATACTGAGAACCGTGCAGGTGAATTGGTAAGACGGTTTGGGGGTAGTCGGGTTTTATTACATTATGGTGGAGGTTCGGTCATCCGGTCCGGACTTCTTGACCGGATTAAAGCTTCTTTGGAACAGGAAGGAATCAGTTACGTTGAACTTGGCGGTGTGAAACCCAATCCAAGAAGCGGACTTGTTTATGAAGGAATTGAATTGTGCCGGAAGGAGAATGTGGATTTTGTTCTTGCTGTCGGTGGAGGAAGCACAATCGACTCTTCTAAGGCAATTGCGGCAGGGGTCGTATATGATGGGGATTTCTGGGACTTTTATGAAGGTAAGCCGGTAGAAAAGGCACTTCCCATCGGAACAGTGCTTACGATATCCGCAGCCGGCTCGGAAGGCTCAGGAGATTCAGTCATTACGAAGGAAGAGGGAATGATTAAGCGTGGAGCAGGCGGAGAAGCGTTCCGGCCGAAGTTTTCTATTTTAAACCCGGCGTTGACGCAGACACTGCCCGCTTTCCAGACGGCCGCCGGTGCAACCGATATTATTGCGCATCTATATGAAAGATATCTGACGAATACGAAGGATGTAGAGGTAACCGACCGGCTGATCGAAGCCTTGATTCTCACGATGAAATGTGAGACTCCGAAGGTCATTGATAATCCGGATGATTATGAAGCACGTGCCAATATTATGTGGGCCGGAATGGTAGCTCATAACAATATCTGTGGTGTGGGCCGATCCCAGGACTGGTCAAGCCACGCAATTGAGCATGAACTGTCTGCATTGTATGATTGTGCACATGGAGCGGGACTTGCGGTAACGATGCCGGCAGTGTTTACCTATGTGATGAACCATGATGTGATGAGGTTTGCACAGATTGCCGTTCGTGTGTGGGGATGCGAGATGGATTTTGCCCATCCTGAGAAAACTGCAAGAGAGGGAATTGAGGCCTTACGGAGCTTTCTGATTTCCATTGGAATGCCGAAGAATTTCGAGCAGCTTAAAGCCAGGGAGGAGGACATTCCTAAGCTTGCCCATGTCTGTTGCTACGGAGACGGACAGACCGCTCATACAGTTGGAGGGTTTGTTCCCTTGGAACAGAAGGATGTGGAAGCAATTTACCGGTTGATGTTATAGAAGGATAACGATAGAGACTGATCGTGCAGAGAAATCCGATAGAGGAATTATATAAAGAAATCATAAAGGGTGGAGTCCATATGGACTTCACCCTTTAAAAATGGTAAATTAGAAACGATCGAGATTGACTATGCAACAGGAGAAAGCAGAAGCTACAAATGATGGATAGAGATAGTTTTTTTCAAAAATATACGGGACATCTGAATGAGAAGCAGCTTGCCGCAGTGCAGACGGTGAATGGGCCGGTTCTGCTGCTTGCCGTTCCGGGAAGCGGCAAGACCACCGTTTTAGTCACAAGGCTTGGGTATATGCTCTATTGTGAAGGAATAAGGCCGGAAAACATTCTGACCCTGACGTATACAGTTGCAGCAACGAATGACATGGCACGCCGGTTCCGGGAGATTTTTGGTGAGAAATACAGCAATGCACTGGAATTCCGGACAATTAACGGAATTTGTGCCAGGGTGATTGCCAGATACGGGCAGATGATCGGAAAGAGTGCCTTTGAGCTGCTTACCGATGAAAAGGTGATTTTAAGAATGCTGACAGAGATTCTGGTCCAGAATCTGTCGGAATATCCGACCGAAAGCGATGTGAAGAATGCACGCACGTTGATTACCTATTGTAAGAATATGCTGCTTTCCGAAGAGGAGATCCGTGAACTGGGGAAAGAAGAGGGCATTCCTCTCTGGGAAATTTACAGTGCATACAACAGGTATCTAAAGCAGAACAGCTTCATGGACTATGATGATCAGATGATTTATGCGTACCGGATGCTGAAGGGGAGTCCGGAGCTTCTTAAATTTTATCAGGGAAAATACCGGTATATCTGCGTGGACGAGGCGCAGGATACGTCCAAAATCCAGCATATTATTATCGGGCTTTTAGCAGGAGAGCAGGGAAATCTCTTTATGGTGGGAGACGAGGATCAGAGCATTTACGGATTCCGTGCGGCTTATCCGGAGGCACTGCTTAATTTCACAAAGGAGCATCCCGGTGCAAAGGAGCTTGTGATGGATCAGAACTACCGCTCCAATGCAAGGATTGTGGCTGTGGCCGATCACTTTATCCAGCATAACAAGCTAAGGCATCGCAAGCATATGGTTCCGACGAAAGCAGAAGAGGCGGAGATTCATTATATTTCCCTGAAAAACCGTGCGGCGCAATATACTTATCTTCGGAAGGTGGCACAGAATCATGAGGTGGAGACGGCGGTTTTGTACCGCGATAATGAAAGTGTGCTTCCTCTCATTGACCAGCTGGAGCGGCAGCAGATTCCGTACCGGATCAAAAGCACGGATATGGCTTTTTTTACCCATCGTGTGGTAACGGATGTCACAAATATTATGCGGTTTGCCCTAAATCCATATGATACGGAGCTTTTCCTGCGGATTTATTTTAAATGCCAGACCTATCTGAAGAAGAATCAGGCACAGCAGCTATGCCGGATCAGTGAGGAACGGCATATTCCGGTACTGGAAGCTGCAGAGTGTGCGGAAGGTCTGAATGGTATGGTTCTGGGAAAGTGCAGAGCCTTTGCAACACATCTGCGCAACATGCTGAAGGAAGCGCCCTCCAGGGTGCTTTTCCGGATTGAGACCCCATTGGGATACGGGGAATATCTGGAACGCAATAATATGGATGACAACAAACTTTTTATCCTGAAGATGCTGTCCTACGAAGAGGTGTCGATTGGCAGTTTCTTAGGGAGGCTGGAATACCTGCAGAATATGCTGAGGGAGAAACGTCCGGATTATGACAGCAATTTTATCCTGTCTACCATTCATTCCTCCAAGGGACTTGAGTATGAGGAGGTTTATCTGATGGACGTCTGTGATGGCGTCTTTCCGGATAAGGTGGTTTACTCAAAGAAGGCAACACCGCAGGAAAAGAAAGAATTTGAGGAAGAGCGGCGGCTGTTTTACGTAGGCATGACGAGAGCGAAGAGTGTGCTTCATATATTCAGGCTGTCGGAGGAAACGTCATCCTTTATCCGGGAGATGACGCCTGTGAAGGTGGAACGGGTGGAAGGTGTGAAGCCGGATAGCTTGAAGTTTCCTGATCGTATGAAGCTGCAGAATGAGAAGCGGGTGGAAGGAAAGACGTTTGCAGCATTGCAGCCGGATCAGGGGAAGATGAAACTCAAGCCTAAGAGTTTAGAGACGGATCCCGGGGGTCACGGAACAGAGATTCAGCTTGTCATTGGAGAGAGGGTTGAACAGATGAAATACGGAATGGGAGTCATCAGCGATGCAGTTTATCATGCAGATGGGATTACAGGGAAATTTACGGTGATTTTTGACTCCGGACTTGAAAAGAACTTCCTTTATCCGGTTGCCTTTCAGATGGGAATGCGGATTGTAACGGAGGAAGAAACAGGAAAAGAGGGGCAGGCATGAAAGAAAAGTCTGAAAGCAGCAGAATTTTATATCAGATGCTGATGGAAAAGGGATATTCCGAGGAGTTCAGCAATCTGATTTCCCAGAATCTGAATACGGATTTCACTGCGGGAAGGATGATCGGTTATCTGTCGCATTATACCAGTCTGCCGGAAGCGGAGATTGTGGATGAGATGCTGTCGATCTTATGTGACCGCAACCGGATTATGCAGAAGAAAGAAATGGAAGCAACCAATGCCAGGTGGAATGAAATGACGTGGAACAGACCACTGTTTGATGAGGAAGGCGACAGATCATAGAGCAGCTGTGATTGGCTGCAAAACAGATAAAACAGGAGCGGATGATGTGGAGAATTAAGCAGATTTTTGATGGAGAGTACGGATGTGAAGAACGGCCGGATGAAGAAAAAGCCAGATGTGTGGTAACGCTTGAAAATGAACGGGGAGAAAGACGGGAACTGAGCGTTTATGATGACTGGCTTAAGGAAAAGCAACTGGAAGAGGGATCGGAATGGACGGCGGAACTGTTCGATATTTGTAATGAAGAAGGACAGCCAATCGGAGGAATGGTAGAACGAAGTCATGCACATGCCGAAGGGATTTGTCATAGAACCGCCCATGTATGGGTTGTCCGTATGGTAGATGGAAAATATCAGGTCCTGTTACAGAAGCGGGCAGAAGATAAGGAATCCTTTCCGGGATGCTTTGATACATCATCTGCAGGACATATTCAGGCAGGAGACGAACCGCTTGAATCGGCTATGCGGGAATTGCAAGAGGAGCTGGGGATTCATGCATCTCCGGAGCAGTTGAACTATGCAGGAAAGTTTCATATTCATTATGAAATGGAATTTCACGGACATCTTTTTAAGGATAATGAAACCTCCTTCGTGTTTTGTTATCAGGAGCCGGTGGATATGGAAAAGATTACCCTGCAAAAGGAAGAAGTGGAGGCTGTGGAGTGGTTTGATTTAGAAGAGGTCCACGAAGCCTGTCTTACCCGGAATCCCAGGTTCTGCGTGCCGGTCGAGGGTCTTAGGACGCTGATGAAGTATCTGAACTTACCAGTATCCTGTTAAGTAGCAGGGACAATGATCTGGTAAAAATACAACATTTGAATCATTTTCTTACGGTCTTGGCAGTAAATGCTTCGACCTGCACTGAATAGTTACCAACATTTCATTTACAACAGCTCCGCATCATAGTGTGCACGTTCGCCGCCGATAAATTTGGGGCGGACTCTGGCAGCAGTGATATGGGCCTCGCCGATTTCGTGATTGGTAAGGCGGACCGGAACGGCAACCTTTTTAAGGTGCATGCCGATGAAGGTATCGCCGATATCAATTCCGGCATCGGCCTTGATTTCTTCCAAGGCGACCGGATGCTCAAAGGTCTGGTAAGCGGTGGTTGCAAAGGAACCGCCGGCTTTGGGCTGGGGAACGACATTGACCAATTCCGCATCAGGAACGGCCGCCTGTTCAATGATGATGGCACGGTTCAGGTGCTCGCAGCACTGGGCGGCAAGATAAATGCCGCGTGCCTTTGTCGTTTCATAAATTCCGGAAAAAACAGCCCTGGCTACATCGAGGTTCGAATTGCTGCCGATCTTATCTCCGCATACCTCGGAGGAAGAACAGCCGACCACAAGAATCTGACCTTCGTGGAGCTTTGCCTTTTCACATAATTCGGCGGTAACATCAGCCGCCTGTTTCTTAATTTCTTCGTACAAACGGATCACTCTTTTCCTTTACAAATGATTGAATCAAGAATACAATTGAATTGGTAATGCTGAAATAACCAGAAAAGGAGTATCTGATAAGACCAGATGAACTATACTATTAAAAAGGACAGTGGAGTGCCTGCCTATATTCAATTATATAACTATCTGGTGCAGGACATTGTAGCAGGGATTTATCCGCTGGATTCCAGACTTCCGTCCAAGCGGATCATTGCGGAGGAAACCGGAGTCAGCCTCATTACCGTCGAACACACCATGAATCTGCTAAGTGACGAAGGGTATATTGAAACGAGACAGCGGAGCGGTTATTTTGTGATTTACCGGGAAGCGGATTTTCAGGTAATTCCGGAGATCCGTCATGAGGAGCTGCCGGTGACGCATCCGCAGGCCCATCAGACAGGAGAATTTCCGTTCAGTGTACTTGCCCGGACGATGCGCAAGGTTCTGCTTGATTATGAGGAGCAGATTCTGGTGAAGTCGCCCAATCATGGCTGCGAAGAGCTGCGTGCCGAGATTTGCTCCTATCTTGGAAGAAGCAGAGGAATACAGATTCATCCACGTCAGGTTATTATCGGTTCCGGTGCGGAATATCTGTATGGACTGGTGGCGCAATTTTTCGGTGCGGGATGCATCTTTGGAATCGAGAATCCTTCTTATGAAAAAATCCGCAAGGTTTATGAATCCATGGGTATTGTGTGTGATCCGCTGACACTTTCTGCGGAAGGAATTCTGTCTTCCGAACTTACAAGGACGAAGGCATCCGTACTGCATGTGACACCGTTTAACAGTTATCCGAGCGGGATTACCATTGGAATTTCGCAGAAGCGGGAGTATCTTTACTGGGCGAAACAGCGCAATGCCGTAATTGTGGAGGATAACTATGATTCGGAGCTGACGGTTTCGAGTAAGCCGGAGAGTCCGTTGTTTTCGATTGCAGACGGCGTCAATGTAATTTATATGAATACGTTTTCCAAGACGATCGCGCCCTCGGTGCGTATCGGATATATGATTCTGCCGGAGACTCTGGTGGATGCATTTGAGCATAAGCTGGGCTTTTATTCCTGCCCGGTGCCGCTGTTCGAGCAGTATGTGTTGTCCGAGCTTTTGCGGAGCGGAGACTATGAACGGCATATTAACCGCGTCCGCCGCAAGCGCAGGCGGGAGTTGGGTAATTTGTGAGACTTTACAGCAATGTAGATAAAAATATATTTTAAATTTGCTACTTGACTTTTACGCATTGCGTATCTATACTATAAATAAATTACGCAATGCGTATATTGAGGGGAAGAATATGAATCAAGAAGAAAAAGAAGAACCACATTGTGAGTTAGAGAATGATTTCTTAAATGATGACCTTTCACTTATTATTGAGTGTAATACATTTGATCCGGCTAAACAGATGCAGCGTATACGAAAATATGCAGGGATGAACCGTAAAGAGTTTTCGGAATGGCTTAATATACCTTATCGGACAATGACCGACTGGGAACTTGGTAATCGTACAATGCCTGTATATTTGTTAGAATTGATTGTTTACAAAGTGAATCATGAAATAGCAAATGCAAAGGAAAAACAAGATGCATCTGGTAGGAAGAATAAACAGGAACATCTATGAGTGTGTAACACGAAATATCATAACAGATGAAGTGATTATTACAGAGGAAAGGATAGAACACATTAAAGAAAGACATCCGACTGATTTTGAAAGATATAATAAGTATTTAGAAGAGATTATCGGAAATCCAGATTATATTATAGAAGCAAACAAATCCAATACGGCTATTTTATTAAAAGAAATTATAGACGGTGACAGCAACAGGTTTAAACTGGTACTTAGAATTGCAGTGAAAGATGATCCTGTGGAATACAGGAATTCTGTCATTTCTTTTTGGCATATTGGAGAGACTACCTGGAATAAAATGCTGAAAAATAAAAAAATTCTTTACTCTAAAGAATAAATTAACTATAATTAATTTAGAATAGAAAGAGAATCTTTGAGGTGAAAAATGCGTCGTCATGCGCCGCATGCAAATTGCAATGGGCAAAAGAGATGTTGGGAGTGACGCTCCAACCAAAGATTCTCTTATCTACTATATAGGGAATGCAGGGACAAGTGATATTGTCCTTTTTTCATATAAAGCACTCAATGAGGATGAATGCAGCAAAGTGTGAAATTAGGGAATCGGGTACATACATTGCTTATAGTCTCCAATGAAGATAACAGTGGATACAGACAGGAGAGCAGATCGTGAGCAAACCAATTACGACATTATGTTACATCGAGCAGGATGGGAAGTATCTCATGCTGCATCGTACGAAGAAAAAGCAGGATATCAACGGCGGAAAATGGATCGGAGTCGGTGGACATTTAGAAGAAGGAGAATCACCGGAGGACTGTCTGGTGCGGGAAGTTCGGGAAGAAACGGGGCTTACACTCACTTCCTATACCTTCCGGGGACTTATTACGTTCATAAGTGACCAGCAGGAAACGGAATTGATGTGTCTGTTTACAGCAGACGGTTTTGAAGGGAAACCGGGAGCCTGCAATGAAGGAGAGCTTGCATGGATTCCGAAGACTGAGGTGTCTGCCCTTCCGACCTGGGAAGGAGATGCCGTTTTTCTTGAAATACTGCTTCGTGATGATCCACGCTTTTTCACGTTGCGGCTTGCCTACGAAGGTGATAAGCTTGTAGATAAGAAGCTGCAGTTTTATACGGCATGCACAGGCACGGAGGAAACAGTGTGAGCATCATGGAAATCAGGGATCTGGAGATTCCGGAACTGGAAGTCTATATCGATAAGAAGGAAGTACAGCTCTTGCATTACTATGAGCCGGAGCCCGGTATTTTTATTGCAGAAAGTCCGAATGTGATTCTGAGGGCATTGGAAGCCGGATACGAGCCGCTTTCCCTTCTTATGGAAAAGAAACCGCTTGGCGAAAAGGAAAGAGCAATTCTGGACCGGTGCGGAGAAATCCCGGTTTATACGGCTTCTTTGGAGGTCCTTACGAGAATCACCGGATATCAGCTTGCGCGGGGAATGCTGTGTGCGATGCGGCGCAAAGCCCTTCCTTCCTTAAAAGAAAGCTGTGCAGGAAAGCACCGGATTGCGATTCTGGAGGATGTGGTGAATCCAACGAATGTAGGAGCCATTTTCCGGTCGGCAGCAGCTCTTTCCATGGATGCGGTGCTGTTGACGAAGGGCAGCAGTGATCCGCTATACCGGAGGGCGGTACGTGTCAGTATGGGAACCGTTTTTCAGATCCCGTGGACGATTATGGATGCAGGGGACTGGCCGGAACGGGCAATGCAGGAGCTCCGGAGCATGGGATACCGTACGGCGGCAATGGCGCTTAAGGAGGACAGCGTATCTCTTAAGGATGAGAGGCTGAAGAAGGAAGAAAGGCTTGCGATTGTTCTTGGAACAGAGGGCGATGGTCTTGCAGGAAGAACGATTGCAGACTGTGACTATACAGTCATGATTCCGATGGCGCACGGAGTGGATTCCTTAAATGTAGCGGCAGCGAGTGCCGTGGCATTCTGGGAACTGAATCCGCCTTTTTAAGAGTAATCGTAACTGTGAGGGTAGCGGACAGTTACAGGTAATTAAATGATACAGAGGGAGAGATGCAATGGTAGTCTATGAAGGGTTCGAAAATCTGATGCAGCACATTGTAGAGGTTGCAATTTTGTTCTTTGAATTTGTCGGAGTGATTGTCATTATCATTTCGGGCTTAAAGGGATTTTATTATTATATCCGCCGTAGGCCCGATATGAAGCTGACACTTGCACAGGGACTTGCTGTAGGACTGGAATTCAAGCTTTGCAGCGAGATCCTGAAAACCGTTATTGTAAGAGATTTCAAGGAAATTGCAACAGTTGCCGGAATTATTGCGCTCCGTGCGGCTTTGACCTTCCTGATTCACTGGGAAATCAAGCAGGAGAATCACAACCATAGCTAGTACGCCGAATAATAAATAACTGACACCTTGACTAGTCCGGGTAGCAGATCCGGTTCCTGGTAGTTTTTATTTTTTAAAAAAAGCAGCAGCAATCACGCCGGGACCGGTATGGGTGCCAATGACACTGCCAACCGTGGTGTAGTTCAGGGTATCTGTACCGTTTTCCCACAGGTCGCTGCTGTCTTTGATGTATTTTTTCAGAAGAACATCGGTTAATCCGGTATAGCCTAAGAGAATTGGCATGGTGAAGTCAATACCGCCGACCTTCTGGATTTCCTGAATCAGCAGATTGTTGCCCTGTTTGGAGCCTCTGGCCTTCCCTAAAATATGAATTTCCCCATCCTCAATATTCACCACAGGCTTGATATTTAAGAGTCCGCCGGCAAAAGCAACGGTTGAGGAGAGTCTACCGCCTTTTTTCAGATACTCTAAGGTATCGAGCATGGCAATGAGACACACGTCTTTCTTTTTTTCTTCCAGGATCGAAGCGATTTCTTCAGCAGATTTTCCCATATCCACCAGACGAAGAGCATATTCGGCAAGAATTCCGCTTCCGATTGCGGCAGAGCTTCCGTCAACGACATGGACATTCGGATACTCAGTGGCAGCAATCAGTGCGCTCTGGCAGGTTCCGGATAATTTGGAGGAGATTGTGAGAACGACCGCACTGTCATCCGGACCTAGAACCTCATCAAACACCTTCATAAATGCAGATGGAGAAGCCTGGCTGGTGGTTGGAAGAATGTCACTTTCCACCAGCTTTTCATAAAACTGGTGATGGGTAATGGTTACGCCATCCACATATTCTTCCTCTCCGAAGCAGATGGTTAAGGGGACAATGGCAACCTGATCCTTTATGGCTTCATTCAGGTCTGTTGTTGAATCGACAATAATTTTAACACTCATATCAGTATTCCTTTCGTTAATGGTCATTGATGTTATTTGTAACAGTTCAGCCATGCAGAAATGATTGTGCAAGATGACCGTGGGAGCTTGCTCACTAAGGGCAGCTTATACAATCATTTCTATAGGGCGGACGCCCGACATGAAATAAGTTGCCGGAAAGCACGTATATTTGTTAGCCAATCTGTACAATCCGGCAGCTTATGAATGACCATGGCTGAACTGTTACATAATTTGCATGGCTCTGAATAGTTACAAATTTTAAAGGCACTGATACACAGATTTCCGTCTGCTTATGCAGTTATTTAAGAAACGCTGTACTAGAATTGAATATCCACTTCTACCGGGCAGTGATCGGAACCGAAAACTTCGGTATGGATGGCTGCCTTTTTCAGTTGGTTGTCGAGGCGTTTCGAGGTGATGAAGTAGTCAATACGCCATCCGGCATTCTTCTCTCTTGCCTTAAAGCGGTAGGACCACCAGGAATAAATACCCTCGGTATCCGGATAAAAGTGGCGGAAGGTATCCGTGAATCCGGCATTTAAAAGTGTCGTCATTTTACTGCGCTCTTCATTGGTAAAGCCTGCGTTCTGGCGGTTGCTCTTGGGATTCTTCAAATCAATTTCTTCATGTGCAACATTTAAGTCACCGCAAAGAATAACCGGCTTTTTCGCATCCAGCTCCTTGAGATAAGCAAGAAAAGCATCCTCCCAGGTCATGCGGTAGGGGAGGCGTGCCAGCTCATTCTGGGAATTCGGTGTATAACAGGTGACAAGATAGAACTGGTCGTATTCCAGTGTGATGACACGTCCCTCATGGTCGTGTTCTTCTATTCCAATGCCGTAGGAAACAGACAGCGGCGTTTCCCTGGCAAAAATTGCAGTGCCGGAATAGCCCTTCTTTTCCGCATAATTCCAGTATTGCTGATAGCCGGGAAGATCAAGGTCGATCTGCCCCTCCTGCAGCTTGGACTCCTGTATACAGAAAAAGTCTGCATCAATCTCGTTGAAAAAGTCAAGAAAGCCCTTTTGCACACATGCGCGGAGGCCGTTTACATTCCAGGATATGAATTTCATAAAAATACTCCTTTTGATTATTTGCCGGAATGGCAATTCTCATCATCATTATATAAGATGACGGATCATTCCTGCAATATGAAAATAAAATCTCGAACCGGAAATGGTGGAAATAAAGTAGAATCTAAAATAAAAAACACTTACAATCTGACTTCAGATATGTTATGATAAATCTCGCGTCGCTTGACGGAACAGAAATATGGTTTAAATTGGAAACGCACAATCCTCCGGGATGATAACGAACAACACATGAAATTTAATGTTATCATGAGGAGGATTTATTATGCCCAAAAACAAATTTCAGGATGTGGTATTTACCATCATCATGGCAACTATTATGGTATATGGTATGGTTGTCTACAATGTTGCCCTTAACACCGGAGGCGTCAGAGGGGAAACCTTTTTGCTTGCCCTGCATGAACTTCCCATTATGGTGCCGATAGCTTTTATCCTGGAGTTTTTCGTAGTAGGAAAAATTGCTAAAATACTGGCATTTACGGTAATGAGACCGGATGACCGGCCACAGTTTATTACTTATGCGATTTCGATCTGTATTTGCTGTATTATGTGTCCGATTATGAGCTTTGCGGCGACTCTGCTGTTTAAAGAAAATAAAACCTTCGGAACGTGGGTACAGACCTGGGGAATGAATTTTCCAATGGCCTTGCTATACCAGATGTTTTATTGTGGTCCTTTGGTAAGACTCATTTTCCGTACGATATTTCATTTTGCAAAATAGCTAAAAAAGATTGAAAAATATCTCTACAGCGATATAATATAATCAACAACGAAACAATAATATGAAAATCAAAAAGGAAACGTGAAATATGACGCTATATCATGGATCAGAAAGTATTATAGAAGCTCCGGAGTTTGGAAAAGGAGCACGGAACAACGACTATGGAAAAGGGTTTTATTGCACAGAGAATATTGAACTTGCAAGAGAATGGGCCTGTGCCAAAAATAAAAGTGGATATGTGAATGTTTATGAGTTTGATCTGACGGGTCTGAAAGTCCTGAATCTGAATGACGGGCAATACCATATTCTAAACTGGCTTGCAATACTTGCAGATAACAGGACGTATTGGCAGAGAGGAAGCATTGCGGAAGAAGCAAAGGAATACATCAAAACGCATTTTCTGCTGGAAGTTTCTCCATATGATGTAATCATAGGTTATCGTGCAGATGATTCCTATTTTTCTTTTGCACAGGATTTTGTCGCGGGAGTGATTTCACTTGAGAAGCTGTCAGAAGCTATGAGATTAGGAAAACTTGGCGAACAGATCGTTCTGAAAAGTGAAAAGGCGTTTGAACAGATCAAATATGTGCGAAGTGAAATTGTGGATCGCGAGATTTATTATGTCAGGAAAAATGAGCGGGAGCGAGAAGCAAGAAAAGAATACCGGATGAGTAAATTGCAGAAGGATACCATCAATCAACTCTATATGATTGATATTATGAGGGAGGGCATGGAAAATGACGATGTGCGCTTATTCCGAGGATTATCTTAGTATGGCACAGAAGGTTTTAGGGGATATGCTTGACTTTGCAGTAAATACGTGCGATTTTGACATCGATCAGTTCTTTGCAATGTTTCTCGTATCAGATGTTTCTGTGCAGTTCCAGGAAGGAAATCCGACCTATCTTGTTGGGAAAACAGGCTGCGAACTGGTGCGGGAAGTGATAAAGGATGCAGGACTTGCCGACATAGCACTTCCGGATGAAATGTATTTGGACAAATCACCGGAGTATTGGACCGGATGGAGTCTGGCATATTATCAATGGTATACCATGCGTGCGTTTTCCAGAATTGTGAATGCCGTTAAAATAAGTGAGATTCTGGAAATGTATCCGGTTTATCATGAAATGGATATGATGCATTTCGTGGAACGGATCAATGAACTGTGGGATCATTATTATGTAGAAACAAATTTAAAGAGAATCCGGAAAACTTCGGGATTATCCCAGCGCGAACTGGCAGAATTATCGGGAGTACCGCTGCGGCAGATCCAGCTTTTTGAACAACGTCAAAGAGATATTAACAAGACAAAGGCATTTGATTTGTATTGTCTTGCAAAGACATTGGGATGTAGAAGTGAGGAACTTCTGGAAATATAAAGAAGCAGGAGCGTTAACGCTCCCGCTTCTTTAATTTATCCACGTAACAACAATTCTTTTTCAATCACTTTTCCATCCCGGTAGTAAATTCTGGGAACTCGCTTGCTGACGGCGCAGGTGAGTTCATAGGGAATCGTACCTGCAAGGGCAGCTAAGTCGTTGATGGAATTCTGCTTTCCGAAAATTTCCACTTCGCTTCCAACATCCACGCCCATCTTATCGGTCAGATCGATCATGCACATATCCATACAGATTTTGCCGCGCTGGGGAGCGGGACCTTCGGCAGTCATAATGCTGCATTTATTGGACAGGCAGCGGAAAAAACCATCAGCGTATCCGTAAGGAATGACACCTATACGTGTCTTGTGAGGTGTGACATAAATGCCGCCATAGCTGATTGCAGTACCGGCCGGGTAGGTTTTAATCGTGCTGACGGTTGCTTTCAGACTCATGACCGGCTTCAAGTTCAATTCTTCAGCAAATTCTCCGTATCCATAGAGCAGGAGTCCGGGACGAACCATGTCAAGATAGGTTTCCGGATAACGGGCGACAGCTCCTGTGTTGGCACAGTGACGGATGGCGAAGCGTTTCCCGAGGCGTTCCTCCACCTGTTTAATCACATCGGTGAATAACCGGAACTGATGCTCCGTATAAGCACGGCATTGTTCACCGGGTTCATCCGAAACGGCAAAGTGGGTGAAGATTCCTTCCGCATTAAGCCCTGGAAGAGAACAGCCTTCACAGATTCCCTCCACACCATTTTCAAAGTAATCTCCATCACAAAGGTAGCCAAGCCGGGACATTCCGGTATCAACCTTGATGTGAATTTTAAGTGTGCCGCCACAGCGGACGGCTTCTTCACTGTATTCCAAAGCCTTTGCTTTACAGGTGACTGCCTGTGTAATGTGATATTTGATTAACTGGCTGACCTGCTCCTTCGGGGTATGGCCTAAGATCAGGATTGGCATTGTAATGTCATTATGCCGGAGTTCAACAGCTTCATCGATACTGCTTACCGCAAGATAGTCGGCACCAAGTTCCTGTAGGAGACGGCTGACCTGAACCGATCCGTGGCCGTAGGCATCTGCCTTTACAACGCCTAAGAATTTGACCTCGGAGCCGATTTTTTCACGTAACATATGATAATTATGGGAAAGGGCATCTAAGTCGATCTCTGCCCAGGTTCGTTTTAAAGTGGAATCCATAAGTGTTTACCTCGTTTTATTATGGTTGTTTTGGCTCAGCTATACTCACATGCCCGTGCTTCGCACTCTCTGCACGTCTTCGCCGTGCGCATGTTCGTTAATGAGCGTAGGAAAAACAAATGCCACCTTGCAGTGTCGCTTGTTTTTCTCTAACGCTCATAAGATTATATCACATTTGGGGAAATCTTTCATCAACTGTAAAGTTCTTTACGCTTTTTTTTGACAGATCCATGTACATTCAGTATAGTAATCTTAAGGGTATAGAATGATCTTAAGGAGGGTTATGGAGATGTCCCATATTACTTTAAATACTACCATTCATGAAATTTTTTATCATCCGCAGATCGGGGATCTGAATCAGTATCTGATTTATTGTCTGGACAGGGATCTCTGGCTGAATGAACATGTAAATGCCATCATGGATCAGCCGCTTACGGCAGCAAAGGAGATTAACTGGTCGCCGGAGGGAATCCTCAAAGGAATGAATTTTCTTCTGGATGAATTGGAACAAGATAGGGTGAGACAGCATTTTATTTATTCGGAAGAGGAAGCACAGGAAGATCCACAGAAAAAGGAAATCTGTCTGCTGGAATTCCAACCGGAAAAGGTACATCCGGAGAAACCGGTGATCGTCCTTGCCTCGGGTGGTGGATACAATTCGGTCTGTAACATAGCAGAGAGCTTCCCGACAGCAAGTCACTTTGTGAAAAAGGGATATTCGGTGTTTGCACTAAGCTACCGGGTGTCCTGCCCGAAGACAATGATTGTGGCATTGGAGGACTTAAAGAAAGCAGTTCGCTGGCTCTTTCAAAATGATACGAAGCTGGGATATGATCTGAAGCAATACGGCTATGTGGTTGGCGGTTATTCGGCAGGCGGCAATCTGGTGTGCAATTACGGAGCACCGAATATTGGATGGAAGGCAGCAGACTTACCGAAACCAATCTGCCTTTTCCCGATTTACCCGTTTATTGATTTGTTTGCATGGGGAGACAGACCAGAAGGAGAAGCCGAATTTCTGATTCGCCGGTTGGGAGAAAATTATAAAGATCTGCAGCATCAATACAATGTGGCAGAGCATGTGGATAGTGATTACCCACCCTGTTATATTGCCTGTGGAAGGGATGATGCAACGGTTGGTATTCGGGATTCAGAACTATTAAAAACGTTACTGGATCAGGCAGGCGTTCCGGCGGTATTGGATGCAGCAGACCATGCAGCGCATGGTTTCGGGGACGGAACCGGCACAGAGCTGGAGGGCTGGCCGGAACGGGCACTTGTGTTCCTGGAACAGAATAATCGTTCAGAATTTTGAAAATTTCTGTTTCCATGCATAATAAGACCTTTTATGAACAATTTTTAAGGGAAAATACTTCTTTACGATATTTATGGATTGTGTTAGAATGCATTTCATAAAGAAGTACTTGTATGTGAACACCTTATAAATGATAAAACAGAATGTATAATAAAATAATTGTAATTATGCAGAATCACATTCGTCATATAAATTGCTATTCTGTTTGAATGAAAACAAAGTCGTTTTCCAGGTAAATGCCAGGGAGACGGCTTTTTCATGTAGAGCACTTAACGAAAACGAGCCGGAGGCGAAGTTTGAGTTTAGTGCGAACGGTACCCGGACACTTAATGAGACCGAGCAAAGCGAAGGACGAATTTAGTGAAGCGGGTACATGTAGAGCACAAGCAGAGCCCAAGCAGAAAACGAGCCGGAGGCGAAGTTTGAGTTTAGTTGCCTGGCGTCCAGAGAAGCTGCCAGTGGCAGGGTCGAATGGTCGAACGGTATTTATTAAGTTTTCTAAGGTTGGGCACAGAGAAATGAAATCTTTAAAAATACCCATATTACAAGGGTATTACGAGGGAGGAATAACAACATGAGCAACGGCGAACAGATAAGAGAAGAAGAGAAGCAGGAAAATCAAAGAGAGGAACAAGAGCAGATACAAGCAAAGAAACAAGAGCAGGTACAGTTGAAGCAGGAACAGCAGGCTTTACTGCATGAGCAGCAGGGTTGTACCGCCGCGGAGGTTCTAGTGAAGTGCCTGGAAAAGGAAGGCGTGGAATACGTTTTCGGTATTCCGGGAGAAGAAAACCTGGATATGATGAATGCACTGGAGAAGTCCAACATCCGTGTCATTGTGGTGCGGCATGAACAGGGGGCTGCATTCATGGCAGATATGTATGGACGGCTTACCGGAAAGGCGGGCGTGTGCTTTTCCACGTTAGGGCCTGGTGCCACCAATCTGATTACCGGTACCGCGGATGCAAACTCGGACGGAGCGCCGCTTATTGCAATTACCGGACAGGTGGGAACGGAGCGGATGCATCTGACGTCCCATCAGTATCTGGATCTGGTGGAATTGTTTGCTCCGATTACGAAGCGGAGCAAGCAGATTGTGAATCCGGATTCGGTCAATGAAATCATGCGGATTGCCTTTAAATATGCGGAGAGTGAAAAGCCGGGAGCCTGCCACATTGACCTGCCGACCAATGTAGCGAAGATGAAGGTGACTCCGGGACTTGCAGAAAAGCCAATTCACAAGCCGGTATGCTCCAAAGAGTATGCTTCCTTCAGCAGCATTGATCAGGCAGCAGCCATGATTTATAAAGCCAAGCATCCGGTAGTGCTCGTTGGACACAGCGCAGTGCGGAATCATGCGGGGGAAGCGCTTACCAGCTTTGCGGATGAACTGAAAATTCCGGTCGTGAATACCATGATGGCAAAGGGAATCATTCCTTATAATAATAAATACTCCATGTGGACGGTCGGTATTCCACAGAAGGATTATCAGAACAAGATTCTGGATATGGCAGACCTTGTGATTGCAATCGGCTATGATATTGTCGAATTTGCTCCGGGAAAATGGAATGCAGGTGGAAAGCATAAGATCATTCATATCGACCAGCGGTCTGCTCATATCAACATGCTTTATCAGCCGGAGGTACAGGTAGTCGGAGATATTTCCTATTCGCTGCAGCAGATAAAGTTCCGCTGTGAGGAAAAGGAAGAGCCGGAAGAAATTCTTAATTTGAAAAAGGAAATGGTAAAGGAATACGAAAGCTATGCAGAGGATACTTCCTTCCCGATGAAGCCGCAGAAGATTCTGTATGATGTGCGGAAATTCATGGGAGAGGACGATATTGTGATTTCCGATGTGGGGGCGCATAAAATGTGGATTGCCCGTGAGTATAACTGCTATAAGCCCAACACCTGCATCATTTCAAATGGATTTGCAACGATGGGAATTGCGGTTCCGGGAGCGGTAGCAGCAAAGCTGATCAATCCGCAGAAAAAGGTTCTTGCGATCTCCGGTGATGGCGGCTTTATGATGAACAGCCAGGAATACGAAACGGCACTCCGGGAGGGAACACTGATTGTCACGCTGATCTTTTCAGATGCCAGTTATGGTCTGATCAAGTGGAAGCAGATCGATCATTTTGGAAAGCACTGCTATGTGGATTTCACGAATCCGGATTTTGTGAAGTATGCGGAAAGCATGCATGCTAAAGGATATCGAGTGGAAAAGGCAGAGGATCTGATCCCGATTCTGGAGGATGCTTTCAGGCAAAAGATTCCGTGTATCATTGACTGCCCGGTGGATTACAGTGAAAATACGAAACTGTCCGAGTACCTGCAGGAAAAATTTGAATAACATTCAGGATGGATGCAGAGCAATTTCTATTTGATTAAATTGGGATAAGAGATTAAACTGAAAATGATCAGGGAAATAAATTCGTCATATGAAATTGCTATTATGTATAAATGTAAGCATAACCTCAAAATGATCTATCAGACCTTTTTCATATATACATCTGAATAGCAACAGAAGCAATTTGGCATGGCTCTGAATGGTTGTGAATAAGACGCAATATAGATCTTGTTACAAAAGAAATCAGGAAAGGGAGTATTTATGAGTAATAAAAAATACAGTCTGTTATATCCGCTTGAATCTGCGGAATATAAGAAGCTTAGTCCGACGGCTTTGCATGATCTGGGGCTGGATCAGATCTGTAAGCAGCTGACACCAAAGGAATCGGAGCAGAATCTGATTATGAATACGATGTCGAAGCTGTGTGCAGATCCGTTTGTGACGCAGTACCGCTGTGATATTTTCGAGGACATGATTCATCATAAAGAAATGCGGGAGTCCCTGATGAAAATTCTGGATAAGATCAACTTCCTGAAGGACTACGGGTGCCTGAGCAAGGAATATGAAGAGCACGCAACGGTCTGGGATCTTCTGCATCGTCTGGACGAAATCAATGACTATATTGAGTGTGTGGATGCCATTTATCATTGCCTGGAGAATAAAGAGATCCATTCACAGGGGCTTGTCGGACTGCGCGATTATGTGAAGGAGCTTTATCACAGCAATGGATTCGGGGAATTGAGGAAAGATATTTCCGGGCTGAAAATCCATACTTCCCGGGTGAGGAGTATCACGGTCGGCATTAATCTGAATGACCGGTTTGAGGCAGACGCGGTCGGACTTTTGTCCATCAACAGTAAGCCGTTTACGAAGGCCGGTGTGCTGGGAAGCTTTTACGATCATATTACTTCGAAGGACAAGATTAACGAGAGTACGGAGTGGAAGGAGAATTATAAGTTCCAGCAGATAGAGGCCGGAGATTCCAATGCTGTTGCGGAGGCCATGTTCAAGGTAGGAAATTTCAATGCCATGGCAGGAAATCCAATCAATGCAGCGATCGGAATTTCAGCAATTGCAGATAATGATCCGTCCAGGGATGTTACCCGGTATATGGATCGAATTGTGAACCATATGATTTCCGGAATGGTGCGCAAGATCAGGGAAACCCTCAATAAGTATGTATCGATCACGATAACGGATATGACCGATCTGATTCCGGAATTGCTGTACTATATCAAGTGGGCAGAATATATGGAAAAGCTAAAGCAAAAGGGAGTCCGGCTTGTGAAGCCGACGGTAGCCTCGAAACAGACAGAGGATGCTGATACGGACTTTACGATGAAAGCTGTTGGAATTTATAATCTGAAGCTGGTGGCAGCAGAGGATGCTGACATGACGAATGTAGTAACCAATGATCTCATTTTTGACCGGGAGCATCGGGTCTATATCCTGACCGGTGCAAATCGCGGAGGTAAGACCACGATCACACAGTCCATCGGACAGCTGTTTGTACTTGCACAGGGTGGTATTTATGTTCCGGGAGAAGCGTTCTGCTTTGCTCCGGCAGATAATATCTATACGCATTTCCCGGCAGATGAGGACAAGACCTTTGACCTGGGGCGCCTTGGAGAGGAATGCAAGCGGTTTAAGGAAATGTATGCCGATGCAACGAAGCACAGCCTTTTCCTTATGAATGAAACCTTCTCGACCACATCGTTTGAGGAGGGGTATTACATTGCGCGGGATTCAGTCAGAGCAATTTTGAAAAAGGGAATGCGGACGATCTACAATACCCATATGCATAAGCTGGCGTTTGATATTGATGAGATCAATGAAGAAGATTACGATGGAAAAGCCTTTTCGCTTGTGGTGCATAATGAGGGAGAGAAGCGTTCCTATAAGATCGAAATTGCGCCTCCGATCGGCAAATCCTTTGCAAGTGATATTGCAAGGAAGTATGGTGTGACGTATGAAATGCTGACAGAAGATAAACTTGTTTGAGTTATATGATACAAGTAAGTTTGTGTTGAATTTATTTGAGTAATATGTTACAAGGTAACTATTCAGTACAGGTCGAAGCATTTACTGCTGAGACCGTAAGAAAATGATTCAGTAATGCAAAATCCCATCGGCGAAGCCGATTTGGAATGGATTTTGCATCGTAACTGTGAAGGTACTGAACAGTTACGTTACAAGTAAGTTTGCACTATCAGAAAATTGGAAAAGAGGGATAAATCATGTTTGGAAGACCGGATCATACCTATAATGATATTCGTGAAAAGTCGCTGATGCAGTGGCTTGATGAAATGGAGCAGCATCCGGATATTGCGGTGCACGGTGGCGTGAAGCTTGCCAGGGAATATGTCGATCATTTGAAAACGGAGATCGCACGTCTGGAAAGTGAGAATGCATTGAAAGCAGAATATCTTAAAAAAATGAAAGAAAAGAAATAGGAAGCACTCCGGGGATCCGGAGTGCTTCCTATTTCTTCAGGACACTGACAGTATCAAAGCTGGTAACCTGATATCCCTGCTGCTCATAATTGGTTTTATCCTCTTCGGACAATCCGTATAAGAGATAAATGCCACTCTCACCGGTCGGATAACTGTGAAAGATATAGTTCTGGCATTGACTGATATCTAAAAAGGCAGCCGGATAATTGGTATATTCTACGGAGGCTTTGTATTCATCCGGAGTGATTGGTGAAAATACCAGAATCTGCTCATAATTAAAGGAATCCCCAACGTGGATGGTCTGACCTGCGTCACGTTGGCTTTCGGCATAGAGAACGGCCGGTTCAATGCCTTTTTTAAAATATTGACTGATATTGTCTGCATATGTTGTGAAGTAAAAATGTTCAAAAGAAATAAACGCTACAAGATATAATGCAGCGATCGCCACATCTATATGAGGAAGCCCCTTTTTAAATAACCGGATATACTGATCAATTCCAATCGCCATAAAAATGAGAACCCATGTATGGATGCAATTAATCCGGTTGACGTTGACATGAATCAGCATTCCGAGAACCACGGCCGGTACGAATTGGAACATAAAGAAGGTATAACCGTCATATTTTCGATCCTTCAGGCTTTTGCAGGTCCGTTTCAGGCAGACGGCAAGACCGGTTACGGTAAATACCAGTCCATATTTATAATAAAGTCCGAATTCAGCGGTACTATTCCAATAGCAGCCATCATTTTCTGTTAAAAGGAGCTGAAGAAGTGCCCTGAATTTCTCCGGAATATCCAGAGCAGAAACGTCGGAGCTGCGGAAATAGATCAAACGTGGAACGGAGAACCATGGCGTTACAATCTCCGGCAGGATATCCATATTAACGAGATAAAAAAGAATGACGGGAATGGTAAATACAATAAAAGTCAAAATTGCAATTATAATATATTTTGTAATCTTTGTTTTGTGTACATATAAAAGGTACAATCCCTGCATCAGAATTATGATGGGAACGATCGGCCATACAGCAGCATAACAATATAGGCTCAGACCATAGAATACAGCAGATAAAATGAAAAAGGGCTGCTTTTCTATTCCATAAATAAAGAATAACAGTCCAAACAGTAGAAAGCCAACGACCAGATTACTTTCCAGTGCCCAGCGGGAAAGCATAATATGCCAGGGACTGACTGCTAAAAGGAACATGGCAAGTAAGGAGCATTTCCAGTCGGCTACTTTGCTGACAATTTCTTCTATGGCAAACAGGGATAAGATACCGATCAGCATCTGCGGCAGTCGGAAGACCCAGGTATGCATGCCGAAAAGTGCAATAAACGGCATCATCAGATAAGTATTTAAAGCATTCATGCCGCTTCCCCAGGCTGTCAGATACATGGGATAGGAGTATCCAAAGGAGTCCTTTCCGTAATGTAGCAGGGACCATGCTTCCCGCGCAGCAAACGCCTCATCCTGGTTAATGCCGCCCGGGACATCACCAAACATCCATAACCGCGCTCCAATCCCAAGGATCAAAATGAGGATAAATAATAACTTCTGTATTTTCTCATCGGATAGATGCATAGTTTCATAGATTCTTTTGTTCATATCGGGATCCTTTCTTCCCGAAAAGCGTAGCATAAACAACTCGAAAAAGCAAATCAGTACAATCCGGCAGCTTATGAATGGGTAAGGCTGAACTGTTACATTAATATGGGGTTAATAGAAAATATGGTTGTTAGATAATGGAATCTATGCTATAATTTGGATTATAGAAGGTCTAAAGAATGAGGTGGTCAATATGGATACAAAAATTCTTCTTGAAAACGGAACGAATGAACTTGAAGTTTTGGAGTTTGAACTGGATGGCAATGCTTATGGAATTAACGTAGCCAAGATTAAGGAGATTATTCCTTATCAGAAGGTTACTCCCGTACCAAATTCACATCCGAGTATTGAAGGTATTTTTATGCCGAGAGATACCATGATTACAGCAATTGATCTGAAGAATTGTTTGCAGAGAGGGGTATCCGAAGAGGGTGGATTATTTATTATCACGAATTTTAACAAGCTCGATATTGCATTTCATGTCGATGCTGTAAAGGGAATACATAGAATTTCCTGGGAACAGATTATTAAACCGGGAGCTACCGTTTCCACATCTGAAGACAGTATTTCCACAGGTATTGTGAAGCTGGACAACCGGCTCGTCATTATTCTTGATTTTGAGAAGATTGTTTCAGATATTAATCCGGAGACAGGACTTAAGATAAGTGAAATTGATGATATGGGAGTTCGCCAGAGAAGCAATGTTCCAATTCTGATTGCGGAGGATTCTGTATTATTAAATAAGCTGATCGTGGATTCTTTAAAGAAAGCAGGATATGATAACCTGATCCACACACAGAATGGTCAGGAAGCGTATGATGTAATTCAGGCCTGTAAGGCAGATGGTACATTGAAGGATCATGTACAATGTGTCATCACCGATATTGAAATGCCATTGATGGATGGACATCGTTTGACGAAGTTAATTAAATCTGATGATGAAACGAAAGATATTCCGGTTGTCATCTTTTCATCACTGGTAAATGACGAAATGAAAAGGAAGGGCGAAGCACTTGGTGCGGATGCACAGTTATCCAAACCGGAGATTGCAAACCTGGTTCGGATTATTGATGATTTAGTGAAGAAATAAGAGAATGAGGAGCCGAGATGATCGGCTCCTTTTTATCTCTTAGTTTGCGCGTCATGGGCGTGTCTATCGGTAATAAGCTGTTTCTGTTCAGATTGTATAAGTAAGGAATGAGTTTATAGATGAATATAAAAGAAAAAATCACCAATTCTCAGATGCTTCTGGTAGGATTGGGTGAAGAACTGGATCTTTATCGAAAAATAAGAAAATCACCGGAGTATCATGCAGCCTGTGAAAAAGTAGAAAATACTGCCATACATTCATATCTTCTGGCATATTTTTTGGAGAACAGGTTAAAGGAAAATCAGGAAATTTATCAGAATCTTGTAAAGATATTAAAGCATAAGAATTATTTTATTGTTTCCCTATGTCAGGATGGAAGTATCTGGGATTCAGAACTGGATTTGAACCGGGTTGTTACGCCATGTGGCGATCTGAGAAGAATGCAGTGTGAGGATGGAAAACATACAGAGCTTTATCCGGTAAAAGAGATTTATCCTGATCTGTTGGTGGAAATGGAAGCTCTTGTTAAGGGAGAGATTCCAGAGTCAGAGCTTCATCTGCCAGTATGTCCACAATGTGGGAAGCCTCTTGCATTTAACCATGTGGAAACGGAAAATTATGTGGAGGATGGCTATCTTTCCCAGTGGTCACTTTATAAGAAATGGCTGCAGGGAACATTGAACAGGGAGCTTTGTGTGTTGGAGCTTGGAGTCGGGATGGCGTATCCGACGGTAATCCGTTGGCCGTTTGAGAAAACAACCTATATTAATAATAAAGCCTATATGTATCGCGTACATCACTCTTTATACCAGATTACAGAAGAGATTGCAGGTAAAGCAGAGGGAATCTGTCAAAACCCTGCAGACTTCTTAAAGGAATTGTCGAAACAATATTAGTATGATAAACTATCCTTGTATAAACGGGAGGAGACAGGTATGGCATCGGAAGAACAATACTTAGATGATTTGCTGAAATCCATGATGGATAACAAACCGGATTCCATGGAAGATGCAATGCAGGATATGAATAAAGCAGAGAACAAACCGTCTGATTTCTCAACGGAGGATCTGAACAGTATGTTAGATGAATTAGAGCATACAGAACCGGACCGGCCAGCTGATATGGCAGAAGATTCTGAAGAACCGGAAGAGGTTGTGGACGCCGGAGAGGAAGAAATCATTGGAGCGCCTGTGGAGGAACCGATTGAAAAGCCGGAAGAACCGGTGATAGATGTGGAACCTGATGAATTGATTGAAGAACCGGAAGAATCTAAGGCGGAGCCGGTAAGCGAAGCTGCGTTTGAAAATACTGAGAAAAAGATGAATCAGGAAATTGCTGAAGTCTCGCAGGATGAAAATGCCGATGATTCCGGATGGAAACCCGTAGAGTCTGTGGAAACAACAGGAGATGCAGCAGAATCTGGACCGAAAGAAGCCTGGAAGTCAGATCTGGATGATCTGTTGATGTCTATGAAGGATCAGGACGGAGAGCAGGAGCCGGAACCACAGGAGGTTGAAGAGAAGTCTGCAGAAAATCATACAGCAGATGAAAACAGGCAACTGGGAAAGGATCAGTCTGAGGAGGATGTTACAGGACTTCTTGATCAGATGGCTGGTACAGATGAAGACCTTTCTGACATCAATGAAATGTTAAAAAAGGTTGACAACAACGAAAGTCTGGATACCAGTGATGCAGATATGTTAGCGCTTCTGGAAGGAATCAAGGAAGCACCCTCAGAGGGCACTTCTGCGGAAGAAGGACCGGCTGGTGCAGAGGATTCTGAGGAAGAGCCCAAGGCGAAAAAGAAAAAAGAGAAAAGTGCTAAAAAAGAAAAGAAAGAAAAAAAGCCCCGGAAGAAATTATTTGGAAAGTCAAAGGCAGAATCGGTGGAAACCGGGGAGGCAGAAGGAGAAGCAAATCAGGAAAACGGAGAATCTGCGGATGAAGTCGGTTTCATGACCGATGAAGGTGCAGAAGTGTCGCTTGATGATGCATTAGACAGCATTCGAGATAAGGATGCGGAAGCCGGAATGGAAAAGAACCCCGGATTCTTTGCAAGACTTTGGCATTTCTTAACGGAAGAAGCAGAGGAAATTGAGGATGAGGTAAGTAAAGGAGCTGAGAATGCTACCGGTGAAAATGCTGAAATCATCAAAGAACTGGATAACGAGGACGCAAATAAGAAAAAGAAGAAAGATAAGAAGAAAAAAGGCAAAAAGGCAGGCAAGGCTGTTCCAGAAGAAGGAGCGGAGGAAGAAGAAGGCGAGAATGCCGGAGAGGCTCCTGCAAAGAAAAAGAAGAAAAAAGAAAAGAAGGAAAAGAAGGAAAAAGAAAAGCGTCCGCCCGAACCAAAGGTTCTCACCAGAAGGGCGACGATTGTGCTGGTTGCATTCTGTGTAACATTGATTGCTGCGATTACCTTTTTAAGTAGTTTCCTTCCGGAATATGCAGATAGAACAGAGGCAAGAAGAGCTTTTTATGCAGGAGATTATAAGACCGTTTATGAGCAGCTGAATAATAAAAAGCTGGGAAGCAGCGACGAGATTATGTATCAGTGTGCAACGGAGATCCTTTCTTTACAGCATAAGCTGGATTCCTATCATAACCGGATGGCTCTCGGCGAGGATATGGAAGCGCTGGATGCGCTATTCCAGGGAGTGGATCTGTACATTGAACTTGCGGGTTCCGACACGAGTGGTTCACAGAACGAGCTGACAGCAATCTATCAGCAAATCTGTACTATTTTACAGGATGATTACGGGGTATCGCCAGAGGAAGCAGTGGAAATTAACGGTTATGATAATGAAACTTACACAAGAAAGCTGGATTCCATACTTCATGGAACAGAATTTTATCTTCCCGGCGAGGAACCGGTAGAAGAAACACCTTCTGTACCAGAGGATGTACTTCCGGATGAAGAAGCTTTTATTGATATGGGAGACAATGTATGATAGCAATAATTGACTATGATGCCGGTAATATTAAGAGTGTGGAAAAGGCCATTCAGTTCCTGGGAGAGGAAGCGGTAATTACGAGAGATCCGGAGAAGATCTTGAGTGCGGAGGGTGTGATCCTTCCGGGGGTAGGATCCTTTGGAGATGCCATGGCAAGGATCCGCAGCTATGAACTGGAAGCTGTAATTCATGAGGTAGTGGAGCGGAAGATTCCGTTTCTTGGAATCTGTCTGGGATTGCAGCTGATGTTCGAAAAAAGTGATGAAACGCCGGGCGTACAAGGACTTGCGCTGTTACCGGGTGAGATTGTGCGGATTCCGGATGACGGGAAGCTGAAGGTCCCTCATATTGGATGGAATTCCCTGCACTTTCCGAAGGAGAACCGTCTTTTTCAGGGAATCGAAGAGGACGCTTATGTGTACTTCGTGCATTCCTATTATTTGAAAGCGGGGAATATCGATGATGTAGCAGCAACGACAGAATATGGAACACTGATTCATGCAGCAGTAGAACATGGAAATATCTTTGCCTGTCAGTTCCATCCGGAAAAGAGCTCTGAGGTCGGACTGCATATTTTGAAGAATTTCATTACCATTTGCAGGGAGGAAAAGTAGGATGCATACGAAACGAATTATTCCTTGTCTGGATGTGAATAATGGCCGGGTGGTCAAAGGGACCAATTTTGTGAATCTGCGGGATGCAGGGGATCCGATTGAGGTAGCGAAGATTTATGATGCTGCAGGTGCGGATGAACTGGTTTTTTTAGATATTACAGCATCCTCGGATGCCAGAGAGATTAAGGCAGATATGGTACGCCGTGTTGCAGAGAATGTATTTATTCCGTTTACGGTCGGAGGCGGAATCCGTACGGTAGAGGATTTCAAAATGATTCTTCGTGAAGGTGCGGACAAGGTAGCAGTCAATTCGGCAGCGATTATGAATCCGGCTTTAATCAGTGAGGCGGCCGATAAGTTCGGAAGCCAGTGTGTGGTAGTTGCTATTGATGCCAAGCGCAGAGAGGATGGTTCCGGCTGGAATATCTTTAAAAATGGCGGCAGAGTGGATATGGGAATTGATGCGGTGGAATGGGCCGTGAAAGCGGAACAATCAGGCGCCGGTGAAATTCTTCTGACAAGTATGGATTGTGACGGAACGAAAGCAGGATATGATCTTGCATTAACGAAAGCTGTAGCAGAGAGCGTTGGTATTCCGGTTATTGCATCGGGCGGTGCCGGAACGATGGAGCATTTCTGTGAAGCACTGACAGAGGGCAAGGCAGAAGCGGCACTTGCAGCTTCTTTATTTCATTTCCGTGAATTGGAAATTCGTGATGTGAAACAATATTTAAGAGATCGTGGAGTGAGTGTACGATTATAGATTATGCAGGGTTTGACATGGAATAAACAGAAGCTTATAAAAGCAGGATATGCAGAGAGTAAGGTAATGCATTTGCAATATGATACAGCAAAGGGAGTAGGAAGGCTATGGCAATGATACAAAATGACTGGCTGGATGCCATTGGTGGTGAATTCAGGAAGCCATATTATAAAGAATTATATCAGTTTGTGAAGGAAGAGTATCATACGCATGTGATCTATCCTCCTGCAGACGATATTTTTAATGCCTTTCATCTGACTCCGTTAAGTGAGGTGAAGGTGATGATCCTGGGACAGGATCCTTATCATAATGCCCATCAGGCACATGGACTCTGTTTCTCGGTATTGCCGGATCAGAAAGAGATTCCACCATCCCTACAGAATATTTATAAAGAATTACATGATGACTGCGGCTGTTATATCCCGAATAATGGTTATCTGGAAAAGTGGGCCAGACAGGGTGTCCTGATGTTAAATACTGTCCTGACGGTTCGTGCCCATCAGGCGAATTCCCATCAGGGAAGAGGGTGGGAAAAGTTCACAGATGCGATTATTGAGGCAGTGAATGCGCAGGATCGTCCGATCGTGTACCTGCTGTGGGGAAGTCCCGCACAGCGTAAGATACCGATGCTCACGAATCCGAAGCATCTGATTTTAAAGGCACCACATCCCAGTCCGTTATCTGCTTACCGTGGATTTTTTGGCTGCAGGCATTTCAGCCAGACCAATGATTTCCTGGTGAGCCATGGTCTTACGCCAATTGACTGGCAGATTGAGAATATCTAAAGTATGACTACTTGACAAGAAACCGAAGCTGTACTATAGTGTTCCTAAAAAGAAACACTATAGTACAGCTTATTTAGTTGCCTTGCATATGAGAAAATGATACAGTGGATCATTTTTGGAGTTGAATAAAAAACAGGTGTATGAGGTGTATGATGGAAGAAAATCTGATTTTGGATAAGCTGGTTCAGTTTGGACTGACCAGGCAGGAAGCCAATATTTACCTTTGTCTTTATCAGAACGGAGAACTGACCGGTTATGAAGTGGCGAAGATGACAGGAATTTCCAGATCCAATGTCTATGGAGGTTTGTCTGACCTAACCGACAAGGGCGCAGCATTTTTGGTGCAGGGAAGTTCGAACCGCTATGTGGCAGCTTCCATTGAGGAATTCTGTGATCATAAGGTGAAGGATCTGCAGAATGCGAGAACCTATCTGTGTGAACATATCCCGGAGGTGAAGAAATCCTCGACCGGTTATATTACTGTCGAAGGATATTCCAATATTTGCAGTAAGATGAGCTTTATGCTGGAACATACCGGGCAACGAGTGTATATTGCAGCGAAGGCCGAGTATGTGAATGCCTTGGAAAAAGAGCTTTTGTCATTGGTTAAGCGTCAGATCAAGATTGTGTTGATCACAGACGGAGAACTGAATTCCACAGAGCTGAAAGAACACGCCATTTTATATCGAAGTGAAGGCCGTGGTAATGTGGTGCATCTTATCACCGATTCCGAATATGCACTGACCGGAGAGATCAACAAAAGCAAATCCGACACCTGTCTGTATACGGCACAGGCAAATTTTATTAAAGTGTTTAAAGAGATGCTTCGTAATGAGATGAAGCTGATTGAAATAAATGAGGAGAAAGGATAAAAACATGAAAAAAGTACCATTTATCAGTAAGGAAAAAGCACAGGAAATCAGCAAAGATTTTCCTACTCCATTTTATATTTATGATGAAAAGGGAATTCGCGAGAATGCGCAGGCTGTGAAGGAAGCATTTGCATGGAATCCGGGCTTCCGTGAGTATTTTGCAGTAAAGGCAACACCCAATCCGTATCTGATTGAAATTTTAAGAGAGTATGGCTGCGGCTGTGACTGCTCTTCCAGGACAGAGCTTATGCTGAGTGAGGCCATGGGTATTACAGGAGAAAGCATTATGTTTTCTTCGAATGACACACCGGCAGAAGAATTTGCATATGCGAACAAATTAGGAGCGATCATTAATCTGGATGACATTACCCACATTGATTTTGTAGAAGGAATTTTAGGCAGGCTTCCGGAAACGATGAGCTGTCGCTTCAATCCCGGTGGAATTTTTGAGCTGAGTAATGGAATCATGGATAATCCGGGAGATTCCAAGTATGGATTTACTACGGAGCAGATGTTTGAGGGATACCGTATTCTGAAAGAAAAGGGTGTGAGAAATTTCGGGATGCATGCTTTCCTTGCAAGCAATACGGTGACGAATGAATATTACCCGGAGCTTGCCCGTCAGCTGTTTAAACTGGCAGTACGTCTTGAAAAGGAGACCGGAGCAGATATTAAATTCATCAACCTTTCCGGTGGTGTTGGAATTCCTTACAAGCCGGATCAGACACCGAATGACATCCGCGTGATCGGTGAGGGGGTGCGTAAGGTTTATGAAGAGATTCTGGTTCCTGCCGGAATGGGAGATGTTGCAATTTATACTGAAATGGGACGTTTTATGATGGGACCTTACGGACAGCTTGTGACAAAGGCCATCCATGAAAAGCACACCTACAAGGAGTACATTGGGGTGGATGCCTGTGCGGTCAATCTGATGCGTCCCGCAATGTATGGTGCTTATCATCATATTACGGTACTCGGCAAGGAGGATGCTCCCTGCGACCACAAGTATGATGTGACCGGTTCTCTGTGTGAAAATAATGATAAATTTGCCATTGACCGTATGCTTCCGGAAATTGAGATGGGAGATTATCTGGTGATCCACGATGCAGGTGCGCATGGATTTTCGATGGGTTACAATTACAACGGAAAGCTGAAATGTGCAGAGCTGCTTTTGAAAGAGGACGGAAGTGTGAAGCTGATCCGCCGTGCTGAGACTCCGAAGGATTACTTTGCAACGTTTGATGGACTGGATATTTATTCCAGAATTAAGTTCTAGTACACTGAAAAATAAGTTTCTTAGGTGATAAGAGAGTGCAAAGAATTATTAATGACAATAGAGAAATCCCGGCAGTTTTGCCGGGATTATTTCGTGTTGCATTTTGGGGTAAAACATGATATTTTTATGCCTGATTTTAAATTTTTGTTTTTTGTTTGATATTCCACAAATCCAGTAAATACAAGGATTTTAAAGGAAAATGTGATTTTACAATATTCCTTAAAGAGTGCCGGCAGTGGGACTTGAACCCACACGTGGTTGCCCACAACAGATTTTGAGTCTGCCTCGTCTGCCATTCCGACATGCCGGCGTTTTCAGACGAATATTATATTATCATATCCCTATTTAAAATTCAAGAAAAAAATGGTATACTTTTAAAAGCTGATTAAAATAAAATGACATTACTGGAATGAGATGCGAGTGAACAGTAATGAAATCATTATGGAGGAATAAGTAATATGAGATTAGGAGCATTGGAAGCAGGCGGGACAAAGATGGTATGTGCGATCGGGAATGAACAGGGAGAAATTTTTGAACAGATTTCGATTCCTACAGAAACACCGGAAATTACGATACCAAGAATAATTGAATATTTTAAGGATAAGAATATTGATGCACTGGGAATTGCATGCTTTGGACCGGTAGAACTGAACAGGAAAAGTGAGAAATATGGATATATTACCAGCACACCGAAGCTTGCATGGCGTGATACCCCTATCGTACAGAGATTTGAGGAAGCTCTGCATTGTCCGGTAGGCTTTGATACGGATGTCAATGGTTCGGTATTGGGAGAAGCAACCTTTGGACAGGCGAAGGGTAAAAGGAGCGTAATGTATATCACCATCGGAACCGGAGTCGGAGCCGGTATTATTTCTGAAGGAAACCTTGTACATGGCATGCTTCATCCGGAGGCAGGACATATACTGATGATTCCGCGTAAGGATGATCATTATGAGGGCTTCTGCTTTTATCATAAAAACTGTTTTGAAGGCATGGCAGCAGGTCCTGCAATTGAAAAGCGATGGGGAAAGAAGGGCGTAGAGCTTGCAGATAATAAGGAAGTCTGGGATCTTGAGGCTTATTATATTGCACAGGCAATCTGCAATTATATCATGGTAGTATCACCGGAAATGGTAATCTTAGGCGGTGGTGTCATGCATCAGGAGCAGCTTTTTCCGTTGATCCGTGAAAAGGTTCTGGAAATGGTGGCAGGATACATCCAGACCAAAGAATTAGCCGATATTGATCACTTTATTGTACCGGCAAGCCTGCATGATGATCAGGGAATTATGGGATGCTTAGAGCTTGCAAGAAGAGAACTTCAGAACTAAGCTTTTGCGGAGAAAAGAGCAAAGCAGACATTTGACCTTGTGGCAACGTACTTCTCAAAGTATAATAAAGAGAGTTGAAATCATAACCATAGGAAACAGAGACATGGATTGTAAGCAGGTAGAAAAGATGATTCCCCAGTTTTTAGACGATGATCTGACTACGGAGGAGCTGCGGGAGTTCATGGAGCATATCGAAAACTGCACAGACTGCAAGGAAGAGCTTACGATAGAGTTTTTGGTAAGTGAGGGACTTGTGCGCCTTGAAAATGGCGCAGTATTTGACCTGCAGAAGGAATTGTCGGAGTGCATTGCGGCTGCAGAACGTCACCTGCACTGGCGTGAAAATGTGCATATGTTTTTATATATTCTGGAGGGACTGGTAGCGGTAGAAGCAATCACGGTAGCAGCCCTGTTTGTGTTTTTAAAATAATAGTATGATACCAGGATTGTGGGAGTGCGTAGCACGAAGCAATCCGTAGGTATCAAAGTCGGGGCTTTTGACCCCAACATCATAGTATGAGGGTAAGAAGGAATGAGCAAGCTTGTACTGATAGACGGACATAGTATTTTAAACAGGGCGTTTTATGGAGTACCGGATCTGACGAATGCAGCCGGTCTTCATACGAATGCCATCTATGGGTTCTTAAATATTTTATTTAAAATTCTGGACGAAGAATCGCCGGATTATCTGACCGTGGCATTTGATGTCAAGGCACCGACCTTCCGGCATGAAATGTTTAAGGAGTATAAAGGGACGAGAAAACCGATGCCGGAGGAACTACGTGAACAGGTTCCTGTAATGAAGGAAGTTTTACAGGCTATGGGAATCCGGATCATTGAGCAGGCAGGTTATGAAGCGGATGATCTTTTAGGAACGATTGCCAAGCGTGCAGAAGCAGAGGGAATTGATGTTTCCCTGGTTTCCGGTGACCGGGATCTGTTACAGATTGCAACGGACAGGATCAGGATCCGCATTCCGAAGACAAAGGGTGGCAGAACAGAAATCGAGAATTACTATGCAGCCGATGTGGAAGCAAAGTATCAGGTAAATCCGGTTCAGTTTATCGACTTAAAGGCATTGATGGGAGATACTGCAGATAACATACCGGGTGTTCCCAAGGTAGGAGAGAAGACAGCAACGGATCTGATGGTGCAGTTTGGTTCCCTGGATGGAATTTATGAGCATATCGACGAGGTGACGAAGAAGTCTGTCAAGGAGTCCCTGATTCAGAATAAAGACCTCGCCTATTTAAGCAGGGAGCTTGCAACGATTAAGCTTGACAGCCCCCTTACTTATACCCTGGAAGAAGCAAGGGTAGGAAACTTTTTTAATGAAGCTTCTTATATATTATTTAAAAAGCTGGAATTTAAGAATTTACTTAATAAATTTGAAAAGGGTGTTTCTAACGAAGAAATATCTGCTTCGTTTCATCTGGTAGAGAACCTTGCAGAGGTGGAGGCACTTTTTACAAGGGTATTGTCTGACAAGGACAGGCAGATTGGTCTGAAGGTAGTGAAGGAAGCCGGACGGCACGGAGAACTGCTGGGTGTGGCACTTCATCTTCAGGAAGAAGGAAGCTTCCTTGTTTTGAAGCAGGGCTTTCTTACCGAAGACTATCTGAAAGAAAAAATAGCGCTTCTGGGTGCACAGTGCCGGATTGCAACTGCGGATATCAAGAGTGAATATGCTTATTTGCAGGCACAGGATACAGACCGGTTCTTTGATGTGATTCTGGCTGCCTACCTGCTGAATCCGCTTAAGAATGATTATACGGTAGAGGATATTGCCAATGAATATCTGAACCTGATGCTTCCGGAGAAAGGACAGGCATTTGGCAGACTGTCCTTTAAGGATGCGCTGAATGAAAAGCCGGAAGATTTTTTGAAGTACTGCTGCTTTGAAGCTTATGTGTGTGCACAGGCAGCTGTTTGTTTACAGCAGAAGCTGGAAGAGACACAGATGGACCGACTGATGCGTGAAATTGAGATGCCGCTCACCCTGGTGCTTTTTTCCATGGAGGAGGAAGGAATCCGCGTGAATCCGGAAGCGTTGAAGGATTACGGAGAAGCTCTTTCGGGTAAAATCACCGAATTGGAGCAGGAGATTTACAGCGAGGCAGGATGTGAATTCAACATTAATTCACCGAAGCAGTTAGGGGAGATTCTGTTTGAAAAGATGGGACTTCCTGGTGGGAAGAAAACGAAAACCGGCTATTCCACGGCAGCAGATGTTCTTGAAAAGTTATCCGGAGAATATCCGGTGGTAAAACATATTCTGGAATACCGTGGACTTACCAAATTAAAGTCCACCTATGCAGACGGTCTGGCTGCATATATTGAGGACGAAAACCGGATACATTCGACCTTTAACCAGACGATTACGGCAACCGGAAGAATCAGTTCCACAGAACCGAATTTACAGAATATCCCGATCCGGATGGAGCTTGGCAGACAGATCCGTAAGGTTTTTATTCCAAAGGATGGTTATTGCTTCATGGATGCGGACTATTCCCAGATTGAGTTAAGGGTGCTGGCATCCATGTCCGGGGACGAGCGTCTGATTGAGGCGTACCGGTCCCATGCGGATATCCACCGGACAACTGCTTCCCAGGTATTCCACATTCCGTTTGAGGAAGTGACGGACCTGCAGAGAAGAAATGCCAAGGCTGTAAACTTTGGTATTGTATACGGAATCAGTTCCTTTGGACTGAGTGAAGACTTGAGTATATCAAGAAAAGAGGCAGCAGCCTATATTGAGCAGTATTTTGAAACCTATCCGCAGGTAAAGCAGTTCATTGATTCTCTTGTTAAGGATGCAAAGAAGAACGGCTATGCGGTGACTTTATATGGAAGAAGAAGACCGGTTCCTGAGCTTTTCAGCAGTAATTTTATGCAGCGTTCCTTTGGCGAACGGGTTGCCATGAATTCACCGATTCAGGGGACAGCAGCGGATATTATTAAGATTGCCATGATCCGTGTCTTTGAACGGCTTAAGAAGGAAGGGTTGAAGTCAAAGCTGATTTTGCAGGTGCATGACGAACTTCTGATTGAGACAGCATTGGAGGAAGAAGAACAGGTAAGGATGATTCTCGAAGAAGAAATGGTACATGCTTCATCTCTTGCCGTAGAACTGGAAATTGATCTTCATGTGGGCATCAACTGGTATGAGGCAAAATAGCAGAACAGGAAGATAAAGGAGCAGCTTATGAAGGTGATTGGAATTACCGGAGGAGTAGGATCCGGAAAAACGGCACTTTTGGAATACATCCGCATTCATTATAACTGTGAGATCATTCTTGCAGATGAAGCGGCGCATCACGTCGAGGAACCAGGACAGGAATGCTATGCAGAGCTTGTGGAGCTATTGACCCCGGCGATCTTAAATGAGGACGGAACGATTAATAAGAAGCGTATGGCAGAGGAAATTTTTGCAGATGCTTCGCTGCTTGAGACCGTGAACGGGATTATCCATCCGGCAGTACGGCAGTATATTTTAAGTGAAATTGAACTGCAAAGAAGCCTGCAGCAGATTGATTTCCTGTTTATCGAAGCGGCTCTCCTGATTGAGTGTGGATATCTGGATATTGTGGATGATATGTGGTATATTTATGCGGCAGAGGAAATAAGACGTAAACGGTTAAAGGAAGCCCGGAACTATTCGGATGAAAAAATTGATGCGATCATGCAGTCGCAGCTTTCAGAGGAAGAATACCGGAAGGCATGCCATTTTGTGATTGATAACAGTGGGGAGCTTAAAGACAGTTTTGAACAAATCGACAGGAAGGTTAGGGAGTATCTGTGATCGAAGAAAAAAGAAACGCAAGTACATATGTGTTTGGTCTGGATATTGGAACCAGAAGTATTGTGGGAACGGTAGGCTACCGGAATCAGAACCGGTTCATTGTTGTAGCACAGCGGGTGAAGGAGCACGATACCCGTGCTATGCTGGACGGACAGATACATGATATCCAGAAGGTAGGAGACACCATCCGCATGGTGAAACAGGAATTGGAGGAAGCGATCGGTGAAAAGCTGAAAGGGGTCTGTATTGCGGCAGCAGGACGTGTGCTTCGCACGGTGACAACTCATGAAGAAATCCAGTTTCAGAATGAGCAGGAGATTTCAAAGGATGATATATACCGTCTGGTATCCTCCGGTGTGGAGAAGGCTTATCAGGAGTTTTTAAATGAAGAAAAAGACAGTGATGTGAAATTCTACTGTGTCGGTCATTCTGTGGTACGCTACTATCTGAATGGGTATCCGATGGGAAATCTTGAGGAACATAAGGGAAGAAATATCGGCGTGGATCTGATTGCCACGTTCCTTCCGGATGATGTTGTAGATGGTCTGTATAAAGCAGTAGAGATTGCAGGACTGGAAGTGGCAAGCTTAACCCTTGAGCCCATTGCAGCCATCCAGCTTGCAATACCGGAACGGTTCCGGATGCTGAATATTGCACTGATTGATGTTGGAGCCGGAACAAGTGATATTTCCATTACGAACGATGGCTGTATCATTGCGTATGGAATGATTCCGGTTGCGGGAGATATCTTAACAGAAACGATTGCAAAGCATTGTCTGGTGGACTTTGCAGAGGCAGAACGGATCAAACGGGAGGCCGGAAAGAGCGATACCGTTTCTTATATGGACATCATGCTTCTCCCACAGACGATTCGCAGCGAAGAAGTAAATGAGCTTCTGGCACCGGTGATTGAAGAGATGTCCACACAGGTGGCAGACAAGATTATGGAATTAAACGGTGGAAAGCCGGTGAGCGCGGTCTTTATCGTCGGCGGCGGTGGCAAGATGGCCGGCTATGCCGAGGCAGTTGCCCAAAAGCTTGGCATTGCAAAGGAGCGTGTTGCCCTCCGGGGTGAAGAGGTTATGCAGAATGTAGTCTTTCAGGAGGATATTAAGAAGGACAGCCTTTTAGTTACGCCGGTTGGTATCTGCATGAATTACTATGAACAGAACAATAACTTTATCTTTGTAAGCTTCAACGGCAGCAGGATTAAGATGTACGATAATAACAATCTGACGGTTGCCGATGTGGCATTGCAGGCACAATTCCCGAAGGATGGACTGTTCCCGAAGCGTGGGAAAGAGCTGACCTTCCAGGTGAACGGCAAGCAGCGGATGGTGCGCGGGCTGCGCGGCGAGGCAGCCGTCATAGAAGTCAATGGAAAGATCGTAGACTTGAATACCACAGTACGCGAAAATGATATTATTGGGGTAACGGAATCTACCGCCGGGGATGCGGCAAAGGCCACGATCGGAGATCTGCCGGAAGCAACGGAAAGCATTTGTGTGGTTGTGAATGGTAATAAGGTTGAGATCCCCAAATTTGCACAGGTGAATGGAACATTGCAGTCCTCCTATTATGAAATACGGGAGAACGATGAAATTGAAATGCTGAATTACTATACCGTACAGCAGATTGCAGAATTCATGGATCTTTCCCTGACACCTGACCGTGAGATTTTCGTAAATCACCAGAGCGTAGAATGGGATACTCCGGTTTATGAGAATTTTACCGTGAACTTTGATCTGGAGAATGAGACCGGAAGCGGGGGTTACGGAGAACCCAGCGGGGAAGAGGCAGAAGAAGAGACAGAAGAAAGTATAGCAGGAAATGCAAAAACGAATTCTATGAAGGAAGCGGCGTCAGAAACTTCCACAGAAGCTTCTGACGAAGAAAAGAAACCGGCCGGACCGACAACGATTATTGTTGTGGTGAACCGCTCACCGGTGACGTTAAGCGGAAAACCATCCTATGTATTTGTGGATGTATTTGATAAAATTGACTTCGATCTGACAAGACCGAAAGGGAAAAATATTGTGACAAGCTTAAATGGCAAACCGGCACAATATATGGAAACGCTTCATGATGGCGATGTGATCGACATCTACTGGAGTAACTAAGGAGGAACGGACGTGAGATTGTGCAGTGTTGCCAGTGGAAGCAGTGGAAACTGTATTTATGCAGGAACGGATACTACCCATCTGCTTGTGGATGTGGGAATCAGCGGAAAGAGGACAGAAGCAGGATTGAATGAACTGGGAGTTTCCATGAGAGACATTGATGGAATTCTTGTTACACATGAACATTCTGATCATATTGCGGGACTTGGTGTTTTAGCCAGAAAATACGGCACACCCATTTATGCAACGAACGGAACGATCCGGGCAATTCAGAATACGCCGTCTGTGGGGAAAATTCCTGATGAGCTGTTTCATCCTGTCTGTGCAGATGAAAAAATTATAATTAAAGATATGGTCTGTAATCCATTAAAGATTTCGCATGATGCGGCCGAACCGGTTGCATACCGGATCCAGCATGGAAAGAAACGGATCGCGATTGTGACCGATCTTGGAACGTATAATGACTATACGATTGAATCCTTAAGAGGGATGGATGCCCTGGTTTTAGAAGCCAACCATGATATTCATATGCTGCAGGCCGGACCGTATCCTTACCCGTTAAAGCAGAGAATCTTAGGAGATCGTGGACATTTATCGAATGAACGTGCAGGACAGCTGCTCTGCTCCCTGATCCATGATGATTTACAGGCGGTTGTGCTTGGCCATTTAAGCAAGGAAAACAATATGCCGGAGCTGGCTTATGAGGCGGTACGGATTGAGGTTACCCTGGAGCAGGGGAAGAACATGGATTTTCCGATGTATGTGGCCTCCCGGAACGAGGTGTCCCAGGTGATTCACATTGCCTGATCGCAGAAGAGCCTGGGCAGATCATGAAAGGCTGATGCGCAGGATCCATCAGTCTGATATATGCGTGAAATTATAAGATAAAAATAAATATATGATTTAAGGAGAACATTATGAAAAAAACAATTATTACCGTAGTAGGAAAAGACACCGTAGGGATTATTGCAAAGGTCTGCACGTATCTGGCCGGGAATCAGATTAACATCGAAGATATTTCACAGACAATTGTACAGGGGTTTTTCAATATGATGATGATCGTGGATACGAAGGAATGCCCGAAGCAGTTCGGAGATGTGGCAGATGAGTTAAAGGCTCTTGGTGATGAAATTGGTGTTGAAATCAAATGTCAGAAGGAAGAAATTTTTGATAAGATGCATCGTATCTAGTTTTCAAATAAATACACAAATTAAGGGAGCAGAAGCATGATTAACTTACGCGAAGTAGTAGAAACGAATGAAATGATCGACAAGGAGAATCTTGACGTCCGTACCATTACGCTGGGAATCAGTCTGTTAGACTGCATTGATTCAGATTTGCAACGTTTAAATGACAGGATTTATCATAAGATTTATGATGCTGCCAGGGATCTGGTAAGAACCGGTGAAGAAATTTCCAAGGAATTTGGAATTCCTATTGTGAACAAACGTATTTCAGTGACACCGATTGGTCTGATTGGCGGGGCAGCATGCAAAACAAAAGAAGATTTTGTGGAGATTGCAAAGACCTTAGATCGTGTGGCCAAGGATGTCGGAGTGAACTTTATCGGAGGATATTCGGCATTGGTTGCAAAGGGAATGACACCGGCAGAGGAGCTTTTGATCCGCTCCATTCCGATGGCTCTGTCCCAGACAGAACGAATTATGTCATCCGTAAACATGGGTTCTACCAAAACCGGTATCAATATGGATGCGGTGAAGCTGATGGGAGAAGTAATCAAGGAAACGGCTGTCTTAACAAAGGACAAGGATTCCTTAGGGTGTACGAAGCTTGTCGTTCTCTGCAATGCACCGGATGATAACCCGTTCATGGCAGGTGCATTCCACGGTGTAACCGAAGCAGACAAGATCATCAATGTCGGTGTCAGTGGTCCGGGTGTGGTAAAGACTGCCCTGACAAAGGTCCGTGGAAAGAACTTTGAGGTTCTGTGTGAAACAATTAAAAAGACGGCATTTAAGGTAACAAGAGTCGGGCAGCTTGTAGCACAGGAGGCCTCCAGACGTCTTAATGTTCCGTTCGGTATTGTCGATCTGTCTCTGGCACCGACTCCGGCGATCGGAGATTCCGTAGCAGATATTTTGTGTGAAATTGGATTAGAGCATGCCGGAGCACCGGGAACGACCGCTGCACTTGCGTTATTAAACGATCAGGTGAAAAAAGGCGGCGTTATGGCTTCCTCCTATGTTGGAGGATTGAGCGGTGCGTTTATTCCGGTCAGCGAAGATCAGGGAATGATCGATGCGGTAGATGCCGGTGCTCTTACTATTGAAAAGCTGGAAGCCATGACCTGCGTATGTTCGGTTGGACTTGACATGATTGCCATTCCGGGAGATACTCCGGATACAACCATCTCCGGAATTATTGCGGATGAAATGGCAATCGGTATGATTAACCAGAAGACAACAGCTGTCCGTATCATTCCTGTGATTGGGAAGGGTGTTGGTGAGAATGTAGAATTCGGAGGCCTTCTTGGACACGCACCGATTATGCCGGTCAACGGCTTTTCCTGCGAAGCTTTTGTGAACCGGGGAGGACGGATTCCTGCACCGATTCACAGTTTTAAGAATTAAAAATAACGTTCAGGTGGTTTAAGATAATCTTAAGAATCCCCACATTGTCCTGCGGGGATAAATATGCTATAGTCTGTATACAATATCGTTTGACTATACAAGATCATGAGGTGTGGAATGAAATCAAACAAAAAGCGGAAGACATTATTTGTTGCAGTACTTATGTTTTTATTCTTAAGTCTGCTGGCTGGCTGTGGCGGTAAGAAGACAGAGGAAGCAGGTACCGAAAGACCGGAGTATATCTATGTGCCGGAATATTTTAATCTTGGAAGCTCGGATTATATCGGTTCTGCCATTAACTATGAAAATGAAATTTTTTATTACACGGAAGCATGGGATGATGAAACGGGAAAAAGCAGGACCGGCATTTCGAAATATAATTTCGAGAGCAGGAAATCCGAAATGATTTCCCTTGACGTTGGAGAAGCTTCTGTTTCTGCCATGCAGATAACGCCGGACGGTAAGATTGCCCTGCTGCTTTATGAATGGACCAATACAGAGGATGAAAATGGTGAGTATCAGGACGGATCAGGCAGCTATGCCCTCTGGTATATGGATCCGGAGAGTGGGGAGATTACCGGTCAGAAAGAGCTTTCGGAAGAGAATGGTGTCGCAAAGGATGCTTACCTTGGAAGCTTCTATATTGACGCACAGGGAAATAACTATCTCTTTAACAGCAATGAACCTTGTATTTATGTGCTTTCCGGGGATCTGCAAATGGTTGCAGCTATATCCCTGTCCGATTATATCAATCAGATGTTTGCATCAAAGGATGGAGAAATTTATGTAACTCTTTATGGAAATACCGGTACGGAGATCCGTAAGATTGACCTTACGAAAAAGGCTTTGTCTGATCCATTGAAGTTTGATAAGGAGCTGATGAACATCAATGGTTGTATGACAGGTATCAGCTGTGACTTTCTGGTAAATGATCAGAATACGGTTTATGCAGCCGATGTGACAGCAGGAACCTTTACGAAGCTTTTTGACTGGCTGGATGCTGATGTGAACGGCAATAATGTGAATTACTTCGGTGAACTGCCGGATGGAAGAATCTGGGTTATTACCTCTACCTATGACGGTAATAATAATGAAGCAGAGCTTTTGCTTCTGGAAAAGAAAAAATCCTCAGAGGTTGCACAGAAGGAAGAAGTAACACTCGGAACACTGTGGCTTGATGATAATGTGAAGAGCGCCATAATTGACTTTAATAAGAGCAGCGACAAGTACCATATTTCCGTGAAGACCTATGGACAGGATGACTGGGAGTCGGGGTTGACCCAGTTTAATGCCGATGTGGCATCGGGAAGCGGTCCTGACCTTGTAGATTTTTCCAATCTGAATTATACGCTCTATGCGGAAAAGGGCGTGTTTGAAGATCTGTACCCTTATATGGAAAAGAGCGGCTTAAAGAAGGAGAATTACGTTGAGAACGTGCTGGAAGCCTATGAGATGGATGGAAAGTTATATGGATTCACAACGGAATTTTCAATCTATACCATAGTTGGTAAGCAATCTGTTTTAGGAGAGCTTTCCGGATGGACACTTTCAGAAATGATGGACTTTATCGATCAGCATAAGGACAGCGAGGTATTTCCCTATGCTTCCCAGCAGTATATGCTGTATCTTCTGGTATATAATAATATGGATGAGTTCATTGACTGGGAGAGTGGAAAGTGCTCCTTTGACGGTCCGGAATTTGCAAGAATTCTGGAATATACGAAGACCCTTCCGGAACAGTATAACGATGATGCTGAGGAAGAGGGAGAAGCAACCAAACTTCGAAATAATAAATTGCTTCTGCTGATGCAATCGGTAAGCTCCGTAGAGGAATGTCAGATGCTGGAAGGCATGATGGGGGAGAATCCGGTTTATGTAGGATATCCGAATAAGGACCGTGAAGGGAATCTGATCAGTGCGGTCGGCGGCTGTCTTGCTATTTCTTCCAAATCCGGGAATAAGGAAGCAGCGTGGGCGTTTTTACAGACACTGCTTACGGAAGACTATCAGAACAGTCTCGTGGACGGCTTTGGATGGAGTGGATTCCCGATTCTGAAATCCGCGCTGGAGCTTCAGTTTGAGAAGGATATGACACCGGAGTATTATACGGATGAAAATGGCGAACAGGTGGAACAGCCAAAGACCACCTGGGGCTATGGTAACGATTTTGAAATAGATATTTATGCAGCTAAACAGGAAGACATTGATCAGGTGAGGGGCTTGATTGCTTCCGCAAAGAAAAGGCAGAATAATGTAGATGAAGAACTGATTAACATTATTTCAGAGGAAACGGAGCCGTTCTTTAAGGGACAGAAATCTGCTTCCGATGTTTCGAATGTCATTCAGAACAGAATTCAGGTTTATGTCAATGAAAATCGCTAAGCATACAGGAAAAAGAGGAGAGAAAAATCCCTCCGCAATCAGAGCAGGTAAAACCGGTAGTCATAAGAATCCGGGGAAGTGGATGGCCAATGGCTTTCTGCTTCCCAGTATTCTGGGAGTATTGCTGTTTTTTGTCCTGCCCTTTTTTATTGTAATTTATTATTCGGTGATTGATAATCCGATCAATGCAGAGTTTGTAGGCTTTGACAATTTTAAAATGGTATTTGAGAACGCAGCATTTCGTCAGGCAGCATTTAATACGATGACATTTTCGGCAATAGCAATGCCATTAGCGGTTGTTTTATCACTTCTTCTGGCAATTCTGATGGAAAGTAAGATCCCCTTTAAAAGCCAGTTCCGGACCTTTTTCTTAAGTCCGATGATGGTGCCGATTGCTTCAGTGGTACTGATCTGGCAGGTGCTGTTCCATTATAACGGAATGATGAATGAGGTCATCGGCTGGTTCGGAAAGGACAAGATTGACTGGCTGAATTCTGATTATGCGCAGGTGGTGATTATTGTATTGTTTCTGTGGAAAAACCTGGGCTATAATATGATTTTGTTTATGTCTGCCCTGAGCAGTATACCGAAGGATATCTTAGAGGTAGCGGTATTGGAGAGTGCAACGCCGATGCAGATTTTCTGGCATATCAAGCTCCGGTATCTGTCCTCGACCATTTTGTTTGTGACAATTATGTCATTGATTAATTCTTTTAAGGTATTCCGGGAAATCTATCTGTTAAAGGGAGATTATCCTTATCCGACGATGTATATGCTCCAGCATTTTATGAACAACACGTTCAGCAAGCTGGATTATCAGAAAATGTCTGCGGCAGCCATTATGATGGCAGTTGTGATGGTCATCATTATCGGGATCCTTTTCCTTACCGAGAATTATTTTGGAAAGGATGTGGAAGGATGAGCTTGAAGAGAAGGGATCCTGCGGAGCTCTGGAGCCGCCGGCTGAAACGCAGGAAGAAAATTAAAAATACCCATCGGATGATACGGATTCTGTTGGGAACGATGGTGGCAGGATGCTTTGCCGTACTGTTCCTGATGCCGATTATCTTAACGATTACCAATTCGTTTATGTCATCATCAGAGATTGCCGCCAACTATGGACAGGTTTTTGCCACAACGGATTCCGGAGGCAAGGTATTTATTTCATCTAAGGTAAATTTAAAATTTATTCCGGATATGGTATCCTTCAGCCAGTATGTAACGGTTCTGTTTAAGAGTCCGGATTATCTGCTGAAATTCTGGAATTCCGTAATCCTGGTTGTGCCGATTGTGGTTTTTCAGTTACTGGTAGCGGCAGGTGCCTCATTCGGATTTTCAAGATACCGGGGAAGAATCAAGGAAATGATTTTCTTTGTTTATATTATTTTAATGCTGATGCCGTATCAGGTGACTCTGGTTCCCAATTATCTGGTTTCGGACTGGCTGCATATTTTAGATACCAACTGGGCGATCTGGCTGCCGGGAATTTTCTCACCGTTTGCGGTATTTCTTCTGACGAAGTACATGCGGCGAATTCCGGTTTCCGTGATGGAGGCGGCACAGATTGACGGTGCAGGCGAGTGGCAGATTTTTACGAAAATCTGTATGCCGCTTTGTAAGGGTGCAATGTGCTCTATTGCGATTTTGATTTTTATTGATTATTGGAATATGGTGGAACAGCCATTGATCCTGTTGTCGGATTCCAATAAGCATCCGTTGTCCGTATTTTTATCGAAGATTAATTCGGGGGAAATCGGACTTGCATTTGCTGTTGCAACAATTTATATGGTTCCGCCCATTCTGGTGTTCCTTTACGGAGAGGATTATCTGGTAGAAGGAATCACGTATCAGGGTGGAATTAAGGGATAGTGCTGGATGAGGAGAGAAACGATGGAAGAGAAGAATACAACGAAAAGAAGAGAATGGGTGAAGAACGCAGCAATCATATTCTTAACGATCATGTTGCTGTTGACGTTCTTTTCCAACACGATTATGAATTATTCCCTGCCGGAGGTGGCAACACAGTATGTGCAGACCGGAACGATCACGGCAAAGGTGCGCGGAACCGGCAAGGTGGAGGCTTCTGATCCGTATAATGTCATTGCGAAGGAATCCCGTGTCATCACCAGTGTGGCAGTAAAGCAGGGGGATATCGTAGAAAAGGATCAGGTAATTTATTATCTGGAAGAATCCGAGAGCGATGAACTTACGAAGGCTGAACAGGAGCTGGAGGATCTTGAACTGAATTATATGAAGGGATTGTTCGGAGCGAATGTCTCTCCGGAGGTCATTACGAAGGTTGCAAATGGAAATATCGACAGCTTCAGCCAGTTACAGGGCAAGGTGACCGATATGCAGAACCGTTTGGAGGCTGCAAAGAAGCGGGTAGAGGAATGCCAGAAAAACGTGGATGATCTGACCTTGCAGAGCACGAAGGATACCAATAATGCCGGTGTGAGCACCAAGAATGAGGAATTGACGAAGGATCAGGCAACGACAGACCTCACCGAGGCACAGAACCGGTTTGAGAAGGACAAGGCAGCAACGATTGCCAGTCTCAATAATCAGATTAAGAATGTACAGGCAGATATTGAAGACTTGACAACATTGATTACAAATGGAAATACTGAAATTGGAACTGATTCAGCATTAACGACTGTTAAAAATTTACAGACAAAATTAAAAAATGCTAAAACAGAATTGGATAGTGCGCGGGCTGAGCTTAATAGTAAAACATCAAAGAGTTTTACTGATAATAAAGAGGCATTTGACTGGTGTCAAACAATTAACTGGTCCGAATGGGGGAATGATGCTCAGATATCTATTCAATCTTTTATGGCGGCATATGCGGATTATAAAGATATAGAAGCATCTATCTCAGAGGTTTCCGGCATTGAGGCTAATTTGGTAGCACTTGCAAAGAAACAGGATCAACTTGCACAATTACAGAATAAGCTTGCCGAAGTACAGGCAATCACGGCATCCTCAGATGGTGGTGTACAGGATGCGCAGAACCGTCTGAATCAGGCAAACCGCAATATCTTAGAAATCACAACAGCCAACAGCCAGACGAGCGTGGCGTGGCAGAACCGTTTGGCTGATGCAAATGCGGCATTGAAGAATGCCCAGGCAGTCTATGACTTATTAAAGGAAGAACAGACCTCTCTTGCGGCAGATATTAATGCGGAACTGGATCTGTCCAAGACGAATAAGGATATTCAGAAAAAGAAAGAAGAGATAGAGAAACTGAAGGAAAAGTCCATGGGTTCTGCAGTCAAAGCACCGGTGGCAGGAACAATTACTACGGTGAAATATGTGGCCGGTGAGACCACACAGCCGGAGGACGTCATGGCAGTAATCCAGCCGGAGGGCAAGGGCTTTACCCTTTCTATCTCCGTGACCAATGAACAGGCTAAGAAGGTGCAGATCGGTGACATGGCAGAATTGCAGAATTCCTGGTATTATGAGGATGCAAGGGTGATGTTGTCTGCGATCAAACCGGATCCGGATAACCCGGGAACCAATAAGCTGCTGGTATTTGATGTGAGTGGATCAACCATTCAGGCAGACCAGTCCTTAAGTATTTCCGTAGGACAGCGTAGTCAGGAATATGAACTGGTGGTACCGAACAGCGCCATCCGTGAGGATAACGATGGTAAGTTTATTCTGACGGTGGAATCCAAGAGCAGTCCGTTAGGAAACCGTTATATTGCAACCCGGGTCGGCGTGGAAGTATTGGCTTCAGATGATAATAATTCTGCAATTTCCGCCCCGCTTTATGGATGGGAATATGTTATTACGACATCTACGAAGCCGGTAGAAGCAGGAAAGCAGGTTCGGCTTGCGGATAACTCCTGATGAGGAATGCGTTAAGAACCATAAGAAATGCAGGACAGTTGAGGAAAGGAATTTACAGTGGGAATAAGGCTTAAACGTTTTTTCTCCAATTTTACAATAAAGCAGATTGTGTTCAGCCTGATGGCGGTGGTATCGTTGCTGCTGTTTCTTGTTTTAACCATCTGGTCACACCATCTGACCAGTCAGTTGACAGACCAGCAGGCTGCACAGCGATGGGACAAGGACGGAAAAAGTGTTCAGGTAAGCTGCTACTTTACAGATCAGGTGAAGCTTACCGACATGGAGTTTATAGGGTTTAAAAAGAAGCTTGAACAGATGTTGAAGGAGACACTTCCTGCCGATGAATATAGTGAAGAGAATGACAGGCGTCTGGTGGTAGATGGCTATAGTGCCATGGGAAAGGTGACGGTTCTTAGTGAAAAGGGAAAGCTCACCGATGTCGATGCGATTGGAATCGGAGGAGATTATTTCCTGTTTCATCCGGTGAAACTCCTTTCCGGAGGATATTTTACCGGCGAGGATCTCATGCAGGACAGTATTATTCTGGATACGGAGGGTGCGTGGCAGCTGTTCGGATCCAATGATATTGTCGGGAAAAGTGTGATGATCGGCGGGGTGCCACATTATGTGACAGGAGTCATTGAACGGGATGGCAGTAAATTTGCAAAGAGTGCCGGATTAAATAAGACGACGGTGTATCTGTCGGATGATTCCCTGCAGGCTTATGGAACAACAGCGGGCATCAGCAATTATGAGGTTCTTGCCCCAAACCCGGTCAGGCATTTCGTCTACAATGCCGTGAAGGATCAGCTTGGCGTGGCAGAGGATGATATGGTCGTTGTGGAGAATACGACACGGTTCAAGGTGGAGTCGCTGATTCCGGTGATTCTGGAATTCGGCACACGTTCCATGCAGAATGCCGCAATCCGGTTCCCTTTCTGGGAGAATGTGGCGCGCGGTTATGAAGATGTGTGTGCATTGATACTGATTTTTCGGTTTTTGTTTTTACTCATTCCGGGGACGATCCTGATTGTCTTTTTTATTTGGAAATGGAGGCATCGGACGTTTACCTGGAAAGATTTAGGCAACCGTATCATAGATATAAGGGATGGTCTTCGAAAGAAGAGCAGGCGGGAAAAGGAAAAATGGGAGAATTTCTGATTCCCGGAAGGAAAGGAGGACAATTATGAAAAAGGTAATAGTATCGTTACTGGTTGTGGCACTTGTGATTGGGTGTTTTGCCGGATGCGGAAAAAAAGAAAAGGGTGACTTGCAGCAACAGGCAGTTTCCCGGGATTATGTGTATAAGCAGGAGGTTATTTCCTATAATGGAAGTGGTACAGCACCTAGCGGACTGATTCAGATCGGGGATAAGGTTTATGGTTACAGCTATGAATGGCGTGAGATGGATGGGGCTGTAACGCCAAGAGCAGATATTGAAGGCGGCGAAAACACAGAAAAAGAAGCAGAAGCAGAGGATGTCGATACGGCAACAGAAGAGACTGTGGCAGAACCGGAGCCCGGTACGGAGGAGGCAGCAGAGGACATTGCGGAAAGCTATTCTTCCATGATTTTTTATGAAATTCTGGAGGACGGCACCTTTGGGGAAGGACATGAGCTTCAGGGGGCACCGGATCAGTCCATTAATTCATTTGCAGCAGATTCACAGGGGAATCTTTACTGCCTGCGCAACGTGTATGTATATGATGACGGCAGTGATACCAGTGAGGATCTGTATTACTTAGAGCAGAAAACACTGGATGATGAAACCGTGTTCAGTGTAAATCTGAATGAACTTCCGGAAATAAAGAAGATTGTTGAACAGCAGGGCTGGCTTTATATTAATGGATTGTTTGCAGAAGAGGATGCGTTGTATCTTGTCTGCGGAAGCAGCATTCTGAAGTTTGATAAGAATGGAAACATGGTAGGCAATGTCATCAGACAGGATGCCGGAAATGTATTGGATGGTGCATCTGTTGTCCGTGGCAGAGACGGGAAATATGCAGCCATTAATTATGGGGATAATGGAATGAAGGTTTATCCGTTGGATCTTGCAAACGGTACAATCGGAACGGCTGCAGAGCTTGCGGGAAACAGCTACAGCTTCAGCTTTTATCCGGGTTCCGGATATGATTTTTATGTATCCGATAATTATGCGGTTTATGGATATAACCTTGGGGATACTACCGTTACGAAGCTCATGAGCTATGTGGATTCCGATATTGATGTCTGGCAGATCAATAATATTATTCCGATCAGTGATACCGAGTTTTATGGTTCGTATTCCAGTGCTTCTGACTGGCAGGACGGAGTTTCTAAATTTACGAAGGTAGATCCGAAGGATGTCAAGGAGCGCCAGGTGATTACCCTTGCCATGGCAAGCACAGACTGGACGGTAAAAAGCCGGGTAATTGAGTTTAATAAAAAGAACGATACCTACCGGATCAGTCTGATTGATTATTCCTCTGAGTCAGGTGAGTATGAGGAAGGCATTTCCAGAATGAATACAGATATTGTATCCGGTAAAGTACCCGATATTATCCTGTTGGATGATTCCATGCCAACGGACAGCTATATCAGTAAAGGCCTGTTTGCAGATCTTCTTCCCATTATCGAAAAAGATGAGGAGATTGACCGTAATGACCTGATGCCGAATGTAATGGAAGCATTTTCCAGGGACGGAAAGCTATATCGTCTTATACCGTCTTATTCTATAAGAACGATTGTTGCAAAGACCTCAGATGTCGGGGAAGAACGTGGCTGGACCGTAGAAGAGGCGATGGCTCTCTGGGACTCCAAGCCGGAAGGAACGGAGTTTATTGCAGGGGCAACCAGAAGTGAGATGCTGAATATGTGTATGAGCTTTGCCGGCAGCCAGTTTGTGAATTACAGTACAGGGGATTGTGATTTTAACAATGAGGGCTTTCTGAATTTATTGGAATTCCTGAAACGCTTCCCGGTTGAAATTTCTGATGACTATTATACCGATGAATATTGGAGTTCCTATGACAGCCTGTGGAGAACCGGAAAGGTCATTACCCAGCAGATGTATCTGGGTGATTTCCGTAATCTCAACTATACGCAGAAGGGAACCTTCGGGGAACCGATTACCATGATTGGCTTTCCTTCCACAGATCAGGATGGCTCCGTTCTTGTACCGACCATGCAGTTTGCAATTTCTGCAAAGTCTAAGAATCAGGATGCCGCATGGCAGTTCCTGAGGTATTATCTGACAGAAGACTATCAGAATGAAGCACCCGGATTTCCTCTCAGCATGAAGGTATTGGAGAAACGGGCCGAGGAAGCCATGGATCGTCCTTATTATATAGATGTGAATGGAAATAAGGATTATTATGATGATATTATCTATATTGATGATGTAGAGGTTACGATCGATCCGATGACCCGGGAAGAGGTAGATCACTTTATGGAGATCCTTAAGACCTTTAAGAATGTCGGTAGATATGATGATACACTGATTAATATCATTTCTGAAGAGGCAGAGCCTTATTTTAACGGACAGAAGAATGCAGGTGAGGTTGCACAGATTATCCAGAACCGTGCACAGATTTATCTTCATGAGATACAATAAAGAAACAGGGGAATGATCAGGGAGAACGGAATGAAAAAGCTGAAAGTGACAAAACTGCATGGTACGTTTCTGGCGATGAATCTGCTTCCCATTATCCTGATGGGTCTTGTCATTACCATATTCAGCGCTAACCGGTTTGCAGCATCCATGTACCACGAGGTGCAGGGAGGATTAAAGGATCTTTGCAACACGATTCAGGTAACGATAGATGAACTGTATCCAGGAGCATATCATGTGGAAGAAACGGAAGATGCAATTTATTTTATGAAGGGCGGGCATGTCCTTAATGGGGATTATGAGCTGATCGATTCAGTTAAAAAGGTTACCAACGTGGATATTACACTTTTTTATCAGGATATCCGGGTAGCAACAACGCTTGAGAACCATAAGGGTGAGCGTGTGGTCGGGACGCAGGTAAGCCCTGTGGTAAAGCGGGATGTATTAGATAAGGCTGATGATATGTTTTATTCATCTGTTATGGTGGAGGATGAGCGCTATTTTGCCTATTATGCACCATTGTTTGCGGAGGATGGAAGCTGTATCGGAATGATTTTTGTTGCACAGCCTTCGGCGAATGTGGAGAAGCTGATCCGTAATTCCATTATGCCGATGGTTGTGATCGCAATTCTTGTCATGATTCTGGTTGCATTTGTGACCATCCACTACACAACAGGTCTTGTAGATACGATTAAGAAGATCGAAACATATATGGCGAATATTGCAAAGGGACACCTTCATGATGCGTTGGATTATGAGGTGTTAAAGCGTGACGATGAGCTGGGAGAGATGGGAAGAAATGCGGTACGTATGCAGAAATCTCTGCGTGAGCTTGTGGAAGAGGACACCTTAACCGGACTCAATAACCGCCGCTGTGGAGAAAAAAAGCTGCAGCAGACTTATGAGGACTATGCGAAGCGGGGTATCAGCTATTGTGTGGCACTTGGAGATATTGACTTCTTTAAGCGGGTCAATGATACCTATGGTCATGACTGTGGAGATGTGGTGCTGACCGAAATTGCAAAGAGACTGAAATATTTTATGCGTGGCAAGGGCTATGCGGTGCGATGGGGTGGTGAGGAATTTCTGCTGGTCTTTCCGGAATTCCATATCGATGAAGCAGAAGAGGTAATGAATGAATTTATCCATGAACTGGATGCACATTCGGTTTCCTACAAAGAAGAAACGGAAGTTCATATCACGATGACCTTTGGTATTGTGGAAGCCGGAGAACAGTTTGCTAACATTGACAGCATGGTAAGCGGTGCGGACCGGCGGCTTTATATCGGAAAGCAGAACGGACGGAATCAGATTGTGGCAGAAGAACAATCCGAACAAGATTTGTAATCTTTTGTAATGGATTTGAAAAGACATCCTCCGGTAAAAAAGCTATACTGTAATTGTAAAGATTGTGTTCATTGGGAAGGTACTGGACAATTTACAGACAGCAAAAGAATGGAGGATAAAGAGTGAATCCAGTTTTCGAACAAATGAGCCGGATCGGAATTATTCCGGTCATTGCATTAGATGATGCAGGAGATGCCGCTCCCTTGGCAGAAGCATTATTAAACGGCGGAATTTCCTGTGCAGAGGTGACGTTCCGGACAGCGGCGGCAGAAGAAACGATCCGGAAAATAAGTGAGGATTATCCGGAAATGCTGGTCGGGGCAGGAACAGTACTGACGACCGAACAGGTAGACAGTGCTGTTGCAGCAGGTGCGAAGTTTATCGTAAGTCCCGGATTGAATCCGGTAACCGTAAAGTATTGTCAGGCAAAGGGGGTCCCGGTGATTCCCGGAATCATGACTCCGTCGGAAATCGAACTGGCATTGAGTCTGGGGCTTACGGAAGTGAAATTCTTCCCGGCAGAAGCGGCAGGCGGTGTCAAGATGATTAAGGCATTGAGTGCACCTTACGGTAATGTGCGTTTCATGCCTACAGGTGGAATCAGCCCTGCCAATATGGAGGACTATTTAAGCTTTCCGAAGGTATTTGCCTGTGGAGGAAGCTGGATGGTGAAGAAGGATCTGATTCAGGCAGGCGCGTTTGACCGGATTACGGAATTATGCCGTCAGGCCGTACAGAAGAAGGAGGAAATCCGCTCATGTCAAAAGTAGTTACGATGGGGGAAATTATGCTTCGGCTGTCGACCCCGAATTTTGAAAGGTTTATTCAGGCAGATGAATTTGATATTCATTATGGAGGCGGAGAGGCAAATGTTGCTGTTTCCCTTGCCAATTATGGACATGCTGCCGAATATGTGACGGCAGTACCCGACAATGAGATCGGGGAGTGCGCCATCGCTGCGCTGCTAAAGTATAATGTGGGTACGGCGCATATTGCACGCTGTGGGGAACGTCTTGGCATTTATTATCTGGAATCCGGTTCTGCCATGCGTCCGTCCAAGGTGGTGTATGACCGTGCTCATTCCTCAATTTCCACAGCAACGGAGCAGGAGTTTGATTTTGATGCCATTTTCGCTGATGCTGACTGGTTCCATTTTACCGGAATTACTCCGGCAATCTCGGATTCTGCGGCAGTGCTTACCGAGAAAGCACTGATTGCAGCTAAGAAGCATGGTGTGAAGATTTCTGTGGATCTGAATTTCCGCAAGAAACTGTGGACATCCGAAAAGGCACAGCATGTCATGACCGGATTGATGAAATATGTGGATGTCTGCATTGGAAACGAAGAGGATGCGGAACTTGTACTTGGTTTTAAGCCGGCACAGACCGATGTAGTAAGCGGTAACCTCGAGCTTGCCGGATACCGTTCGATTTTTGAACAGATGGTAGAAAAGTTTGGATTTGAATATTGTGTTTCTTCCTTACGTGTCAGCCATTCAGCTTCCGATAACGGATGGTCTGCGTGCATGTATGCAAGGGATACGAAGGAGTTCTATCATTCAAAAGAATATCAGATCCGCCCAATTGTGGATCGTGTGGGTGGAGGAGATTCCTTTGCAGCCGGTGTGATCTGCGGATTGCTGGATGGCAAGAAATTTCAGGAGGCGTTGGAGTTCGCAGTAGCAGCTTCTGCATTAAAGCATACGATTCCGGGGGACTTTAATCTGGTGTCGCGGAGGGAAGTGGAAACTTTGGCTGGAGGAGATGCTTCCGGAAGAGTACAGCGATAGTCATAGTCTGAGAGCAGATTTGAATTGTGTATTAAAAAAAGTGATGATAGAAAAGCCGGTGCATACCATGATATGCACCGGCTGATTTTATGCTGCCATGTATATGGGAAAATGATCCAGTGGATCATTTTTGAGTCTTGATAAAAGAAATCTGCTTTTCAATGGTTTCATCAGTCGGAAGATCAAATCCGAAATAGCGGACAGCATTCCGGTAGGAAATATCCTTCACAATTTCTTTTAAGGTTGCAAGGTCATCCGGAAATTCTCCGTTTTCTACCAGTTCACCAAGCAGATTACAAAGAATCCGCCGGAAGTATTCATGTCTCGTGTAGGAGATAAAGCTCCGGGAGTCGGTCAGCATTCCGACAAAGCCGGACAGGTTGCCGGAGGCAGCCAGAGATAATAACTGGTTCTGCATGCCGTTCTTATGATCGTTAAACCACCAGGCGCTTCCATGCTGCAGCTTTGATATGGCGGTCGAATCCTGAAAGCATCCCATGATACAGTCAATTGCTTCGTTGTCGTGTGGATTAAGGCTGTAGAGGATGGTTTTCGGGAGCTCATCGGTTTCACACAGAGCGTTTAGGAACTCTGCCAGTGTGGAAACGGGAGCACAATCTCCGATACTGTCAAAGCCGGTATCGGCACCGATGCGGGCGAACATCTTGTGATTGTTGTCGCGGCGTACACCATAGTGAAGCTGCATCACCCAGTTGCGGTGCCGGTATTCCCGTCCAAGGAAAAGAAGGAGTGCCGTTTCATATTGCAGTTCCTCCTGAGCATCCACCATTTGTCCCTGCATTCTTTTGTTGAAGATTTCTTCGATAAGAGAGTCAGAGGCAGGAGAGAACATGACATAAGGCAGACCATGGTCACTGACAAGACATCCCAGGTTAGAAAAATAATCCATCCGGATGGAGAGAGCTTTTTTCAGATCCTCAAAGGTTGTAATCGAAATTCCCGAAACCTCCGCAAGGGTATGAATGTAATCCGGAAAATCGGATTTCCCGATGGAGATGGCGCGATCCGGACGCCATGCCGGCAGAACCTGGACGGGGAAGCTCTTATCTTCTGCAAGCTGCATATGGTATTCCAAGGAATCTACCGGATCATCCGTGGTACAGAGCAAGGTGACGTTGGAGCGTTCAATGATGGAGCGGGCACTCATGGAGGGATCCGCAAGCTTTTCATTACAAAGGTTCCAGACCTGCTCTGCAGAATCTTTATTCAGAATGCCGTGATAGTCAAAGTAACGCTGTAATTCCAGATGACTCCAGTGATAGAGTGGATTGCCGACTGCTCTGCCAAGAACCTCTGCCCATTTGAAGAATTTTTCCTTATCCGGAGCATTGCCGGTGATAAAGCGTTCCTCCACACCACAGGCGCGCATGAAACGCCACTTATAATGGTCACCTCCAAGCCACAAAGAAGTGATGTTGTCAAAATGACGATCCTCTGCAATTTCCTTCGGGCTGATATGACAGTGATAATCCAGAATCGGCATCGTTTCCGCTGCTTTATGGTAAAGCCTCCGTGCCACATCACTGTGTAATAAGAAATCCTGATCCATAAACGGTTTCATGAAATACCTCCATTTCTTTACCAGACAATCGGGGACTGCCGGTATTCATTGTGTAATAGCGTGTGATTTTTGCTGGAAGCAACAGCCTCGTAGGTATGGGCAATCCGGACATCCTCTTTAAACAGGGACAATCCATCTTTGGATAAAAGCATAGAAGCATCTGCCGGCTTCGCAATCAGTGGAATTTCACTTTCTTTCCTGATCCGGTTTAAAAGTGGTGAAGCATTTTTACGGAAGCCAAGAAGTCTTGCATAGGGAATCTGTAAACAAGCGTCAGAATCCTTAAGAAAGGCTTCATCCTTATGCAGATCGAGCAGAATGTGCATCAATACGCGGCTGATTCTGGTATAAGTGAGATCCCTGGACTTCAACAGATGGCAAAAGCCGGAGAAATCACGGTATTCCGGAAGATACTTCGCAATCTTAGAGGAAAGATCCTTGCTGCAGTCTTCGAAGCAGGAGTAGCCTTCTGCCTGGTCAGAGAGCAGTTTATAATGCAAAAGCAGGGAAAAATCTGCTTCAGAGATTCCGTAATGGATTTCCGAATCCGACTTCCAGATCGGAAGTACCTGTGCCGGAATCTGGGAGACGAAGACCGTATCCCGCAGGAGAAAATCCAGAGAATCCTCATGCATCCCGGCTGCCTTACGGAGTGCGGATGCAGAAGAGTAGCTTCCGGAATCCGCAGAAAGCTGTGGACTGTGATAGCCTTCTCCGTATCGCAGAATCGAAACCGGTGTAATGGAACTGTGACGGCGGATCAACGACTTACAGTACTCAATCCCGAGAATATTGTTTGGAAAAAACATTGCTTCAGGAGGATCCTGTAAGGCGTTCTGGACAGCGGAAGGATAGGAAAGACCCTGCTTCTGATAGGAAGTGAGCGTTTTGCGGTATTTCGGATCCTGCTCTAAGGTAAGCTGACTTTGGGCGTAATGAGAAAGCTGTGTCGCATTTCCACATTCACTTCCAAAGGAAAGCAGATCGACCACGCGAAGACGGTCAATCAGGGAAACAGCTCCTTCTGCAAAGCCTTCGGCGCTGGAAAGAGCATAGCGGGAGGGCAGTTCAATTACAACATCAGCTCCTCCTGCAAGAGCCATTTTCGCACGAAGATATTTGTTCATCATGGCAGGGGCTCCGCGCTGTACGAAGTCACCGCTCATTACAACGATGATGTAATCAGCCTCTGCCATCGCACGGGTTTTTAATAAATGATATTCATGTCCCTTGTGAAAGGGATTGTATTCTGCAATTACTGCGGCTGTTTTCATAGTGTACTCCTTTTAGCAACTATATCATAGGAAAGACCGGATCGGCAATTAAAAAAAGAGGCGAAAATGTTTCGAAAATTGCACAAAGTTTTTCCAATAGGGTACTTGTCGGAAAAGGCAGAATGGGCTATTATTTTTACATAAGCCGTGAAAGGAGACAGTGTGATGTCGTACATTGATATTATTAAAGATAAGGCAAGAATGGACAGGAAAACCATTGTCCTTCCGGAGACAACCGATAAGAGGACGCTGATTGCAGCAGCCCAGATTATTCAGGAAGGAATTGCCAATATCATTATGATTGGCGATGCAGAAAAGATCATGGACGGGGCAACGTGGCTGGAGATTGATCTGACCGGAGTAAAGATTGTGAATCCACTCCTTTGTGAGAAGCTGGAAGATTATGTACAATTATTATACGAAACCCGTAAGAATAAAGGAATGACCGTAGAGAAGGCAAGAGAGATCCTGTTAAGTGATCCCCTGACCTTCGGTGTCATTATGGTTAAGGCAAATGATGCAGACGGAATGGTAGCAGGTGCATGTCATGCAACTGCGGATACCCTTCGTCCTGCCTTACAGATTCTGAAGACAGCGCCCGGCGTGAAGCTGGTATCCGGTTTCTTCCTGATGTGTGTACCGGACTGCGAATATGGAGAGAACGGAACCTTCCTGTTTGCAGACTGTGGCCTGAATCAGGATCCTACCGCAGAAGAGCTTGCTGCAATAGCCGATTCTTCTGCAAGAAGCTTTAAGAGTCTGGTCGGAGCAAAGCCGATTATTGCGATGCTTTCCCATTCCACGAAGGGAAGTGCAAAGCATCCGCTGGTAGATAAAGTGGTAGAGGCAACCAGGATTGCCCATGAGCAGTATCCCGGACTGTGTATCGATGGTGAGATGCAGCCGGATGCGGCACTTGTTCCCTCCATTGCAAAGTCCAAGGCACCCGGAAGTGAAGTTGCAGGTAAAGCGAATGTCCTGATTTTCCCGAATCTGGATTGCGGTAATATCGGTTATAAGCTGGTGCAGCGCCTGGGCAAGGCTGAAGCCTACGGACCGATGCTTCAGGGTATTGCAAAGCCTGTAAACGATCTGTCCAGAGGATGCTCCTGGCAGGATATCGTCGGTGTTGTGGCACTGACAGCCGTACAGGCACAGTTATCTTAATAGCTTGATAAAGAGAGGATTGGAAGAATGAATATTTTAGTTATTAACTGTGGAAGCTCTTCTTTGAAATTCCAGTTGATCAATTCCGAATCGGAAGAGGTCATTGCAAAGGGCTTATGCGAACGAATCGCAATTGAAGGAAGTCGTATGGTTTATACCCCGAAGGGCGGAGAAAAGCAGATTACCGTAGCTCCCATGCCGGATCATACCGCTGCAATCCAGATGGTGCTTGCCGCACTGACCGATGAAAAGACCGGTGTTGTGAAGGAGCTTGGTGAGATCGGGGCAGTCGGACACCGCATTGTGCATGGTGGAGAGAGGTTTGCAAGCTCTACCGTGATTACCGAAGAGGTATTAAAGGCGATTGAAGAGTGTAATGATCTTGCACCGTTACATAATCCGGCAAACCTGATCGGCATCCGTGCCTGCCAGCAGCTCATGAAGAATACCCCGATGGTAGCTGTATTCGATACCGCTTTCCATCAGACCATGCCGGAGGAGGCTTACCTT